>Ga0335083_10009295_pt1 | contig 11929 bp, 13 predicted proteins | sample Lox_Sample_42_FD_206716 | JGI IMG/M metagenome (GOLD analysis project Ga0335083, IMG submission 206716) | Soil microbial communities from Loxahatchee National Wildlife Refuge, Florida, United States - Lox_Sample_4.2 | ecosystem: Environmental > Terrestrial > Soil > Wetlands | place: USA... | reverse complement strand
GGCGATGTCGCGCTCGCCGACGAGCTGCAGTAGCTGAGGACGGCGCCTTATGGTCACCATGCTCGGGCTGTTCGCGGCGGTTATCGCGATCGTTCTCATCAATGTTCCGATCGCGGTGGCCCTCGGCGTAGTTGCGCTGACGGCGATGGTCGCGACCCACGGCGTCGCTATGCTGCCGAACCTCGCGCTTGTGACCTACAACGGAGCGACCAGCTTCCCGCTGCTGGCGATTCCGCTGTTCATTCTCGCCGGCGCGATCATGAACGCCTCGGGCATCTCGCGGCGGCTGATCGCGTTCGCGTCCGCGCTGTTCGGCTGGATCCGGGGTGGCCTTGCGCACGTGTCGATCGGCTCGATGATGTTCTTCGCCGAAATCTCGGGCTCGGCGGTCGCCGGTGTCGCGGCGCTGGGCTCGATCCTGATTCCGGGCATGAAGGCACAGGGTTATCCGGCCCCGCTCGCGGCGGCGACCATGTCGAGCGCCGCCACGCTCGCCATCATTATTCCGCCGTCGATCCCGATGATCATCTACGCAGTGATGGCGGAGACCTCGGTTGTGCAGATGTTTGTCGCCGGAATCATGCCTGGCATCATCGGCGGGCTGGGCCTGATGGGGATGGCCTATTGGATGGCCCGACGCTATAACCTGCCGCGCGAGGCATCGTTTTCGCTCAAGCGCGTAGGCACGACAGGACGCGATGCGCTGTGGGCGTTCCTGATGCCGATCATCATACTCGGTGGCATCTTCGGCGGCGTCGTCACCGCGACCGAGGGCGCCGCGCTCGCGGTCGTCGCCGCGCTCTTTGTCGGGCTTTTCATCTACCGCGAGCTCGATCTCGCGCACTTGTACAAGTCGATCCTCGAGGGCGGCGTGCAGACCGCGGTCGTCATGCTGCTGATCGCCACCAGCGCGCTCCTTGGGAGCTACCTGTCGGAAGTGCGCGCACCACAGGAGCTCGCCGCCGCCGTGGCGGGCTTCACGCGGAACAAGTGGGTGGTGCTCGCGTTGCTCAACGTCTTGTTTCTGATCCTCGGCATGTTCCTGCACTCGGCAGCGGCTATCATCCTCGTCGTTCCGATCGTCATGCCGCTCGTCCGGGCCGTCGGCATCGACCCGGTCCATTTCGGCCTCATCGTCACGGTCAATCTCGGGATCGGACAGCAGACGCCGCCCGTGGCGAGCGTGCTTATGGTCGCGAGCGCGATCGCCAAGGAGTCAATCTGGAATGTCACGCGGGTCAACATCTGGTTCATCGGCGTGCTGCTCGCGGTACTCCTTCTCGTGACCTACGTTCCGGTCACCGGGATGGGTCTGGTCGAACTCTTTTATCGCTAGGAATGCGCGCCATGACCGAGCACGTCGAAGTGCTGCGCGACGGTGCGATCGCGACCGTCGTGCTCAACCGCCCCGAGAAGCTCAACGCGCTGACCAAGTTGATGTGGCGCGCACTGGGCGATGCAATCACCGCCCTCTCCGCCGACGATCGCCTGCGCTGCATCATCCTCCGGGGAGCCGGCGAGAAGGCGTTTTCCCCCGGGAACGACATCGGCGAATTTGCAACCGAGCGCGCGAACAAGGCACAAGCCATCGCGTATGGCGCGGTGATGCACGCAGCGTTGCAGGCACTGCAAGCCTGTCGGCACCCTATCGTCGCGCAGATCCACGGCGTGTGCGTCGGCGGCGGGTTAGAGATCGCCGCGCTCGCCGACCTGCGCATCTGCGGGGAGGGGAGCCGGTTCGGCGCGCCGATCAAGAATCTCGGACTAACCATGGCGTATGCCGAGATGGCACCGCTGGTGCGGCTCGTCGGATCGGCCGTCGCGCTCGAAATCCTCCTCGAAGGACGCATCTTCGACGCGGCCGAAGCGAAGCAGAAGCGCCTGGTTCCGCGCGTCGTGCCGGATGCGGAAGTCGCCAGCGAAGCGCGCGCCACCGCCGAGCGCATCGTCGAGGGCGCGCCGCTCGTCGCGCGCTGGCACAGGAAATTCGCGCGCCGTCTTGCCGATCCGCGACCGCTCAGCGCGGCCGAGATCGACGAATGTTTCGACTGCTTCGACACCGAGGACTTCCGCATCGGCTACGCCGCGTTCCTTGCCAAGAAGAAGCCCCGGTTCGTCGGAAAGTGAACAAATCGCCGCACCCCGGACCGCTCGCGGGCATGCGCGTGCTCGAGCTCGCGCAGATCATGGCCGGGCCGACCTGCGGGATGATGCTCGCCGATCTCGGCGCCGACGTGATCAAGGTCGAGAAGCTTCCCGGAGGCGACGAAGCGCGCGGCTACAGCGAGCCGCGGGTCAACGGTGTCTCGGCGCCGTTCCTGATCATGAACCGCAACAAGCGGGGCCTCGCGCTCGATCTCAAGCATCCGCGTGGACGCGACGTGCTGCTGCGGCTCGCCAGGAACGCTGACGTGCTCACCGAGAACTTCCGCCGCGGCACGCTCGAGAAATTCGGCCTCGGCTACGACGCGCTCGCGAAGCACAATCCGGGACTGATCTACTGCGCGGTGTCGGGCTACGGGCGCGACGGCCCGCTCGCCGACAAAGGTGGTTTCGATCTCATCGCACAGGGATTCGCGGGACTCATGTCGATCACCGGCGAGCCCGGATGCGCCCCTGTGAAGAGCGGCAATTCCGTTGCCGACATCAATGCGGGCGTCCTCGCTTTCGGCGGCGTGCTGGCTGCGTACATCCACAAGCTCAGGACCGGCCGCGGACAGCTGGTCGATACCTCGCTCATGGAGGCCGCGCTGCAGCAGACCTATTGGCAAGCGGCAATTTACTTCGCGACCGGCGTCTCGCCGGGACCGACCGGATCGGCGCACGTGCTGACCGCGCCGTATCAGGCGTTCCGCACGAGCGACGGCTGGATCAATATCGGCGGAGCGAACCAGGCCAACTGGGAGCGCATCGCCGAGGTCCTCGGTCATCCCGAGTGGCGCGAGGATCCGCGCTTCGCCACCAACGCCGCGCGCATGCAGAACATCGACGTGCTCGCCGCGCTGATGGAGGTGGTGCTCGTTGCGCGCGGCAAAGACGAGTGGATCGCGGCCTTCGATGCCGCCGGCGTGCCGGTCGGCCCGGTGCACAGCCTCGGCGAGGCCCTGACACACCCGCAAACGCTCGCCCGCGGCATGGTCGTCGACCTCACCCATCCCGAGGCCGGCCCGACCAGGGCGCTCGGCTGCCCTGTGCATTTCTCCGCAACGCCGCCGCGCATCGACCGTCCGGCGCCGCTCCTGGGCGAGCACACGCGCGAGGTATTGCGGGAGTCGGGCTACTCGGATGCCGAGGTCGACGCGCTCGCGGCCGAAGGCGTCGTGGCAACAGGGGGCTAGAAGTAGCGCAGGTTCTTCTCGCGCGCGAAGCTCATGTCCGTCGTGGTCTGGCGCAAGCGGTTGGAGAGAAAGCGGGCGAGCGCACGATAGAACTTCGCGGCGACCGCCGGCGACTTGTCGAGCGCTACCGCGATCTTCGCGTAGTCGAAACGGAAGAGCGAAGTCGGCTCGAGCGTTTCCGCGGTTGCCGAGCGTTTGGCGCCGTCGATGAGCGCCATCTCGCCGAAATGCGATCCCGTCCCGAGCACGGCCACCTCGATCCTCTCTCCGCCGGCGGCAATGGTCGTGATCCGGACCGAGCCGTCCTTGATGAGATACAGCGCGGTCGCGGCATCGCCGGCGCGAAAGAGCTGGGTTCCGGCGCCGACATTCATCGGCTCGGCCAGCCTGGCCAGTTGTCCGCGTTCGTCCGCGGTGAGATCGGCGAAGAGATAGACGCCGTGCAGCAGGCTGTCGCTGATCATGGCTTGCAGGTCCGTTCCGGTTCTATGTCGATGCGGCGGCTGCGATGCGCCGCGGAACGGTGCTCATTGTACGCGAACGCACGAGCAGGATGGAGCGCGATGCGGTACGGAGGGCGCCGAGTTGTGCGACAATCCGCGCGGTCCAGGCTTCTGCACGATGGCAACTCCTGCTCTGTTGATCGCAACGGCGACGCACCGGTTCGCTTCAGCGCGGATGCCGCGCGCGCTGGCCAGGGCCGGGTTCGAGCCGTCGCTGCTGACTCGGCGCGGCTCGCTCGCGGAGCAGAGCGCTTTCTTGTCGAAGGTTGGGCATCTGCCGGACGCCGCCGACGCGACGGAATGGGTGTTCGCCTTCGCCGCATTCGTGAAGGCAACCTCGCCGCGGCTCGTCATACCTTGCGACGGCGCTGCGCTGCACTTCCTGACCATGCTGGCGTCGGCACAGCCCGAGGGCCTGGACCCGACGCTGCATTCTCAGCTCGCTTCGCTCATTCGCGATTCGCTGGGCGATCCTGCGCACTACCGCGACAGTCTCGACAAGACCCTGCTGCCGCCCGCGGCCGAGGCATTGGGCGTGGCGGTTCCGACCTACCTCGTCACTGGCGAATCAGGTGAGGCGCAGGACTTCGCCGGCCGCAACGGATTTCCTGTGGTGCTGATGCGCAGCGATTCATCGGGACGCAGCGGTCTTGCGATCTGCGCCGATTCGGCCCAGCTTTCGCAACGCTTCACCGAGTTGACTCGAGACGGCGCCGGGCGCCTGCTCGTGCAGGCGTGGATCGATGGCCGCACGAAGGTCTATCCTGCGGTCGCGTGGAACGGTGCGATGCTGGTCGGCTACGCCGGCATGCGAGTCGTCAGCGACGCCGAGCTGAGCGGAGTGCCCGCCGTGAATCGCTACTACGCCAGTCCGGAGCTGCGGGCGATGACGGTCAAGCTTGCCGCGGGCTTCGGCATCAGCGGCTTCTTCGCGCCGGATTTCGTGGAGGAAGCGCGCACGGGGCGTACCTATGTGCTCGGAATCAACCGGCGCATCGTTTCCGGCGCGCATCGCGGCGCGGCAATCAATGCGGACCATTGGACCGCGTTGCATGCGAAGCTGCAGGGAGTGCCGTCTCCGACGCGCGGCGACCTCGATCCCGGTGAGGAGCACATTGCCGCCGACTTCCCGCAGGAATGGCTACGCGATCCTCAGAGCCGCTGGCTACGGGAATATCCGGTCGACGTTCCCTGGGACGAGCCCAAGCTTGTCGAGGCGATGCTCGCGCTGCGTCGCGCGCGCTGATCGCGCTCGCGCGGATGGATCCGCGCATGCCGCGCGGCTCAGGCCGCCACAGCCGCTGCCGGCACCGACATCTGCTCGAGCGCCGCGAGCGCGTCCGCTGCGTACATGAGCGAGGGGCCGCCGCCCATGTACACGGCAACACCCAGCGCTTCCTCGATCTCGGCGCGAGTCGCGCCGAGCTTGGCGAGAGCCTTGACGTGAAAGCCGATGCAGGCGTCGCAATGTCCGGCTACGCCGAGACAGAGCGCGATCAGTTCCTTCGTCTTATGATCGAGCGCGCCGTCGCGCATCGCGGCCTGCGACAAGGCGCCGAATGCCTTCATCAGCTCCGGCACGTCAGTACGGAACGTGGCGAGCGACGCTGATACCTTCTGAGTAATCTCGCGAAAGTCCTTGCTCATGATCGCGCTCCCTTCGGCAGTTGCTCGAGGCGCACGGGAGCCCCTTCGATAGGCCGCTATAATGTTCGCACGACTGGGTGCGGACGGTTTGATCTGCCTCAACAACCGAGCAGCGGAAGCTTCATGCATATCGACTGGACGGCATTCACGCCGTGGTCCGCCCTCGCAGGCGGGGTGTTGATCGGCATCGCCGCGGCCCTGCTCGTGCTCGCCACCGGTCGTATCGCAGGAGTGAGCGGGATCGTCGGTGGGCTGCTCCGTCCCGCTGGCGGCGATGTCGGCTGGCGCGTTGCGTTCGCCGCCGGCATGCTGCTCGCGCCTCTCGCCTTCACTGCGTTCTCCTCGCTCCCTGCGCTGGAGATCGACGCAAGCTACCCGATGCTGATCGCGGGCGGCGTACTGGTAGGCATCGGCACGCGCTTCGGATCAGGGTGCACCAGCGGTCACGGCGTGTGCGGAATGGCGCGCGCCTCGCCGCGCTCGATGGTCGCCACGCTTGCATTCATGCTGGCCGGCTTCGTCACCGTTTACGTCGTTCGACACGTCGCTGGTTCATGAAACGCGCGCTTCCGATCATTGCCTCCGGGATCGTCGGGCTCGTCTTCGGGATCGGCCTCATCGTATCGGGGATGTTCAACCCAGCCAAGGTTCTTGCCTTCCTTGATCTCGCCGGGGCCTGGGACCCTTCACTCGCATTGGTGATGGTGGGCGCGGTTGCAGCCGCGTCGATCGGTTTCGCGATGGCCGGCCGGCGCGGCACGACGTTGCTCGGCGCGACGCTGCAGTTGAGCTCGGCTCGCAACATCGATCGCCGGCTCGTGCTCGGGAGCCTCGCCTTTGGCGTGGGCTGGGGGCTCGTCGGCTTCTGCCCCGGCCCTGCGCTGGTCGCACTAGGAACCGGCCATATCAAGGCCTTCGTCTTTGTCGCCGGCATGATTGCCGGCATGCTCGCGTTCGAAGTCGCGGAGCGCCGGCGAAAGTCGGGACTTGAGAACGTCGCGCCGGAACAGATACACCCCACGACCGCCGACGGCTAGCGCCGGTCTACTTCGCGAGCTTGGTCAATCCGGTGGGCGGACCGTCGATCGCGGTCCAGCCGGCGTCGATCAGCATCGTGCTGCCGCTGATGTAGCTCGCGGCGTCGGAAGCAAGAAAGGCCACCGCGGTCGCCACCTCCGACGGCTGGCCCCAGCGCCCGATAACCGTGTGCCTTGCAAAAGCCTCGTAGATTTCCGGACGACTCTTGATCGGCGCCGAGAGTGCGGTCTCGATGATCGACGGCGCGATTGCGTTTACGCGCACGCCGTGCATGCCGACCTCCGACGCGAAGCCTTTCACGAGGAGCGAGATCGCCGCCTTGGTCGCGCCGTAGACGGCAAGCCCGGGCTCGATCGTGGTCGCGCGGATCGATGAGCAGGCGATGATGCTGCCCTTCTTCTGCTCGACCATGACGCGGCCCACTTCCCGGAAGAAGAAGAACGTTCCCTTGAAGTTGAGATCGACGATGCGGTCGAACTCGGCCTCGCTGTAGTCAAACACGATCTTGCGGATGTTGATGCCGGGCGTCGTGACCGCGATGTCGATGCGCCCGAGGGCGGCCCGGGCGCGGGCGACGAGCGCCGCCACCTCGGTGCCGTTCGCTGCGTCCGCGCGCGAGGCCTCCGCGGCTCCGCCGGCGGCGCGGATTGCCGCCGCGGTCGCCTCGGTTTGCGCGAGATCGATATCGGCGCAATGCACCGCGGCGCCGAGTGCGGCAAGCGCTTCCGCCGAAGCCTTGCCGATGCCGGAAGCCGCGCCGAGCACGAGCGCCTTGCGTCCGGTCAGGTCGAAGAGCTTGCGGTAGTCCATCGCATTGACGGGGGGCAGAGCCCGATCGATACTAGCACTCATGTCATACGATGACCAGACCAGCAGGGACGGATCCGCCCTGCTCTCGCTGCTGGGGCCGCTGCCGCGCGCGCCGAGCCGCGCGAGCGAGCTGGTCGACCGGTTGGCGAGCGAGATCGTGACCAGCCGCATTCAGCCCGGTGCGCGGCTTCCGACCGAGCAGGCGATGATGAAAGCCTTCGGCGTGAGCCGCACGGTCGTGCGCGAAGCCGTCGCTGCGCTGCGCGCCGAAGGACTCGTGGAGACACGGCAGGGCGTGGGCGCCTTCGTCAGTCGCGATGCGCAGCGGCGGCCGTTTCGGATCGACCCGGGCGAGGTGCGCTCGCTCGCCGAGGTGCTCGGCGTCATGGAGCTTCGCACCGGCGTGGAAGTCGAGGCCGCGGGCCTCGCCGCCGAGCGGGCGACCGCCTCGACTCGCCAGGCGATCGAGCGGGCGCTGGGCGCCCTCGATCGCGCGATTGCCCGCGGGAAGGTGGCGATCGACGAGGACTTCCGCTTCCATCAGTCGATTGCCGCTGCCGCGCGCAATCCCCAGTTCATGCGCTTCCTCGAGTACCTCGGGCGCTTTCTCATACCCCGCCAGAGCGTGCGCATCGGGCTGCGGCGGCCGGAGGATCTGCGCGCCTATCTCGAGCGCATCCAAGGGGAGCACCGGCGCATCTGCGACGCGATTCGCGTCGGCGACCCTGCCGCGGCCCGACAGGCGATGCGCCGGCACCTCATGGGGAGCCGCCGCCGCTATCAGCGCTTCGCCCAGGCGAGCGCATCGCATCACGCGCATCGAATCCAGCGATGAGCCCCGACGCCGAGCTGGCTGCGCCGGCGGCGGCAACGCAGCCTGTCGAGCGTGGCTCGCTGCTCGCAGCGGTCGACGCCGGCGCGGAGGCGCTCGTCGTCGGTGCGCTCCTAGCCGAGCTCGCGCTCGTGCTCGCCAACGTAGTGGCGCGCAGCGCTTTTCACACCTCCTTCCTCTGGGCCGACGAGATGGCGCGGCTCGTGCTCGCCATCCTCGCCTTCATCGGCGGCGCGGTCGCCTATCGGCGGCGCCAGCACGCGTTCGTCCGCGTCGTGCTCAATGCTTTCCCGACGAAGATCCACCACGCGTGCCTCGCCTTCGCCGACGTGCTGGTCGTCTTCATGGCTGTGCTCACCGGCTTCGTGTCGATCGAGTTCCTCGCCTCGAGCTGGTCCGAGCGCACGCCGATCCTGCAGATTCCGGCGGCCACGATCGCGCTGCCGCTGCCGATCGGGATGGCGCTGCTCACTCTGTATGCCATCGCGCATCTGTGGCGCGAGCATCGCGCCATAGCCTGGCGCATTGCGGTCGGGCTCACGCTCGCGTTGGGCGTCGCGATCGCGACGCGCTCGGCGTGGCTGTCGTGGTTCACCGGCGATGCCGCAATCACCGCCACGCTCGTCCTCTTCCTCGTCGCGATTCTTGCCGGCGTGCCGGTCGGCTTCGTGCTGTTGCTCTCGACCGCGATCTACATGTGGATCACCGGTACCGCGTCGCTCGTCGTGCTGCCGCAGAGCATGGTCAACGGCACCGGCAACTTCATCCTGCTCGCGGTTCCGTTCTTCATTCTCGCCGGCCTGGTGATGGAGCGAGGCGGCATCAGCGTGCGGCTGGTACGCTTCATCTACGCGCTGGTGGGCCATGTGCGCGGCGGCCTTCTGCAGGTTGCGGTGGCGAGCATGTACATCGTGTCCGGATTGTCGGGCTCGAAACCGGCCGACGTCGCCGCGGTCGGCACCGTGATGCGCGACGAGCTCAACGAGCGGCACGGCTCCGCCGAAGGCGCGGCGGTGCTCGCCGCCTCCGCGATCATGGGCGAAACGGTTCCTCCGAGCATCGCCATGCTGATCGTCGGCTCGATCACCAGCGTATCGGTGGCCGGAATGTTCATCGGCGGGCTTATTCCCGCCGCGGTGATGGCGCTGGCGCTGATGGCGCTCATCTACTTTCGCGCGCGCCGCTCCGCGCTGCCGCGCGTCGCGCGCGCTCCGACGCGGGCGATGCTCCGCGCCGGCGCCGGCGCGATCCTGCCTCTCCTCATGCCCGGGATGCTGCTCGCCGGAATCCTGTTCGGAATCGCCACGCCGACGGAAGTGGCGGCGTTCGCGGTCGTCTACGGCGTCGTGCTGTCGATGCTGGTCTACCGCGAGATGGACTTCAGGAGCTTCCTCGCCACCGTCGGCGACACGGCAGCACTTACCGGCGTGCTGCTCTTCATCTTCGCTGCCGCATCGGGCTTCTCGTGGACGCTCACCGTCGCCTATCTGCCGCAGCGGCTGGTGGCGCTGCTCCACTCGGTCGGCAACAGCACCGCGATCTTCATGGTCGGCTCGATCGCGCTGCTGGTCGTCGTCGGCGTGCTGCTCGAAGGCTTGCCGTCGCTCAACGTGCTGGCGCCGCTGCTGCTGCCGATCGCGGGCAAGCTCGGGCTTAGCGGGCTGCACTACGCGCTGGTGCTCATCATCGCGATGGGGGTGGGCGGCTTCATGCCTCTCGCCGGTGTGGGTTTCTACGTCTGCTGCGCGATCATGCGCGCCGACATCGAGGCGGCGTCGCGCGCCATGCTGCCCTATCTCGGCGTCGTGCTGATCGGATTGCTGGTCGTCGCTTTCGTGCCGTGGTTTGCGTTGTTCCTGCCGCATTACTTCGGTTTTCGCGGATAACTCGAGGAGGAGAAAATCATGGATCGCAGATCGTTTCTGAAGACCGGTGCCGGCGCCGCGGGGGTTACGCTTGCCGCGCCGTACGTCGCACGCGGGCAGGCGCCGCTCACGCTGCGCTGGGCGCACTTCGCGCCCGAAGATCATCCGGCGAACGTCGCTTGCAAGCAGTTCGCGAGCCGCGTCGAGCAACGCACCCGCGGCGCGATCAAGATCAACATCTTTCCGAACAACGCGCTCGGCGGGCCGCCCGAGCAGGCGCAGGGGATTAAGCTCGGAACCATCGACATGGGGCTCCCGACACAGGGGCAGCTCGACAAGTTCGACAAGGCGTTCGCCGCGGTGATGCTGCCGTTCATCTTCGAGAACTCGGCGCAGGTATACAAGGTCCTCGACGGTCCGGCAATGGCGTGGCTCGCGCCTCTCGCCGAAAAGCAGGGATTCATCCTGTTGCGCAACTGGGACTACGGCTTTCGCAACGTCACCAACAGCGTGCGGCCGATCAACACGCCCGACGATGCCAAGGGATTGAAGCTGCGCACGCCGCCCGAGCTGCAGATCCAGGCGTCGATGGAGGCGCTGGGCGCGACCGTGCAGGCGATCGCGTTTCCCGAGCTGTACCTGGCGCTGTCGCAGAAGGTGGTCGACGGAGAAGAGAATCCGATCCCGGTGATCTACTACAGCAAGTTCTACGAGGTGCAGAAACACCTGGCGATCACGCGACACATCTACAACAACATGATCCACACCATCGGTGCGGCGACCTGGAACAAGCTCACGTCGGAGCAGCAGAAGATCTTTCGCGAGGAGAGCGCAGCTGCCGGCGACCTCATGCGCAAGCTGATGGCCGAGCAAGAGACCGATCAGATCAAGAAGCTGGAAGCCGCGGGCATGCAGATCACGCGTCCCGACCTCGCGCCCTTCCGCGCCAGGATGGCCCCGGCGTATCAGCGCATCGCGGCCTACGCGGGCGAGGACAACGTCAAGATATTCCGCGACATCGTGGAGGGTTCGCGGAAATAGCGGCTACTCGCTCGGTCGCCGTCGGACGGTCTCCTATCGCGACGTAGGAGAACATCTCATTATTGCGTTCGGCTCTGCCCTTCCGAAACTCCCCAACCCAGCCTAGGTCATTTCGGTACGCGCCGCCGACTCAGGTGGTAGTGCCTTGTATCGCGTCCGGTGCGCTTACGAACAGGAGACATCATGAAGATACGAAGCATCGTGGCTGCGCTGGCGATAGCTGCCGGCACGCTCGGTGTCGCGGCGACCGCCTATGCAGACCGCGTCGAGTTCGAAATCGGGGTCGCGCCACCCGCGCCGCGAGTCGAGGTCGTGCCTGCACCGCGTCCGGGCTACATCTACGAACGCGGGCACTACGTGATCGATCACGACCGCTACGTTTGGCACGAAGGCCACTTCATCAAGGAACGCGAAGGCCATCACTGGCAGCCGTACGTCCTGGAGCATCACGGGGACCGCTGGCACTATCGCCCGGGTCACTGGGATGACGAGGGCTGACGCGAGTCGTAGCTCATAAGGTCGGGAGGCGGCGGCAATCGCCGCATTCGATCCAACAGAGGGGCCCGGCAGTCGCCGGGCCTTTTTTCGCGCGCCGCGCTAGCCGCGGCGGGACTCTGACTCCGGCAAGTCGATCTCGCCCCCGTCCGGCTTCTCTTCGCTGCGCCCCGTGTCGCGAAGCATGTCCGCGGGAACGGGCTCCCAGGTCGAGAGCGCGGTGATCGCGTTGCGCCGGAACGTGCCGTAAAGGCGCAAAGCGCCCTTGGTCGTCATTCCGGGGATCGTTTCGAGGGCAGCCTTGGCCAGGGCCGCGGAAAGTTGGCTGTCGAACTGCTGAAAAACGGATTCGATGTTTAG
>Ga0335083_10009294_pt1 | contig 11929 bp, 12 predicted proteins | sample Lox_Sample_42_FD_206716 | JGI IMG/M metagenome (GOLD analysis project Ga0335083, IMG submission 206716) | Soil microbial communities from Loxahatchee National Wildlife Refuge, Florida, United States - Lox_Sample_4.2 | ecosystem: Environmental > Terrestrial > Soil > Wetlands | place: USA... | reverse complement strand
CCAGGCCGTCGCCCCGCAGGACACCGCGAACAGCGCGTACAGCGCTGACCACACCCACACCTGCGTGTCCAGCCGCAGATAAGGCTCGACTAAGAACGGATACGTCAGCAGCGCGATCAACGAGCCCAGGTTCGACAGCGCGTACAACCGCCAGGGCGATTTGCCCGGTTCGCTCCGAGTGAACCAGTGCTGCAGCAACGGCCCGGTGGCCGACAGCAGCAAATATGGCCCGCCCACGGTAGCGGCCAGCAACAACAAGATCCGCAGCGATGGATCGGCGACTGCCGCTGTCTTCCAGGTCGCCGCATTCGGACGAATTGGCAGAAACAACAGCGAGACTGCCAGCAATCCGAAGTGCACCGCCGTTTCCACGCGCGCGTTACGCCGCGAACTCAGCCTGTGCGCATACACATAGCCGGCCAGCAATCCAATTTGGAAAAAAAGCAGACAGCTGGTCCACACTGCCGGCCCGCCGCCGAACCACGGCAGGATGTAACGCGCGGCAATCGGCTGCACTTGAAACAACAGGAAGGCGCTGAGAAAAATAGTGACAGGGAACCGCCAAGCTGCACCGCCGGCGCGCTCCGTGGCCCGGGAATCGTTTTGCCGCAGATAAACTGGAATGGACAAATAAGTTACTTCGACCGCTCAGCGATTGTACTTGGGCGTCGGCCCGCGCAGCGTGTTCCACACCTGATCGCAGGCCTGCAACGTTTCAGCATCCAGAGGGCCGTCTGAAAGCACCTTCAGATTCTGCTCCAAATGCTCGACGGTGGACGCGCCCAGAATGATGCCTTCCGCCACCGTGTGCCGATACAGCCAGTTCAGCGCCAGGCTGGTCAACGAACGCCCCGCTTTCTCCGCGATCCCGCGCAATTGATCCACCGCCTCAAAATCCGACGGATGCCAGTAGCGGTCCAGGTACATCTGATTCTTGTCGAAACGGCTCCCGGCGATGGGCGCCTCCCGCCGATGCTTGCCCGTGAGCAGCCCGCCCGCCAGTGGATTGTAGACAAAATTCGACACACCGAAACGCTGGCACATCGGCAAATATTCCTGCTCGATGCCGCGCGCGATCAGGTTGTACATCGGCTGGCTGATATACGGCGGCCGGTAGCCTTTGCGATCCGAGATCCAAAACATCTCCACCACCTGCCAGCCGCTGTAATTCGACGTCGCAACATGCCGGACCTTGCCCTGCCGCACCAGCTCATTCATCGCATCCAGCGACTCGTCGATCGGAACCGCGTAGTCAGGCAAATGCAGATAGTAGACATCGAGGTAATCGGTCTTGAGGCGGCGCAAGCTGTCGTCGATGGCCCGCAAAATGGCGGCGCGCGATAAGCCTTGCATGTCGGGCCCGTCGCCCATCTTCCCACGAACCTTGCTGGCCAGGATGAACTCCTGTCGCCGCCCGCCAAGCACCCGGCCCAGCATTTCCTCGGAAGCCCCGGCGTTATATACATTCGCCGTGTCGAGAAAGTTGATGCCATGCTCGCGGCACAGCCCAATCATCCGCGCCGCCGCCTCCTCGCCGGTCTGCCCTCCAAACGTCATCGCGCCGAAGCAGATTCTAGAAACCCGCAGGTCCGTATTCTTGAGAGTAATTTGATCCATTGTTGAACGCCCAAAAGACATGATACGTTGAGAGCAGTGCAAGAGAGAATCGCAGAGCCGCAAATTGAAGACCCGCGAGCCGAGGAAGTACGTCCAGAATCGCCTTCGGATTTGGCCGACGAGCCCGTGCTCCACGAGATCCCGCACGAAACCGTGCCGCTGAACCAACGCAGCATTTCCTGGCTCCGGCTGGCTTACGCGTTCGAATTCCTACTGGCGCTGCTGGCCATTTTGACGCTGTGGGGCGAAGTCGGCGGCCAGGGCCATCTGGACATGATGCCTTGGTACACTAAGTTGGTTTGTCTGATGGCATCGGCCTGGTGCACGGTGCGGCTCACAGCCGGTTTGGTCGAAGAGCGAAAGATCTGGAACCGCCGCACCTTGGTGTGGCTATCGGGCTTGATCCTGGTGGCTACTGCGATGGCCGCGATTACGTATTACTATCATCTGCGCGAGGACACTGACGAACAGGATTCTGAAGAAACTGCTACCGCAATGAACATTAAGCCTCCGCTGGCGCTGTTGACGGAATGATCAAGTCGGCTGCCGATTCTATCCTGGGAGTCTGGAACGCTCCCGAAGTTCCGCTGCGTGTCGAGTACCCGCTGGACATCATGGAAGAACTGCGCGGTCTGGTGTGCGATGACCTCCAGCGGCTCTCTCGGGGAGGCGCGGATGCCGCCGGATTGCTGTTCGGTGTCACCCGTGGGCCGGTGGCTCGCATTCTGACGTGGTGCCCCATCTCACGCGGCTCTAGCGAGGAACAAACCGCGGGCCCGGCGCTGCACGATCGCGCGGAATTAGTACGCGTTCTAAGCGGCGCGGCCACCGATCCCGCTATGCATGGAATGGAACCGCTGGGCTGGTTCGTCTCGCGCACTCAGGGCGGCACTGGTCTTACGTCGCCTGAAATCGAGCTCTTTAACAACTTCTTCCCCAACCCCTGGCAGGTTACACTGCTGCTGCGACGCGCCCCGGGCGGCACCGCGCGCGCTGGTTTCTTCGTGCGCGAACCGGACGGTTTCCTGAGACCGGATGCGAGCTATCGCGAGCTGTTGATTCAACCTCTGCGGCGCATGCCCAAGCCGCTGATTCTGGGCGCGCCTCAGCCCGAAATTCCACCGGTCCAGGAATCGCAGCCCCTGGCCGGGATGGAGCACAGCCGTAGCGCAGCCATCCAGCCCGTCGCGGCCATGTCCTTTGCGCCCGAAGCGGCGGGCGCCGCACCCGCGGCATTGGCGATCGCGCCGGAACCGGAATCGATCGCACCAGCAGCGATGGTCATCGCTTCCGACGCCCCACTTGCCGTCCCTGAAGCCGCGCCTGGTCCGGCAACCCAGCCGGTTGCCGCAGCCGCGGTGCCCATCGAATCGTCCCACCAGCATCCAGAGTCCTTTGACGCGGCTCTCGCGGAGATGGCCTCAGCCCTCCAACGGTCTTTCAAAGAGCCGCCGCCAAGCGAACCGGCTCGAAAGACAGCAACCGCAGAAGCTCCGCCCATCCGCATTGATGCGCCCAGGCCCGTCAGACCGAGGGCGCCCACCTCCATCACGCAACCAGAAACCTTGGGAGCATCGCCGCTCGAAGCACCCAGCTTCGTGCTGCAAACCCATTCCTTCGGTGGCCGGCAATGGTTATGGATTCTACCGGTGCTGCTGGCTGTGGCGTTAGTGGTGTTTTTAGTGATGCAGAAGCCCGCGCCGGCTCCCGTACTGTCCTTTTCGCTGCGTGTTGCCGCCGCCGGCAACATGGTCGAGATTTCGTGGGACCGTGATTCGATCCCGGTTTATAAAGGCGACCATGCGTCCATCAAGATTCAGGACGGCGCGGACACCAAACAGATTTCGCTCAACTCCGAGGAACTGCATACGGGCAAGACCCATTACGTGCGCGAAACCGGTGACGTCGCTTTCCTGATGACGATTTACAACAGCGGCAGCCAGGAGTTTCATGAGTTCGCCCGTCTGGTCGCTCCTTCGGCCGATGCCGCGAACCCCACGCCTGCGCCGGAGCCCGCCGACTCAATTCAACTGAGCAGCGATCGCGACAAATTGGAAGCCCAAGTCAACCAACTCAAGGAGCAGGTCCGCAAGGAGGCGGCACGTGCCGACCAGGCGGAAAGCGTAGTTCGAATCCTCGAAAACCGGCTGAATATCGACGGCGCTCGCAGCCCATCCCAGGCTGATAAGAAGTAGCCAAACGCCGGGAATCTCCCGGCTATTCGAAATATGGATCGGCCTCGGGAATCGCGGCGCCATCTTTGCGCGGCGAAGAAGCTCCGTAGTTCACCTTGGTGCCGGAATCGTGCATCACCACTTGTCCGCCGCCCATATACTCGGAATAATCGCCCACCACGCTGAGCTGATGCCCGCGCCTGGCTAACTCGCCGCGCACGTCCTCCGGAACCCGCGATTCAATCTGTACGTCGCATCCACCCAGCGATGCCTTGGTGAACCGCGGCGCTTCGAGCGCATATTGGATGTTCATCTTGTGATCGACAATATTGGTCACCAGTTGCATCTGCGCCTGCGCCTGGTTCATCCCGCGCATGATCCCGAAGCCGATGTGCCGGCCGCCGTTCTGCATGAAGCCCGGAATAATGGTGTGATACGGACGCTTGCGCGGCCCGAGAGCGTTGGGATGGCCGCGATCGGACACGAACGACGCGCCTCGGTCGTGTAACAGCATTCCCATTCCTTCCACCATAATTCCGGACCCGAAAAAATTCGCGATGCTCTGAATCCAGGACACCACGTTACCGTCCTTGTCCGCCGCCGCAAGATAAGTGGTGTGTCCCTGCTCCGGCTTGCCGGGCGCGGTGTCGCAATTGGCCTGCTCCCGGTCGATCAGCGCCGCGCGATCCCTGGCATAAGCCTTCGAAAGCAAGCTTTCCACTGGAACCGGAACGTGGCGCGGATCCCCGACATAGCGCCTGAGGTCCTGTGTGGCCAGCTTCTGCGCTTCGATCTTGAGATGCAACGCCTCGGCGCTGGCCTGCGAATATTCGCCGAGCGGAAAATTTTCCAGGATGTTGAGCATCTGAAGAGTGCCGATGCCCTGGCCGTTAGGCGGCAGCTCGTAGACCTCCCAGCCGCGATAGTTGGTCGAGATGGGCTGCACCCATTCGGATTGGTATTCGCGCAAATCGCCGGCGGTCATGGTGCCGCCGTAGCGCCGCGAGGTTTTGAGAAGCGCTTCCGCGATCGGGCCGCGGTATACAGCTTGCGCGCCCAGCTCAGCGATCAAACGGAACGCGAGCCCCAGTGGCGGATTGCGGAAAATTTCGCCCACTCGGGGCGCAGACCCGCCGGGCAGATACACCGCGCGTGCTTCATCCTGAAGGTTGACGCTCGAGTTCTCCCATTCCCACTGGATTAGTTCCGTCACTGGGAACCCGTCCTCGGCATAGTAAATGGCGGGTTTGAATAGCTCGCCCCAAGGGAGCCGGCCGAAGCGCTGGTGCAGTTTCTCCCAGCCATCCACGCAGCCCGGCACCGTGACACTGTGGATGCCGCAGAGGCTCTGCTGGCCGAGGTAATCGAGCGATAGCGCCGCGGGCGACCAGCCGCTGGCATTGATTCCGGTGAGCCGGCCAGTCTTCGATTCCCAGATCAAAGCGAACAGATCGCCGCCCGGCCCGTTCATCATCGGTTCCACCACGCTCAGCGCCGCGTTGGCAGCAATGGCCGCATCCACGGCCGACCCCCCGCGCGCCAGGATCTGCGCTCCCACTTGCGACGCCAGCGTCTGCTCCGTCGCCACTACCCCGCGCGTAGTGATAACCATGGAGCGGGCTTGGGGCCGGGCGTGTGCCATGGATGAAGATGCAGGGAACGCCATAAGAAGCACCCTATTTTATCCCGACATCGTGGCTCTCCTGGAGGCCCCGGAGCAGGGGTTAGGATGGGAGGCATAATTAGTTAGTCGTGTGCCTACGCTGTCTCCGATTCGTCCCGCAACACAGAGAGATCAGTACTCGATCGGACTCCGCGCGTTTCGCAGAACGGATGCAAGCCGCTGTTGCTGGGGGAATTCTCAAGATCGTTCAAACGGGAACGAGCCTCGGAGATCTTGGCGTGACTCCCGCTTTTGATGGCCGTTCTTATTTCTACGTCCTCGAATGCACTAACTGCGGTCGCGAGTTCCAGTTCCTAATGGATACTTCCAAAGGCGGATACTGGCGCTGAAACTCAAAGTAGCCACTTCCATCGGTTCAGCATCGTAAAATGACTACGTATGCTGCGGCTCAGTTCTGTCCTCGTTTTGCTCGGGCTTGCATCGATGATGCTTGCGCAGCAGAAGAAAGCTCCCATGACCCACCACGCCACAGGCACGTTCACCGTCGACGTTCATCCGCTTTCGCCGGCGCCCGCGGAAGGGATTTCGCGTTTTTCAACCGACAAGCAGATCCACGGAGGTCTGGAGGCCACCAGCAAGGGCGAAATGTTTTCTGCCGGAGATCCCAAGCAAGGTGCTGCCGGATACGTCGCAATCGAGGTGGTCACCGGTTCGCTCGACGGCAAGAAGGGCACTTTTGCCTTACAGCATATGGCGACCATGGATCAGAACGGACCCAAGCTGTCTGTCATTATTGTTCCCGGATCGGGAACAGGGGAACTGAAGGGCATTTCCGGAACATTCGATATCAAGATAGCGAATGGCCAGCATTCGTACGATCTCGATTACAGGCTGCCGCAATGAGTTTTGTGTTAAACTGAAGCTTCATGTTCGCCGCCCATCACCACCATCATCGCGTTATCTGGCGTTCGGCGGCCCACTGATCGATTTCTGAAATCAAACCACGCCCGCCGACACCAAACGGCGGGCTTTTTTATTGGTATGAAGCGCACAGCGTGGGGCGAGCTCACTTGAGGAAGGAAATAATCGCGACCCGCTGCGTTGTGCGCGATGTGAATAAGGAGCTATGGATCTCGACTTCAATAAACTCAACGGCCTCTTGACGGCCGTCGTCCAGGACCACCAGACCGGCCGCGTCCTAATGGTCGGCTTCATGAACGAGGAGTCCTTCCGCAAAACCGTGGAATCGGGCTTCGTCACGTTTTTCAGCCGCTCGCGCAACAAGCTTTGGATGAAGGGCGAGACTTCCGGCCACCGGCTCGTGGTGAAGGAAATTTCCACCGATTGCGACCGCGACGCGCTCTTGATCAAAGTGGAAGCGCTCGGCCCCGGCGTCTGTCACGAAGGCTATCAGAGCTGTTTCTTCCGCCGCCTGGAGCAAGGGCAATGGAAGGAATCCGAGCCGCGCGCCTACGATCCAGCGGGCGTCTACGGGAGCAACGGATGAAACTCAAGCTCGGCATCCCCAAAGGAAGTCTCGAGAACGCGACCATCGAGCTTTTCCGCCGCGCGGGTTTCAACATCACCACCAGCTCGCGCTCGTATTTTCCCGCCATCGACGACCCGCAGATCGAATGCATGCTGATCCGCGCGCAGGAAATGGCGCGTTACGTCGAGGACGGCGTCCTGGATGCCGGCCTGACCGGGCGCGATTGGATCGAAGAAAGTGAAGCCAAGGTGCACGCCGTTGCCGACTTGATTTACGCCAAGCAGAGCTTTGGCAAGGTGCGCTGGGTGCTGGCTGTGCCTGAGGCGGCTTCGTTCCAAACGGTGAAAGATCTGGAAGGCAAAATCATCGCCACTGAATTAGTCTCCACTACCAAGCGTTATCTGGCGGCCAACGGCGTGAAGGCCAAAGTAGAATTCAGTTGGGGCGCCACCGAAGTGAAGCCGCCTGAACTGGCCGACGCCATCGTCGAAGTCACCGAGACGGGCTCTTCCCTGCGCGCCAACAAGCTCCGTATCATTGAAACCGTTCTGGAATCAAACACGCAGCTCATCGCCAATGTCGATTCCTGGCGCGACGATTGGAAGCGCCGCAAGCTGGAAGACATCCGCATGCTGCTCGAAGGCGCCATCAATGCGCTCGGCAAAGTGGGGCTGATGCTCAACGTCCGCAAGGAATGTCTTCCCGCCGTCCTGTCGATTTTGCCGGCGCTCAAGAAGCCCACCATCTCGAATCTCAGCGACGACGAATGGGTGGCGGTGCAAACAATTCTCGACGAAAACACGGTGCGCAATATTATTCCCCGGCTCAAGGAAGCGGGCGCCCAGGGAATCGTCGAATATCCTCTGAACAAGATCGTGATGTAACCATGCTCAGAATTCTTCCGCTCGAAGAAGCTCAGAATTTCATAACGCGCAAAGCGGTGCGGCTGGCGGAAGCCGAGCAGACGGTCGCGCCAATTCTGGATGCAGTGCGCAAGCGCGGCGACGAGGCAGTGCTCGAATACGCGCGCAAATTGGATGGGCTGGAAGGCGATAGCGTAACCGTCGCCGCCTCCGAAATGCGCGATGCCGAAGACAATGTCTCTCCTCAATTCCGCGCGGCGCTCGAGACCGCGGCCAAAAACATTCGCGAATACGCCGAACTCCAGCTTCCGCGCGAAAATTGGGTTCAATTTCATGACGGCCGCCGCTTGGGCCACATCGTCCGGCCGCTCGAATCCATGGGCGCATACATCCCGGCCGGACGTTACCCGCTTCCCTCCACGCTCCTGATGACTGCCATCCCGGCTCAGGCCGCGGGCGTCAAGACCATCTGCGTCACCTCGCCGCGCCCCAGCCCGGAGATTTTGGCAGCCTCGAAATTTCTCAACGTCACCAACGTGTTCCGCGTCGGTGGCGCGCAGGCAATCGCCGCGCTGGCATTCGGCACCGCGACCATTCCCAAGGTCGATCGCATCGTCGGGCCGGGCAACATCTATGTCACGGCTGCCAAGAAGGCGCTAGCCGGAGAAGTAGGCATCGATTTCATCGCCGGACCAACCGAGATCGTGATCATCGCCGAGGACGCCAATCCGAAACATCTGGCCGCGGACATGCTGGCGCAGGCCGAGCACGATGTCGAGGCGTCTTCCATCCTGCTCACCACTTCGCGAAAGTTGGCCGAGCAAGTGGCGCAGGAAGTCGCGCGCCAGCTCGAATCTCTTCCCACCGCGCCGGTCGCGTGCCAATCCATCCGCAATCACAGCGCCGTGATTCTGTGCCCTTCCATCGATGCCGCCGTGGACGCCTCCAATCGTCTCGCACCCGAGCATCTGGCGATCTACGATGACGCGCTGCTACCCAAGATCCGTCACGCGGGCAGCATTTTCATAGGTCCCAGCAGTCCCGAAGCCGCGGGCGATTACGCATCTGGTCCGAATCACGTGCTTCCCACCGCCGGGGCCGCACGGATTCGCGGCGGCCTATCGCCAGCCGACTTCGTCAAGGTCATCTCAGTCCAGGAACTGACTGCCGACGGTCTCAGCCGGCTTGCGCCTGCCATCACGACGCTCGCACGCGCCGAGGGGCTCGAAGCGCACGCCCGCTCCGTGGAGGTCCGCCTTGGCAAGTAGAAAGATGGATCTGCCACCGGGCGTCCTGCAGCCGCGCGAAGCGGTCCTCAAGATGGCGCCCTACTCGCCGCCTACCGCCGGTCGCGTTGGAAAACTGCGCCTGGACTTCAACGAGAACACGGTCGGCGCGTCGCCCAGGGTAATCGAGTATCTGCGCGAACACTTAACCGCGGACGGACTTTCGGTTTATCCCGAGTACGGCGAAATAAAAAGCGAGCTGGCGGAGTTCTTCGGCGTCGACCCCGAGGACTTCATCCTTACCAACGGCACCGACGAGGCGATTCAAGTTCTCATCAACACCTACGTCGACGATGACGATGAAGTGCTCCTGCTGCAGCCCTCCTACGCCATGTACCGTTTCTACGCCGAGGTGGCGGGCGCCGCGGTCCGGGCCATTCCATATCGGCGCGAGAAACTGGCCTTCCCGCTCGAAGAACTCCTGCAGACCATTCGTCCCACCACGCGCGCTATCCTCATTGCCAATCCCAACAATCCGACCGCAACCGGAACGTCACGCGCCGGCATCGAACGAATCTTGGATCGTGCCGCCGGCGCCGCGGTCTTGATCGACGAAGCCTACTACGAATTCTGCGGCGTCACCGCGTTGCCGCTTTTGAACGATTTCGGCATGGCCGCGATGCGGCTGGGCTGCCTGTTCTCGCAATCCGGCAACGTTGACTTCTTGCACAAGGCGCAATCGCCGTACAGCGTGAACAGCGTCGCGGTGCTGGCCGCCCGGGCCGCCATCCAAGACCGCGCTTACATCGAGAAATACGTAACCGAAGTGCTGGCCGCGCGCGAGCTGCTGTATGTCGGCCTGGAAAAGCTCGGCATCAAATATTTCGACAGTAAGGCCAATTTCGTGCTGTTCGAGGCTGGCGATCGCGCCATCCCATTGCGCGACGAATTGCGCCGCCGCGGCGTGCTGGTGCGCGACCGCAGTTATGAACTTCCCGGTTGCGTGCGCGTAACGGTTGGCACGCGCGACCAGGTCCGCCGCTTCCTGGGCGAGCTGGAGCAGATCTGGTGAGTGCGCAGGTGCTGGTGTTCGATATGGACGGCGTCCTGGTAGACGTCAGCGAGTCTTATCGCGAGACCATCGTCCGCACCGTCGAGCATTTTACCGGCAAGACCATCACGCGCGCCGAGATTCAGGATTATAAGAACCAAGGCGGCTGGAACAACGACTGGGCTCTCTCGCAAAAAATCTGCAAGGACCTGGGCGTCGATCTCCCTTACGCCACCGTGGTCGATTACTTCAACTATTTGTTCCTCGATCAAGGCATGATTCACCGCGAGCGTTGGCTGCCGCGCGATGGGCTGCTCGATCGGTTGGGCGCAAAGTTTGAGCTGGCCATCTTTACCGGCCGCACCACCGAAGAGGCCGAGATCACGCTGAAGCGCGAAGGCGTTCGCGACCGGTTCCTCTTGATGACCGCCAATGACGTTGAGTGCGAAAAACCCGCTCCCGACGGCCTGCTGAAAATCGCTTCGATGCGCCCATCGAAGAAGCTGCTGTACGTCGGCGATACGGTCGACGACGCCCGCTGCGCCCGCGCCGCTAACGTTCCCTTCATCGGCATCGCATCGCCCGCCCACGAGCGCCGCGCCGAGATCCTCAATCTGTTCCATCAGGAAGGCGCGATCCAGGTGCTGGGAGACATCAATGAGATCGGCTAGCGTCGAGCGGATCACCAAGGAGACTCAAATCCGCGGCACGTTGAAATTGGACGGACGCGGCAAGTACGACATTTCCACCGGCATCCGTTTTTTCGATCACATGCTGGAGCTGTTCGCCAAGCACGGCGCTTTCGATTTGAAGTTGAAGGCCACCGGCGATCTGGATGTCGACCAACACCACACCGTGGAGGACGTCGGCATCGTGCTCGGCCAGCTTGTTTCCAAAGCCTTGGGCAATCGCAAAGGCATCAACCGCGCCGGCTACTTCGTCATGACCATGGATGAAACACTAGCCGTGGTCGCTCTCGACCTGAGCGGACGTCCCGCGCTGATTTACGACGACAAAGTCAAAGTGCGTATGGTCGGCGATCTACAAGCTGAACTGGTGGAAGACTTCTTCGGCGGCTTTGTCGTTCACGCCGGCGCCAACCTGCACGCCAAGGTGATGTACGGACGTTCGAATCATCACAAGATTGAAGCCATCTTCAAGTGCTTCGCGCGCGCGCTGCGTTATGCCTGCTCGAAGGACCCGCGGCTGAAGGACCAGCTTCCGTCCACGAAGGGGCTTTTATGATCACGATTCTCGACTACGGCGCCGGCAATCTGCGTTCGGTCCAAAACACGCTGGCTGAAATAGGAGCCGAGCACGAGCTGGTGCGCGACAGCGAAGGGCTGCGGCGTGCCGCCAAAATCATTTTGCCCGGCGTCGGCCACTTCGGCCAGATGATGCGCGCGCTCGATCAGATGCAGGTACGAGACGCGCTGCTCGAACGCATTCGCGCCGGTGTGCCGTTCCTGGGAATCTGTCTCGGGCTTCAAGGCCTGTTCGAATCGAGCGAGGAAGCTCCCGAACAGCACGGTCTCGGATTGTTTCACGGCCAAATCCGCCGCTTTCCCGCCGATTCTCGCGTCCCTCACATGGGCTGGAACGAAATCCAGCCGCGCAACGGCGCACGGCTGCTTCGAAACCTTCCGCCGCATCCTTACTTGTATTTCGCGCATAGCTACTATGCGCCGGTGATCGGTGCGACGGCCGCGACTTGCGAGTACTCGGTCGAGTACACGGCGGTGCTCGAAACCAGCAACGTCTTCGGCGTGCAATTTCATCCCGAAAAATCCGGCCCCGTCGGCCTGCAGATTCTGCGCAACTTCGTGGAGCTTCCGTGCTGACCCGCCGCATCATTGCCTGTCTCGACGTCACCGGTGGCCGTGTA
>Ga0335083_10009292_pt1 | contig 11931 bp, 8 predicted proteins | sample Lox_Sample_42_FD_206716 | JGI IMG/M metagenome (GOLD analysis project Ga0335083, IMG submission 206716) | Soil microbial communities from Loxahatchee National Wildlife Refuge, Florida, United States - Lox_Sample_4.2 | ecosystem: Environmental > Terrestrial > Soil > Wetlands | place: USA: Florida... | reverse complement strand
CGCCTTCTACCAGCACCCTATCATCGCGTCTAAAGAAAGTCAACGAAACCCCGGTAATCTTGCCTTGTTCGGCATCAAAAATGCTAGGCGGTCCTCCCGTCAGGACGAACTTGTCATCGGCGGCTGTATAGACGAGCTTTTGTCCATCGGCGCGGCGGTTGGGTTGCTGGATCACGACGTCACCCCGGGCAACCAAGCGGTCGAGTTGGCCGGGACCGCCGGAGCTTTGAGGGTTCGATGTTTGACTCCGAGGTAGCAGGTAGGCGTCCGCCGTCATCGCGGAGGTGGTAAAGTCGGCACCCTTCGCGATGACTCCGCCCTCGTAGCGGACTTGGCGCTCGGCGTCAGCGTAGGTGAGCTTCGCGGCGGTGATGGAAATGGGGCTAGACCCCGAGGCAGGATTCCCCTTCCCTGTCTTCTTTTCAGCTGCTCCTCCACGTTGCGGACCAAGTTCCGGCTTCGTCTTGTCGGTCTGTACCAGAATCGTCTGTACGGGCTGGGCAGGAGTGCCTTGGGCGGTAACGGAGCGCCGGTCGCGATCGAACTGGATGGTGGGCGCCTCGATGATGTTGGCATCTTGCCAGAGGCGGGCGTTCCCTGAGTAGAGAGCGAGCCCGGAAGAATTGTGGGCGGTCATACTGTGGGCGGTGACGTGAATCGGCGAAGAAGACGCCAGAAGGGCGCCGTCCGGTTGCTCCTTTAGTTCGCTGTAGGTGCTCTTGACGTTGCCTTCGGCGAGCGCGTCGCCGGTGGCGCGGTTCATGCGGATGGTCTTGGCCGTGGTCGCCATGCCGCCGTTCGTGATGCGCGGACTGCCAGTAAGGATGAGGATCTGGTCACTCGGCGTGTAGCGCGCGGAGTTCGCCCAGGCCTGCATGCGCTTGTCAGGCTGCTGTCCGTCGGTATAGACGACGTTGCCCTGTTGGATAACCGAGTCAATTCCTCCCTGCGGAAAGAACGTTGTGTCGACCAAATCGCTAGTGCTGACGCGGTCGGGTTCTCCGGGAGTCGAATTGACAATCCGGGCATCGGGCGCACCATGGACGACGGCGAGGTGGTTCTTGCCTTCCACCGTCGCGAATTGCGCGAGAAACCGGCCCGCCGTCACGACCGTGCGTTGCGCTGGAGGGGATTGCGTCAGACTTGAACTTGTCGGCAGGGCTTGGGCGATCGTGATCTGCGCCGCACCAGACGTTTCGGCGGTCTCAAGAACGTGGCCGTGCGATACAATAAAGTCCATGGCGGGCGCGGTGAGCTCGAAATCCTGCGGCCCAGAAGCCGTCCCCTTTGCCGCCGGCCGGAATCCTTCGCCTGCGTTCTGAGTCAGCCGAACACTGTCGAGGGCATGGACCATCCGAAGCTGGTTCTGACCGGCAAAGTCGAGAATGACGCGGCCAGCGTTGCCCTGCATCGGCTGCGGTCCGGTTTGCTCGACCTGGACGTTGCCGCTCAGCGTAGCGGTGCGAAGCAGGTCCTCGTTTCCGGTGAGTAGGAATTCGGCTTCGTCGGCTCGAGTATGCATTCCCGCAGATTGCGTTTGCGGCGCGGAAGCGCTCGGCGCGGCATGATTCTCCGATGTCGTCTGGTTGGACATCCGCACCTGCGTCTCTGTGGTTACATTTCCGGTTGCCAGAATTCTCTCGACCTGGTTTTCGCGGCCGAGGTAAAAAACAGCTCGATCCGACTGAAGCGCGCCACCCTCGCGCCTGAGGTGAGGACGATCGAGCACAATTACCCGGGGATCGTTGGTGATAACGCCGTGCTCGGCCTCGATTACGGCCGCCTTTGGACCGTTTAGCACCACGTGAATCTGCGACGACAGCGTGAGTGTATTGCTCTTGCCCGCGTATTTCACGCCCACGGCCCATCCGCTGGCCTGCGGAGTTCGAAATTCGACGCGTGCGTCGGTCGAGGCATTCCCGCTTTCCTTATTGAAAACGAGATCGCGCGTCTTCAGGTGAATCGGGTTCTTGAGCTCTTTCGGCGTGGATTGATCAGGACTGGCAAGGCCTGCCGGGTTGGCGACCAGATCGATCTGAACGTCGCCCCTGGCCGAAACATCTCCGGTCTGTTGGTTGTAGGCAAAATCGTCGCCGTAGATCTGGTCGAAGCGCGAGGAATCGCGCCCGTAAAGCACGATGCTGACGTTGTGCAACTCGGCGTTGCCGTTGAGCTTGAATTGCTTGAGATCGGTGGCTTGGACAGTGAAGAGCGTCCGCTTTCCATCGGATTTAGAGAACTGAAAGCCGTTTGCGGTTTGCTTGATGTCGTACCCGATTTTCCCGGGAATTTGCTTCAAGACGTTCGTCGCCTTCGAACGCGCGTAGAAATACATCCCAGCGACGACCAGCGTAAGCAGCACGGCGGTGATCGCCAGCAAGCGGCGCAATCGATAGACCTGGAGCGGCATCTGGGTTCAGTGTAATCGAATGCGTTCGGTATCGGCTGGAAAGTAGCTTCTCATCTACACTTAGATGCACGAATCCGATGAACACGACGCGAGATATGCGGCCAGGGCCGCCGTTGCTGGATTTTCATAACCTTCGAGTGATGCGTGGGCAGAAGATCGCGCTCGACGACTTCAGCCTGCGGATCGGCGCCGACGAGCACGTGGCGATTCTGGGCCCGAATGGCTGCGGCAAGTCGACACTGATCAAGACGATAACCAGAGAGTGTTATCCCGTCGTGCGGGAAGACTCGTGGATGAAGCTGCTCGGCCATGAGAGTTGGGATGTCTTCAAACTCCGCGAACATATGGGAATCGTCTCCAACGATCTGATGCTCTCCTGCACGAGCGAAGCCAGCGGCCGAGACGTGGTGCTGTCAGGATTCTTCAGCAGCACGGCGATCTGGCCGAATCACACTGTCGACCCCATGAAGATTAGGCTTGCCGACACCGCTCTGGCCGAGCTCAAGATTTCGCACCTGGCGGAGCGCCCCGTGGAAGCGATGTCGTCCGGGGAGGCGCGGCGCGTGTTGATTGCGCGGGCACTGGTCCACAAACCGCGCACCTTGCTTTTTGATGAGCCCTGCAATTCCCTGGACTTGTCGGCCCAACAGAACGTGCGGCATACCATGAGTGCTCTGGCCAATTCCGGGACAGCGATCATTCTGGTGACCCACGAGCTGGCGGATATTGTCCCGGAGATTGGACGTGTGGTTCTCCTGGATCGCGGACGAGTCGTCGCCGACGGCCCCAAGGAAGAGATACTCCAGGTTGAGCGCCTGGCAGCGTTGTTCGGCGTCGACGTGGAAATGACGCGGCGCGATGGGCACTACCATCTTTGGTGAGTCGGCGGAGTAGCCACGTTAGCGTTCTTTCGAGCCGACCTCGATCAATCGCTTCGTCATCAGAACGAGACCGAGAATTTGGGTCCACTCTGAAACGATGTTGCCGACGACCTGCCCCCACCGGCTTTCCGGGTCCATGGCGCGAAATGCGATGACCCAGCCGATGCCGGTGACTACCAGAACCAGAGTGAGCGAGTGCTCGCGGAGGAGTTCCAGGATCGCCGATGGTACTTTCCCCTTGGGCTGTTTGCTCTCGGCGGATCCCTTTTCGTAGAGAAACTTCGTCATGACGACGGTCACGAAGACCCCAGTCCAATCGGCGATAGCATTGCCGAAGAAAGAACCGAGGTGGGTCGAGGGGTTCGAGCTGCGGTACAACACGATCAGTGCGATCACAACTCCGAGGGATGCCAGGCTGAGGGAGTGCTTGCGAAGGAAAGGCTGAGACTTCCCGGATGGGTTCATGAGGCTACTTTACTGAATTGGCGGAAAATCGAAGTGAATTGTTTTCTTCGATAGCAAGCGCTCCTCCCAACATTCCCGAGGGATAAGCGCTGTTGCTTTCATCCGGGTCGAATCTTATCGAAAGATAGTACAATTCCACCCACTTTGGTTCGTGGGGAGGCCTCTATGCGCCAGTTCGGACCACTGTGCTTTTTGCTCGGAGTCCTGCTCGGAGCCGTCACGGCTCCGGCTCAAAACGTCAATTTAAAGCACCCGAACGATATCAGTGCACAGAAACAGGTCACGTCCGACGAAATGAGGGATCGCGCAGCCCAGGTCCAGCTTCAAAAAGATGCAAAGGAACTCGGTGAACTCTGCGCATCGATTCCGTCCGACATGGACGGCGTCAAGCAAGGTCTCTTGCCAAAGGACGAGTTAGAAAAGCTGAAGCGTTTGGAAAAGCTATCGAAACGGGTGCGCGAGGAGTTAGCGCTGTTTTCAGTGACGCCGTAAAGCCGGCTCAATCACACCTAAGTTTGTGCCTGCTCGGCCAGCCGTTTCGGCGCAATAAGGGTGTAACTGCCCAGAAGAAGTTCTTTCACCTCGTCCCAATCGACTGTGCCAACATCGACCCGCAAGGCGACCCAGCCTTTCGATGCAAGGTAATCCGGAAGATAAAACCTGCGAGGCTGTGCTGCACACAGGGCCTTATTGTCGCCGGGCAAGACCTTGCCGGTGACTGCGATAATCCCATCACCGTGATGGTTATCAAGAAAATACGCGAAGGTTTTCTTTCGCACGAGAAACTGCACATGCGATCCGTGAATCTGGCGCTTCGCCTCGGGCAGAGCAAGCGCAATCTCAGTGACGCGCGAGAGACGGGCATCTTGGCTGGAGCTCTTTGGCAATCGAACCATAAGCCATCCTCGCGTGGCTTGTGAGGACAGAAACGATTATATGCAGCTAGCGGGCGGGTATCTGAAAATCCCGCAGGGAAAGTTCCAGTCCGCCGTAATCGGGATGATCGTTATTGCCGATTGTGAAGGCGATATCGATCGCATCGCCCGCCAGGAGCGGTGTTTGCTGCATGCGCTCCCCCATGTTCCAGCCGAGGGCATCGAAAGTGATTTTCGACCGCAGCGCGTCACGGGGTGGGTAGCCTTCGGCGATTGCCGCCGCCTTTTCCTCGCGGCGGATGGATGCGCCGTCTGGATGACAGCGTGGGGTCACCAGTACTGCGGCCGCCGAGAGCTCTCGCGATTCAACGCTCGCTCTGACCTTCAGCTTGACGTGCTTGTCTTTCAAAATGCGTGGAGGAGCAGCTAACTGCACAGCACGCGCGGCGAAGACGGGTTCAGGGTTGCCCATGCCGTACGGTTCCAGGAGTTCGAGCGCATGAAACAGTTGCGGGGTTACGTCCGGCAAATCCAGCTCCCCATCTAGATCGAGAATCGGATCGAAATCGGCGGGGGTAAGCCGAGTTCGGGCGAACGCGTCAATCTTCGCACGAAGATCTTCGACGTTCGCCGAAGGCATGGCGAATCCGCAGGCGTGGGAGTGTCCGCCATAGCGCGAGAAGAGAGCGCCGCAGGATTCGATGGCCTCTAGCAAGTGGAACGAACGAATCGAACGGCCGGAGCCGAACGCCTCAGCGCCGTCACGCGAGATTACGACTGCCGGGCGGTTGTACCGCTCGACGACTCGCGTCGCGGTGATGCCGATGACGCCACGGTGCCAGCCTTCTCCATCGACGACGATGCAGTAGGCATCGCACAGGCTGGGATCGCTGGTGAAACGCTCGTCGACTGCGCGCAGGATTCTGCGCTCCTCTTCCTGACGGTCGGAGTTAAGCTGATCGAGTTTGGCAGCCAGTTCCCTGGCGCGGGCAACTTCCTTCACGCTGAAAAGTTCGATCACGTCACGCGCCACATCCATGCGTCCGGCTGCGTTGATGCGGGGAGCGATGCGAAAGCCAACCTCACCGGAGGTAGGCGGCCGTTTCGTAGAAATCTGGGCAACCTCGAGCAGCGCCTTCAGGCCGGGATTGACGGCCTTCCGCAGGGCGTCCAGTCCCAGGGAAGCGAAGACGCGATTTTCGCCGGTCAAAGGCACGGCGTCAGCGATAGTAGCGATCGCCACGACTTTCATAAACGACATCAGCAGTTTGTTCTGAACGCCGGCCTCGAGGCGATGTTGCATCAAGCCTTGCGCCACCTTGAAAGCCACGCCTGCGCCGCAGAGCTGTTTGTAGGGATACTCGCAACCAATCTGATTCGGATTGACGACGGCCAGGGCCCTGGGCACGCCATCAAGACCGGGCAGGTGGTGGTCGGTCACGATGAGATCAACGCCGAGGCGCTGCGCCGTTTCGGCCGGCGCGAAGGCGCGAATGCCCATGTCGACGCTGATGATCAGGCGAATGCCGGAGGCTGCTGCGCGCTCGATGACATCGTCGCGCATGTCGTAGCCTTCACGAATGCGGTGGGGCACGTGGAAATCGGCCGAGCCGCCGCAAAGTTCAATGGCAGTCTTCAGGATGATGACCGCCATGGTGCCGTCGACGTCATAGTCGCCGTAGATCAGGATGGGCTCTTTGCGTTCGATGGCGGCGTCGATGCGGTCGACGGCCGCGCGCAGACCCATCATCCGATCTGGCGCATGGAGATGAGAGAGCGACGGCGTGAGGAAGGCGCCGGCTGCGTGCGCATCCGTAATGCCACGGCGCACTAGCAAAGGCGCCAGGATATGCGCTCCGTTGGAAATGCGCCGATGGGCTGGGTCCGCGCGCAGTTCGTTGATCAAGGCCGCGGTTTGCTTCTCATCGGTCGGCTTTTGAATCCAGCGCATCGGGGATGAGGCAGTTTACTACCGGTGAGGTTGAACAGAATTCAGATTCAGAGCTCAGCCATTCAACTCGCGCGCCGCCGGGACGGCAGCGCTTTACGGTCTAGTTTTCTTCGTCCTGGTCGGGCTCATCCAGGGTGAGGCCGCCGAATTCGTCGGAAACTTCGAGCAGGTGCTGGTAGCGGTCGTACCATTCGGTGCTGACCTCGCACAGGAACATTGATCCCTGGTAGGCCCAGCCTAGCTGCAGAAATCCAACTTTGCCGACATGGGCACGCAGCCATCGCGCGTCTTCCACGTCGTCGCCGTCGGTAAACTCTGAGTTGGTCAAACGCTGCACCATGTCGTCCAGTTCGGTGCGTTCCAGCGTCCAGGCGTGCATCGTCAGGAACGGAGCGCTGGCGGCCTTCGCCAGTTCCACGAAATCCTTCCAGCCGTCAGGATTCCCGCCCATTTCCCACATGACGCACTGCACTTCGTCGTAGTCCACGTATCCATGGAAGCGGCGCATGCCATGGCCTTCGATGAAGGCGACCATGTCATCTTTTACTATGGTGAGGTCGTCTGGGATGGGAGACATGTTGGGAAAAGCTCGCAAGCTTATATTGTATGCCGTTCGCCACTTCGGTGCCAGCTCACGACCTGCCGATCAGCGGGCGGGCGCAGGAGCCGTCATGAGCGTGGTAAACATGCGATAGAACTTGTCGGTGTCGAGGTCGACCTGAATCTCGACCGGCTGCGCGGACGGCCTCAGAGAACTCTTTGTTCCCGAGGTGAGCGTGTTGCCGTAGCCCGCGCCGCGATCCAGGTCTACGGACATGTAGCGCGTCTCGGTCTTGGTGATGAGGGTCGGATCGATCCATGCCTCAGCGGCAAGCTCGTCCCACATAATGTCAGCGCCTGGCATAAGCATCGCAAAACGGCCGATGTAGCGGCCCAGAGGGGTGCCACTGGCTTCGATTTGCTTTACCAGCGCTGCCGTCATGTGGGTCTTGATCGAAATGTCAGTCGGAGTGCAGACGATCTTTTTCCACGGTGCGCGCAGAACGATTTCCGCCGCATCGGGATCGAACCAGAAATTGAATTCGTGCCGCGGATTGTTCAAGAACTCAGGATTGTCGGTTTGCGGACTCAGGCTTCCCCCCATAAAGACGAGCTCCTGCGCCAGTTCCGGGAACTGCGGGTCGAGCGAGATAGCCAGCGCAAGGTTCGTCATTGGTCCACCTTCGTAGATGGTCACTTCATGCGGGTATTTGCGGACCATGCGAATCAGGAAGTGGGCCGCGTCTTCGTTGACAGGCTTGGTGGTCGGATGCCCTTCTGAAAGTGGAGGCACGACCGACGGTTCATGCCACCAGCGCTCGTCCCACGCGCCGGCGTAGGCGACTTTTCCATAGCGTTGCTGCCAGATTTGGGATTCCTCGCGAGTACGGACCAACGGGAACATAGCTCCAGGCACGACGGGAATGTCGGTGCGGCCCATGATCTCCAGCAAGCGGAGAGTGTGCGCCACTTCTTCGTCGCGCCAAGCGTCTCCGCTGACAACCGTTATGCCCAGTACCTCCACCTGAGGAGACTGAATCATGACCATCAGGGTTTGCATATTGCTGCCGCCGGGGCCGGAGCAGTCCTCGTTGATAATGACCTTGCGGCGCGGCTGCGCTAACGAAAGCACGGCCGTCAGAAAGAGTGACGAGAGCAAGAAGGGTTTTAGTTTTGCCATTCTTCGAATTCGCTTCACGAACGCGTGTGACACCTACAGGGCTAAAACCGGCAAGAGTCGATGCTCGTTGACGCGGCCCTGAAGGGCTGATCTTGCACACACCTCTGCAATAGCTGGCCTTGTTTACACACTAGCGCTTGCCGGGCGGCCGGATCATTAAGTCCATATAGATTTTGTAGAACTTCTCGGCGTCGATGTCGAATTGCACATTCGCCAAGCGCTCGTATGGTGGAACGGGAGCTGAGGAATCCCAGAACAGCGTCTTGCCGTAGCTCGCTCCGTGGTCGATGTCGATGTCCATATACAGCTGTTTCTGGCCCGTAATGATCGAGGGATCAATGAGGGCAACTCCCGCGATTTCATCCCACATGTAGCCGGGCAGCGAATATTTGTCGAGGTAGTCGGTAACCGGGGTGCCGGCTCTGGCGGTCGCGGCCTTCATCTCTTGCGTATAGCGGGTCTTCACCGAAATATCGATCGGGGTGATGGTCATCTTTTTCCAGGGAGCACGCAAAACGATGCGAGCCGCCTCGGGATCGAACCACCAGTTAAACTCGCGGCGCGCGTCAATCGCTCCCGTGTCGATTGCTCCCTTGTCGGCGTAGAGGCCTCCGCCCATAAGAACGAACTCTTTGGCCAGCGTCGCAACTGAGGGATCGAGCTTCAAAGCCAGCGCGTAATTTGTGAGCGGACCGCCGGCCCAAAGCACGACTTCTCCCGGATACTTGTGGACCATCTGCACGATGAACTCCGCGGCGCTTCCGGGCTGGGCGTGAATGTGAGGCTCGCCCTCGGGCATAGGCGGCACGACGTCAGGTTCGTGATACGGCTCGCGAAATTTCGTCGACCGGTTAGGCTCGAAGTCGGTCCAGCAACCTTTGTACTCGAATTTTCCGTAGAGGGCTTCCCAACGTTCGGTTTCGGCCTTCGAGTTGAGCAGGGGATAGACCGCGCCCTGATACACGGGGACATCGGTGCGATTAGCAATTTCGAGCAGACGCAGCACATGTTGCGTCTCTTCCCTCACCCACTGATCTCCACTGACGGTGGTGATGCCAAGAACGTCGAACTTCTCGGATTGAAGAAAGACGAGAATAGCCTGCTGGTCGCTGGTTCCGGGGCCCCGGGCGTCCTGATCGACGATGACTTTGATCTTTTCAGCAGCGCAAGCGTGCGCAATGAAAGCAAAACCGAGAGCGACGACCAAGAGGCGTCTGCGGATTTTCATTCTCTCTCCGGACATGTCCTTACAACAAAATTTAAGGGCAGAACGGGTGATGCCCGTCTGCCCGAAAGTGAGGGGCCACTTTTCTAAGCTCAGAAATTCAGCTTAAGGGCGAACTGAATCAAGCGCGCGTTATTTACCGTGTTGTTAATGACTCCGAAGGTGCTCGGAGCATTGATGTCCTGCTGACCGCTGCCTCCCGCGCCTCCCATGTAAAACTCGGGATGGTTGAAGAGGTTGAAGAACTCAGCCCGGAACTGCAGATCGGTGCCCTCGCGGAACGGCAGAGGAAAATTCTTAATAATCGAGAAATCCGTATTGACGTAGCGAGGCCCGTAGACAGGAGCGCGGGCCGCCGTACCCAACTCGCCGGCTGGAGCTTGCTCGAAAGCGCAAGGATTGAACCAGTTCTGAATCGTATGGATTCTGGAAGGAGCCAAGCAACCGGGATTCCCCGAAACTGGCCCCGCCCTATTTGGGTCACCAACCTGGTTGGGGCGCTGGTACGTGCCTCCGTTATAGGAGAAGTACACTCCGGATCCATCACCGCTATCCACGACGAACAGCGGGAAACCAGAGGTCACCTTTTGGATGAGATTCAGTTGCCAGTTCCCGAAGATGGCGTTGGTCGCGCCATTCCAGTTGCTGCCAAATTTCTTGCCTTTGCCAAATGGCAAGTCATACAGGATGCTGGCCGTAAAACTATCGTTGAGATTCAGCTGCGATAAACCCCAATCAAGCTTTGATGCCCCCGGAAGCGGGTAATAGATTGCGCCAGGATTTGTGCCTAGACCATCGGGCATACCCGAGTCAAAGGTGCGAGACCACGTGTAACCCAGTAGGGCGTAGAGTCCGTGACGCGTGCTCTTGGTTTCCCCTTTGATCAGGAGTGAGTCATAGCGGGCGTTTCCAACGCTGTTGTTACTGTCAACCGCCTGGAACGGTGCAGCATAAGGCCACGAGGGGAAGCCACATCCCACGGTGTAGCCTGGCACGACCCCGCATGCACTGGGCGAGGTTAGATTCTCGTTGGCCTGTCCAACCAATATGTGCGTGCTGCGAGTGCCGGCATAACCAGCGGTCAAGACAACATTACCGGGCAACTGATGCTCGACGTTCAGGTTGAACTGCTGAACCATGCCCTGCCGGAAATTGCGATTCATAGATTGAATCGTTCCTGTGTAATTAGATGGATTCACGGGCGCGGAGAGAACAGCACCGCCCGTCACCGGAGTGCTCGAAGGAGTGGATGGGTCGACCAGGAATCCGCCCGAGAGCGAACCGAACGCGCTGTTGTATCCCAGGCAGAAGTCGCTAGGGCAGGGATCCACCTCAGCGTAGTACGGAGGGTTCTGCCACAAGCCTTGGCCGCCCTGGTTCCAAGAGGAATCGTGGAGAATCCCGTAGCCAGCGCGGAGGACAGTCTTGTCGCTGCCCATCGCCTTCCAGGACAATCCAATACGGGGTTCGATGGCTGTCTTGTCGAACTGAATGCCGACCCTTCCGTCGGTCGGCACGCAGATGGTGCAACTGCTCAACGTGGGGCTGCCCGTTGGCACGTACCACTTGAGCGTCTGGATATCGAAGTTCGCCTGACGGTTTTCCACCTCGGTGGTGGGTGTTGCTAAAGCCCACGCCACACCTAGGTTGACTGTCAGGTTAGCGGTTACCCTCCAGTCGTCCTGCACGAAAGGACGGAACAACTTCCAGCGGCGGCCCGTCGTGCCACCTAAGAACGTCTGATCGTGAGCGGCGAAGATGCCCGTGCTGCCCAGCAGCAAGTCCGCAGCGTCATCGCCCGTCAGCGCCGCATTTTCCACGACAAACCCGTCCTGAAACGCGTTGTTTCTCACGTTCATCTGATTCGCACGGAAGGTGCCGCCAAAACGGATGTTGTGCTTTCCGCGAATCAGGTCGAGCGTGTCAGAAATCGAATACACATTGGTTCCGCCCTGATAAGGAGCATATCCACGATCGCCGATGGCGAAGTAGTTTGACATCAGGAATGACGTCATCCCGCAACTGATGCAGTCCTTGTTGGACTGATTCAGACTTGCCGGGTAGCCCGTGATCGAATCGCACTTGGAGCCAAGGTCCGCGCCAGGGATGCCGATGTTCGCAGCTTCGCAGGTGCCCGTTCCGAAGGAAAGGATGTGATTGAAGATGCGGTTATAGCCAAGCGTGACCTGATTGATCGTGGTCGCGGAGAACACGTGTGTTTCCGATATGGCTGCATTGCGCCCATGGTTGTCGATGTACTGGTTGCTGCCGAAGGCGCTTTGTTCCGTCCAGGTGGGCGAACCACCGGGCACGAAGTTGGTCGCCTGGTCGTAGCTAAACCGGCCAAAAACCGAATCTTTGGTTGAAAAGTTGTGGTCGAGGCGGACGTCCCACGTCGCTTCAT
>Ga0335083_10009289_pt1 | contig 11933 bp, 7 predicted proteins | sample Lox_Sample_42_FD_206716 | JGI IMG/M metagenome (GOLD analysis project Ga0335083, IMG submission 206716) | Soil microbial communities from Loxahatchee National Wildlife Refuge, Florida, United States - Lox_Sample_4.2 | ecosystem: Environmental > Terrestrial > Soil > Wetlands | place: USA: Florida... | reverse complement strand
GGATGGAGTCGTCGGTGGAGATCGCGGCCACGTCGCCCTGCTGCAGCAGCACCAGGCAGTCGGTCCAGTACGGCACGGCGACCCCGGTCGCCTTGACCGCCGCGATCCTCTCCAGCGAATCGGACCCGCTGGTGGCGCACACCTTCTGGCCGCGCAGGCTGGCCAGGCTGGTCGCGGCCGAGTTCTTCAGCACCAAGACCTTCTGGTGAGCTTCGAAGTAGACGGCGGAGAAGTCGACCGACTGGAGGCGGTCGCAGGTGATAGTCATCGTGTGCGCCACGATGTCCACGGCCCCGGAGAGAATGTCGGGGATCCGCTGTGCGTCGGAGATCGCCTTGTAGTGGATCGTGGTCGCGTCCGCGTGACCGAAGATGGCCTTGGCCACCGCCTGGATCACGTCGATGTCGAAGCCCTCGATCTGGTTAGTGAGCGGGTTGAGGAAGCCGAAGTGATAGGTGCTCTGGTCCACTCCCGCGATGAGGTAACCGCGGGCACGGATCTTCGCCATGAACGAGCCTGACGTCACCTGCGGTGGTCCGGACGGCCGCAGGCTGCTCCGGCTCGGGTCACACGTGGCCGCGGCCTTTCCCGCGACGGACGCGCGGACCGCCTGAGCGGCGGCCGGCTGGCTCGTGTCCGGCTGGCTCGTGTCCGGCTGACCGGGCGCGGCGGCCGCGGCCGCCGCGCCGAGCGCCAGGCCGGACGCGGCGAGCATCGCCACCAGGGCGCGCCGCCAGGGGCGCCGGCGCGCGTTCACCGGTACTCCGCGAGCCGACGGGTCAGGCCCCAGACACAGCCAGCCACCATCACCAGCGCCGCCACGACCATACCGATGGCCAGCCCGGTGAACGCGTCCCGGCCGCTGCGGGCACTGGAGTCGAAGGTGGCCTGGTGGGTGGTGATCCCCTCGCTGAGGGTCGCAGACAGCTTCCCGAAGGCCTGGGCCGCCGCACCGGTCTGGGCCGACGTCACGGCGGTCGGGTGGTTCCCCGCGTCGTCTTGCGCCCGCAGCGCCTTGTGTGCCTGGTACCAGGCCTGGGCCTGCGCCACGGCCTCGCTGCTGCCGGTCGCGGTCAGCAGCGAGCCAGGCCCGGGCCCGAGGGCCTTCGCCTGGGCCTCGAAATCCTGCTGGTAGGAGTCCTCGCCGCTGTTGTCGATCAGGGTGAGGCTCTCGTCCGCGTGGGCCTGGAGCGCCGCCACCTCCGCCCGGGCGAAGGCCTGAGCCGGGACGGAGCCCTGCTGCTGGGCGTGCAGCAGGTCGGCCCGGCCCAGCGCGAAGGCGCCGGCTAGCCAGACCAGTGAGACCAGCCCGGCCAGGGCGGTCAGCAGCAGCCCGTAGTTGACCATCCGGTGGGTGTGCCGGGCCAGCCACCGGGACGAGCGGACCAGCACGTACCCGATGCCCAGGCCGACCAGGACAGCGACTATGACCAGCGGCAGCCCGGTCGCCTGCGCGCTGGACGAGGTGAGCAGCGCGCTCTCCCGGGTATAGATGTCGCCGGCCGCCGGCAGCAGCTTGGTTCGCAGCAGGTCGGAGGCCTCGCGCAGGTAGGCCGCGCCGAGCGGCAGGCCGAGCCGGTTATCGGCGCGGGCAGTGCCCACCTCGTCGGCGTAGGCCGGCAGCTGGCCGGACAAGATGGCCAGGTCGTCCCCGATGGCCGCGTCGGCCGCGGCCGTCTTCCTGGCCAGCTGACCGGGCAGCTGGGTCCGGGCGGCGGACGAGCCGACCAGCGCGCTGGCCGCCTCGATCTTGATCGCTGCCTGGGTGATGTCCGCCTGGTAGCGCTGCCTGGCCTGGGCGGGCTCCAGGCCGCCGGCCAGGAACGCGCTAGCCGCGGTGGCGCCGGCGTCGGACAGGCTGGTGTAGATCTGCTCCGCGTCCAGGCTCAGCGGCTCGCTCACCGCGACCACGTCGGCGGCCGCCGACGCGTGCTGGCTAGCGGTCAGGCCGGCCAGCACCCCCCAGGCCAGGCTGAACACGATCAGCACGGCGAGCAGCAGGCCGAGCCGCGTGGGCGTGGCCGCCCCGTCCAGGCGGGAGCGCCACCAGGCACCGCGCGCGATTGGCGCGGGAGCCTGCTGGCTGGGCTTTACGCCGACGCTCGCTGTCATGGGCCGACCGCCAAAACCGCTCCCGTCGCACTGACAGTCAGTGCGTCTGGTTAGTTAATACCAGAGGAAGCGGGGTCGGCGGGATCGGGGCTGGCAGGCGAGGCGCGCCTCATGTGAGACATGGCCCAGGGGTTTTCCGTGGTGAAGGTCGTGATTTATCGCGGGGCCCAGCGGCCGCGCCGGTCCCGGTAGCCCCGGCCGGTCACCTGCGCCCGGTCTCTGGTCCCTGCTCCCGGGGCGGCTGCGGTGTCCCGGCTGTCACCTGGGCCTCAAGTGTCCCGGGCCGGCCCTGATCCCGGGAGCCCGGAACCGGCGCGATGTGACGCTGTGCCGGTCCCAGCCCAATCCCAGGAACTTAAGCGAGACCCCCTCATGCCCTGCTGTTCATGATCGTGAACAGTTCGGGACAAATATTGTCCGAAACTGTTCACGATCATGGTCCGTGCCCGGTATGTCCCAATCTCGGATCCGGGCATAACGGAATATCACGGGCCGCGATGGTCCGCCGGGGCAGCGGCGGCCTGCCTTACCGCAGCCAGCGAGTGCCCGCGCCGCTCACCCGGTGCCGCCCCGCCCGCTGCGAACGATCCTGACCAGCAACGATCCCCCGAAAACGGCAAAACCGGCTTCCTTAAGTTCCTGGCATTGGGTCCCCAGCCGGTACAACTTCACATCGTGCCGGTCCGCTGCCGCCCGCAGGCCAGTGCGCGACCCGGGCACGATGGCAGGGCCGCGCCTGGCCGCGTCGGTGGACCTCCGCCATTACGGATCCCTAGGACCGGTGCATGCTGATGACGGTCCACGCCCCCAGGTTGATCCGGTCCCCTTCTTGCAGGGGAATCTGCTCCCCCGCCGGGATCTCGCGGCCGTTCAGCAGGGTGCCGTTGGCCGATCCGGGATCGAGGATCGACCAGTTGCCGTCGGACGTGGCGATCAGGACCGCGTGCAGGCGGCTGACACCCGGGTCAACGGGGTGCTCGGCCAGGTCGATCTCGGGTTTGAGCTCGCGGGTGGCGCTCCGGCGGCCGATGCGCACCTGGTCGCCGGTGAGCCGGATCCGCCGTTGCCCGGGAAGCGCGGGGAAGGCCACGTCCGGACCGCGCTGGTCGCGTACTGACTTCATCATGTCGTAGTAGGCGCGGTCCGAGGCGACCAGGACGGTCCAGGTGGCCGCGAGCGCCGGTATGGGCCTCGTCGCCGACGCTGGGGCCGGGGCCGCCGCTGGAGGCGCGGCCGCCGCGGCGGGCATCGTCAGGGGCTCGGCCCGCGGAGGTGCGGCCGGCGGGGCTGTCGAGGCTGACGGGGTCACCTGGGCCGGTGCGGTGGGCGGGGCCATGGTGGCGGGCTGCGAGGCTGGGCTGGCAGCCGGGACAGCGGGCCGAGCGGGCGGGATCGCCGGGCCGGCGATCGGGGCGGCGGGCGGCTCCGGTGAGAACAGCGATTCCAGCAGGTTGGAGGCTCCGGCATCGCCCGACGAGGCGGGCTGCGCCGAAGACCGGGACCCGGCCGGCGAGGCGGACGGTGCCGACGGGGCCTGCGGGGCCGACGGGGCCTGCGGGGCCGACGGGGCCTGCGGCGGCCGGGCCCACGCGGCCGGCCGCTCCGCGGGGGTGTTCCACGGAGCGGGCGGCTCAGCCGTGGCGTTCCAGGGGGACGGCCGCTCAGCCGTGGCGTTCCACGGGGCCGACTGATCCCCCGGGGAGTTCCACGGGGGATGCTGATCCGCCGGGGTGTCCCACGGGGCCGGCTGATCGGCTGGGGAGTTCCGCCGGGCCGGCTGATCGGCCGGGAGGTTCCACGGGGCTGGTGGCTCCGCCTGGGCCTGCGTCGCCTGGCTCCACGACGACGGCGACTCCGCCGGGGCCTGCCGAGCCGGGGCCTGCTGCGCCGAGGCCTGCCGAGCCGGGGCCTGCTGCGACGGGGAGTTCCACCGCGAAGGCGGCTCCGCCGGGCCCCAGGGCGAGGACGACGCTCCCGGCCTGGTGACCGGCGGGAACAACGACTCCGGCGGCGCAGAAGACGCCCTGGCCGACGGGAACTCCTCCTCCGGCGCGCCGAACGCACCGAACGCACCGTGGCCCCGGAGGCGCAGACCGCACGCGTCGCAGAACGGACCCGGTGCCGGCGCCCCGCAGCCCGGGCAGATCCGGCCGTCGCTCACCGGACTCCGATCCGCTCCGCGGTGCTTCCCGCCCCCGCGCTCCTGGCCGGAGCCGGGCATGCCGCTGACCCGCGCGCCGCAGACGTCGCAGAAGTCGGTGTTCGCCGTTTCGTGGCCTGTCTGGCACCTCGCCATGTGATACCGCCGCCCTGTTGTGACCTAACGCTCCCTTTAGGTCCCATTGGCCGCAGGATATGCGGCTTTCGGGGATCACAGCTGGCCTTTCAGTACACCCGAGCGTGAGACACAGGTAACTCAGGTGAGCGGGCGCGCCGTCGGAGGAATCGGCGCCTGGAGGCCGGCCTGGCCGCCCAGGTACCGGTCGACGGCGGCCGCCGCGCTGCGCCCCTCGGCGATGGCCCAGACGATCAGCGACTGGCCCCGGCCCATGTCCCCGGCGGCGAACACGCCAGCCACCGAGGTGGCGTACGAGCCGTCCCTGGCGACGTTGCCCCGCTGGTCGAAATCGACGCCGAGGCCGGCCAGCAGCCCGGGCCGTTCGGCGCCGGTGAAGCCCATGGCCAGCAGGACCAGGTCGCAGCGCAGCTCGCGCTCGGTACCGGGCACCGGGTTGAACCCCTCGGCGTCGGCCAGCCGCAGCGCCCGCACCCGGCCCGTCTCATCGCCGAGGAACTCCAGCGTGGTCACCGCGTAGGTGCGCTCCCCGCCCTCCTCGTGCGCGCTCGAGACCCGGTAGATCATCGGGTAGGTAGGCCACGGCTGGTGGCCAGGACGGGTCGCGGGCGGCCGCGGCAGGATCTCGAGCTGGGTCACCGAGGCCGCGCCCTGGCGGTGCGCGGTCCCCAGGCAGTCCGCGCCGGTGTCGCCGCCGCCGATGATGACCACGTGCTTGCCGCGGGCGCAGATGGCCGGGTCGGCCGGGGACGCCGGGTCGGCGGCGACCGCCCGGTTGGCCAGCGGGAGGTACTCCATGGCCTGGTGGATGCCGTCCAGCTCACGTCCTGGCATCGGCAGGTCGCGCGGCACCCGGGCGCCGCCGGCCAGCACGATGGCGTCGAACGAGGCGCGCAGCGTTTCCGCGGAAACGTCGGTGCCGGCCTCGACCCCGCAGCGGAACTCGGTGCCCTCGGCCCGCATCTGGTCCAGGCGCCGGTCCAGGTGCCGTTTCTCCAGCTTGAACTCGGGGATGCCGTAGCGCAGCAGGCCGCCAGGCGCCTCGTCGCGCTCGAAGACCGTGACCGCGTGCCCGGCCCTGGTCAGCTGCTGGGCGGCGGCGAGCCCGGCCGGGCCCGAGCCGATCACGGCGACGGTCCGCCCGGTCCGCACGGCCGGGGGCGCCGGCGCCACCCAGCCGGACGCGAAGGCCCGGTCGATGATCTCGACCTCGACCTGCTTGATCGTGACGGGATCTGAGTTGATCCCGAGCACGCAGGCGGCTTCGCACGGCGCTGGGCAAAGCCGCCCGGTGAACTCAGGGAAGTTGTTGGTCGCGTGCAGCCGGTCGGCGGCGTCCCGCCAGTCCTGCCGCCAGACCAGGTCGTTCCACTCGGGAATCAGGTTCCCCAGCGGGCAGCCGTTGTGGCAGAACGGGATGCCGCAGTCCATGCACCGGCCCGCCTGCCGCTCCAGGCGGCTGGGCGCGAACGGCTCGTAGACCTCGCGCCAGTCCAGCAGCCGCAGGTCCACCGGCCGCCGGACCGGGATCTCGCGGGACGTGGACAGGAAGCCCTTCGGATCAGCCATCAGTCCCCCTCCTCAGCCGTGCGCCGCGGCCATGACGGCCTCGTTGACGTCGCGGCCCTCGCGCTCGGCCTGCGAGGCGGCGGACAGCACCCGCTTGTAATCCTGCGGCATGACCTTGGTGAACCGGCCCGGATCCCAGTCCGCGAGCAGCCGGGCCGCGACCGCCGAGCCGGTTTCCGCGTAATGGCGCTCGGTCACCTCGCGCAGGAACTTCGCGTCGTCCTCCTCCACCTGGTCCAGGTCGACCATCTCCATGTTCACCCGGATCTGCGGCAGGTCGAGCACGTAGGCGGCGCCGCCCGACATGCCCGCCGCGAAGTTCCGGCCGACCGGGCCGAGGATGACCACCCGGCCGCCGGTCATGTACTCGCAGCCGTGGTCGCCGGTGCCCTCGGCGACCGCTAGAGCCCCTGAGTTCCGCACGCAGAACCGCTCGCCCACGATGCCGCGCAGGAAGATCTCCCCGGCGGTGGCGCCGTAGCCGATCACGTTGCCCGCGATGACCTGCTCCTCGGCGGTGAACGCGGCCGCGGCGGGCGGCCGGACGACGATCCGCCCGCCGGACAGGCCCTTGCCCAGGTAGTCGTTGGCGTCGCCGTCGAGGCGCAGCGTGACGCCGCGCGGCAGGAAGGCGCCGAACGACTGGCCCGCCGAGCCACGGAACGAGACGTCGATCGTGTTCTCGGGCAGGCCCTCGCCACCCCAGCGCCTGGTCACCTCGTAGCCGAGCATGGTGCCCACGGTCCGGTTGACGTTCCTGATCGGCAGGTCGAGCCGGACCGGGCGGCCCTCCTCGAGCGCGCCCTCGGCGAGCTGGATGAGCGTATTGTCGAGCGCCTTCTCAAGACCGTGGTCCTGGCTGGTGACGCAGCTCAGCGCGGCGCCCTCCGGCAGCGGCGGCTGGAACAGGATCGGCGACAGGTCAAGGCCCGAGGCCTTCCAGTGCTCCACCGCCAGCACGCTGTCGAGCAGGTCGACCCGGCCGATGATCTCTTCCAGGCTGCGGAAGCCCAGCCGGGCCAGGTACTCCCTGACCTCCTCGGCGATGAACTCGAAGAAATTCACCACGAACTCAGGCTTGCCGCTGAACCGGGCCCGCAGCTGCGGGTTCTGGGTGGCGACGCCGACCGGGCAGGTGTCCAGGTGGCAGACGCGCATCATGATGCAGCCCGACACGACCAGCGGGGCGCTGGCGAAGCCGAATTCCTCGGCACCGAGCAGCGCGGCGATGATCACGTCCCGGCCGGTCTTGAGCTGCCCGTCGGCCTGCACCACGATCCGGTCCCGCAGCTTGTTGCGGAGCAGCGTCTGCTGGGTCTCGGCGAGCCCGAGCTCCCACGGCGCGCCGGCGTGCTTGAGGGAGGTCAGCGGGGCCGCCCCGGTGCCGCCGTCATGCCCGCTGATCAGCACCACGTCGGCGTGCGCCTTGGACACCCCGGCCGCGACCGTGCCCACCCCGACCTCGGACACCAGCTTGACGTGCACCCGGGCCGCCGGGTTGGCGTTCTTCAGGTCGTGGATCAGCTGGGCCAGGTCCTCGATCGAGTAGATGTCGTGGTGCGGCGGCGGCGAGATCAGCCCCACGCCGGGCGTGGAGTACCGCGTCTTGGCGATCCACGGGTACACCTTGTGCCCGGGCAGCTGGCCGCCCTCCCCGGGCTTGGCCCCCTGCGCCATCTTGATCTGCAGGTCGTCGGCGTTCACCAGGTACTCGCTGGTGACGCCGAACCGCCCGCTGGCCACCTGCTTGACCGCGGAGCGGCGCAGGTCGCCGTTGGCGTCGGGGCTGAACCGGTCCGGGTCCTCACCGCCCTCGCCGGTGTTGGACCGGCCGCCAAGCCGGTTCATCGCGATCGCGAGGGTCTGGTGGGCCTCGGCCGAGATCGAGCCGTAGGACATGGCCCCGGTGGCGAACCGCCGCACGATGCTGGCCACCGATTCAACATCATCAGGCCGAACGGGGGAGGCTTCTTCCCCTCGTTCCGGCGGGTCACACCCTTCATCGACGCCCCGGATGCGGAGCAGCCCGCGCAGCGTCATCAGCTGCCGCGACTGGTCGTCGACCAGGTTCGTGTACTCCTTGAAGATCTCGTACCGGCGGCTGCGGGTGGCGTGCTGGAGCTTGAAGACCGCCTCCGGGCTGAACAGGTGCGGCTCGCCGTCGCGCCGCCACTGGTACTCCCCGCCGGTGTCCAAGCGCCGGAACTCCATCCCGGCGCCCGGCCGCAGTCCGTGGCCGGTGCGCAGCCGGATCTCCTCGGCGAGCTCGGCGAAGCCCACGCCCGACAGCCGCGAGGTGGTCCCGGCGAAGCAGGTCCCGACCACCTCCGGGCCCAGGCCGATGGCCTCGAAGATCTGCGCGCCGGTGTAAGAGGCGACGGTGGACACGCCCATCTTGGACATGATCTTGAGCAGGCCCTTGCCGAGCGCCTTGAGCAGGTTGGCCTCGGCTCTCTTCTCCGTGGTACCGGAGATGACGCCGCGCCGGACCAGGTCCCTGACCGACTCGATGGCCAGGTACGGGTTGACGGCGGCGGCGCCGTAGCCGACCAGCAGGGCCACGTGGTGGCACTCGCGCACGTCCCCGGCCTCCACGATGAGCCCGGCCTGGGTGCGCGACTTCTGCTTGATCAGGTGGTGGTGCACCGCCCCGGTGAGCAGCAGCGACGGGATGGGGACGAGCGGCTGGCCATCGTCGCGCATCCGGTCCGACAAGATAATGAGCCGGGCGCCGGCCTCGATCGCGGCCGAGACCTCGGCGCAGATCACCTCCAGCCGGGCGCGCAGTCCCTCGCCGCCGCCCGCCGGGTCGTACCGGCCGTCCACGACGTGCGACGCGAACCCGGGCAGGTTGCCGTCATCGTTGATATGCACGATCTTGGCCAGGTCGTTGTCGTTGATCACCGGGTAGGGCAGCACGATCTGGCGGCAGGAGGCCGGGATCGGCTCAAGCAGGTTCTGCTCGGGGCCGGTGATGGTGCCGAGCGAGGTGACGAGCTCTTCCCTGATCGCGTCCAGCGGCGGGTTGGTCACCTGGGCGAACAGCTGGGTGAAGTAGTCGAACATCAGCCGCGGCCGACCCGAGAGCACGGCCACCGGGGTGTCGGTGCCCATCGACCCGATCGGCTCGGCTCCGTTCCGCGCCATCGGCGCCAGGATGACCCGCAGCTCCTCCTCGGTATACCCGTGCACCCGCTGCCTGGTGATCAGGGAGGTGGCCTCAGGAGTTCTCTCGTCGGGCCGGTCCGGCAGGTCATCGAGATGGACCAGGCCCGCGTGCAGCCAGGCCTCGTACGGGTGCTCGGCCGCCAGGGCCGCCTTGACGTCCTCGTCCTCGACGAGCCGGCCTGAGGCGGTGTCGGCCAGGAAGACGCGCCCCGGCTGGAGCCGCCCCTTCCTGATCACCGTGGCCTGGTCGATGTCGAGCACGCCGACCTCGCTGGCCAGCACGACCAGGCCGTCGCTGGTCACCCAGTAGCGGCCGGGGCGCAGGCCGTTGCGGTCGAGCACGGCGCCGATCACCGAGCCGTCGGTGAACGCGATCAGCGCGGGCCCGTCCCACGGCTCCATCAGCGCGGCGTGGTACTGGTAGAAGGCGCGCCGCTCCGGCGACATCTCCTCGTGGTTCTCCCACGGTTCCGGGATCATCATCAGCACCGCGTGCGGCAGCGAGCGGCCGCCCATGTGCAGCAGTTCCAGGCACTCGTCGAAGCTGGCCGAGTCGCTGCCGTCCTCGTCCAGGATCGGGAAGAGCCGCTCGATCCCCTTCCCGTCGCGCGAGGGCGGGATGAGGTCGCTGGCCAGCATGGCCTCCCGGGCCCGCATCCAGTTCCGGTTGCCGCGGACGGTGTTGATCTCGCCGTTGTGCGCCACGTACCGGTACGGGTGGGCCAGCGGCCAGGACGGGAACGTGTTGGTGGAGAACCGGGAGTGCACCAGGGCCAGCGTCGAGGTGTAGGCGGGTTCTGACAGGTCCGGGTAGAACGGCCCGAGCTGCACGGCGGACAGCATGCCCTTGTACACGATGGTCCGGCAGGACAGGCTGGCGAAATACACCCCGGCCTCGTGCTCGGCCCGCTTGCGCAGGCAGAACGCCATCCGCTCGAGCTCCATGCCGCGCTGGCCCTCGGCGCCCGCGATGAACAGCTGAAGCACGTCGGGAAGCACCGCCCGGGCGCCGTCGCCGCAGGCGGTGATGTCGAACGGGACCTCGCGCCAGCCTAGGATGACCAGGCCTTCCGCGGCGGCCAGCCGGGCCAGGGCCGGCGTGACCAGGTGCCGTTCGGCGGAGAAGAAGGCCATGCCCGCCGCGTAGGCACCCGCCGCGGGCAGGTCGAAGGCGCACGAGGCGCGGAAGAACTCGTCCGGGATCTGGGTCAGGATCCCGGCCCCGTCCCCGGTCCCCGGGTCGCCGCCCTTGGCGCCCCGGTGCTCGAGGTTGCACAGCACCCGCAGTGCCCTGGCCACGACATCGTGACCGCCACGTCCGGACAGGTCCGCAACGAAACCGACGCCGCAGGCGTCGTGCTCGAACCGGGGGTCGTAAAGGCCAGCACCCGCCATGGGCTCTCCCGTCGTCTCGCGAAAACGCCACATCAGTACGCTCGGGACGACACTGGCCCAGTTAAGAAGTCACGGTTACACAGACATTACATCACCGGAAGAATCCTCTACCACTGCCCGCTTGGCCTGCGCGCGAGCCGGTGGCCGGCGTCCGGGTCTGGTCAGGTACATGCCCGCTGCGGCGAGGACGAAAACGGCGATGTCGCCGAGCGCGCCGTAGCGCACGCCCAGCACGTGCGGCAACGGGCCGACCCGCAGCGTTTCCACCCAGATGCCCCCGGCCGCGTAGCCGGCCGCGCACAGCATGAACGTGCGCTCGCCGCTGAGCGCGAACCGCCGGGCCGCCCAGATCACCGCGAAGCCCAGCGCGACCTCCCACAGCGACTGGTACAGGAAGGCGGGCTGGAAGGTGGCGTAATTCTCGTAACCAGGCACCCGGTGGACAGGCGCGATCCGCACCGCCCACCACCACGTGGACGCAGGCCCGTAGAACTGCTGCGTCCACCAGTTGCCCAGGCCCCCCACGGCCAGCCCGAACGCGAGCGCGGGCGCGACCGCGCCCGCTACCGGCCCTAGCGGGGCACCGGCCCGGCGGCAGGCGATCCAGGCACCGAGCGCGCCGAGGGCCACCGCCCCCGGGACGCCGATGGCGGCGATCCCGGCCGTGACGGCGTGCCACAGCCGGTACTCATCGCCGAAGAGATGCCGGTTATCCAGCAGGATGGCGTGCGCTAGGGCGCCGGCCAGGCCGACGGGGACCGCCCAGGCGGCTACGTCCAGGATGAACCCTGCCTGGCCTCCGGAATGCCGGTACCGGCGGCTGGCCACCGCGATCGCGACGATGATGCCCGCGATGACACACAGCGCGTAGGCCCGGACCGGCAGCGGTCCCAGATGCCAGGCCGCGTGGCCGGGGCTCGGAATCGACGCGAGCGGCATCTTCCGGACACTACCTCGTCTTGCGGGAAACTCCCTCGCGAAGTTCGGTCGTGAGGTCGGCGATGGCCGCGGTGGCGGCGCTGCCGTCCGCCCCGAGCAGGCGGCGGACGAAGGCGGAGCCCACGATCACGCCGTCCGCGAACGCCGCGACCTGGGCGGCCTGGGCGCCGTTGCTCACGCCGAGGCCGACCGCGACCGGCAGGTCCGTGTGCTCGCGGGTCCGCGCGACCAGGCCGGGCGCGTCGCTGCTGACCGCGTCCCTGGTGCCGGTGATGCCCATCAGCGAGGCGGCGTAGACGAAGCCGCGGCAGGCCCGGGTGACCTGCGCGATCCGCTCGCCGGTGGAACTGGGCGCGACCAGGAACACCCGGTCCAGGTTGTGCCGGGCGGCGGCGTCCAGCCAGGCGCCCGACTCCTCGATGGTGAGGTCGGGGGTGATCAGCCCCGAGCCGCC
>Ga0335083_10009288_pt1 | contig 11933 bp, 14 predicted proteins | sample Lox_Sample_42_FD_206716 | JGI IMG/M metagenome (GOLD analysis project Ga0335083, IMG submission 206716) | Soil microbial communities from Loxahatchee National Wildlife Refuge, Florida, United States - Lox_Sample_4.2 | ecosystem: Environmental > Terrestrial > Soil > Wetlands | place: USA... | reverse complement strand
AGAAGCTCCAGGACCGAGTGCGTCGCTCGAGTAGACTCCAGAAAGGCAAAGTATCCCCAAACGCTACTGCGGAAGGTGCATTATGAAACACCCGTCCCGTTTGGCCAGGATCGCTTGCTGCTCATCTGGATTGCCTCAATGGCAACATGGCACAAGGACCGCGTCATTCGCTTCCGATCCGCCGCGAACATCCTCGACGCCTTTCAATTGCCGAAAGACGGCCGCTACTACAAGCGCTTGATCGCAGGCTTCGAACGCATCTTCTACTCGACCTTCTATTTCGCCAGCGACGAACAAGGCGCCGAAGCGGTTGTTATCACCCGTACCAGCTTCCGCTTCGTGAAGGATATCCGATTATGGTATTTCAACTCGAACGACAGCGGCAACATAGGTGAACACGTTCCTCGCGAAAATGTGATCGTTCTCTCCGAGGAGTTCTGGCGCGAGATTGAGGAACACCCCATCCCCGTGGACTTGAACGTGGTGCGTGCGCTGGCCGACTCCCCTGGCAACCTCGACTTGTACGTGTGGCTTGTATGGCGCTGTTGGACAGCGAGAAGTCGTGCTGATATCCCGCTGTTCGGCCCCGAAGGTCTGATCTCCCAACTTGGTAACTCGACCAACCTTAGGGAGCGCGACTTCCGGCGACAGATGACCCAATGGCTGAACGTCATCCAACAGCTCTGGCCGGAATGCCCGGCCGCGATTGGCCCAGCCGGCGCCAGCGTAATCCTGGCTCCCAGGCGACAGCCACAGAATTCCACAGCAGGCGCGTGCGACTCGGAATAATTCACGTGGTTCAGTTCGCGCCAAACACGTGATTCAGTTCGCGCTTTCACGTGATTGAGTTCGCGCCGATACGTGATTCAGTTCGCGCACCTTCGCGTTAAAAGCGACCCGGTCAACCGATTGCGGTTTGCTCCTGTAGTAATTTACCTGTAGTCCTGAAGTTCCCACCTGTAGTCTGCAGCATCGCTCTGTGGAAAACTCAATCGGTCCGTCCCACAGTGCGCGCGAAAAGCGCTGAGAGAAGCCCAAACTTCCAAGTGTTCGGACCTATGCCCGACCGTCACGTCTGCAGCAGAAGGAATTCGATGTCTGGTTTGCCCAAACTCCTCCGCGAACGGTGAAGTCGGTGCGGCAGATCTTCCGTCCGCGGAACAGGTCGCACACTGCCTCGATGGCCGCGAGCTGATAATCCCGGTTCGGCTCAAGCGAGGCTTCATGGTCCTTCACCCTTCGATTCATTGATTGAGTTCTCTAAAGCGGCAAGGTCTCGCATGATCTCGTCGAACGCGGGAACGACTCCGAAAAGCATTGCCCGCATGGACCGGTAATCGCGGCGCAGCTCGTCGACATGATGAGGCGGTGGCAATAACTTGAACCCCCCCGGCTTCGCCTCTTCGTACATGGCCCAAGAGCAACGGTAGAACCGCATCTTGAATTGCACAACCTCCTGCAGCAGCTCCATTTTGCCAAGCGCTTCCTTACGAACATTCAGTCGGCTCAGCCGGCACATGTCGTAATAGTGGCGGGAGTAGCGAGGCGGCAGAGGCCTCTCGGGGCCGCGGTGGGCTTCCTGATGGAGGATCGTCGCTTTTTCCCAAAACGTTCGATCGATTGTGATGGTACGGACCGTTGCGTGTGGCTGTGTGAAGAGCTGCGGGAATCTCTCCGCCGCGTAAGAACGGATCTCCCTCTCTTCATTTGGCACCCACGCCGCCAACGGCCCAATTTCGAGCCGGATCTCGGGATGGATGGCCTCTAATGAAAACGCCCTCGGGTATTGAATGAACACGTCCTGTGCCTTGGCCGCAACTTTGATTTCTGCCTCAACACGGCCTTTCAAATCCTCGCCCAAGACCGGTGCCAGCTCGCCCGCCAGAAACTCCTCCGCCCGCCTGTTGGCTTCCTTTCCGAACGCATCCTGTTTTGTCGGAGTGCGCTCACCCCACGGTTCGTCCGGTGCGTAGCCGAGAAGCTGCCAGTCGAGGATAAGATCGATGTCCTCGGAAAAACGCTCGATGGCACCATACGCCTTGGACAGGCTAGTCCCACCCTTGAAGGCCATCTTGTTTTTCCACGGGCTGTCTGCGAACAGGTAGTCCAGAATCCAGCAGACCCAGAAGTCCTTCTCAACAATCGCCTCATGCACACGCATGGTCTGGGCAGTGGCCCTGAACAGTTCTGCCCTGTCCTTTTCTGAACGCCGGGCCAGGTCACGCACGGCGCGCCGCCCTCTCCGCCGCCAGTTGCTTGATGACCTCGTAGACCCATGACGTGACGTACCGGGCCTCCCGGACGGCGCGAACACGTTCGTTTTCGTCGAACCTCGTGCAGAGTGTCTCCATCACCGAATTATCGATGCGGTCTCGTCCCAACGTTTTCAGAGCTTGTACGAGCAAGGCTGTCTTCGGCGAAAGGACGGTTGTTTCCTTATTGGTCCGGCGCTTGAAAGCCAGTCTCCCGCCCGCCCATTCGTATATCTTCGATGGACCGTCGCTGAAATATTGCCATTGGGCTGGTACCTGCGTTGACAATCCAAGGAGATTCAAGGCCGTCTCCCCGCTCGGCAGAATTGTCCATCCGTGAGCCCTCGCTATCGCCCTCGCGATAGCATCTGGATCGGGGCTCGCTGGAGCATTGAGGAGTGTGCTGAAAGCCGGATAGTCGTAGACTCCGCGCATCAGACGGCGAATTGTGCCTTCTTTAACCAGCCGTCCCAGAGTCTTTCTTACGGTCTCATGGCGGGCGAGGTCAAGAAAATCCTTTGGGGTGAACACCTTACCCCTTCCGTTGCCATATATCCTCGCAAGTATATGTCCCGCTTGCTCCTGAGCCATAATGAGCGCTTCGTCTTCGTCACGAATAATAGGTGCTTTTCGTGACGCAATCAACACTATTTTCGTTGCCCGCTTCTGCCTTGAAGCTCACAGGCTGGCGCGCCCCAGGCCGTGCTCTTCGAAATCACGCTGAGGTTGTCTTGCCCACGGCGTCCGCGAGGGCGCTATCGCGGAACACCATTCTCGTTTCCCATGCTGCGACCACCGATTAGTCTTGCTACTTAACTGGCTTCACTCATCGCCGCCTGAAAGCCGCCTTTTGAGCAGAGCCTCTCTGGGGCCCCGCGCCCCGCCACTTAGCCAGTCGAGCACGCGTTGAACTCTCACGATGTGAGTAAGGCAGGGCGGCGTGACCTTCACCGTCAACCTCGACGCCGGCCCCGGTGCACAACCGCCATCCTTGAACGCCTTCAGGGCCAGTGCCGCCGCCTCCAACAGGGAGCTGGCACTCACCTCAACGGAGTGCTCGATCCCATCCGTGTCCGAAAACGTGACGACGCACTGTTGCACAAACAGAACTCTAGCATATTCGCCTTTTGTTCGCCATAATGTCTCTCCCGCGTTCCCTCACATCACAGCGCATCGGAACGATTTCTCCGGGTAGTATACGGTCTCTAGGACGCTGATCGCGTCGCGCGTAAACGCGCTGCTGCAGCAGTGGCCACCAAGCTCTTCGGTGTGACCGTGCCGCCAGAGAACGTGGTAGATGAGACGCTGCGGCGCGCAATTCAAGTTTCCGCGCCCCCCACGCCTGAGTCTCTGCGAGCTGCGGTCGAGGCGCCTCTACCAGCTCCCGAACCGGTCGCCCTCGCACGGGACCCGCTCGCGGCGTGGGTGGAACAGACCTTTGGCGTCGAACTGGAAGGCGGCCGCCTCATCAGGCGCATCCATCCGATTACTTTCGCCGAGGGTGTTCGCCAACTGAGCGCGGGCGGCAGCCTGCCCGAGCCACTCTGCTCTGAGAAATTGCGGGCGTTGCTGGCGCTCGGCAATCATCTTCAAACCGAAGCTGGGGAACCCGTCTTCGCTTTCAGGCTCCATCAATTCCTGGCCGCTGGCGGCACGGTATACACAACCCTGGAGCCCTCAGCAGCCCGGTCCAGCAGGCTGCAAGGCGAGTACTATTCGCCCGAAGGTGACGGCACGAAGCTGCTATATCCCCTGGCGTTTTGCCGCGAATGCGGACAGGAGTATTACCTCGTGGACCGAAGCGAGCGCGACGGAGAGTCCATCACACCTCGCCTGCCCTTCCTCGACGACGAGAACGAAGATGCACAGGTGACACCCGGCTACGTGGCCTTGCAGGAAGAAGATCTCTGGAGCGATTCGAACGAGGATGAACTGCCTGATTTCTGGTTCGAGTATCGCAATGGAAATCGACGCTTGAAGCGGACCTACCAGCTGCACCTTCCTGTGCGCCTTTTGATAAGAACAGACGGTACGGTGGCGGAGCCCGGCGCCGAAGGCGCTGTTGAAGCGTGGTTTCAACCGCAACCGTTCCTTCTTTGCTTACGCTGCGGCGCCGCCTACGATCGCACCGAACGCAACGACTTTCGCAAGTTGACTCGCTTGAGCCATACGGGTCGAAGCACGGCCACAACGCTGGTGAGCAGCTCGGCGATTGTCCAATTGCGGGAGGACCTTCAGGTGCCGGTCGAAGCTCGCAAGGTACTCAGCTTTACAGACAATCGTCAGGATGCATCCCTGCAAGCGGGTCATTTCAATGACTTCATTCTGGTTGCGCTGGTAAGGGCAGCCCTACACCGGGCTTTGAGTGAGCAGCACGAGCTCGATCACGCCAATATCACCCAGGCAGTCTTTCGGGCGCTGGCGCTTGAACCGGCGGCCTATGCCAAGGCCCCGGCCGCCTTCGGTCCCGGAAAGCGCCAGAACGAAGAGGCCCTGCAGCGACTGCTCGAGTACCGCCTGTATGAGGACCTGCGCCGCGGCTGGCGAGTGATCCATCCAAGCCGACGAGCCGCTCAACAAGGAGGCTCGTCGCCTCTATGATTGGCTGATTGCTCCGATTACCTCCGATGATCAGAAGCTGAGACTGGTGGTGATACCAGACGGACAACTACACAACCTACCTTTCGAATGCCTGCAGGATGCTGCGGGCCGATATCTGGTCGAGTCGCACATCGTGAGCTACGCGCCTTCCGCAACAGCGCTTTACCTCCTGAAAGGGGAGCACCGCTCGCACGCACCCGAGCTCGCGTACCTCGGAGTCGGAGGCGTCCCATACAGAAGTGAAGCCGTGCCCCCCAATGGAGAATCCATGAGCGGCCACATCGTGCGAGCAGCCTCCCGCGGTCTGTTTGACCTGGCCGGGTTGGAGCTCAGCAATCTCCCCGGTAGCCGCGATGAGGTGATCGACACGAGCCGTATCCTCGCGCAGCCCAGCTCTGTGCTGCTCACAGGCTCCCAGGCGACCGAAGCAGCCTTCAAGCACGAGCCGCTTGGTGACTTCAAGATCATTCACCTGGCGGTCCACGCCTACGAATCGCCGGGCTTCGATGCGAGCTTTCGGCTCTCCGATTCGGCCATGCGCAATGAAGCCCGGCAACTTCAATGGGCCTCGCCTCGGCTCGATGACCAGTGGCTTCACGCTTGGCTGCCTGCGGCCGGTCTGGGTGGTGATCGATGAGGTCGCGAGCCTGGAGAACTTGCCCACACTTCCACTTGCGCTGGCGGAGAGCCGCAAGGCGAACACCCGCCTGGTGCTCGGGCTTCAGGGCAAAAGCCAGCTTGAGACACGCTACGGCAAAGAGGCGGAGGCCATGCTCTCCCAGCCGCGAACCAAGATCTTCCTACGAACCACCGAAGCGCGCGCGGCCGAGTGGGTCAGCAAGTCCATTGGCGAGGTTGAAACCGAGCACCTCCGCGAGGGAAGGAACACGGGAGAGTTCGGTGGGAGGCGCTCCCAAAACGACACTTTTGACCGCCGAATCGAAGCCGCTGTCCTGCCCTCCGAGATCGCCAACCTGCCGGACCTGGAAGGCTATTTCCAGACACCGGGCCATACCCTCAGGCTGCGCTTCCCGCATTTCGCGGCTGAGACTCATCAGCCGGCTCTGATCAGAGCAGAAATCCCGGCTGTTCACCTGGCAGCCGAACCACCACACGAGGGCGATCCGCCAGACGGCAGCGAGCCGAAATGGGAGCCGCTAAAGCCATCGTCCGGTGACACGCTGTCAGCCCTCGGAATCTGACACCATGATCGACATTTCCAAACCGTTGAACGCGAGCCAGGCCCACTCCTACCACGAGCGGGAGTTCGCCAGCGCCGAGCAGCGTTACTACTCCCAAGGCGACACCGTGGGAGGCGAGTGGTTCGGACGCTTGGCCGCCGAATGGGGCCTCACGGGCGCGGTGCGAGATGAACAGTTCCACCGTCTCGCCGAAGGGCAGCATCCCGCGACTGGCGAGCAGCTCGTGCGCCATCGCATGGCCACCGAGTACAAAGACGAGCATGGCAAAACGATTTCTGCTGCCGAGCACCGTGCCGGCTGGGATGCAACGTTCAAGGCCCCGAAGAGCGTCTCGATCACGGCTCTTATCGGTGAGGACGACAGGGTGCGCCAAGCTCATCGCGACAGTGTGCGCACTGCGCTTGGCGAGCTTGAACAGTATATCCAGGCGCGCATCGGCGGCAATCACCCGGCTGAAACCACCGGGAAGATGATCGCCGCCACCTTCGAGCATGATAGCGCCCGCCCGGTGAACGGATACGCGGCTCCCCACCTTCATACACACGCGGTGATCTTCAATGTGACGGAGACTCCGGACGGCAAGGCCCATGCCTTACAGCCGCAGGAGCTCTACCGGGCGCAGGGCTTTGCGACCGCTGTTTATCGCTCGGAACTGGCGGCGCGGCTGCGGTCATTGGGTTATGAGCTGGAGCGCAAGCGGAAAGGTGAATTCGAGATCAAGGGCTACACCCCCGAATACCTTCAGGCCAGCAGCCCTCGACGCCGGCAGATCAAGGAGTACCTGGAGAAGCATGGCGTCGCAGGCGCCGAGGCCGCTGAAATCGCCGCGCACAGGACACGCGAAGCGAAACGCCATCTGAAGCCCGAGGAAATGAAGCGGTTGAACTTGGCTTTGGCGGCTGAACATGGTGACCAGCCGCGCCAAGTCATGGCTCAAGCTCGGGTGCAGCAGCACGCTGAAAACCGCCCGGGAGCCGTTGACGGGCATCGCAGGGATGCGGCGACGGAAGTAAACATCGCGCAGGCCGCGGTCACCTTCGCCCGAGACCGGAACATCGAGCGCGAGGCTGTCGTTGATGAGCGGACGCTTCTGAAGGACGCCCTCAACCGGGCGCAGGGTCAGGCAAGGCTCGGTGAGATCCGAAGCAACCTGGAGTCCCGCATTCGAGCGCGCGAGTTCATCCCGATTTCGGATTCAAAGACTGTCGGTCGCCACCTTACGACAGTTCAAATGCGAGCTTTCGAACGCGAGAACCTTGCCACCGTCGCAGACGGTCGGGGCCTCGATAGACCTCTTGTCAGGGTTGCCTTCAAGGGCGCGGAGGATGATTTTCGGGGCTTGAGCGCAGCCCAGCGTGACGCGGCTCGATTCGTGCTCGAAAGCCACGACCGGATCACCGGCCTTCATGGCGTGGCGGGCGCCGGAAAGACCACCACGCTCACCGCGATCCGGCAGGTGGCCGAACGGGACGGTTACGAAGTGGAGGGATTCGCGCCGACATCCCGCGCTGCCCAGCAGCTCCAAGAGGCTGGAATCTCGGCCACGACCCTGCAGCACTTCCTCACTCAAGGCCGCGCTGATAGCTCAAGCCCGAAACACCTTTACGTCATTGACGAGTCGAGCCTCGCGAGCACAAAGCAGGTCCGCCAGTTTTTCAAGCGCCTCGGCCCAGCGGACCGCGTCCTGCTCGTCGGGGACATTCGCCAGCATCAGGCCGTCGAGGCCGGCAAGCCCTTCGAGCAGATGCAGGCGGCCGGAATGCGCACTGCCCGGCTCGAGGAAGTCATCCGGCAGAAAGACCCAGCGCTCAGGAACGCCGTTGAGCTGCTGGCCCAGAATCGAGTTGTCGAAGCCGTGGGACAGCTCGCCGAACAGGGAAGAATTCGTGAGATTGCGGAGTCGCAGCAGCGCCTGGCGGCCGTCGCCCAGAGCTATCTTCGCCACCCGGAGGGGGCGCTGATCGTGGCCCCGGACAATGACTCACGCCTTCAGATCAACCGGCTCATTCACGAAGGCCTTCGCAACGAGGGACAGCTCGCGGGCGAGGATCACCGCGTAACAGTCTTGACGAACCGGCAGGAGCTTACCGGCGCCGATCGGCAGTGGGCGGCCAGATACGAGATTGGCGACGTCGTGCGCTACACCCGTGGCAGCAAAGAGATCGGCCTCCGCCAGCACGAGTACGCCGCCGTGACCGCGGTCGACCTTACAAATAACCAAATTACGGTGCAACGACACGATGGACAACTCGTGACCTATGACCCGAAGCGGCTGCAAGGGGTGAGCGTCTATCGCCGCGAGGAGCGCGATCTGGCCGCGGGTGACCGCATTCAATTCACCGCCCCGATGAGACAGTATCGGATCGCCAACCGGCAGCCGGGGAGGGTGGAGAAGATCGACTCCGACGGCAACCTCCAAGTTCGTCTTGAGACCGGGCGCACCGTCGATTTCAACCCCCGTCAGCACCCGCACCTCGACTACGGCTACGCCATGACCAGCCACAGCAGCCAGGGGCAGACGGCGGATCGCGTCATCGTGCATGTGCCGGGGAACGAGGTTCAGAGCCGGCAGCTCGTTAATCGCAGGTTCGCTTATGTCGCTTTATCCCGAGCCCGACCCTCGCGAAGCTTAACCGGTCGAAGGCGCAGGAGGTTGCGGCAACCGCTCAGGCGTACCAGCACACTCAGCAGCTAGCCTTGGGGGTGAGCCGGTGAAAAGGGCGCGCGCACTGATTCGTCCGCTGCTTGCAACCGCGGTCCTCGCGCTGGTCATCGCCACCGGCAGGGACTGCGATTCGGTCAGTGGCGCTTATCTGGGCGTGTTCGCGGCGCTCGGAGTGGCGACAGCGCTCGCCGCGGGCAAATCGCATCTTGGCGAGCAGATCTGCGGCTCGGGCGACAGCGCCGACCCCGGAGTGCAATTGCTCGGAAGTTTGCTGTTCCTCGCGACCGTCATCGTCGCAGCCTTCGATTCCGGGCGGTTTCACTGGAGTCCGACTTTGCCTGTTTCCGTCCGCCTCGCAGGGCTTGTGGTGATCGCTCTCTTCGGTTCTCCACAGGTGTGGACCATGGCGGTGAACCCATTCTTCTCGCCCAGCCTCTGGATTCAGCCAGACCACCGGCTCATCGCCCGAGGACCGTACCGCTTCCTCCGCCATCCGGGCTATCTAGCCATGCTGGTCACGACTCCCGCCACTTCCATCGCGCTCGGCTCCCTTGCCGGGCTCCTTCCGGCTCTCGGCTACGAATTTTTGATTCTGCGGCGGGCGATGCGGGAAGATGACTTGTTGCGCGAGAAATTGGGGGGATACGCGGAATACGCTGGGACAGTTCGTTGCCGGATCGTCCCTGGCTTATGGTGAGGTCGCTATGCAATGCCCTAAATGCGATACGAACGAATGCAGGAAGCTGTCGCTGGTTTACTTGAATGGCGTCTCGGACATCAGGACCAGGTCGCGTGGCCGCGGGTTCGATTTCGGAGGGATGGCAAGCGCCTTCAGCTTCAGGTCACGCAGCCGGGGGACCTTCCAGACCCGGTTGTCTAAGCTTGCTGGACCTCCGCGGAAGCTCCCCTACCGCCAGGTCCTTCTCTGGTGGGGACTCGGACTGGCCGTCCTTTACTGGCTCTTTGGCTACCTGGTGTGGCTGCATCAGATCTCGGCAGTCCGCTCGGTGTCCCTCTTCCCGCAATATGCCCATGCTTACTCAGGGGTGGCCCTGTTCGTTCTTGCTTCGCTGTGGTGGTACAACCATCAGGTTCGCCCTCAGCGCTTGCACCGGTGGGAGCGCTCCTTCATGTGCGACCGCTGCGGAGCCATCTTTCAAACCTTCGAGCAGCAGGAGGCAGCATGATTGCCGTGGCCACAGCACACATCGAGGGCTATTGCATCACCGCGTACAAAGGCATCGCTCACGGTGAAACATGCCTCGCCCTGCTGCAAGATGCCGAGGGCCTCGGGGCCAACGCTGTTCTCAACACCTGTTTTGACAACGCGCTGGATATTGAGACACTTTATCACGGCGCCGCCGTTGTTATCCGCCCAATGGCTTACCAAAGCCACCGAACACCGTAGGAGTCACGCAGTTGATCGTCCTGTTCCCCACGCTGGCGTGCTCATTGGCCGCAGCCCGCCATGCGGAGCAATCAGGCACCAAAGTTAAGACGAGAGGTATTTCGGCATGATTACAAACGAAAGGGCAACTGGCGCCCGAAATGACGCAGCGATCCCTGTGCCGCCACCGAAGTTCGCAGAACGCCACTACGCGGTTCTTGAGGTAGCCGAGCTATGGGGCCTCAGCTCCGACATGGTGCGAAAGCTCTTTGAACGGGAGCCCGGCGTGCTCGTCCTTGGCCACGATGCTCCCACGCGTGGCAGGCGCCGGTACGCCACGCTGCGCATTCCCGAGTCAGTGCTGGAGCGCGTTCACCGCCGCCTATCCAGGATTTAGAATCGCGCATGCTCACCCTTTATCGACGCCATCGAAGACACTGTGATCATCGGGCTGAGGGGCGGGAATACCGTCGTTGTCGCTGTCCGATCTGGGTCGATGGTTTCCTCGGCGGCCAGGACATTCGCAAATCTCTGAAGGTCCGCGACTGGGAGGAAGCTCAGAGGCTTGTACGGGATTGGGAGATCAAGAACGAACAAACCTCAGATGCAGTGCCGTCCCTCTTAACCATTCACGACGCATGGCAGCAATTCTTAAACGACGCTAAGGCTCGCGGGCTACGTGAGCCGACGCTTCGCAAATATAAGCACCTGGCCCAAAAGATGGAGCAGTTCGGCCACGACCTCGGTTTGCGCTACGTCAAAGAGTTTGATCTCGAAGTCTTACGAAAGTTTCGCGCCTCTTGGCCAAACCAGAACCTCTCCGCCCTAAAGAAACTGGAACTGATGAGGACGTTCTTCCGATTTGCCTCCGAGAGCGGCTGGGTTCCCGACAACCCCGCAAAGAAGATCAGGAATCCGCGAGTCTCAGACCGACCGACAATGCCCTTCACACCGGAAGAGATGGTCGCCATTCTATTGGCGCTGAACAAATACGGAAATAGTGAACTCCGAGGCGTGCGCAGGCTTGCTGCATTAGTTTTGCTGTTACGTTACTCGGGGCTGAGGATCAGCGATGCGGTCACGTTGGCTTGCAGCCGAATCGTCCACGATAAGTTGTTTCTTTACACGTCCAAGGCAGGCACGCCGGTCTATTGCCCGTTACCCAGGTCTGTGGTTCAAGCCCTGTCAGAAATTCCCAAACCGGGCGAGCGCTATTTCTTTTGGACGGGCAATTCGAAACCCAAAACAATCATCACCCATTGGCAAGAGTGCCTGCAGAGGCTCTTTGAGTTGGCCCGGATCGAGCGCGGCCATGCGCATCGATTTCGGGACACATTCGCAGTCGAATTGCTCCTCCATGGCGTTCCGATCGAACGCGTCTCCGTCCTCCTTGGCCACAAAAGTATCAGGGTCACCGAGAAACACTATGCCCCGTGGGTTCGCGCCCGACAGGAGCAATTGGAGGCCGATGTACGGCGCACTTGGAAGACGGATTCTGTTTTGCGTCGGCGAACGAAGGGTACACCAAAGGTACACGCGGGAGTCCACTGCGCTAACTGAATGAAAGGAAACATGATGAAATGGCGGAGGGAGAGGGATTCGAACCCCCGAGCCCCTTTCGAGGCTAACGGTTTTCAAGACCGCCGGTTTCAACCGCTCACCCATCCCTCCGTCTTCTATCTTACCTAATTTCATCGTCTTGAACGTGTGTCACTGTCTGGTTCTGCGCGGCTTCGGGATAACTGTCACTATTCTGTCACTACCCTTGATGCCGTTTACGGCGCGAGTTTTGTTTTCGTCGTTGGTGTGCGCGTAGCGCATGGTGA
>Ga0335083_10009287_pt1 | contig 11935 bp, 12 predicted proteins | sample Lox_Sample_42_FD_206716 | JGI IMG/M metagenome (GOLD analysis project Ga0335083, IMG submission 206716) | Soil microbial communities from Loxahatchee National Wildlife Refuge, Florida, United States - Lox_Sample_4.2 | ecosystem: Environmental > Terrestrial > Soil > Wetlands | place: USA... | reverse complement strand
ATACCAGCATTGACCGCGTTAGCATGGCTGGAATTTGGCCCTAGTCGCATTCTCGTGATTGGCGCGCTCACTCATGATGGCGCGCTCACTCGACAGGAGGCGGTATGGTCAAGTGGTTCAAGGGGGGACGGGGGGTGTGGTGGCGTGGCGTCGGCGTGATGCTGTGCACCGTAGCCACGCCGCTGACAGCCGGTGTCGCAAGTCCCGCCGCAGGTTCCGCGTCTCTCACAAACATCCGATCCCTTGCCCGAGCCTACACGCTCGCCGTGGACACACGGAGTAGCATCCCCGCGTTCGCGCGCAAGTACAACCTGGCGTGCTCGGCCTGTCACACGAACTGGCCCGAGTTGAACGCGTTTGGCCAGGCGTTCAAGGATCGCGGGTACCAGCTGGGCAACGATCGCGACTCACCGATCTGGCAGGCGCCGGCGTATTTCCCCCTCGCCTTTCGGACTACGCCCAACTGGCATTACGAGAGCACCGACCATCAGCCGGTCGACGATCCCACGACGGGGCCTTGCGATCCGACGACGGGGACGGGTTGCGTCGAGAAGACCGTCACGCAAGGCGGATTCGACCTCTCGGGGATCGACTTCCTGATGCTCGGGACGCTGTACAAGAACATCACCTTCGGGCTCGTGCCGACCCTGGATCCTGACGGCACTATGGGGATCGAGACGGCGTTCGTGCGGTTCGACAATCTGGGCAACTCGCCGTGGGCCAACCTGAAGGTCGGGAAGTTCGAACTGGATAACCTGCTGTCGGAGAAGCGCTTTACCTGGTTGTCGAACAACGGAGGGTTCCTGTACGCCTACCATTACCAGCCCGCCGGCAGCGTCGACAATTACACCTTCGGCCTGGGCGATAACCAGATCGGCGCCGAGGTGATGGGGCATTCGAAGAACAGCTACACGCGCTACAGCCTGGCCGTCGTGAGCCAGGACGATGGCGAGCCGGGGTTGCCGAGTGGTAAGGGCATGGATGCCATGGTTTCGCTGAGTCAGGCCTTCGCGATGGGAAGCGGCATGGGACCGCAGCGCATCGGCGTGTTCGGTTATCTGGGGCAACGCCCGACGAGCGTCACGACCCTGGGCACCGAGCCGGTACCTGGTACGGCAACCGACAACAAGTCCTTCATGCGGGTCGGCGCGACCGCCCAATTCTGGATCGGAAATCTCGAGTTCCTCCCGATGTTCACGCACGCCTCCGACGATGCCGCGCTGGGCGGCGGCACCCAGAAGCCGACATGGAATACGGCACTGCTCGAAGTCCATTACAGCGCGACGGCCCGGCTCCTGGTTCAGGGTCGCTACGAGATGGTGCGGATGTCCGAGCAGGCCGATCCCGCCATTCCCAAGACGTTCGGCGACGTGGATGCAGTCGTCCTCGGGTTCCGTGCCTATCCCTTCATGTTCAGTCGTGACGGGATGGCGATCCACGGTGAGTTCGCGATGACGAACACCACCGGCATGGCCCCGTTGAGCGGGGACGGCTCCGGCGTGGACGCCCTGGATCCGGCGACGAAGATCAAGAGCCTCAGCGTATTCATCGGCATGGACTTCGCCTTCTGAGCGAGAGGAGCCCTCTAATGAGACCGCAAACGCCATGGCTGGCCGTCGTCTCGGGGTTGGGGATCCTCCTGTTGTCGGCCGGGGCGCAGCCGCTCCCGGCCCAGGAGGTCCACATCGGCAAGCTCACTGGCCACGCCGCCGCCGGTCAAAAGGATTATGGCCGGTACTGCGTCGGCTGCCACGGGCCCGACGGAGACGGCACCGGGGAAAACGCGATGTGGATCGACCCGAAACCACGGGATTTCACCGCGGCGACGTTCAAGTGTCGGTCCACCCCCACCGGGACCCTGCCGACCGATCAGGACCTGTTCGATGCGGTGACGCGGGGGTTCGTGACGACGAACATGCCTCCGTGGCTGCCGTTGACGGATCAGACCCGCGCCGATCTGGTCGCCTATATCCAAACGTTCTCGCCCCGCTGGAAGACCCAGGGGCCCGGAAAGCCGATCACGATTCCGGCGGAGACACCCACCAACATCGAGAGCATCCTGCGGGGACGTGATCAGTTCCAACGGCTGGAATGTTGGAAGTGTCACGGGACCGCCGGACACGGGGACGGCCCGTCGGCTTCCACGCTCACCGACAGCAAGGACAACCCGATCCGGCCGTACAACTTTGCAGCCGGGACCCCCCGGTTCAAGTGTGGCGAGACGAATCAGGATATCTACCGCATCTTCATGACCGGGGTGGACGGGACGCCGATGCCCTCGTTCGCCGACCAGCTCCAGCCGAACGAGGCGTGGGATCTGGTGCATTTCCTCCGTACGCTGCAGCCGCTGAAGACACCCGAAGCGGCGATTTGGACGGCGTGGTTGCCGGCGCACGCCAAGGAGCTCAAACCGCTTGGCGAGACGAACGCGCCATGATGCCGTCGAGTCACCCGGCGCCGTCGAGTCTTCTCTTGAAGGGGATTGGTTCTATGCGACGTCCACGAATGGCGATATTTGCGCTGGTCGGGCTCCTGGGGTCGGCGCTGTTGGTGTTGGCCGCCACCCGGCCGCCCGCGGCCGGCACGGTGAGCGGGACCGTGACCTATACCGGCACCCCGCCGAAGATGAAACCGATCGACATGGCCAAGGAACCCTCGTGCGCCAAGCAGCACGCGACGCCGGTCATGACCGAAAACGTCGTGACCGGTCCGAACAACGCGCTGGGATGGGTAGTCGTGTACGTCTCGGCCGGTGATCAGGGATCCGCCGCTGCGACCACGGCCGTTCGCTACGATCAGAAGGGCTGCCAGTACGTCCCGCACGTGGCAGTGATGCAGACGAACCAGCCGCTCGAGATCTACAACGACGACCAGACCTCGCATAACATCCATCCGCTCGCCAAGGACAACGCGGAGTGGAACAAGTCGCAGCCCCCCGGCGCGCCGCCGATCCACGCGACCTACGACAAGCCGGAGTTCATTCCGGTGAAATGCAACGTGCATCCGTGGATGCATGGGTACTTCATCGTCCTCTCCACCTCGCACTACGCGGTCACCGGAGAGGACGGGGCGTTCACCCTGAAGGGGCTTCCCCCCGGCAAGTACACCCTCACGGCGTGGCACGAGCGCTTCGGGACGCAGACCCAGGAGGTCACGGTCGGCGACGGCGCGACGCCGCCGGTGAAGTTCGTCTTCAAAGCCCTGCCGTACTAAGGCGGGGCGGGGATCGTGGGCAAACTCTTCGCGCTGCTGGTGGCGGTCATCGCCATCGTTTCCACGGCCTTTTTCGTGATGCACACCTGGTGGATGCCGCCGGACGTCTCCGTCCTGGGCGAGGGGATCGATCACCAGCTGCTGGAGACGATGACGGCGTCGGGCGTGCTCTTCGTCGCCGCGCAGCTGACCCTGGCGTTCTTCGTCTGGCGGTTCGCCGGGAACGATCCGGCGCGCCCGATCAAGAGTTTCCCCGGCGGCCCGACCCCGATGGTCGTGATCGCGACGGTGCTGGTCGGGATCGAGGTCGTGACGCTGTCCCTCGTCGGGTCCAAAGTCTGGGCCGGGATGTATCTCACGCCGGCCGACCCGGCGTCCCTCCAGATCGACGTCCAGGCCGAGCAGTTCGCCTACTATTTCCGGTATGCCGGCCCCGACGGCAAGTTCGGCGGGTTGCATCCCGATCTGATCGACGAAGGCAGCTCCAATTTCTTCGGCCTCGACCCGGCCAACGACACCACGGCGCGGGACGACATCGTGTCGAGCTCGCTCGTGGTCCCGGTGAACAAGCCTGTCCTGCTCAACATGCACGCCAAGGACGTCGGCCATTCCTTCTACGTCCCGGCGCTCAGGATCCAGCAGGACTTCGTGCCCGGACTCGTGATCCCGCTGCATTTCACGGCCACGACCCCCGGGAAGTACGAGATCGTCTGCACCCAGCTGTGCGGCCTGGGTCACTACAACATGCGGGCGTTCCTCGAGGTCAAGTCCCAGGCGGACTACGACCAGTGGCTGAAGGATCAGGCGAACCAATGACCCACGTGCGCGAGACCAAAGCCAAAATTGCCGAGCTGAAACGCGAAGCCCCGGCGAGCTTCCTGCGCCGGTACGTGTTCAGCCTCGACCACAAGGTGATCGGCAAGCAGTACCTGGGGCTGGCCCTCGTCGCAGTTACGGTCGGGATGATCCTCTCCTGGTTGATGCGACTCCACCTGGGCTACCCCAAGCTGGCGATTCCCGGCCTCTCGACGCTCTACCCGAGCGGGGCGGCGGGCGGCGTCATGACCCCCGAGCTGTATCTGTCGCTCATGACCATGCACGGCACCATCATGGTGTTCTTCGTGCTGACGACGGCGCCGTTCGCGGGGTTCGGGAACTACTTCCTGCCGATCCAGGTCGGCGCCGAGGATATGGCGTTCCCGCGGTTCAACATGATGTCGTTCTGGGTCACCTTCGTCGCCTTCCTCGTCCTGCTCGCGGCGTTCTTCGTGCCGGAGGGTGCCCCGCTGTCGGGGTGGACCGCGTACGCGCCGCTCTCGGCGGTTGGCAAGGATGCGGGCCCGGGGCAGGGGCTGGGTCAGACGCTGTGGGGGCTGTCGATCGCGATCTTCTGTATCGGGCAGCTCTTGGGCTCGTTGAATTTCATCGCCACCACCCTGGACCTGCGCACTAAAGGGATGACCCTCGGCCGCATGCCCTATTCGACCTGGGCGTGGTTCATCACTTCGGTGATCGGGCTCATCGCGTTCGCGGTGCTGTTGCCCGCCTGCATCCTCCTCGTGCTCGATCGGGTGGCGGGAACCAGCTTTTTCATCCCGGCCGGGCTCGTCATCTCGGACCGGCTGCAGCCGCACGCCGGGGGATCGCCGCTCCTGTGGCAGCACCTGTTCTGGTTCTTCGGGCATCCCGAGGTGTACATCGCGATTCTGCCGGGATTCGGAATCGTCTCGCATATCCTCGCGGCCCATATCCGGAAGCCCTTGCTCGGGCCCCGCGTGTTGATCGGGTGCATGGCCGCCATCGGGTTCCTGAGTTACGTGGTGTGGGGCCACCACATGTTCCTCTCCGGGATGAACCCGTTCTCCGCCATGTTGTTCTCGGTCCCCACGCTGATCATCACCATTCCGGCCACGATCGCCACGCTCCTGTGGATCGGCAGTCTCTACGGCGCCAAGCTGCGGTTCACCGCGGCCTCGCTCTTTTGCTTGGGATTCATTTCGGTGTTCGTGAGTGGCGGGATCAGCGGATTCTTCCTGGCGCAGCCGTCGATCGACATCTACCTGCACGGCACCTATTTCGTCGTCGGTCACTTCCATTTCGTGATGGGTGTGGCCGCCATGTTCGGGATCTTCGCCGCCACCTACTTCTGGTTCCCGAAGATGTTCGGCCGGTTCATGAACGAAACGCTCGGCAAGTGGCACTTTGCCCTCACCCTGATCGGCGTGTACGGCATCTTCATGCCGATGCACTATCTGGGGCTCGCCGGCAACGTGCGCCGCTACTCGGCATTTACCGACGACTATATGCAGAGTGCCCAGCCGCTGCACCAGTTCATCACCATCGCCGCGCTCTTCACCGGCGCGGTCCAGCTGCTCTTCTTCATCAATCTCATCTGGAGCCGGTTCCGCGGGCCCGCCGCGCCCGACAATCCGTGGGAGGCGACCACGCTGGAATGGACGACCACTACGCCGCCGCCGCCCAACAACTTCGGGGACACGCACCCGATCGTGTATCGCGGCCCGGATGAGTATGGGGTGAAGGGCCCCAACGGGGATTACCTGATGCAGACCGACCCCGCCGGCGCATGATTCCGGTGCGCGTCGAGGCCTCCCGAGCTTCCCGGACCGGCGTGTGGGTCGGGATCGCGGCGATCACGATGACGTTCACGGCGTTCACGAGCGCTTTCGTGGTGCGCCAGGGGAGCGGCACGGACTGGATCCACTTCCGGATTCCCGCGCTGCTGTACGTCAACACCCTGATACTCCTGGCGAGTAGCGGCGCGCTCGAGCTGGCGCGACCACGGATGACGCGCGCTGCGGCGCTGGGAGATGCGCCGGCGCAGGGCGCCTCGACCTGGGTGGCGGTGACCTTGGGCCTGGGGCTCCTATTCGTCTGCGGGCAGGTGCTGGCCTGGCGCAATCTCGTGGCCCAGGGTCTGGTGCTCGCCACGGGGCCCAGCAACGCGTTCTTCTACGTGTTCACCGTGGTGCATGCCCTCCATGTCCTGGGAGGGATCGCCGGGCTGATCTATCTGCTGCGCCGCCTCGGGCAGGTGCCCGCCTCCCTGGCCGAGCCGGTCTATGGCGCGACCGCGCTGTACTGGCACTTCATGGCGGTGCTGTGGCTGTATCTCCTGCTGCTCTTGACCGTTCGCCTGTAATCCTGTCGGTGGAGGAGACGTGAGTCATCCCGGGATGGTGATGGGGGTAGGCGCCCCGGCAGCGCACGGCGCGATCGAGGAATCGCCGTTCGGCATCCAGTCGAAGAAGCTCGCCATGTGGCTCTTCATCATGGCCGACGCGGCGACCTTCGGCGCGATTCTCTTCGCCTATGGGTACGTTCGGGTCGGCTCGCCCGACTGGACCAGACCCTTCGCGGCGTCTTCGATCGTCAACGGGGTCGTCATGACGGCGATCCTCCTGACCAGCTCCCTCACGATGCTGGGCGGCGTGGCGGCCGCGCAAGCTGGTCGCACGTCCGCGGCCCTGCGGTGGATGAGTGCCACGATTCTGCTCGGTCTGGCGTTTGCCGGGCTGCACCTGCGCGAGTGGGCCGCCATGATCCATGAGGGTTGGTCCCCGTCGCACAACCCGCTCGGCGGGCCCGCGTTGTTCGGGGCCACGTTTTTTGGGATCACCGGATTGCACCTGTTGCACGTGATCTCGGGGGCGATCGCGATCTCCGTCGTCGCGGCCATGTTCGGCCGCGGGCGCTTGAACGCCGGGCACGTCGAGACGGTCGGCCTGTACTGGCACTTTGTCGATCTGGTGTGGATGTTCGTCTTCCCGCTCGTCTACCTGATGAACGCCCGCTAGGCCGGCGCAAGGGAGCTCGATCGATGGGAACCACCGCCACCGCACATCAGCCAACCATGCGCACGTACGTCGCCGTGTGGATCGCCCTGCTCGCCATCGTGGCGGTCGAGGTCGCGCTGACCATGGCGCACTGGCCCACGCCGCGGCTCTTCGCGGCGCTGCTCGCCCTCGCCCTGATCGAGGCCGGGATCGGCCTGCTGTACTTCATGCACCTGCGCTTTGAGCGGGCCATCCTCTTCTGGTGTGTGGTGCCCACGGTGGTGTTCGCGTTGCTGCTGATGGACCACATCTGGCCGGATGCCTACCGCATGTTGCACATGCGGCTCCTGCCATGAACATGAACACGCCGGAGCAGGTCCACGCGATGAGCGCCATGCTCCGGAGCATGGTCATCCTGATGATCCCGTCGTTTCTGATCTGCACCACTGTCCTCATCGTGGCCTACCGGAAGCGCAACAAGAGCGTCGAAGACTGAAGCGTCGGCGCCCCGTTTCGTTCGGCGGCCGGGCGTGTTAGCGTTCGAGCCGTCGCACCGAGTCGCGGGGCGTGGCGCAGTCCGGTAGCGCGTCTGGTTTGGGACCAGAAGGTCCCGGGTTCAAATCCCGGCGCCCCGACTCATTCCCGCAGGAACGTCGCCCCTGCAACAGCTTCTCGCGCTCCTCTTAGGCGGACTTGCGCGGACGCTCACCTGACCTAGCGTTGTTCCGATGACCCAGGAACCCGCTCGGGATGCCGAGCTCGACCAGGCGCTGACGCTGCGGTTGCTGCAGGCTTCACCGATCGCGGAGCTGGCCCTGGTCGCCCTCGCTGCGGTGTCGGTGGGTTTCCTGTTCCACGTGGTTCCACTAACGAGCCTCGTCGTGTGGGGCCTCGCCGTCACCGCGGCGGCGCTCGGACGAACCTGGTGGCGAAGGCGCGTGCTCCGCACCAACCCGTCCGCGCAGCAGATCCGCCACGGACTCAGGCTTTGGGTCGCCGCCAGTGCCTTGATCTGGGGATGCGGCGCAGGCCTCCTGGCGGTGCACGTTCCTTTCCAGCTCGTGGCGCTCAGCATCGTCGTGCTCGCCGGCCTCGTCGCCGGAGGGCTGGTGACGCTGATGCCCGACCGACCGGCCTTCAAGATCCTGCTCGGCTCGCTCTTCGTCCCGTTGGTCCTCGGGATCCTGGCGGGCGGGATCGATCGCGAGCGGGTCGCCGCCATGACGTTGATCGCCGTATTCGCCGGCTTCGAGCTGGTCGTGCACCAGCGCGCCTATCGGGATCTGGTGGAGCACGAATCGACCAAGGCGCTGGCGGTGCGGCAGCATCGCGAGCTGGAGGAGTCGCTGACGCGGGTAAAACTGCTGAGCGGACTGTTGCCGATCTGCGCCGGCTGCAAGAAGATCCGAGACGCCGCTGACGTCTGGCATGAAGTTGAGGTCTATGTCCGCGAGCACTCCGAAGCCGAGTTCACCCACGGCCTCTGCCCGAGCTGCGCCAGGCAGTTCGAGCGTGGCCTTCCCTTGAAGGAGTGGCAGACCCGCGAGTGAGTCCCCGTGCCCGGAGACTGTGCTTTCAATACGACAGTTCGTAGTTCAACCGCAATCCGCGGGCCGGCTGGGGCAGGAAATCCTTGATTACCGACAGGTGATCGCGATACTCGGTGTTGAACACGTTGTCGCAGTGCAGGCTGAGGCTGTGCAAGAGGCCGCCTTGCACCAGGCGCACCCCCACCCCGACGTTCATGACCGCGTATCCGCTCGTCGGGGTCTCACCTTCTCCCAGCCGCGGCTGACTGGCGGCCATCCGCCATTCGATCGTGCCCAGGTACATGTGGTCTTGGTAGGTGCCCCGGAGCAAGCCCCGCAGAGGCGGCGTAAACGGCAGCGGCTGGTGCCGCTGGGTGTCTTCCGCATTCACGTAGTCGCCGCTCGCCGTGATCGCAAGGCGCGGCACCGGCTGGAACGTGACGCTCGCTTCGACTCCTGCCAGGCGAGCCCGGGCGGCGGCGAATTGACGGACCGGGAAATTCTGGATCGTGTCGCCTCGCAAGAACCCGTAGATGTAGTGGTCGATGACGTTGACGTAGGGAGAGATCTCGAAGGCCACGGTGGCCAGGCTCCCCTTCAGCGAAGCATCCATGCCGACACCCGTCTCGGGACCGAGCGTCGAGTCGCCGATGGTGTAGGTCCCGCTCGCCGCGTCGAGGCCGTTGGCGAACAACTCCTGCACCGTAGGCGCCCGGAACGAGCGGGCGAGGCTGATGGATCCGGTCACGCTCGGGGTGAACTGGTGGATACTGCCGAGCGACGCCGTCACCGCATTGGCCTGGCGGGAGGCGTTGATCGTCTGAAACACGGAATCCGTCGACTGCGGGTAGGGCCGGGTCTGGATCTTGTTGTAGTCGTACCGGAGGCCGGCCTGGAGCCGAGTCGATGCGGCGGCATGATACTCTTCGTAGGCATACCCGGCCACGTCGGTGGTCAGCGAATTCGGTCCCAGCGGCTGATCGCCCTCGATCGTCAAATCCTGCACGTTCGCCCACATCCCGAAGGTGCCCTCGAGGCGACCCAGGGGCTGGTGTCGCAGCTGCAGGCTGCCGTTGAACTCGCGCTCGTGGAAGTGATTCGCCTGCGGGTCCGACACGCCGGACGAATCCTGCGCGGTCGGGAATTCGGAGTGCCCGTAGTCGTTGTAATTCGCGTCCAGCTTCCACTGCTTCACGAACGAGCCGCCGACGTTCAACAGTCCGCGCAGCTCGACCGTGTTGCGCGCTTGCGTGATGCGAGACGTGGTCGGGGGGACGTTGATCCAGTTGGGGTTCGGCGGGACCCCGGGGATCCCGTAGTTCATCTCGTAATGCTTGGTGCCTAGGCCGATGGTGGCGACTTCGCTTTGGTAGGAATAGCCGAGGCCCACTTCGCCGCTGTGATTGAACGTCTGTGGCATGTGGTCCAGGGTGAACGCCATGCCGCTCGCGGGATCCACCTGGGTGCCGGAAGGAATCCGAATGTCCTGCGTATGGACCCCGCCGGCAGAAATCTGGAATGCGTGGTTGCCGCTACTGAACACGTTGTTGAAATAGCCGGCGTACTGATCGCTCACGGAGTTGAGCTCGATCGCCGCGGTACCTGAGACGGAGCGGCCCGTGACGGTCGGCACGGTATTCGTGATCACATTCACGAGACCGCCGATCGTGTTGGGCCCGTACAGGATCGTCGCCGGTCCTCGCACCACGTCGATCTGCGAGACGGCGATCGCCTCGATCGGGGTTGCGTGCGCCGGGTCAAACGTCGCGATGTCGCCCATCCGTAGGCCGTTCTCCAGTACCAACACCTCATTGTCGCCCAGGCCCCGCAGGATCGGGCGGGCGGGGGCGGAGCCATTGAGGCGCGCCGTTACCCCGGGGAGGTCGGCAAGCTTCTCGGCGACGCTCATCCCGGCGCTGTTGAGAAACACCCCCTGCGACTTGGATGCCGTCGATTGGTATAGGTCGTTGGCCGCTCGCGGCACCGGCGAGGCCGAAACGACCACCTCGGCGAGCGGGATGGCGGTTGGCTTGAGATCGAATGTGGTCGTAGCGGTATCGCCGACGAGGCGGACGGTATCGGCCGCCGCCGCGTAGCCCAGCATCCCCACAAAGACAGTGTAGGTCCCATGGGGCACATTGACGAAGGTGAACTGCCCGTGGGCGCCCGTGCGCACGACGCGATCGAGCTCCAGCAGGCGCACCGTGGCCCCGACGATTGAGACGCCCGAGCTCTGCACCGTGCCTGTCACCGTCTGTGCCCGCGCCCTGGCTGCCCCAAGGAGCACCATGCCGAAGGCGAACACGGTCACTCTGAGGGTTGTTTTCAGCCGATTCATGATCTGATGAGCCTCCCAGCGATTTACTATAATCATCGGCATTGATCGGCTGCTCTGCAAGTGTTGGGGGCCCCCCGAACCCGGTCAGGCACGGTGGCGTAAGGGCTCCCGGAATGGTATCCCTACGTTGCCAGTCTACCCCGTCGGCGGTACTCCCTTCGCCCGGACGATCGACGCGGCAAACAAGTACGTCGTGTCGAGCACCTTCGCCTTCGAGGTCGGAGTACCGCAAGAAATCCTGTCGGACATTCATGCGGAGGTGTGACGGCATGGGCAAGCTCGTTTTCAGCATGATGCAGTCCCTCGACGGCTACGTCGATGGCGTCGCGGGTCGGCTGGAATTGCCTCCGCCTGGCGTTGCGCTTGGCCGTCATTTCACGGATCACTTCCGCGGCCTGGCCGGCGGCTTGTATGGTCGACGGATGTACGAGATCATGCGCTACTGGGACGAGGATCGACCGGCGTGGGATGCGGACGACCACGACTTCGCGGCGGCGTGGCGGGCGCAGCCGAAATGGGTCGTCTCACGTACGCTGAAGTCGGTCGGCGCGAACGTCACACTCGTCGCGGAGAACGTCGACGCGTTTGTGCGCAGACTGAAGGAGGACGTCGAGGGTGAAATCGACGTCGCGGGGCCCGCCCTGGCGGGGAGCCTCACCGATCTCGGTCTTATCGACGAATATCGTCTCTACTTCCGCCCGTTCGTGCTTGGCGGCGGCAAGCCGTACTTTGCCGGTGCCCGGCCACCACTCCGCATTATTGCCAGCGATCGCGTTGGCGAGGACGCGGTTCGGCTGACGTGTGTCCCAGCCTGAGCGTGTTGTCCGCCCACCTGGTGAGTCTTCGCTGTCGGCCCGCGGCGGCCGCCAGAGCAGGGCATGCGTCTTCCTTCTTGGGGCTTGAGCTTGGAGCTTTGGCACCACCAATGGCACCACCGCTTAGCGCATCGGCCTGACCTGCTTAACTTCTGGTGTGACATAGCGCGCCCGTAGCTCAGTTGGATAGAGCATCGGCCTTCTAAGCCGAGGGTCGGAGGTTCGAATCCTCCCGGGCGCATTCTC
>Ga0335083_10009286_pt1 | contig 11936 bp, 7 predicted proteins | sample Lox_Sample_42_FD_206716 | JGI IMG/M metagenome (GOLD analysis project Ga0335083, IMG submission 206716) | Soil microbial communities from Loxahatchee National Wildlife Refuge, Florida, United States - Lox_Sample_4.2 | ecosystem: Environmental > Terrestrial > Soil > Wetlands | place: USA: Florida... | reverse complement strand
TGTCGGCGGATTTCCTGCAGCCGGTCTAGCAGCGGTCCCAATGCAAGAAGAGGGCTGGATACCCCAGCCCTCTTCTTGCGCCCATTTGACATACCTCTACTTCTAGGTCTACGCTTCAATCCCAAGATGTATAGGTATTCGCATGGCAAGAAATGATCTTCAGGGAAGTCTTGACCTCCTCGTCCTCAAGACCCTGGCGCAAATGGGCCAGTTGCATGGCTATGGCATTGTCCTGCACATCCAGAGAGCCTCGGATGACTTGTTAAACGTGGAGGAAGGCTCGCTCTATCCGGCCCTGCACCGCATGGAGCAGAGCGGATGGGTCCGCTCCGAGTGGGCACTTACCGAGACAGGTAGAAAAGCAAAGTACTACAGGCTGACTCCTTCGGGACAGAAGCAGTTGGAGGAAGCAGAAAAGAGCTTCGAGCAGTTGGTAAAAGGCATACGCGCGATTCTGCGCTATGCATGAGGTGATACTGTGTCGCTCCTTCGCCGAGTCGCCAATCTTTTCCATCGCCCCCGGCTGGACGGGGAAGTCGATGACGAGCTTCAGTCGCATATCGAAATGCGGATGGAAGATAACATCGCCGCCGGCATGTCTCCGGAAGAAGCGCGGCGCGACGCCCTGCTGCGTTTCGGCAGCCCGACAGCAACGAAAGAGCGCGTCGTGGGCGCAGATGCCGCGTTGAGGCTCGAAAGCATCTGGTCCGACATTCGCTATGGCTTGCGCATTTTGCGCAAGAATCCCGGCTTCACGGCGGTTGCCGCCATCTCGCTGGCGCTGGCGATTGGCGCCAACGCGACCATCTTTTCCCTCGCAAAGCAGTTGTTGTACGAGCGGCTGGCCGTTCCTCGCGCTGCGGATTTGCGCCTGCTGGCGTGGACGGGCACAGAAGAGCACGTAGCTGTCCACGGCATCTGGGGAGACTACGATCCGCTTCCCGGCGGACGCGTAACGAGTTCAGCCTTTTCCTATACCGTGTTCCAGCAACTGCGCGCCATAAATCATGTGTTTGAAGACCTTTTCGCCTTTAACCAAGAAGGCATGAATGCAACCATCCACGGAACCGCACAGCGCGTGCGCGGCGAGATGGTCTCGGGGAACTATTACGCCGTGCTTGGCGTGCAGCCGGCACTCGGGCGCGGAATTACGCCAGCCGACGATGGGAAACCCGGCGAAGGCACGGCTGCGGTCATCAGCTATGGGCTTTGGCAGCGAGAGTTCAACCGGTCGCCCGCCGTCCTGGGCCAGGTCATTCGCGTCAACGATACGGCCCTGACCATCGTCGGCGTAAATCCGAGGGAGTTCACGTCGGCAAGAGATGTACAGACTCCAGCCGACGTTTTCATGCCTTTGACCATGCAGCCGCTGGTTTCGCCGCAACCGGGCAGAACCCCGCCGCTCTTCGATCCGAACCTCTGGTGGGTCAACATCATGGGCCGCTCCAAACCCGGCGTAAGCGACGCGCAGGCGCAGGCAGCGCTGAATACACGGTTGAGCGCGATTGTGCGCGCCACCATGCCTGTGCGTCCAAATGAGGATCTGCCACAACTCCAACTGCGCGATGGCAGCCGCGGGCTGTTTGAGCAGCGTCAGATTTTCGCCCGGCCCATGGCCGTCCTGATGACCATGGTTGGCTTCGTGTTGCTGCTGGCTTGCGCCAACATTGCCAACCTCATGCTTGCCCGCGGAACCCAGCGGCGGCGCGAGATGAGTGTGCGGCTGGCATTGGGCGCAGGGAGAAGACGCATCCTGCGCCAGATGCTTGTCGAGAGCACAACGCTGGCAGTGCTGGGCGGCATCGGTGGATTGATTGCGGCATATTTCGGCCGCAATGCAATTCCCAAAATGATCGAAAACTCATGGGAAAACGCAGACCTCCATGTTCACTTTGACTGGCTGGTCTTCGGGTTCACCGCTGCCGTCACCCTCCTGACCGGACTGCTCTTTGGCCTGGCGCCCGCGCTTGCAGCCGCTCATCTCGACCTCAACCGAGGGCTGAAGGAGACTACGCAGACTGCTTCAAGGCGCATCAGGGGGACTGGAGGCCGGGCGCTCGTCGGCTTTCAAATTGCGCTCTCCACGCTGCTGGTGGTTGGAGCCGGGCTTTTTCTGCGTACCCTGACGGATCTCAGTTCCGTGAATGTTGGCTTTCGCACCGATCATTTGCTCCTGATCGAAATTAATCCACAGACGACGCAGTATCCGCCGGGCAAGGACGTTGAACTGCATCAGAGGATCGAAGCAGCCTTCGCCGCCGCGCCGGGGGTCGAGGCCGTGACTCCGACCCAGGTGGCTTACATTGCCGATGACCGCATGCGGAGAGATTTCGTAACCGAGGGTCAACCACGCAAGCAGGACAAGGCCGAGTATTACAACGTCGTTGGCAACAACTTCTTTGAAACTCTTGGCATTCCCATTGTTGCCGGACGAGGCTTCGGGTTGCAGGATACCGCCACTTCAACCAAGGTGGGCATCATCAATCAAAGCCTCGCGCGGGAGCGTTTCCCCAACCAGAATCCCATCGGAAAGCAGTTCTCGCTCAGGACGGAAGATAGCGATGGTCACTCCGTCCGCGAATGGATCCAGATTGTCGGGGTCTGCGCAGATACACTCTATGCAAGCCTTCGCACCGAGCCGCCGCCGCAATTCTTCCTTCCTTTTTTGCAGCAGAGCGAGGTGGGCGCGATGAATTACGCGGTCCGTACTGCAATGAAGCCGGAGGCGATCCTGCCCACGCTGCGTCACGCAGCGCAACAGATCGACCCCAATCTTCCTCTCGCCAATGTAAGAACGCAGGACCAGCAGATCGACGCAGCTATGCAGCAGGAGCGGGTGTTTGTTGCGCTGTCTTCGGGCTTCGGCCTCTTAGCACTGGCGCTGGCCGCCGTGGGCATCTACGGCATCATGGCCTACTCCGTTGCGCGGCGCACCAATGAAATCGGGATCCGACTGGCGCTGGGCGCGCAACAGGGGCAGGTCAGCGGCATGATCCTGCGCGAAAGCGCTTTCCTGGCCATGGCAGGAATTGCCGCCGGTTTAGCTGCCGCCCTTGTGCTTACCCGCGCCGTCAAGTCGATGCTCTATGGGATAGCGCCCTATGACCCGCTCACTCTTTGCGGAGGCGCTTCCCTGCTTCTGGCGGTGGCGCTGGCGGCTACCTGGATTCCCGCCCGCCGCGCCGCATCGGTTAACCCCGTAGACGCTCTTCGCAATGAATAATTATCGGCCTACTCATACGCCAGCGCGTCGATCGGGTCCTTGCGTGCAGCCTTGAGCGCCGGATAGAGCGCACCCAGAATCGCCCCGCTGAAGGCAATCAGCGTGGCATAGAGGCGCCAGATGACAGTAACGGGAAAGGGCAGGGTTGGGAACCTATAGCTCAGCCCCGCCTTGAGAACGAATGTAAGGGTGACCCCGAGAATGATGCCCAGAATCGAGATGAGCGCCGCCTCACGCAGAACAACATTCGCAATGTAGCCGCGCGAAGCGCCCAGCGACTTCAGGATGCCGATCTCCCGTGTCCGCTCCATGACCGCCGTATACATCGTCTGGAAGACGACTATGAATCCCACGATGACCGCAATGCCGATCACGCTGCGCAGCGCCGCGTTAAATCCCGGCAGATGCTCCGGTGTCATCAGCGACATCCATTCGGCCAGCGTCTGTACCTGATAACTGCCCAGGCCGGGCGTCGCCAGAATCTCCTGCCGGACGAGGTTCTGATTCGCCAGGTCGTCGGTTCTGACATAAAAGAGAGATGCGTTGTCAGGGTTTCCCAGCAGCGTGCCCAAGGTGTGAATGGGCAGGAATTTTCGGCCGCCTTTGCCATGCTCGACAATGCCGCAGATGCGGAAGGGATGGTTCTTGACCTGGATAATCTGTCCCACGTGATGCCCGCCGTCCGATCTCGCAAAGATGTCGTCGACGATGACATCGTCAGGACCCTGAAACGGAGTTCCGGCAACAAAGACGAAGGGCTTGAGCGCATTGAAGCTCTTGTAATCGATTCCCCAGATGGTTTCGACCGAGCCCGCCATATTGAAGTCGGTGATGACCGGAGCCGCCGCCGCAACATGGGGCAATTTGGCCAGGACGTCGGCGACCTTGGCCGGCACCGGGGCTCCACCTACGCCGGTGATGAAGCTGGCATTCGGCGGCCGGACAATCAGGTCCGCGCCAATGCCGCTGGTCTGCTGGCGGCTGTTCGAAACCTGTCCAATGAAGATACCGACGATGGAGAGAATCATGACAACCTCGACCGCGACGGCAAAGATGCCGATCAGAGTGCGCAGGGGGCGGTGAAGGATGTTGCCAACGATAAGCTTATTCATGTGCTGAATTCCGGAAGATCTGGCCTTTAGGGGAACTGGACCGCCTTCCCGATGCAGGAAGAGGTGAAAATATTTCCAATTTTCAGTGTAACAAAGCGGACCCGCCTGCCGATAACCACCTGAGGCGGCGAAAATAGAGATCGCCTGGCAAGTGCGGGACCACTTGAGGTAGTTCCCCCGTTTACTTTAGATTTATGAAAGGAAACGGATAAGCGCTTTTTTCTTTGACTTATTCGGGAATTGAGTCTTATGGTTTGCCCTAGAGGTTGTGCAGTCACGTTTGCAGGTACAACATCTTTTTGCATCATGGCAGCCCCAAAGCGTATCTGCGCAGGATAGGAGTATGGGTCACTTCGGCGAAGATTTGCGGAAAGAGCGGGAAGACCGCGGCATCGCGCTCGCTACGATTACGAACGTGACAAAGATCAGCGGCCGCCACCTGCTCGCCTTGGAACAGGACCACTTCGATGCCCTCCCCGGCGGTGTTATCAACAAGGGCATTGTGCGCGGCTACGCCCGCGTCGTCGGTCTGGACGAACAAGCCTGGGTCGATCGCTTCATGTCGGCCTACCAGCAAAGCGGCCAGCTTAAGGATGACGACGTTAGCTGGATCGAGTTCGCGGAAAACGTCAGCAAGGGCCGCAGCGACGACGTTCCGCGCCCGAATACCCGCCTGCGCTGGGCTGGTGTCGGTTTGCTTCTGGTGCTCCTCTCGGCCCTCAGCTGGTTCGTCTGGCACTACGTCAGCAATCGCATCGCCGTAGTGAACGCAGGGCCACGCCAAACGTTGTCGGCATCTGAAACCAGGACCTCTGCGCCCCCTTCAGCTGCTCATGGCAGTCACGGGAACTAGGGCCTGCTAGCGGCCGGTTGTGTTGATCCTGGAAAAGAGCCACGCTCAAGAAAGCTCCGACGGCAGCAGGAACCATCTACCCAACACGACGACCATACTCGGGGTTGTGATGTCAGAAGCCGTAGGCATGTCCCACAAATTAGTTGAATAGCACCAGATATTGACAGAAGATTGTTTCGCTGGGAAGCTTTCCGCAGTTCCCGCGAAAACCTTGAGGCCTCCCCTGAGTCGGAGGAATCATGAAGCGTCCTGTCTGCTTCTTCGTTGTGTTCGCGTCCCTGGCTTCGCCCGTGTTCGCAACTGTCACAGCCACCAGCCCGAGCACCGGCCAGACCTTGAATTCACCGGTATCTTTCGTAGCGACCGCCACTACCAGTACCTGTCCGAATGGCGTGGCGTCCATGGGTGTTTACGTAGACTACGTCAAGACCTATGTCGTCAGCGGGGCCAGCTTGAACACCACGATTTCCATTCCTCCGGGCCATCACCATGTGGTTGTCGAGGAGTGGGACCGCTGCGGCGGTGCAACCACAGCTCCCATGGACATCATTGTGGCTGGCGTTGCCCTGCAATCGCCGACCCCTGGGAGCACGGTCACTCCTCCAGTCGCATACACCGCAACAGCCGCCACGACTTGCCCCCAGGGCATAGCCATGATGGGGATTTACGCAAATAGCGCGCTGGTCTACACCGTGCCCGGCGCCACCTTGAGCACGCACCTCAACCTTGCTGCGGGCACCGAGAACACGGTTGTCCAAGCGTCGGATAACTGCGGCGGCACCGCCTCCACCACTGCGAACATCACGGTGGTGCCCGCCGCTCCGCCAACCGTCAGCATTACCGCGAGCCCCGCTTCGGTAATCCAGGGATCTTCATCCACCTTGACCGTGACTCCTACGAATGCGACCTCGGTGAAGGTCACCGCATCGGATGGCAGCAGCTACACCCTGCAATCCACCGGCGGAACTTTTACGGTCACACCCGCGGCATCGACGACGTATTGGGTGTCAGCGACCAATGGCACACCAAAAGCCTCAGCTTCCACTCTCGTCCAGGTGACACCTCCGGCGCCGGTTGATTACCCACGGTACAAAGGGGACGTTGGCGGCACCGGAGCAAATACAAATGAGGTTCTCCTGAGTCCTGCCACGGTGAATTCGCTCCATTTCGGAAACACATGGGGCTTTCTGGTCGACGCATCCATTTCCGCTCAGCCCCTTTACGTGCATGCGCTGGTCATCAACGGAGCGACCCACAATGTGCTGTTTGTGGTCACAAATAATGACTCCGTATACGCACTGGATGCAAATTCCGGAACTCTGCTCTGGCAGCGTAGTTTCCTTGCGAGCGGGGTGACTCCGGTCAATCTGACTTCCGTCAGTACCGGCCTCGGTATCGACGGTATCCTGAGCACGCCGGTGATCGATACAGTAACAAACACCATGTACCTGGTTGTCTGGACGGCGGAGAACAACAACACCGTTTTCCCCCATCGGCTGCATGCCATAGACATCACCACTGGCAACGATACCGTTGCCCCTGTGACGATCACCGATCCAGCAATGCCGCCCCTGTACCAGTTGCAGCGGCCCGCTCTGCTGTTGTTGAACAGTACAATCTACGTGGGATTTGGTTCGGTTGAAGACAGAACACCGTATCACGGTCTGCTGTTTGCCTTCGATGAGGCGACACTCACGCAAAAAGCGGTATGGAACACCACTCCGGCGGGAAGCGGTGGCGGGATCTGGATGACGGGAGCAGCGCCTACGGCCGACAGCGAGGGAAATATTTACGTTTCAATCGGCAACGGCAGCTTCGATGGCATTAGCGAGTTCGGAGAAAGCGCGGTCAAATTGAGCCCGACACTCAATGTGCTCGATTTCTTCACACCCTATAACTACACCGCACTGAACATGAACGATGTGGATCTGGGTTCGGGAAGCGCGATTGTGGTTCCTGACCAGCCGGGCGCCTATGCGCACGAACTGATTGCCTGCGGCAAGCCGTCGCCGATCTATGTTCTTAATCGCGACTACATGGGCGGTGTCGACCCTGTCTATGACAATGTGATCCAGGAACTCGATGGCGCGATAGGCAGTACGGGCAATTTCAAGGCTTCGGGACAGCCTTGCTACAATTCGCCGGCTGTCTGGAACAACAACGTCTATTTCGCGGCGAATCATGACGTACTGAAGATGTTCTCCATCAGTCCGATTACGGGGCAGCTTTCCTTGACGTCGAGCGGTTCTACCACTTACCTTTGGCCCGGCGCCAACCCTGTTGTTTCCTCAAATGGCAACACGAATGGAATCGTCTGGACAGTGGAATACGGCTCGGCCACTCTTCAGGCGAACGATGCAACAGATGTCAGCAAGTCTCTCTATGTCAGTCCTTCGATGGGTAAACTATTCAGATGGGTGCCCCCTACAGTGGTAAACGGGTATGTCTACGTAGCTGCCAATAACTGGGTCGTTGCTTACAGAAACCACTAGGGCCTGTTAACAGGCCCTAGATTTGGAACAGGCGTGTGCCAGCGGGATGGCGATGAGCGCTTGCGAGCCGTGCCGGTTCAGTCGCGCCAACCGAGAAAGTCCTGAGCCCATTTTTGGTTGCTCGCTCTAGGGCAGCGCCGTCAGCGAATGAACAATGAACGGAATGGCGTACCCTCCCGCGGGGATCGAGTACGGCGATCCCGGCGCCTCGCTGTAACCGGTTTCCGTAATCGTGAATACGTGCAGGCTTCCGTATGGAGAAATCGCGTACAGGTGGTTGGCATTGTCCCAGAACGTCTGCTCAATCAGATCGGAGGTCAGCAGCCCCGTGTAGTGCGTCGGTGACTTGTCTCCGTTCGCATGCCGGACGATCAGGCCCTGACCGCCCGCGACCGCGATGAACTTGCCTGACGGAGACATCTGCAGGTCCTCCAGTTCGCCCACCTCGGTTGTCCAGGGCATGTTGTTGTACTTGCTGTTCGTCGTCAGGCTGCCGTTGCTCTGGATGTGGTAGGTCGCAAGCATGCTGCCCTCGTTGTACAACCCCGTCGAGGCCGCATCGAGCTTGTATACGCCGACGAGCAGGTTGTCAGCCGGATCGGCGGCTGTGAGACTGCGGCAGAAGAAATAGCTGTTGTCCTTCGTGGGAGGCAGCGGAGCGCTGGCATTGATGTACGTGAGCTTTCCCGTCGAACTCCTTTCGAGAATGCCGAACGATTCCGCCCAGTACGGAGTCGTCAGTCCGCCCACGCAGCCGGCGCCGTAGGCGTACTTGTTTGTACTGTCGAAGCGCAGCGGGAAATTCCACACTGGCATCGTGCCGCTGTCGCCCAGGTACGTAAGGCCACCCGTCGTCCAGTTCACGCGAAACGACTTGTAGGACGTGGCATTGCAGACGTCGCCCTGATACGCCACCGTGTACAGCGTCGATCCGGTGTGATCCAGCACCAGCGGGCCGGCTTGAAGGTCCGGGCAGGTTGTGCGTTTGTTGTACTGGTTGATGTCCGTCGTGCTGGCGAAGATCGGCGCGCCGTTCGACTGGATGCGGTACGCATCTACGTGCACGCCATCGAATCGGGATCCGAACAGCAGCTTCCCGTTCACTGCCAATCCGTAAACGGAGATCGGAAATGGCGAGCCGGGAATCTTAGTGAGCGAGCCGTCCGCAGCGGCGGCGTAGCCGATGAGTTGCGTTGGTTCGGCCACATAGACGTACGCCACCGGACCAGTCGCGGTGTCGGTTGTTATCTGGCTAAGCACGCCGCCGGCTGGCAGAACGAGAGCGGCGCCGAAAAGCAACTGCTGTAGGCGGAAAGGACGCGAACTGCATGCAGAACGGCGGATCATGAGGCGTCTCCAAGGGTGAGGGGGTATGTCCCGAAAAAGAGGCTTCGCTGGCAGGCAACTCAGCATAAGCCCGCCTCCGCCGGCGCGTCAATTCCGCGGGAACTAGGTGTTTAGTCCCGGCATTTGATGGTGCATTCTTATCCAGAGGCTGGAAGGAGGCACTATGGGCCAGGTTCTACACCGAGGCGCCACCACGACAGAGGCGGTCCGTCGAGCGATACAACATAGTCAAGAGAGCCTGAGAACGCTGGCTCGCCGCCATGGAATCAACCCGAAGACGGTGGCCAAGTGGAGGAAGCGCTGTTCGGTGGCCGATCTGCGTACCGGGCCGAAGCATCCCCGCTCCACAGTCCTGACTGTGGAACAGGAGGCGATCATCGTTGCTTTCCGCAGGCATACTCTGCTCCCCCTGGACGATTGCCTCTATGCTTTGCAGGCGACGATTCCTCATCTGACCCGTTCTTCACTGCATCGCTGCCTGGAACGGCATGGCATCAGCCGGCTGCCGGAAGTGGATGGCAGCAAGCCCGGACGGAAGAAGTTCGAGCGCTATCCGATCGGCTATTTCCATGTCGATCTGGCCGAGGTGCGCACCGCCGAAGGCAAGCTTTATCTCTTTGTGGCCATCGACCGCACCTCGAAGTTCGCGTTCGTGGAGTTGGTCGAACGTGCCGACATGCAGGCCGCGGCGAGATTCCTCGAAGCTCTGGTCGCGGCTGTTCCTTATCGCATCCACACCGTGCTCACCGACAACGGCATCCAGTTCGCCGATCTGCCCAAGAATCGCAAGGGGCCAACGGCCCGCTTTCGATGCCATCCTTTTGACAGGGTCTGTCTTCAGCATGGCATCGACCACCGGCTCACCAAACCCAACCATCCCTGGACTAACGGCCAGGTCGAGCGTATGAACCGCACCATCAAAGAAGCCACTGTTCAGCGCTACCACTACGACACTCACCAGCAGCTGCGAACTCACCTCAGCGACTTCGTCGCTGCCTACAACTTCGCCAAACGACTCAAGACTCTCGGCGGCCTTACCGCCTACGAATTCATCTGCAAATCCTGGCAGAAAGAACCGGATCGATTTACTCTCGATCCCATCCATCAAATGCCGGGACTAAACACCTAATCCCGGGGCCGAATCTTAGAGCGGTTGGCCCGGGGCCCCGAGCCCCACCAACCTCTTAGCTAATCGCCCAGAAGCTCGGGACGCCAGCCCAGCAACGCGGCTTCCGAATCTGTAAGCTCCACTTCCATCATCCAGCCTTCAACGGATTGAGCCCGGCCGAGAGCTTCCTCAATATCTACAGTATTGGGCAAGATTCGATGCAGGACTTGCACGACCTCGGATTCATCTTTATGCCATTTTTCACAAATGAGAGAGCCTTCCGATGCTCGATCGGCGGGGAAAATTACGCTTCGATACTGATCGCTTCCCTCTTTTCTTTCAGCGAAAACCTGGACCAGAAACCTTTTCTGCATTGGCAAGCCAGATGATTGTCCGTACATGCAACTCGCTTTCGATGGTTCAGTGAGTTTCTGAGTGGTCGGACGGACGCACCAGCGAAAAGACCCCGCCGTCAAAGAGAATGTTGCGAATCAAACATTAAGGGTAGCTGAAGATCACTTCAGTGCCCCCAGGCAGCTCTTGCGCGGAAAAGCCATTCGCTGCCTTATATCCCCACTGAAGGCGTCCCTGTCCCCTTCGGCGGGAGCCCTTTGCCCTGCCCCCAGCGGTCTAGTACCATTTAATACCAGATGCCTGTGCGCGGTCGGGCCACCATGCTGCTCCTCCGCCCCGCACTTCTTCGCGGACAGGCGATCCGCAAAATCAAGGGAGGACTGTTTTGTCCGTACGCGACAAGTTTCTATTCACTTCAGAGTCGGTGACTGAAGGACATCCCGACAAAATCGCAGATCAGATTTCCGATGCCATTCTCGACGCCTGTCTCGAACAGGATTCCTACAGCCGCGTCGCCTGCGAAACGCTGACCGCTACCGGCCTTGTCGTTATCGCCGGTGAAATCACGACCAAAGCGTACGTTGACTTCCAGACCCTCGTGCGCGGCGTGGTCGCGGCCATCGGCTACGACAATGCCCTTTACGGTTTCGACTCAAACACCTGTGCCGTGATCTCCTCGATCAACAAGCAGTCGGGCGATATCGCCATGGGTGTGGACACCGGCGGCGCCGGCGACCAGGGCATGATGTTCGGCTACGCCACCAACGAGACCGAAGAGCTGATGCCGGCTCCCATCTCGCTGGCCCACAAACTGACCCGCCAGCTGAGCGAAGTCCGCAAGACCGGCAAAATGCCGTATCTTCGCCCCGACGGCAAGAGCCAGGTCACGGTCGAGTACAACGCCGAAGGCAAGCCGGTCCGCATCGACGCCGTCGTCATCTCGACCCAGCATTCGGAGACCGTCACCAACGAAGAGCTTCGCGCCGACATCCTCAAGCATGTCATCCAGGCCGTTCTCCCCGCCGAACTCCTCGACGAAAACACCAAGTACCACATCAACCCAACCGGCCGCTTCGTCATCGGCGGACCGATGGGCGACTCCGGCCTGACCGGCCGCAAGATCATCGTCGACACCTACGGCGGCATGGGCCGTCACGGCGGCGGCGCCTTCTCCGGAAAGGACCCGACAAAGGTCGACCGCTCCGCGGCCTACATGGCCCGCTACATCGCCAAGAACATCGTCGCCTCCGGCCTCGCCGACCGCTGCGAAGTTCAGCTCGCCTACGCCATCGGCGTCGCCGACCCGGTCAGCGTGCTGGTCGACACCTTCGGTACAGGCAAAATCGAGTCCGAGAAACTCCAGGAGCTGGTTCGCGCGAATTTCAAGCTGACGCCCAAGGGCATCATCGAAAGCCTGAATCTGCGCCGTCCCATCTACCGCAAGACG
>Ga0335083_10009285_pt1 | contig 11936 bp, 7 predicted proteins | sample Lox_Sample_42_FD_206716 | JGI IMG/M metagenome (GOLD analysis project Ga0335083, IMG submission 206716) | Soil microbial communities from Loxahatchee National Wildlife Refuge, Florida, United States - Lox_Sample_4.2 | ecosystem: Environmental > Terrestrial > Soil > Wetlands | place: USA: Florida... | reverse complement strand
TGCAGAGTTTCCGCCCGATCGTCCCGGTCGACTAAACCCGCCTACACGAACTTGTATTCTCCCGGCACAGGCAGCGGAGCCGGCTTGGTCGCCGTGTTGTATCCAAACTCCCTGGGCATCAGATCCTGCTTCGAATTCATGATCTGGTCCCAGGTGATTGCCACCCCCGAGTACGCCGATTCGCGCGCCATGATGCAGGTCAGCGTGCTCTCCGCGATCGGCACCGCCTGGTTCACGTACGGCCCGCGTCCCAGGATGCTGTCCACCATGTCGATGTGCTCCTGCACGTACGCGCTGATGCCTTTGGCGCCCAGGTCGAGCCCGTTGGTGCGGCCTTTGGTCCCCACGACCAGGTCGTTCACGCTGCGGAACAGGCCGTTGGGATATTGCCGGCAGTGGCTGTTCAGGTGTACGCCGTTGGGATACGTGAAGTCGGAATACATGTGGTCGAAGATGTTGCCGTACAATGCCGCGCGCGGCCGCCATGCTGCCCCTCCGCTCGCCAATACCCGCTCCGGATGTCCGCCCATCACCCAGTTCATGAAGTCGATATTGTGGAAGTGCTGTTCGACGATTTGGTCGCCGCACAGCCACAGGAACGAGTACCAGTTGCGGTGCTCCCATTCCATGTCGCCCCATTTGGCGTCGCGCGCCTGCGCGTGCATCACCGGCCCGCTCAGGTAGTTGGCGTTCAGCGCCACGATCTCGCCGATCTCTCCGTCGTGGATCTTCTTCACGGTCTCGACGTATGGCTTGTCTTCGTGACGCTGCGCGCCGCTCATTACGGTCAGTTTCTTTTCGGCGGCTTTGCGACCGGCGGCCAGAAACCTGCGGACTCCGGTCGCGTCGGTGGCGATCGGCTTTTCGGTGAACACGTGCTTGCCCGCTTCCACCGCGGCTTCGAAGTGCATCGGCCGGTAGCCCGGCGGCGTGGTCAGCATCACGATATCGATGTCGCTCTTGAGCAGTTTCTGGTAGGCATCGAAACCGACGAAGTGCCGGTCCGGCTGCACCTTCACGCGCGGACCGACGGATGCCACCAGTTCCTCCGCCGTCATCGATTTCTGTTGGCCATCGCGCTCGACCACGATGCCGTTGTGGCGGCTGATGAATTTCGGGTCGCGCAGATTCTTGAGCGAGCCTTCGAGATGGTCTTCGAAAATATCGGCCATCGCGACCAGTTCGACGTTTTCCGCGCCGGTGAGCAGGTCTACCACCGCCTGGGTGCCGCGGCCGCCGCAGCCCACCAGTCCCGCCTTCAATTGAGCCTTGCCCGCGCCCCTCACCAGGTGCGGTTTCACCAGGGTGAACGCACCGGCGGCGCCGATCAGCGCACGTCTCGACACAGTGTTGGAAGTATTTGCCATGATGCCGGAATCATACGCCCCGGCCTGGCCCGATTCAACCCTCTATCGGGAAACCGTTGGGGGTGCGTGGGGAGGCGCCGGCTGCCGGTGCGCCCGCGCGATGCGCACAGAAGCCGCGGCATCGGCTCCGGGCGTCATCACGATGCGAAACTGCTGCGTCTTCGGATCATAGGTCATGCCGCGGATGGAGCCGTCGAAAGCCGAGGCGGAAGGCTCCCATGGCGCATAACCCGTAACTGTGCGCGACGTTTCTCCGGCCGCGAACGCGACAGTCAGATTCACGTAACCGCCGGCGTCCTCGATGGCGGAGATCCGCTTCCTGCCCATGGTGACGAACTGGTCCGTGTCGCCGATTACCGCCATTCCCGAAGGTCCCACCGGCGCCAACACCAGGTACAGCGCGTCGCCCGCGATCTGCTGGTCGAGCAGGTCCGACGGGTCCATGAGGCTGCCGGTGCCGGCGAAATAGTCGTACACGTAGACGGGCTGTGCGGCTCCCGTCTCGGCGGGATGGAGCTTCACCTCCGCGTTCGATCCTTGCGTGTACGCGAAGACGTAGTAGGTCCTCACGCCGCCGAAATCCGAATAGGTTGAAGCGACCTGCGGCGCGTCCACTCCTTGCGCCCTGTTCTGGAAGCTCGCCTCGGTGGGCGTCAACGGCACGTCCGGCTTGACGATCACTCCGTCGTGCCGGACAGACCTTAGCAAGTTGGCGGCGCTGATGCTGCCGATCGGATCGCCGATGCCCACCGGTCCCGCGGAGAGCGTCGCCAGCAGCAGTTGCGTGTATTCCGTGCTCAGGAAGTTATCGGTGAAGGGCCAGACGCCCAGCGCACTGGCCAGGCGCGACGTATAGAGGAAATCGGACCACTTGTCCCGCTCCAACCGGTCCGCGCTGGTCCGGATCGTCGTTATGTTGCTGTATTTGGCGCTTTGCAGGAAGTGCCGCGCGGACGCCATGCAATACTGCATCGTCAATCCGCGGCTCGCCATGGACTTGGCCATGTTGTCCAGGAACGCGTCGGCATCCGTGAGGTTGAAATCGGTGTGAGCGTTGTCGTTGAGCCAGTCCTGTTCGAATGTGCCCACGCCCGCGGTCGCCAGGTAACCCGCCACGTAATCCCAGTACGCCGGGTCGATGACCACATTGCCGGACATTTTGTACGTCTGGTGATACGGGCTGCTGGGATCGATCCAGCGCGCATGAGTCACCAGCGGCACTCCCAGGTTCTGCTGGAATTTGGCGAGGCCCGCGGAGAACGGCGGCGTCGCTGCCACATATTGGTAAATGCCCTGGCCGTTGTTGCTCCACAGGGCGCCAGGACCCTTGGGATAAAACCAGCTATCGAGCTGCAGATACCCCAACGGAATCCCCATCGAATCGAAATTGCTCTTCACGGCGTTCAGGGTCTGCTCATAATTCATCGACCCCTGCATGTGGTAATAGTAGGTCGCGCCGTTGTCGGTCCAGTACCCGACCTTCTTCAGGCCGGTGTCGGCGTCGTTGGCTGGCCGGGTCTTGCCGTAGAGCGAGGTCAGGGCCTGCCCCCACGTGTCAAAGGCGTTGTTGATACCCTGTTGGATTACGAGCAGGGTGCGATGCTGGAACCCCTGCGGCAGAGAGGTGATCGCCGGGGAAATGCCGCTCTGCAACTCACCTTTCGGGCCTTGGGTGTTGGCCGCCGTCATGAAATTGGCGGCGGCCGAAAGGATAAACGCATTCGAAGAGGAATCGAAGAAGATCCACGGGCTCGCCGCGTCGAAGGTGGAAAACGACGGCGGGGCGAAGGTACCCGAGTACACCACGTGCCTGAGGCCCGCCGGATACTGGCTCAGGTTGGGGAACACGAAAGAATTGGCCGACGGGGCGTAGTTGGTTACCGTGAAAAGCACGTCCGGGTGCGCCGAATACGAGCGGATGGAGGCGTGGCGCTGGATATCGGTCACAAAGTCGAAAGAGACTTCGTTATAGGGGCCGAGGCTGTCGCTGCCGCCCGCGACAATCATGTTGGCTAGCGGCGCCCCAATGCTGCCGCCGAACGTCCACGCTGCCGCGGGAACCGAGATGGAATACCCGCCGCTGGCATCTACCGCTATCGACAGGCCGTTGGGTCCACCAAGCGATACTGCTTGGGCAAGAGGAAGGACTGCGAGAGAAGCAAGGCAAAGAGAAAAACGGGTCAAGATCACGACTTTGGTCCCCCCCGGACGACCGGGTTTGATGTAAATTTCTGTAAAGCTGTAGGGAACATGACAATATTACCGGGGTATGTTCCTTAAACACAACTCCCCAATTGGGTGAAACGTACCGAACTTAGGGGGAGAGTCTACGCGCCGCCCCATCTTCCGTACTAAAACAGCGGGTTACACTGGACCTGTGGTGCGCTTTTACGGAAGGGAAGACCTGGTGCGCCAGCGCGCCGTCTGGAAAAAGGACGGAAAGACGGTCGTCTTCACCAACGGTTGCTATGATTTGCTTCATCCCGGCCATTTGCGACTGCTGGAACAGGCACGCAGCTTCGGCGACGTGTTGGTTCTCGCCTTGAACTCGGATGCCGGAGTTCGTGCCAATAAAGGACCCTCGCGCCCCTTGATCCCGGAATTTGAGCGGGCTGAATTGGCCCTGGCGCTCGAAGCGGTCGATGCCGTCACGCTGTTCGATGAACCGACCCCCCGGGAGGTGATCGCGGTGCTGCTGCCCGATGTGCTGGTAAAGGGCGCCGACTGGTCGCACTTTATCGCCGGACGCGAGGAGGTCGAGGCCGCCGGCGGGCGAGTGATGACCGTTCCGCTGGAACCCGGATTTTCTACTACGATTATAGTTGAAAAGATGCAGAGCCTGCCTTGATCCACCCCGCCGTTCGCGACCTCTTCCTGGAGCTGGGCCGTCACACTGCCTTCCAGGACGCCCTGCGCCGTCTTGGCGCTGGGGGCAATGCGGCTCTATCCGGCCTGACCACCACTGCCAAGGCGCTCTATGCAGTTTTGCTGGAGCAATCCGTCAATCGTCCTCTGATTATTGTAGTAGATGGCAACAAGGAAGCCGAGGAGTTGTCTCAGGCAGCCGGGACCTTCCATTCGATGATTGCCCCTTCCGGCGATGCCAGCCCGCAACTCCTTCCTGCCCTGGACGTTGTGCCGCTCCAGAACATGTCTCCGCACGCCGAAATCCTGGAGCAGCGCGCCATCGGACTGTGGAGCATGGCAACCGGTCGGTCGTCGATCACGATCCTGCCCGTGGCGTCCGCCCTGCTTCGGATTGAACCTGCGCCCTTTTACCGGCAGCTTGCCCTCAAGCTGCGCGCCGGAGACGAGCTGTCCATGGAGCTTTTGGTCGCCCACCTGGAGAGCATCGGGTATGAACGCCGCGAGCCGGTGGAGATGGTCGGCGAATACTCGGTTCGGGGCGGGATCATCGACATATTCTCGCCGGAGGCGCCAAAACCCGTGCGCATCGATCTATTCGGCGATACGGTGGAATCCATCCGCCGCTTCGATGTGGAATCGCAGCGATCGGTGCTGAAGGTGGAAGATTGCCTGCTCTTGCCTCTCAGCGAATACCAGAAGTCGCGGCCATTCCTGGCGGAACTCAACCAGCTCATGCGTGAGGCGGACATTCCCGGCCGCGACCTGCCCCCGCCGGGTGAGCCCTTCCCCGGGTGGGAGCTGATCGCGCCGATGCTGCGTTCCCGGAATGCCTCGGTGCTCTCGCTGGGCGAGAAGCCTGTCGTCCTTTGGGATGAACCGGAACAGGTCCGCGCGGCAGCCCGGCGCCTGTGGACACGGCTGGAACAGATCGAACGCTCTTCGGCTTACGATCCGGAGCGGGTCTTCTTCCGATGGGAAGAACTGGAGGAGCAGGCCGCCGCAGGCTCGCAGGCCGCCTTCCAGCAGCTCGATATCGGTTGGTCTCCTACAGGTATAGAGGAAGCGGGCCACATTGCCACTCGCCCTGCCTTGTCTTTCCATGGCAACATGCAGGTGGCTGTCGCAGAGGCCCGTACGCTGGTCGAGGAAGGCCGGCGAGTGGCGTTCTTTGCCGGTTCGACCGGAGAAATCGAACGCGTCGCGGACATTCTGAACGAATACGGCATCCCGTATCAGCTCGGGCTGGAACAATTCGAATCGACGCCGGCCTATCTCGCCGAACGGGCCTACATGTCGGGCGGTTCGGCCAGTATTTTCCTGGTGAAGGGCCTGATTTCGCATGGAACCTCGTTCCAGGACTCCAAACTTGTAGTATTTGGCTCGGAGGATCTGTTCGAGACCTCCGAGCTGGTCTCCCGCGGGCCGGTTTCCAAGCCCGCGATGGAAGCGTTCTCGGCCGACATCATCGATCTCAAGCCGGGCGATTATGTGGTCCACGCCGAGCACGGTGTTGCGCAATACCTAGGGCTCCGCGAGATCGCGCAGGGTGAGGCCAAAGGCGACTACATGCTGCTCGAATATGCCGGCGGATCGAAACTCTACCTCCCGTTGACTCGCATGGACCTGGTGCAGCGGTTCCGCGGCGCCGGCGAGGCGAAACCGGCCCTCGACCGCATGGGCGGCGTCACCTGGACCCGCACCAAGACCAAGATCAAGGCCCGCATGCGTGACATGGCCGATGAGCTGCTTAAGCTCTACGCCCAGCGCAAGATGACGGAAGGCTTCGTCTACTCTCCGGATAGTAATTGGCAGCGTGAATTTGAGGATGCCTTCGAGTTTGTTCCGACGCGCGACCAGATCACCGCCATCGCCGAGATCAAGCGCGACATGGAGAACCAGCAGCCGATGGACCGGCTGCTTTGCGGCGACGTCGGCTTCGGCAAGACCGAAGTGGTCATGCGGGCCAGCTTCAAGGCACTGGGCGACGGAAAGCAGGTGGCTGTGCTGGCGCCGACGACCGTGTTGGCCTTCCAGCACTTCGAGACCTTCAAGCGGCGCTTCCAGCCCTTCCCGGTCCGCGTCGAAATGTTCAGCCGATTCCGCAACTCCAAGGAGCTAAAGGCCTCGCTGGTCGACCTGGCGGAACATAAAATCGATATCTCGATCGGCACCCACCGCCTGCTTTCGGAAGACGTTCACTTCAAGGACCTGGGCCTGGTGATCGTGGACGAGGAGCAGCGCTTCGGTGTCAAGCACAAGGAGCGTCTCAAGCACCTGAAGCGCAACGTGGACGTGATTACCATGAGCGCGACGCCGATTCCCAGAACACTACATATGTCGTTATTAGGTCTGCGGGACATGTCGGTGATCGAGACTCCGCCCAAGGATCGCTTGGCGATTCACACCGTGGTGGCTCTCTTTCAGCCGGAATTGATCCGGCAGGCGGTAGAGCTCGAACTCGGGCGCGGCGGTCAGGTCTATTTCCTGCACAACCGGGTGGATTCCATCTGGAGCCGGGCGGCGATGATCCAGGAACTGGCGCCGACGGCGCGCATCGGCGTCGGTCACGGGCAGATGAGCGAGCACGAGCTGGAGAAAACTATGCTCCAGTTCATGCAGCACGAGTTTGACATCCTTGTTTGTACTACAATTATAGAAAATGGATTGGACATCCCGCTTGCCAACACCATGATCGTTGAAAATGCCGAGCGGTATGGGCTATCCGAGCTTTATCAATTGCGCGGGCGAGTGGGCCGCTCGAACCGGCGGGCTTACGCTTACCTGATGGTCCCGCCGGATACCGAGTTGACGGAAATCGCCCGCAAGCGTCTGGCCGCCCTGAAGGAATTCAGCGACTTGGGCGCCGGGTTCAAGATTGCCGCGCTCGACCTCGAACTACGCGGCGCCGGCAACCTGCTGGGCGGCGAGCAGCACGGTCACATCAATTCCGTGGGGTTCGATACCTACGTCCGCCTGCTCGACGAAACCGTGCGGGAGCTGAAGGGCGAAGAGGTGGTGCCGGAGATCCACTCTTCGCTGAACCTGAACCTGGATATCCGCATCCCCACCGACTATATTTCTGACGAGAATCAACGGCTGCGCGCCTACCGGCAGATTGCCAATGCCGCCGACGCCGCCGCCCGCGACCGTGCCGAAAAGGAACTAGAGGATCGATATGGCCCAGTGCCGGATGCCGTCCGCAACCTGCTGCAGTACTCCGCCCTCAAGAACCTGGCCGAGCAGATCGGCATCGAGGCCGTGGACCGGCGCCATAACCTGTTGAATATAAAATTCCACAAGGAAACCCGGGTGGACCCGGCGCGTCTCATGAACCTGGTGAGCAAGACCAGCGGAGCGCAGTTCACTCCGGCAGGCGTCTTGCTGTTGCCGATAGATGGGTCGTCGCCTGGGGAGATTCTCCACACCTTGGAGGAGAGGCTCGGCCAGTTGCGAACGTCCTGCTAGAATAGGAGTTCCACTATGTTTCGCTGGTCTGTAGTAGTCGCCATATCCACGTGCGCTGTCTGTGCCGCGGCGGACAACCCGCCTGTCCGGATCATCGAAGAAATCGCCGCCAAGGTGAACGGCGACATCATCACTCGCGGCGAACTGGAAAAGAAGCGCGCCGATGCCGAAGCCGAAGCACGCCGCCAGGGGCTCAACGGCGTCCGCCTTCAGGACGCCGTGAAGGAAGTCACCGCCAACGCACTGCGCGACGAAATCGATCAACTCCTGCTGGTGCAGAAGGGCAAGGAACTGAACATCAACGTCGATGGCGATGTGGCCCGCCGCCTCGCCGAAATCCAGGTGCAGGCGAAAAAGCCTAATCCGGACGAATTCCAGGCATACGTCCGCGAGCAGACCGGGATGACGTTCGAAGACTTCAAAGACCGCATGCGGCGCGACATCCTCACGCAGCGCGTGATCGGCCAGGAGGTGATGCGCACCATCGTCATCCCCGAACCCGACATGCAGAAATATTACGAGGAGCACAAAAAGGAGTTCGTCCGCGAAGAACAGGTATTCCTCAGCCAGATTCTGATTTCGACCGAAGGCAAGTCTCCGGACCAGGTGGCGGCAGCAGAGAAGAAAGCGAAGGATCTGGTGGCGCGCGCGCGCAAGGGCGACAAGTTCAGCGACCTGGCCAGCGCGAATTCGGACGATCCCGAGACTGCAAAGAACGGCGGCTACATCGGCGCCATGAAGCGCGGGCTGATGGACAAGCAGATCGAAGATCTTGTCTTCAAAATGAAGAAAGGCGAGATCACCGACCCGATCAAGCGGCCGGTAGGTTTCCTCGTACTCAGGGTCGAAGAGCGGTTCGAAGCGGGCCAGGCAAGCTTTGAAGAGGTCAAGAACGAGGTCCAGGACCGCATGATGCAGCCCAAGGCCGAGCCCAAGGTGCGCGAGTATTTGAGCCATTTGCGCGAGGATGCGTTTCTCCAGATCAAGGAAGGCTACGTGGACAGCGGCGCGGTTCCGGGCAAAGACACGCGCTGGCAGGACATGGCGCAGTTGAAGCCGCAGACCACGACCAAGGAGGAAGTCGCCGCGCGCCGCAAGAAGCACATCCTGTGGGTCATCCCGGCTGGTACCGCGAAGGATACCAAGACCAAGGGCCATAAAACCGCGCCCGATTCTACTCCCGACGCTGCACCTGCTCCCGCGCCCGCCAATGCTCCTGCCACGGAGCCTGCCAAGGCGGCCGATCCGGCGAAGCCCGCCGGAGGCGATCCCGCCAAACCATGAAATCTCCCTACATCGGCGAAATCGAACCCAACAAAGTCATCACCACCAGCTTTCTGGTTCAGGCGAAGGAAATCCGTCAAAAAAAAGGCGGCGAGTTTTATCTTTCACTCACGCTCTGCGACCGCACCGGCGATCTCGACGCCAAGATGTGGGACAACGTCAACGAGGTGCTGGACGTCTTCGACCGCGACGATTTCGTCAAGGTGAAGGGAATGGTCCAGATCTTCCACAACCGGCCGCAACTCACCATTCACAAGCTGCGCCGGATGGACGAGAGCGAGATCGATTTCGCCGATTATTTCCCGGCTTCGAAGCGCGATCCGGAGGAGATGTGGCGCGAGCTGCGCGGCATTATCGACGGTGTCGCCAATCCTCATCTGAAGGGCCTTCTGGAGGCGGTGTTCGCGGATGAGGACATCGCGCGGCGCTATCGCCGGGCGCCGGCCGCGAAGCAGATCCACCACGCATTTTTGGGCGGCCTGATCGAGCACGTGCTGAGCGTGTGCGGAATGGCAAAGCCGGCCGCGGCGCATTACGCCAACATCGATTACGATCTGCTGATCACCGGCGTGCTGTTGCACGACATCGGAAAGATCTACGAGCTGACTTATGACCGCGGCTTCTCGTATTCGGACGAGGGACAGTTGGTCGGCCACATCTCGATCGGCACCCGGATCCTCTACGAGAAACTGCGTGGCCTGCCGGATTTTCCGCCGCGGTTACTGGTTCTGGTGGAGCACATGATTCTCAGCCACCACGGCCACCTCGAGTTCGGATCGCCCAAGCTGCCGCAGTTTCCCGAGGCGCTGCTGCTGCATTACCTGGACGACATGGATTCGAAGATGGAGAGCATGCGCGCGCTGGTGGAGCGCGATCGCCAGGTGGAGGGCAACTTCACCGGTTTTAACCCGGCGCTGGAGCGGGTAATTCTCAAAAAGGACCGGTATCTGACTCCGCCGCCTGCGGCGGAGTCCAAGCCGGCCGATCCCGCGCCGCCGGTGCGCGCGCCCATGGCGGAACATCCCCTGTTCGCGCCCGCTCCCGATTCGCCGTTCGCCGACAAACTCCGGCAGGCACTGCAGCCGGCCGGTCCAAAACAGGAATCCTGATGCCAAAAACCGCGCGCGATGTCCCTCCCCCCCTGGAATTGGCCTGCCTGAAGGCACTGTGGTCGCTCAAAGAGGGCAACGTTCGCGCGGTGCAGCAGGTGCTGGCGCCCTCGCGCCCGTTGGCTTACACGACGGTGATGACCGTGCTCGACCGGCTGGTGCGCAAGGGCAGGCTGGCGCGGCACAAAGTGGGCCGGTCGTTCGTGTACTCGCCGACGGCATCACGCGATACTCTGCGCAAGGCGGCGGTTCGCGAGCTGCTGGACGGTTTCTTCGACGGGTCGGAGGAGCAGTTGCTCGTGTTTCTGCGCGGCGGCGAAAGCAAGGCCGCGGTAGCGGGTGCTCCTGACGCGGACGGTCAGATCGATCCCGTGCTGCTGTAGTGATTCTCGTTTCCATTTTTTTCGGCGCGGCATTCACCCTGGGGAGTGCGTACGCACTCGGCGAGATTTTGCTGCGGCGGGTGAAGGTACCGCCGGAGATCAAGCTGGGGCTCGGCGCGGTGGCACTGAGCTTCGTGGTGTTTGTAGTGCTGTTGGCTGGCTGGGCGAACTGGCGGACCTTCCTGGCGCTTGGGCTTGTGTGTCTTGTGGGACAGGCTTTCGCCTGTCTGAGGGGCCCTGAACAGACTAAAGCCTGTCCTACAAAGCTCATCTTCTTCTTTCTTCCCTACTTCACCTGGTATTTCGTCAATGCACTGGCCCCGGAGACGGTGGCCGACGGAATCACTTACCACCTCGGACTGCCCCTTCAGTACCTCCGCACCGGCGGCTTTCCGGAGCACCTCACCTTCTTCAGCCTGATTCCGCAGGGCACGGAGATGCTCTACACCATGGCCTTTGCGTTCGGCCGCCACTCCGCCGCCAAACTCGTCGAGCTCGCATTCTTCGTTGCCACCCTGCCGCTGATCTTCCGGGTTGGGCGGCAATTGCACCTGCCCGACCTGGCCTCCCTCGTCGCCGCTGTCATCTACTTCTGCGCGCCTGTGGCGGGAATCACCGGTTCCAGCTCATACAACGATGCGGCGGGCGTGTTTTTCCTCCTCGCCACGATTCACCTGCTGCTCATGGGCGGACGCGCTCCCCTGTTGGCGGTGGGTGCTCTGGCCGGCTTCTGTTACGCGATCAAGATACCCGGCATCCTGGTCCCGATTGGCGCTACCGCATTTGCGCTGCGCTACCGCAAGCGGGCGTGGCTGGTGGCCGCCGGCGCCGCACTCGTGATCGCGCCGTGGATGATCCGCAACCTGGTGGTCACGGGCAATCCGCTGGCGCCGCTGATGAACTCGCTCTTCCCGAACCCGTACTTCCACGTCGCGACCGAGGCGGAGCTCGCCCGAGGCCTGCGCTCGTTAGGCGCGGTCAAACCGTGGCAGGTTCCTTGGGAACTGGCCTTCGGCGATCACCTGACGGGCACGTTCGGCCCGCTCTTTTTGGCGCTGCCGATCGGGCTCCTGGCGCTGCGCCGCCGCGAAGGCCGCCTGCTATGGGCCGCGGCACTATTGCTGGCGCTGCCGTGGCTCACCAATACGGGCGCGCGGTTCCTGATGCCCTCGGTTGTGCTCGCGGGATTTGCTCTCGGCATGTCGCTGCCTCGCCCCGCCGCGATCGCGGCCGTCGCCATCCAGGTAGTAGCCTGCTGGCCGCACGTAATCGACACCTGGGAGACGCGCTACGCGTTCCGGCTGCACGAGTTTCCGCTGGCGGCCGCACTGCGCATCGAGCCGGAGGCCGATTACTGCCGGCGCCACCTCAACGAGTACAACGTGGCGAAGATGGTGGAGCGCGCCACGCCCCCGGATTCGCGGACGCTGGCGCTGGCCAGCGTCGCCAGCGCCTATCTG
>Ga0335083_10009284_pt1 | contig 11936 bp, 7 predicted proteins | sample Lox_Sample_42_FD_206716 | JGI IMG/M metagenome (GOLD analysis project Ga0335083, IMG submission 206716) | Soil microbial communities from Loxahatchee National Wildlife Refuge, Florida, United States - Lox_Sample_4.2 | ecosystem: Environmental > Terrestrial > Soil > Wetlands | place: USA: Florida... | reverse complement strand
GGCGAGGCTGCCGGAGAGGCTGCCATTGCCGATTGCGGCCTGGGTGAGCGCCAGCTTGGCGTTGTTCTGCCCCAGCGTGAGGGTGGCGGCGCTGGGGCCGAGGATCGGCGTGCCGGCATAGAGCACACGGCTGGCATTGATGGCGATCTTGCCCTGCACCGGCAGGCTGGCGGGCAGGGGCAGGCTTGCTGGCAGCGGCGGCAGCGCCAGCGTGTCGGCGTCGATCTGCCCGGAGATGGTGCTGTTTTGCACCATCAGCTGGCCGTTGGCGGCGAGCGCGCCGAAGGTGAGGATGAAATCGTTCAGCCCGTACTGGTTGGCCGAGGCAGTGAAGCGCGCGCGCAGCGAGATGGAGCCAGCACCTGGGAAGGCCAGCCCCTGGTTCAGCCCGAGCAGCTGCATGGCCTCGATCGCATCTGGGTGGCGCAGCGAGAGCGGGCCGGTGGCGGACATGTGGGTGAGGTCGATGACCGGCGCGGCGGTGAGGGTGAAATCCCCCAGCGTGGCCACGGCGCTGGTGGCAAGCGCGTCGGCCGGGCCCTGCGCGGCGATGAACACGGTCATGCGCCGCGCGGTGAGCGTGGCGGGCGGCACCCAGCCCGCGGGCAGCAGGGCGGCGAGCGGCGTGGCGGAGGGAATGTCGAGAAACCCATGCGCCGAGGTGACTTGGCTGGAGGGGGCCAGCGTGAAGCTGCCCGCGGCCAGCCCGCCATAGAGATTGGCCGAGACGCGGCGGATGTTCAGCACGCCGTCCAGCGAGGCATCCACCGCCAGGTTCTGCAGCTTCACCGGCCCGGCATCGGCGCGGGCGGCGGTGATCTCGCCGTCGAAGGTGAAGCCGTCGCCCTGGCGCTGCCCGGCCCAGGCGATGAGCGGGGCCAGGGAAAGATGGTCGAAGGCGAGGTTGCCGGCGGCATGGCCGGGGCTGAGGATGAGGTTGCCGGAGACATGGTCCGGCCCCAGCATGCCGGAGAGGTTCTGCAGCACCGGGCTGGCGAGCGTGCCGCCAAGCTGGGCGGCAAGGCGCGCACTTGGCCAGGAGGCGGGGGGCGTAATGTGGTACGCGGCGGCCAGGGCGGCGGTGTCGGGGACGGTGAGGCTCGCCTGACCCGCAAGGGCGCCTGCCGGGCTGGCGTTGCCGGTGGCATTCAGTGTGCCGCCACCGGGCAAGGCAAGGGCGAGGCTGTTGAGCGCCAGCCCGTCCGGCCCGGTGGCGAGGCTGGTCTGCAGCGCCGGGAAGCTCTCCCCGGCGAGTGTGACGTTGCTGGCCTGCAGGTTGAGCGAGATGGGCGGCAGGGCGGGCCAGACAAGGGCAAGGGGCTGGGCCTGGGCGCGCATTGCGTCGAGACTAAGGTTCTGGCCGCTCAGCGTGGCGTTCAACCCGGGCGCTGCGAAGTTGGATGAAGCGCTGCCGGAGAGGCTGGCGTTGCCCTGCTGCAGGGTGATCTGGCTGGCGTTGATGCCGCTGGCGTCCACGGAGAGCGTGGCGTTGCCGGTAATGCCCTGGACCAGCTTGGCGGAGAGCTGGCCGGTGAGGTTGCTCTCGCCGCTCAGCGCGCCGGAAAAGGACAGGCTGTTGCCGAGAATGCCGGCCTGGATGGAGATTGGCGCGGATTGGTCGAGTGTGATCTGCCCCAGGGCGAGGCTCAACGAAATGCCCTGGCCGAGCAGCGCGCCATTGCCGGAGACGCTCACTGCCCCGCCCGGGCCGGTGAACAGATCGGCGTTGACTTCATTGAAGACAATGCCGCCGAAGCGCACTGTGCCGTTGCTCAGATGCGCGTGCAGGGCGGCGAGCCAGGGGGGCGGGGCGATGGATTTCGGCCCGGCAGGCAGAGGCCAGGGGAAGTCGACGCTCGGTGATTCGATGTTGAGCGTCTGTACCGCGAGTTGGCCGCGCAGCAGGGCGGTTGGGGAGATGTCCATAACCAGGGCGCGGGCGGTGATGACCTCCTCGTCCGGGCCGGAGATGGTGACATCTGTGGCGGTGATCTCGGGCCGCGGGAGTAAGGCGAGCGAGAGCTTGCCGCCGATATGCACCTTGCGCCCGGTGAGCGCGGAGGCGAAAGACTCGACGGCTGGGCGGTGCGACTGGGAGGCGACAAAGCCGGGGAGGGCCAGCAGCACGCCGAGCAGGGCGAGGATGAACCCGAGGGGGATCACCCAGAGGGGGATGTATTTTTTCAAAGCGCGCCGTACCCGCCGCCGCCAGGGGTCTTGATGATGAAGGCATCCCCGGCGGCCAGCTCCGCCGCGGCGCAGCCGGGCACGGGCTCCACCGTGCCGTCCGCACGCTCGACATATTGCTCGCCGCACGCGCCGGGCGTGCCGCCTTCAAGGCCGAAGGGCGGGATGGTACGGCGCGAGGCGGTTATGGTGGCGGTCATGGGCTCTAAAAACCGGATTTTGCGCGTAACGCCATCCCCGCCGGTGAATTTTCCGCCGCCGCCGGAGTTTTTGCGGATGGAAAATTCCTCGACACGCACGGGGAAACGAAGCTCCAGCACCTCGGGGTCGGTGATGCGGGTGTTGGTCATGTGCGTGTGCACCGCCGAGCAGCCGTTGAAGCCCGGCCCGGCCCCGGCGCCGCCGCAGATCGTCTCGTAATACTGGTGGCGGGCATTGCCGAACAGGAAGTTGTTCATCGTCGCCTGGGTCGAGGCGCAGGCCCCCATGGCGCCGAGCACGGCCACGGTAACGGCCTGGGAAACCTCGGTATTGCCCGCGACCACGGCCGAGCCGGGCGGCGGGGCAAGGAAGGAGCCCTCGGGGATGATGATGGTGAGCGGCTTCAGGCAGCCTTCGTTCAGCGGAAGATCGGTGCCGGTGAGGCAGCGGAAGGCATACAGCACCGCCGCCGTGGTGACGGCCTTCGGCGCGTTGAAATTATTTTGTCCCGCTAGGCCGGTGCCGGTGAAATCTACCGTGGCGCTGGCCGTGGCGCGGTCGATGCGCAGCGACACACGTAGGGGCGAGCCGTCATCCATGGTGTAGGCGAAATCGGCATCGCGCAGGCGCAGAATGGCGGCGCGAATGGCGGCTTCGGCATTGTCCATGACATGGCGCATGTAATTGCGCACCACTTCCCAGCCATAACGCGCCGTGATGGCCCCCAGAGCGTTGGCGGCGGTGGCGTTGGCGGCGATCTGCGCCTTGATGTCGGCCACGTTCTGGTCCGGGTTCCGGGCCGGGTATTTGGCCCCGGCGAGGATGGCGCGAAACGCCCGCTCCTGGAACTCACCGCCTGAAAGAAGGAGGAAATTGTCGATAACAACCCCTTCTTCCTCCAGTGTTTTCGAGAAGGGCGGGGTGGAGCCGGGGGTGAGGCCGCCGATATCGGCATGGTGGCCACGGCAGGCGGTGAAGAAGCGGATTTCCGTGCCCGTTTCGTCGAAAACCGGGGTGATGAGGGTAATATCGGGGAGGTGGGTTCCCCCGGCATAGGGGTTGTTCAGGGCCACCGCGTCACCGGGGCGGAGCGTGTTTCCGCGCAGGGCGATGACATGCCGGACGGAGGCGCCCATGGCGCCCAGGTGCACCGGCACATGCGGGGCGTTGGCGACGAGATTGCCCGCAGCGTCGAAAATGGCGCAGGAAAAATCAAGCCTTTCCTTGATATTCACGCTCTGTGCCGTGTTGCGCAGCACCGCGCCCGCCTGCTCGGCGATGGACATGAACAGGTTGGCGAAGAGTTCCAGCAGCACCGGGTCGGGTTTTTCGGCGTCGGCGATGACGGCGTTGGCACGGGGTGCCGTGCGGTGCAGGATGCAATGGTTGCGCGTCGTGATCTCGGCTGTCCAGCCGGGCTCGATCACCGTGGTGGCGATGGCCTCCTTCAGGATCGCCGGACCATGGATCTTGGTGCCAGCGCCGAGGGCGTCGCGGTCATAGACCGGGGTGGGCTGGGCCTGCCCGCCGCTGAACATGGCTGCGGTTTCCAGCGGGGCGGGGAGCGGGCTGGCGGCGATCCTGGGTTCGGTGAGCGCCTCGCCACGGGCGCTGGCTTCCACCAGCACGGTCTCGGCCACCAGCGGCTTTTCCGGCGTGACGAAGCCGAACAGGCGCTGATGCGCGGCGGTGAATTTCCGCGCCATTTCGTTGAATTCGCATAATTCAACGGGCAGGGCGGTGTCCGTCCCGGCGTAGCGCAGCAGGATGGTGGCGGTGTGGCTCACCGTGGCGCCGGGGTTTTGCGCGCGCAGGGAGGTTTTTGCTTCTTCGGCCAGACGCGCGGCGGTTTGCGCCAACGTCTCCATAGCCTGTGGGGTGAAGGGCATTTCCACCGCCTGCTCGCGCATCAGCGAGAAATCGGACAGGCCGATGCCATACGCCGACAACACCCCGGCGAGCGGATGGATGAAGACGCGGTCCATGCCCAACTCGTCCGCCACGGCGCAGGCATGCTGCCCGCCCGCGCCGCCGAAGCAGACCAGGGCGAAATCCGCGGGGTTGAGGCCCTTCTGCACGGAAATCTGGCGGATGGCCTGCGCCATGTTGGCCACCGCGATACAAATGAAGCCCTCGGCCAGTTCCTCTGGCGTGAGCGTGCCCACCTCTGCCGCCAGGGCGGTGAATTTCTCACGCACGATCTCCGCATCCAAAGGCTGGTCGCCATTCGGGCCGAAAATGGCGGGGAAATGCGCGGGCATGATCTTGCCCAGGAGCACGTTGGCGTCCGTGACGGTAAGCGGGCCGCCCTTACGGTAGCAGGCTGGGCCGGGATTGGCCCCGGCGCTCTCGGGTCCGGCCCGCAGGCGGGCGCCGTCGAAGCTCAGGATGGAGCCGCCGCCCGCCGCCACGGTGTTGATGGCGAGCATCGGCGCGCGCAGCCGCACCCCGGCGATTTCCGTCTCCAGGCTGCGCTGGAAGGCGCCGTCATACAGAGCGACATCGGTGCTGGTGCCGCCCATGTCGAAGCCGATGACGGCGTTGAACCCCGCGGCAGCGGCGGTGCGCACCGCGCCCACGATGCCGCCCGCCGGGCCGGAGAGGATGGCATCCTTGCCGGTGAAGGCGTCCGCCCGGGCCAAGCCGCCATGCGACTGCATGAAGTACAATGGCGAATTATTTAGCCCTTCGGAAACCTGCGCGATGTAACGGAGCAGGATAGGCGAGAGATACGCGTCGGCCACCGTGGTGTCGGCGCGCGGAACCAGGCGCAGCAGGGGGCTGGCGATGTGCGAGAGCGAGATTTGCTTGAACCCGGCCTGGGCCGCCAGCATGCCGAGGCGCCGCTCCATGGCCGGGAATTTCCAGGCATGGATGAGCGCGATGGCCACGGCCTCGATCCCGTCCTCTCGCGCCGCGCGCAGGGCGGCCAGGGCGGAAGCTTCGTCCAGAGGCTCGATCTCCTCGCCTTGCACGGAAACGCGGCCTTGCACCTCGGCCACGCGCGCATACAGCATTGAGGGAAGCTGGATATCGAGGTCGAACAAGCGCGGACGGGCCTGGTTGCCGATGCGCAGAAGGTCCTTGAAGCCCCGGTTGACGAGCAGCAGCGTGCGCGCGCCCTTGCGCTCCAGCAGCGCGTTGGTGGCCACGGTGGTGCCCATCTTCACGCTGGCGATGGCACCGATGGGGATCGGCTCGCCAGGCTTGAGGCCGAGGAATTCGCGGATGCCCTCGATCGCGGCATCGCGGTACCGTTCCGGGTTCTCCGACAGGAGCTTCTTCGTCGCCAGTTTGCCGCCGGGGGAGCGCGCGACAATGTCGGTGAATGTGCCGCCGCGATCGATCCAGAACTGCCAGCTCATGCGCCTGCCCAAAAATGTCGCCCTGGTTGATGTCCGATTGTTGGGCCGGGTTCAAGGGCGTGCTAGACTGGGCGCATGAGTTACTGGGGCAAGTTCATCGGTGGCATGGCCGGTTTCGCAATGGGCGGGCCGGTGGGCGCGCTGTTCGGCGCGGCGCTGGGCCACGCGGCGGATGAGGGGCGCTTTCACGCTTTCTCCTTCCTCGGCGACCGCGTGATGCCGTTCGACAGCGCCAGGCTCACGGCCATGCTGGGCGGGCGGGACCAGATCTTTGCCGTCGGCGTGACGGTGCTGGCCGCCAAGCTGGCGAAATGCGACGGCCCGGTGGGCCGGGTGGAGATCGACGCGTTCAAGCGAAGCTTCGCCATTCCGCCGGAGAATGTTGCGGAGGTGGGGCGGCTGTTCGACAGAGCGCGCGACAGCACCGAAGGCTTCGAGAGCTACGCAATGCAGCTTGGCCAGGCGTTTTCCGATAGCCGGGGGATATTGGAGCAGGTGCTGGCTGGGCTGTACCAGATCGCCCGCGCCGATGGCCCGCTGAACGGGGCGGAGGCGGATTTCCTGGGGCGGGTGGGCTTCGCCTTCCGGCTGGACGAGGCGGCGATGCGCCGGGCCTCGGGCGGCGTGGCGGCGCCCCAGCCCACCGGGGATGCCTATGCCGTGCTCGGCCTGCGCCGCAGCGCCACCGCCGAGGAGATACGTACCCGCTGGAAGCAACTTGTGCGCGAGCACCATCCGGACGTGCTGGCCTCGCAAGGCGCGTCGGTTGCGAGGATCAAGCTGGCCTCGGAGAAGGTGGCGCGGATCAACGCCGCCTACGATGCCATCAAGCGCGAGCGGCGGCTCTAGAATGTTCCCGAATTTCCAGGTGTTTCTTGCGGCGGCGCTGGTGCTGGCGCTGCTGCCGGGGCCGAGCATCTTCTACGTAAGCACCCGCAGCCTGGCCGCCGGGCGGCTGGAGGGGCTTGCCTCCGGCGCCGGGACGGGGATTGGCGGCATGGTCCATGTCGCCGCCGGGGCGGCGGGTGTGTCAGCCATTGTGCTGGCCAGCGCCAAGCTGTTCGCGCTGATGAAGCTGGCCGGGGCGGTGTATCTGGTGTGGATGGGCATCGGCATGATCCGAAGCGCGCGGCGGGATGCCGCGATGCTGCAGGCGGTGGAGGTGCTGCCCGCCAATCCGCGACGGGCGGTGGTGGATGGCATCTTTGTCGAGGCGCTGAACCCCAAGACGGCGGCGTTTTTTCTGGCTTTCCTGCCGCAATTCGTCGATCTTTCGCGCGGGCATGTGGCGCTGCAGTTCGCGGCACTTGGGCTGGCCTCCGTGGCGCTGAACACCAGCGCCGACCTCGCGGTGGCGCTGGCGGCGGGGGCGGTGCGCGGTTCCTTGTCCGGGCGCGGGGAGATGATCGCGCGGGTGCGCCAGGGGGCGGGCGGGCTGATGCTCGCTCTGGGATTGGACCTGCTGATGACAAGGAGGCTGGCGGCATGATCCTGCGGCCCTCACCGAATTTCGACGAGCGCGATGCGGCGGTGGAATTTCTCGTGCTGCATTACACGGGCATGCCCACGGCGCAGTCGGCCATCGACCTGCTGCGCTCGCCGGAGGCCAAGGTATCCTCGCATTACGTGGTGGATGAGGACGGCACGGTCTATTGCCTGGTGCCCGAGGAAAAGCGCGCCTGGCACGCCGGCATTTCCTATTGGCGCGGGCACAGGATGCTGAATGGCGCCTCTGTCGGGATCGAGATCGTCAATCCCGGGCATGAATGGGGCTACAGGCCGTTCCCCGCGGCGCAGATGGACGCGGTGCGCGAGCTGTGCCGGGGCATACTCTCCCGCCACTCCATCCCGGCGCGCAACGTGGTCGCGCATTCGGACATCGCCCCCAACCGCAAGCAGGACCCGGGCGAGCTGTTCGGTTGGAAGGGGCTGGCGGAGGCGGGCATTGGCGTCTGGACGGATGAATTTGCCTCGCCCGGGAATGTGCGGGCGGACCTCGCCGCCATCGGCTATGATGTGAGCCTGCCGGAACGTGATGTGGTGTTGGCGTTCCAGAGGCATTTTTTGCCGCAGAATCTGAGTGGTGTCGTGGACTTTGCAACCGGGGGCCGGGCCGCTGCGCTGCGCGCGCTGGTTGACCGCGCCTAAGCGCCGGGAGTAGGGAGGGCGTTCCAGACGGTTGGACGGCCGCCGGTGGGAAACCACGGGAGGAAAGTCCGGGCTCCACGGAAATACGGTGCCGGCTAACAGCCGGCGGGGGCGACCCCAGGGACAGTGCCACAGAAACATACCGCCTTCGGGTTCGCCCAAGGTAAGGGTGAAATGGTGCGGTAAGAGCGCACCGCCTCTCTGGTAACAGCGAGGGCAGGGTAAACCCCACCAGGAGCAAGACCGAATAGGGGTGGCCGGCGCCGTGCGTGAGCATGGGCGCGGAACGATTTCCGGTTCGCCGCCCGGGTTGGTCGCGCGAGGCGGGCGGTAACGTCCGTCCCAGATGAATGGCCGTCCAGCACCCTTGCGGTGTGGACAGAACCCGGCTTACAGACCGTCTGGATTTTCCTGCTTTGTTCCGGCCAAATTGTTTGGATCGGCAGCGAAATTGATTTGCCGCAGTTTCGCGTACCTGAAACGCGAACAAATAGAGAACATTGTTGCAAAAACCTGGAGATTTTGCGCGCGCGATTCGTTCCGATTCCTGCAGGAGTTTCCTGCAAATCTCTTTGACGGGGGGGAGCGCGACATGCTAGTGGGAAGGAAACCCACGATTTCCCATAAAGTGGTGGAAGGCCTCGCGTTTAACCCCAATGAAGCGACTTTTCGGCAGCCACGAGAATAAGCTGGATGCGAAGGGACGGGTTTCCGTCCCGGCGGCGTTCCGCAACGTGTGGAAGGCCACGCCGGAGATGACGCTGGTGCTGCGGCCCTCGCTGCTGGAGGGCTGCGTGGAGGCCTGGCCGCTGCCGGATTACGCCAAGTTTCAGGAGAAGGTGGATGCGCTGGCCGAGACCGACCCGGAGCATTACGCGCTGGCCAGCGTGGTTTACAGCCAGGCGGCGGAGGTGGAGTTGGACGCGCAGGGGCGGATCATGATCCCGGCGCATCTGGCGTCGCGCGCTAAACTGGCCGACGCCGTGTGTTTCCTTGGCCGTGGCGACCATTTCCACATCTGGGAACCGGAGGCTGGGCGGGCGTTCCTTGAAGCTTCCTGCGCCGCGGCGCCGAAAATCGCCTTCGGAGTGCCGGCGCGATGACAGAATTTTCACACATTCCCGTTCTACGTGCCGAGGCTGTGACGATGCTACAGCCGCGCGATGGCGGCGTTTATCTGGATGGGACTTTTGGTGGCGGCGGCTATGCCAAGGCGATTCTCGACGCGGCGGAGTGCAGGCTCTTCGCCATCGACCGCGACCCGGCGGCAGTGGCGCGCGGACGCGAGCTGGCGCGCGAATATCCTGGTCGATTCGAGATTTGCGAAGGTAGAATCAGCAATATTTCAGAGTTGTTGGCGGAGCATGAGGTCTTCGCGCTCGACGGCGCGGTGTTCGACCTTGGTGTTTCCTCGTACCAGATCGACGATCCGGAGCGCGGCTTTTCTTTTCGCCATGACGGGCCTTTGAACATGCAAATGGGCAGCAGCGAAATGAATGCCGAAACGCTCGTTAATTTTTGCCCCGAATCCGAACTGGCGGATATCCTTTATGAGTTCGGGGAGGAGAAGGCCGCGCGGCGCGTGGCCAAGGCCATCGTCGAGCGGCGGAAGGTGCAAAAATTCACAACAACGTCGGATCTGGCGGGCGTGATACGGAGTGTCGTGAGAGCGGACAAATCGGGGCTTGACCCGGCAACGAGGAGCTTTCAGGCGCTGCGCATTGCCGTGAACGAGGAGCTGAAGGACATCGAGGCGGCGCTGGAGCAGGCGGCGGCGATGCTGAAGCCTGGCGGGCGGCTGGTCGTGGTGAGCTTCCACTCCCTGGAAGACCGGATTGTGAAGCAGTTTTTCGCGGCTGGCGCCGGGCGCACGCCAGGCGCCTCGCGGCATGACCCGGCCGGGCTGCTGGCCCAGGCCAAGCCGCGCTTCGCCCTGGTGACGAAGACGCCGGTCACCGCCGGCGCGGCGGAACTCAACGCCAACCCCCGCGCCCGCAGCGCCAAGTTGCGGGTCATGGAAAGGCTCGCGGCATGATCGTACGGTCCTTCACCCTCATCAGCGGCATGATGTTCGCGCTCTCCGGCGCGTATCTGTTCATGGTCAAACACCATAGCGAGGCGCTGGACGACCAGCTTACCCAGGTGACGCAGGCAACGCGCCAGGATGAACAAAGCATCCGCGTGCTGCAGGCGCAGTGGGCGTTGGAGGCGGATCCGTCCCGCCTGGCCTCGCTGGCGGCGCAATTCACCGGGCTGCAGCCGATGAAGCCGGGACAGCTGACGACGCTGGTCAGCCTGGGCAGCAGCCTGCCCGCGCCGGGCAGCCAGCCGCCGGGCGCGAACCCGGCTGACCCGGCGCCCGCCATGCCGCAGCTGGCACAGGCGGCGCCTGCATCCGCCTCTCCGGCAGCGCCGGTTTCCCCAACTCAGGCGAAGGTGGCCGCGGCCTCCGCCGCGCCAGTACAAATGGCTTCCGTCAACGCGGCGCGCGTTGCCGTATCCGCGCCCAGGCCGGCAGCCAGGCACGCCCAGCAACTGCGTCTGGCCAGCACCCAGGGCGTGGCGCACCATGCCGTCCATCGCCCCGGGCATGTGCCGCATGAAGAAAATGCCTCGTCCCTGTACGCCGCTGCCGCCGCTCCCATGCCGCGCGCCGAGCCGCTTGGCGCGCAGGTGATGTCCGTGCGGACCGTGGCCAGCGTGGCGCCGGTCTCGATGCCGATCGATAATGGCGGCTCCCTGCTCGGCATGGCCCAAGGGGGCACCAATTGACACTGACCTTGCGGCCGGACCAGCCGCCGCCCTCGCGGCGGAAGGGTGCGCCCGCGCGTGGCGGCGCCGTGCCGCTGATGGAGAATGTGCGGGTCACGGCGCCCGACCTCGACCAGCGCCGCGTGCTGGACAAGGCGCGCGGACGGATGGTGATCGCAGCGCTGCTGTTCCTCGGGCTCTATGGCGTGCTGGCGGCGAAGCTTGCGTGGTCGACCGTGGTGCATCCGCTGCTGCCGAGTGCCGCGCAGATCGCCGCCATGCAGCCGCAGCTGGATATGACGCCGCCGCCGCCCTCGCGCGCGGATATCACCGACCGTAACGGCACCATCCTGGCCGTCTCGCTGCCCGGCGCGGAGCTTTACGCCGACCCGCAGCAAGTGCCGGACCCGCAGGCGGCAGCTCAGTTGCTGGCCAACGCCATGCCGGACATCGACGTGGCGCAGACCGCGCAGAAGCTCGGCGCGGGGGTGTCTCCCGAGAAGCGCAAGGAATTCGTTTACCTCAACCGCAAGCTGACCCCGCAGGAGGAGTTGGCGGTGAATTCGCTCGGCATTCCGGGCGTGTATTTCGAGAATAACGAGAAGCGGCACTACCCGGACGGCAACCTGGCCGCGCATATCCTGGGCGGGGTGAAGGTGGACGGCACCGGCGTCGCCGGTGTGGAGCAGTATTTCCAGCAGCGACTGACCAGCAGCAATACCCAGCCGCTGGCGCTGTCCATCGATGCCGGGATTCAGAGCATCGTGCACGACGAACTGGCCGCGGCAGTGAAGGAGTTCCAGGCTCCTGGTGCCTGCGCCATCGTGATGAACGCGCATACCGGCGAGATCCTGGCCATGGCCAGCCTGCCGGATTACGACGTGAACGCCTATGGCAGCGCGGACCGCAACAGCCAGTTCGACCGCTGCGTGAACGGCACCTACGAGCCGGGCTCGGTGTTCAAGCTGCAGACCATTTCCATGGCGCTGGATTCCGGCCTGGTGCATTACTGGGATTACTTCGACACCACGCATCCGCTGAAAGTCGGGCGCTTCCACATCACCGACTTCGAGCCGGCGAATGAGTGGATGGCGGTGCCGCAGATCCTCAACGTCTCCTCCAATATCGGCGCCTCGCGTATCGCCGCCATTCTCGGCCCGAAGATCGAGCAGGCCTGGTTCACCAAACAGCAATTTTTCCAGCCGCTGGATATCCAGTTGCCCGGACCGCCGAAACCGCTATTCCCGTCCTTCAATAACTGGAAGCTGGCGGCGACGATGACCG
>Ga0335083_10009283_pt1 | contig 11938 bp, 7 predicted proteins | sample Lox_Sample_42_FD_206716 | JGI IMG/M metagenome (GOLD analysis project Ga0335083, IMG submission 206716) | Soil microbial communities from Loxahatchee National Wildlife Refuge, Florida, United States - Lox_Sample_4.2 | ecosystem: Environmental > Terrestrial > Soil > Wetlands | place: USA: Florida... | reverse complement strand
CTGAATGTGCGGCTGGAAAATGGCTCGGGCGAAACGGAGATCCTGCGCATTAACGGAATCGATCAGGCCGGATCGGGGGATTTGACGTTTGTGTCGAATCCCAAATACGCCGGGTTGGCCAAGACGACCAAAGCCTCAGCCGTGATCGTGTCTGAGGACTTCCCTGCCATCGCAGCGGCGATGCTACGTGCCAAGGATCCGTACCTGACATTTGCGCGCGCGCTCGAACTGTTCCATCCCAGGACGCCCTACAGCGCCGGCGTTCACGCGACCGCAGTCGTCCACCCAACCGCGAGGATTGCCGCAGGAGCGCACGTCGGGCCTTATGTCGTCGTGGGAGAAGATGTCACGATCGGCGCAAATGCGGTGCTGCTGGCGCATGTCGTGATTTATCGCGGAGTGAGCATCGGCGACAATTTCTTCGCCCACGCTCATGCGACGGTGCGCGAGAATTGCCGCATTGGCAACAACGTGCTGCTGCAGAATGGCGTGGTCATCGGCGCCGATGGCTTCGGTTTTGCCAAGACGTCCGAAGGCCGGTGGTACAAGATTCCGCAGCCGGCCCCGGTGGTGATTGAAGATGATGTGGAAGTGCAGGCGAATTCCTGCATCGACCGCGCCAGCGTGGGCGAGACGCATATCCATCGCGGGGTAAAAGTCGACAATCTGGTGCAAATCGGACACGGATCGACGGTGGGAGAAGATGCGCTGATCTGCTCGCAGGTCGGTCTCGCCGGATCGACTGAGATTGGGAATCGCGTGATCCTCACCGGCCAGGTCGGCGTGGTCGGTCATTGCAAGGTCGGGGACAACGCGATCGTCACGCCGCAGAGTGGCGTGGCTGGGGATATCGACGCTGGAGCGATCGTTAGCGGTGCGCCCGCGGTCGATCACAAGGCCTGGCTGAAGTATTCGGCGATCCTGCCGCGCCTGCCCGAGATTGCCAAGGCGGTCAGAAAAAAGCAATAGCCGCAGAGGACGCTGAGAATACAGAGGAGTCAGGCCGGCGCCGTTCCTTCGTGAACCGAGTTTTCCGTCGCGGCTTCACGCCTTTCATGCCGGTATTCCTCCGGCAGACCGCTCTCGATCACGTCATAAACCTTTTCCATCAACTCGTCGCGGCTGCCGAAATCTTTCGGCTCGATTGGCGGATGGAAAATCACCTTCACTTTTCCAGGTCTGATGGAAAATCTTGCCTTCGGCATGGCGTAATGTGTGCCGACGATCGTCATCGGGACTACCGGAACCCCGCATTCGACCGCCAGATAAAAAGGCCCCTTCTTGAACGGCAGCAGTTTGCCGTCGAAAGAACGCTTGCCCTCAACGTAGATTGTCATGTTGATACCTTGCTCGACCACGGCTTTCGCAGCGCGGACCGCCTCAATGCCGGCGTCGCGGTTGCCGCGATCGACGGCAACCAGTGATCCCTTCAACATGGCGCGGCCGAGAATTGGCATCTTGAACAATTCCTTCTTGACCATGACGGAAGTGCGACGCGGAATCAACGGAATCTGGATCGGCGGGTCGAGGTTCGACGTGTGATTCGTCATGAAAATGTAGCTTCGGGAATGATCGAAGCCGTCGAGGCCGACGACTTCTACGCGGACGCCGGTCAGCCAGACGCCGATCCATGCGCCGCGCACGAACAGGAAGTAAAGAACGCGGATGCTGCCCGAGAGAAATACCCAGATGAATCCGACCAGACCGGCGAACGGTGCGGCCAGCGCCCAGAACGCCAGCATGATGAGAGTTCGGATCATAAGGCCCGGGCCACCATCGCGATCATTGCGCGGCTTCGGCTTCGCCTTTCAGCCATGCAGAGCGGCGGGCACGTTGCTGCGCCGTGACCTGGTCCAGATCACGGATTTCATAAGAAACTTCCTGCTTGCTGCCGACTTTCCACTTCACTTCGCGTTCCGCACCGCGACGGCCGCGGACTTTCAGCGTGATCATATCGCCGGCGACAAGGCGGGAGATATCCTGGCGCGACTCCTGTCCAGCCGGCTTGCCCTGGATTTCGAGGATCGTGTCGCCAACCAGGAGCCCCGCGCGTTCCGCATCGCTGCCCGCGGTCAGCGCTCCGACCGACATTGGGCCGTCGAAATTTCGCGAAGCAGAAAAGCCGGGGTCTGGAATACTGCTGCTTACCGCAGCCACCCGCAAGCCTGACGAGCGCAGGAAATCATCCCACGGAATCTCCTCGGTCCCAGCAACGTATTTCGTAAAGAACCAGCCGAGATCGGTGTGAGCGACGGCCTCCGCTGCCTCTCGCACTCCGTTCGAATCGTCGAAATACCTGGCTTTCTTTGCATAATTCTGGTTCATCCACTGCAGAACTTCACGCAGAGAAGCACGATCGTGAGTAGCGTCACGGACAGCCAGATCGAGCATTACCCCCAGCAATTCGCCCTTGTTGTAGTAGGAAATGCTGCGCTCGGGGCGGCGATAGTAGGCGTTGCCTTCCAGCCACGCGTCGAGGCTGGAATCTTCGGCGGATTGAGTCAGATGCGCGGGCCGGCGCTGAAGTTCGGTAATCTCTCCGCCAAGGCGATCGAGATATTGCTGTTCATTGAGCAATCCCGCGCGCAGTTGAATGATGCCTTCTGCCGTGCTGGTCACACCTTCGCTAAACCACAGTGCCCGAGTGACATTTTCCTTGGTGTAATCGACCGGCTCCAGTGTTTGCGGACGGATGCGCTTGACGTTCCACAGATGAAAGAATTCGTGGGCGGTGACACCGGTTACGGCAGACCAACGATTCTTGACAATGTCGGCGTTCATCTCGATCGCCGTGGAGTACGCGTGCTCCATGCCGCCCCCCGAAGGCCCGTGCGGAAAGTGGTAGAAGAACGTATAGGTGTCGAAGGGGCGATCGTTCATCCAAGTGGTGGCTGCTGCGGTGATCTTGTGCAGCGATCCAAGGATCTGCGTCAGATCATAGTCGGCAGGGTCGGCGTCGATGATGACGTGGAAGTGGCCGCCGGCTTCGTCGAAATCCGATTCCCTGAAGTCGCCGATTTCAACCGGCGAATCGACAAGCCGATCATAGTTCGGCGCACCGTAGCCGCCAGCAGCCGGGGAAAGCGGAGTGGCAATGTGCCAGGCCTCAGGCACACGGGTGAAATGCACATGCATGGCCTCATCGCGGGCATCGACGGGGTACATCAAAATCTGGGCGAGATTCAGGAACGCATGATGCGGATTGAACTGCACGCCGAACGGGCCGGGAGAGTCAGCGTAGGTTTGATATTCGATGACCGCCCCAGCATCTGCTCCCTGCACCTCCCAGCGACCCGGCACGAGTTCCCGGATGGCGAGGGTCCTGCCTGAAGGGTCTTTCGCCTTGATCCAGTTGACGTACTGCGCGAAGTCGCGAACTTGATACAGAGCGTTCCACACGGGAAGCTGGAGTTCCCGCACGGCGCTGCCGCGTGAAAGCGTGATCTGGACTTCGAGCAGATGCTGCTCGGGAGCGGCGAGCGAGATCGTGTAACTCGTTTGGCCCGCGACCGCGCTGGCTAGAAATATGACTAGCAAAAGCGGTCGCGCCAACCGCAGGACAAACATATCTGCTTCGTGCACCCGTGCCCTTTGTGGTTTTTCGCTATTCAGGCTTTCCGCCTGCTCTATTTCGTTCTTCCGCCTTCCACCTTCAGCTTGTCCGCTGCCGCAGCCTGGGCCGCCGCCAGACGCGCCGTAAGCACGCGGAACGGTGAGCACGAAACGTAGTTGAGCCCGGTGCGATAGCAGAACTCGACCGACGAAGGCTCTCCGCCATGCTCGCCGCAGATGCCGACCTTCAGGTTCGAGCGCGTCTTTCGGCCGCGTTCGGTGGCAAGTTTAACCAGCTGGCCAACGCCATCCTGATCGAGGGCCGCAAAAGGATCCTGCTTGAGAATTCCTTCCGCAAGATAGGTCGGCAGAACCTTGTTGACGTCGTCACGTGAGAATCCGAACGTAGTCTGCGTAAGATCGTTGGTGCCGAATGAGAAGAATTCAGCCTCTTTCGCGATTTCGTCCGCCACCAGCGCCGCGCGCGGCAACTCGATCATCGTGCCGACCATGTACTCGACCTTCGTTCCCTTTTCTTTGAAGACTTCATCCGCCACACGGCGCACGATGGCTCCCTGGTTCGCCATTTCTTTCACCATCGCGACCAGCGGAATCATGACTTCGGGCAGCACTTTGATTCCCTTCTTTGTGCAATCGACTGCGGCCTCGAAGATGGCGCGCGCCTGCATCTCGGTAATCTCGGGATACGTGATGCCGAGACGGCACCCGCGATGGCCGAGCATCGGGTTGAACTCGTGCAACTGCTCAACACGCGCCAGCAACGCGGGCAGTGCCTTCTTCAGGTCACCGGCGCCCTTGATGCCGTAGTCCTTATATCTCGAGACCAGTTCCTTTTTTTGCTTTGCGCTGTAGCGCGGCAGCATCGCGATGTCGACCATCAACTCTTCGCGGCGCGGCAGGAATTCGTGCAGCGGTGGATCCAGCGTGCGGATCGTGACCGGCAGGCCGTCCATCGCCTTGAAGACGCCGGCAAAATCTGCTCGCTGCAAAGGCAGAAGCTTTTTCAACGCGATGCGGCGGTCCTTCTCGTTATCGGCAAGAATCATTGCCCGCATGTGGCCGATTTTCTTCTCGCCGAAGAACATGTGCTCGGTACGGCAAAGCCCGATGCCTTCCGCTCCGAAGGCGCGGGCCTGGATCGCATCGCGAGGAACATCAGCGTTCGCGCGGACTTTCATGGTGCGATGCGGATCAGCCCACTGCATGTACTTCTGCAGTTCCGGATCGTCCGGCGACGGATCGAGCGTATTCAGCTTGCCTTTGATCACGCGTCCGGTGGTGCCGTCGAGCGAAATCCAGTCGCCAGCTTTGAAGGTCTGGCCCTTCACCCGCATCTGTTGCGTCTTTTCGCTGACATCAATGTCGCCTGCTCCGGCGACGCAGCACTTGCCCATGCCGCGTGTTACGACCGCGGCATGACTGGTCATGCCGCCGCGCGACGTGAGAATCCCCTTCGCGACTTCCATCCCGTGAATGTCTTCCGGCGTGGTCTCGGCGCGGACCAGGATGACGGGGTTCTTTCCGCCAGCCGCCTTCTCGACAGCCTCATCGGCGGTGAAAACGATCTGTCCAACGGCCGCACCCGGTGAAGCTGGCAGTCCAGTCGCCAGCACTTCCACCTTCGTGCTCTTCTCATCGAGCCGCGGTACGAGGAAGTCATAAAGCTGGTTCGGCTCGACGCGGAAGATCGCCTCTTCTTTCGTGATCAGGCCCTCTTCCACCATCTGAATCGCGATGCGAACAGCGGCCAGTCCCGTGCGCTTCCCGTTGCGCGTCTGCAGCATGTAGAGCTTGCCGTCCTGCACGGTGAACTCGAAATCCTGCACGTCTTTGTAGTGCTTCTCCAGCCGCGTGGTGATCTCGCGGAGCTGGTTGTAAGCTTCGGGCAAAATCTTGTTCAATTCGAGAATCGGCACCGGAGTTCGCACCCCGGAGACAACGTCTTCGCCCTGCGCATTCATGAGGAACTCGCCGTAGAACTCCTTCGTGCCGATCGCGGGATTGCGCGTGAAACCCACGCCCGATCCGCTGGTGTCGCCGAGGTTGCCGAACACCATCGCTTGCACATTGACGGCGGTGCCCAGCATGTCGTCAATGTTATTCATGCGGCGGTAGTGCTTCGCGCGGTCGTTTTGCCACGAACGAAACACGGCGTCCCGCGCCATCACCAACTGCTCGTGCGGATCCTGCGGGAAATCGCGCTTGGCGTGCTTCTTCACCACCTTCTTGTATTCCGCGATGACTTCCTGCAGGTCTTTCGCCGTCAGGTCGGTGTCGAGCTTCGCCTTCTTCTGTTTCTTCTTGGCGTCGAACACTTCGTCGAATGCATGTTTCTCGATGTCGAGCACGACGTTGCCGAACATCTGGATCAGGCGGCGATAAGAATCGGCCGCGAATCGCGGATTGCTGGTACGTGCCGCCAGTGCCTTCACGCTCTCGTCGTTCAGGCCGAGGTTCAGGATGGTATCCATCATGCCCGGCATGGAGAACTTCGCGCCCGAGCGCACGCTGACCAGAAGCGGGTTGTCGCCGGTGCCGAGTTTCTGCCCTTGCAGCGATTCAAGCTGAGCCAGAGCGGCATCCATCTGCTTGTCGATCTCCGGCGAGAGGCTACCGCGCATGTATTCGCGACAGGCTTCCGTCTGGATCGTGAATCCCGGAGGCACCGGCAATCCGGCGTTGGTCATCTCAGCCAGGCCCGCACCCTTGCCGCCGAGCACGTCTTTCATCTTGCCATCGCCGTCAGCCTTGCCGCCGCCGAACGAGTAAACGTATTTGGTTGAGGAGGACTTCTTTTGCTTCGCTTCAGTTTCAGGGAGAGTCATGGTCGCCATATGAGTCCTTTTTTCATTTGGTAATTGGGAAGCTTCGTAATTGAGTAATTGCACAACAGGTGGTTCGCCAATTACACAATTATTAAATTTCTCAATTACTCAATTTCTTTCCGCTTTTCCTTCGGTCACGATCTCGGAAAAATCAGCAATCGTCGAAAATTCTTTCAACAACGTCTTCAACAAAGCTAATCGGTTCGCCCGCACTCCAGCGTCATCGACCATCACCATCACTTTGTCGAAAAACGCATCGACCGGCCCGCGCGCCGTCGAGAGCAGCTGCAAAGCCTGAAGGTATGCCTTCTTTGTGCGGAATTCTTCGACCTTCGGGCTGGTCTGCTGCAAATAGCCAAACAATGCTTTCTCTTCATCGGCGGCAGCGGTCGCAGCTTCCGGGCGCTCCGCAAGCTGAATCTTCTTTTCCTCGGCCTGTCGCAAAATATTCCGGATGCGCTTGCAGGCCGCGCCAATGGCCTGGAATTCCGGCATGTGCAGCACCTGCTTCACGGCTGCGGCGCGAGCCACCGCGTCGACAACATCTTCCGCATCGGCTCCGAGCACTGCCTTCACCACGTCGTACGAGTACCCGGAGACGTCTTTCAAATAGAACTCCAGCCGCTCTCGGAAGAACACACCAACGCTGGCGGAAAACTTCTCATCGCCGACGAACTTCTTCTCCGCCTCTGACTTCTGATAGCCGACACGCGCATCCTGCATCAGTTCCGTCAAACGCAGCGGCAACTTCTTCTCCGCAATCACCTTCACAATGCCGTTGGCCTGCCGCCGCAGCGCAAACGGATCTTTCGATCCACTCGGCACCAAGCCGAGTGCGAACATCCCCGCGATGGTATCGGCCTTGTCGCCAATCGAGAGCACCGCGCCTTCAAGCGACCGTGGCACATCGTCATCCGTCGATTCGGGCTTGTAGTGATCGTAGATCGTGTCGGCAATCGCCATGCGCGTGGCTTCCGGCAGGCTCGGATCAAGCTGCTGCACCCGCGCATACAGTCCGCCGACAATTCCCTGCAGCTCAGTGAACTCTTTCACGAGCTCTGTGGTCAGGTCCGTCTTTGCGAGGCACGCAGCCTTGTGCACCACGCCGGGGCGCACCGTAATTTCGTTGTTCTTCAGAAGCTCATTCAGCCAGCTGCACAGCCGCTGTACGCGCTTGGTCTTGTCGTAGTAGCTGCCAAGATCTTTCTGGAAGGTGACGTTGCGCAGCAGTTCAAGCCGGTCGAGCAAGGATTTCTTCTGATCCGTCTCCCAGAAAAATCGTGCGTCGTTGAATCGCGCGCGCAGCACGCGCTCGTTGCCGTGCCGGATCAGACCCTGATGGTCGCTGTCTGTGTTCAATACAGCCAGAAAATGCGGCAGCAACTTCCCTTCGGCATCTTCAACCGCGAAGTACTTCTGGTGATCCCGCATTACCGTCACCAGAACTTCTTCGGGAAGAATCAGAAACTGCGGATCGAAGCTACCGAGGATGGCCGAAGGAAACTCCGTCAGGTTCACGACCGTATCGAGCAGGGGCTTGTCTTCACGCCACCGCGCCCCGGCGATCGTGCGGGTAGCGGCATCGAGCGCCTTGCGAATCTTCTGCTCGCGTTCTGCACGCCCCAGAACCCTGGCTTCGCGGAGTGAATCGATGTACCCAGAGCCAGCACATGAAATCGCAACCGGCCCGTCCGAAAGAATCCGGTGCCCACGAGAACTCTTTCCTGCCTGAGTTCCGTCGACTTCCAGCGGAATTGCCTCACCATCGAGCATCGCAACCAGCCAGCGCACCGGACGCACGAAGCGCTCGCTCGGCTTGCGCCAATACATATTCTTCGGCCAGTAAAGAGTCGAAATTTCCTTCGGCAGACTCTCGGCAAGAATTTCCGCCGCCGTGCGGCCCTTCTTTGTGACTTTAGCCGCGATGTATTCCCCCTTCGGCGTCGCGGTCCTTTCAAGCTGCGTTACGTCGACACCAGCTTTCTTTGCAAACGCATGCGCCGCCGGAGTCGGCTGACCGTCTTTGTAGGCAACCGCTACGGATGGTCCCGTCACATGCTCGACCATATCCGCCTGCGCAGCCGAAACTCCCGAAGCCATCACCGCCAGCCGCCGCGGGGAGTCGAGCGTCGTGATTTCTCCGCCCGCAATACGTTCGCGCGTCAGCAAAGCAGCCACGCGCTCGCGCAGTTCCGAAGACGCGGCCTCGATCATCCGCGCCGGAATTTCCTCGCACCCGATTTCTAGGAGAAAATCTGGCATCTCTTAATCTGATTTACGCAGGCTGCAATTTTTCTTGCCGCGGCTTCTTTTGGACAGCCGGTTCCGGCTCATCTTGCTTCTCTGCACTCGCCCGCTCGCTCTGCTGATCGACCCACGCCTTCGCAATCCCGACCGCTAATGCGCGCACGCGCGCGATAACGCCGACACGCTCGGTCACTGAAATCGCTCCGCGCGCATCGAGAATATTGAACAAGTGCGAGCATTTGAGACAAAGATCGTAGGCGCCAAGCAGCGGAACGTGATTCCTGGCATTCCGGGCCTCAAACATATCCCCATCTTTTTTAAGCTTTTGCGCGCCCACGTATTTATCGATCAGCCCTTTGCACTCCGCCTCGTAGAGATCAAAATGCTTCCAGGCTTTTTCAACGTCGGCTTCTTCGAAGTTATAAACCGAAAACTGCAGTTCATCCGCAAGCCGCACATCGCCATATTTCACGACGGCACCCGTCTCGGGATCGCGCGCCCACACGATGTCGTAAATCGAATCCACGTCCTGCAGAAACGCCGCGATGCGCTCGAGGCCATAGGTCAGCTCAGCGCATATGGGAAATAGATCAACGCCACCGCACTGCTGAAAGTACGTGAACTGCGTGATCTCAAGGCCGTCGAGCATGACCTGCCAGCCCACACCCCACGCACTCAGCGTCGGAGCTTCCCAGTTGTCTTCCTCAAACTTGATGTCATGCTGGCGCAGATCGATTCCGATCGCGCCGAGCGATTCGAGATACAGCTCCTGCACGTTCTCCGGCGGAGGCTTCAGGATCACCTGCAACTGCATGTGCTTGAACAGCCGGTTTGGATTCTCCCCATAGCGCCCGTCCGCGGGACGCCGCGACGGCTGCACATACGCCACCTTGTAAGGCTTGGGTCCCAGCACCCGAAGAAAAGTCTCAGGAGCCATCGTTCCAGCGCCCACTTCAACGTCGTAAGGCTGCTGCAACACGCACCCACGCTGAGCCCAGAACGTCTGTAGCCGGAGGATCAGCTCCTGAAACGTGAGCGGGGTTGGATTGGCTGGATTCACAGTGAGTTTCGCGATCGAGGGTTAATCGACGATTGTAACGGAAGGAGAGGGCACCCGTCAGCTTCCTCAGGATAGCTTTCCTGGCAAGGCTGCAATAAAGGCAATCTGGGCAGCGCAACTCCTGTTGGCGGGGCGATTTTTTCCCGGCAAACAGTTCTGCTTTAATGACTGAATGATCGTTCTGATGGCCGGGCTTCCGGGGACCGGTAAATCCACGCTGGCACAAGAACTTGCGGCGCGTACCAACGGCCGCGTTCTCGGCAAGGATGAAATTCGAAGCGCACTTTTCCGGGAAAGCGAAATCGAGTTCTCTTCGCGCCAGGATGACCTCGTAGTCAACCTGATGCTTGAACTCGCGGAGCATTTCCTGTCTACCGATTCCAGGAAGATGATTTATCTGCCGATATCAGATCCAGAACGTCGTCTCCGAAGCCGCAAGAATGAATCAACCCTGGCGTATTGTGGAATGCGTCTGCTCCGAAGATCTGGCGAAGCGGAGGCTGGCAGCCGACCAGGCCTCAGGACTCCACGTCGCCACCAACCGCAATGCCAGGCTCTACGACGAAGTAAGGGCCCGCTTCGAAAACATTTCTCACACCAAGGTTGTCATCGATACGAGCCAGCCAGCAGAGCTGTGCATTGAGGCGGCTCTGGCCGCTCTGATTTGACCTGCTATCGGCGTCCGGCCAGCCCCGGCTCGTCCGCCAACGGGCGCCGCTACTTGTTACAATCCTCCCGACCATGAACATCCGACCGCTGCTCGTTCTTCCCTTTCTCTCTTCCCTTCTGCTCGCGCAGTTGACGCCTGGCGTCAGCGCCAAGGCGCAAGCCATTCATGACTCCGCCATCGTCGTCGACACGCATGCCGACACGCCGCAGCGATTTCTCGACGAGAACTTCGACATCGGCTCGACCGACCCAAACGACATCGGCCACATCAGCCTCGACAAAGCCAAGCGCGGAAATCTGGGCGCGGAGTTCTTTTCCATCTGGGTTGAGCCCGAAACCAACCAGGGCCGCTACGCGAAACACACCTTCGATCTGATCGACTCGGTCTACGAGCAGGCGGCGCGCCACCCCGATCGCATGATGATGGCCTTCTCGGTCGCCGATATTGAGCGCGCGCACAAAGAACACAAACTCGCTGCGCTGATGGGCATCGAAGGCGGGCATTCGATCGAAGCCGACATGCATCTGCTGCGCGACTACTATCGCCTCGGCGTGCGCTACATGACGCTCTCGTGGTCGAACACGAACGAGTGGGCCGACTCCTCAGGCGACATCAACGACGAAAAAGTGCAGCACCACAACGGCCTCACCGACTTCGGCAAGCAGGTCGTGCTCGAGATGAACCGCCTCGGCATGATGGTCGACATCTCTCACGTCGCCGACAAAACTTTCTATGACACGATCGCCACGACCAAGGCACCGGTGATCGCCTCCCATTCGTCGGCGCGGGCGCTGGTCAATGCCCCGCGCGACATGACCGACGACATGCTGCGCGCCGTGGCGAAGAACGGTGGAGTGGTGCAGGTGAATTTCTTCAACGCCTTCATCGACGAGGATTTCCGCAAGGCCGCCGAAGCGCAGTCGAAAGACGTCGCCGCCGCGCGCCAGCAATTCATCGAGAAGAGCAAAGCCGAAGGTAAGCCGATCAACTACATCGAACTCGACCGCATCGAGCGCGAATGGATGGCCAAGATTCCCCGCCCGCCTCTGAAGTCTCTGATCGATCACATCGACCACATCGCCAAAGTCGCGGGCGTGGATCACGTCGGCCTCGGCTCTGATTTCGACGGCGTCAGCGGAGCCACGCCGCAGGGCATCGACTCCGCCGCGGACCTTCCAAAGATCACGCAGGCGCTGCTCGACCGCGGCTACAGCGCAACCGACATCAAGAAAATTCTCGGCGGCAACCTGCTGCGCGTGTTCCGGCAGGTGGAGCAGGTCAGTGAAGCAATGCGATCGGGACCAATCGACACTGTTGACGGAGCAGCTCGCGAAGTGAAATAGGCGCGGTGATATTTCGGACTCGACACCGCCGATCGGTTTGATTCGCACTCTTTCCGACAACGCAGACGGTCCATCTCCGCGCCGCCCTGTCGTACAATGCAAAGTCACCCAAAAATACTTCGCCCGAACCTCCGCTCTTAAGGAGCATGCATGCTTAAGGCATTCGTCATTGTCGGAATCCTGCTGACAACATCCTTTGCTTGGTCCCAGGCAACCTCGA
>Ga0335083_10009282_pt1 | contig 11939 bp, 11 predicted proteins | sample Lox_Sample_42_FD_206716 | JGI IMG/M metagenome (GOLD analysis project Ga0335083, IMG submission 206716) | Soil microbial communities from Loxahatchee National Wildlife Refuge, Florida, United States - Lox_Sample_4.2 | ecosystem: Environmental > Terrestrial > Soil > Wetlands | place: USA... | reverse complement strand
GGCAACCTGACGCCGGCAGAGTTCAAACAGCAACTGAATGTAACAACCAACCCAGAAGCGGCCATTTCCTAAGTCACCAGTGGACCGAAGAAGGCCATCAGGTCAGCGCCTTTTGGTTGCTATCCACGAGGCGGGTATGCCGATTGAACGTAGTGCGAATGTGCCCGGCATAAAAGTTGTCGATGGTTTGGAGCTCAAAGCCGACGTACTGAACTATTTTACGAACAACAAAAATGCCTTTCGGGCTGAGTTCATGCGTGAACTGGCGACAAAAATGCCCCGCGATCAGATAAATGTGTTTTGTGACGTGATCGCACGCGTCTGGTACAAGAGGGGGCGGTTATGCAAAGAAGAACTTCCCCTACGCCTAAGCCGATCGATTCACGACTACCTACGTCAGATTGCTCCGAATCGGCGGGCACGCTTCGTCGCCTGCGACAAACCGGAGCCATCTGTCGAGCCCCTGCTCACCGTGGAGGAAGTTGCCGCAATTCTTACAGTCAATGATCAGATGCTACATCACCATGTTGAGGAGTGGAAAGCAACGCGTCCCAACGCGGGCCTGCCAAGTGGAAGTGAGGTTATAATTCACAGGGGCTTGGGGCTGGCGCGCAGGATGCTCTCCCGAAGGGAATATCGTGAATGGAACTACATCAATTCATACTCCATCGCGATTAGTTCGCCAGAGAAATTTGCGCAAATGACTGAAGGCCTTCTGCCTGCGCTGATCCATGGAGAATTGGAGACCTTCAGCGGCAGGGTGCTTTTCTTCTCGCCCTTCATTCCTGACATGGAGATTGGTCAACTGGAGTTCGGAATAATTCCCGCGGAGAAGCCGCCACCGATTAAGTACCAAGGCAAGCATGGCGGCATCAGAGAGTACTTCCTCGATCCGGCGCCCTACCAAAGCGAGCGGCTATGCGCGCGGTTAAGCCGCTAGCGCGTCGAGTCGCCGATCTAAAGACGCCCTGGGTGATGGGCGATAGCAAAGAGCAACCAGAGAAGTGCCGTCCCTCGAATGTCATTTGTACGGTCTGCGGCATGCGTATGTACGCCACGTCGGAATCCTTTCATTCTATTGAACTTGAATCGGCCGCGGTCGATGTAACCGGTGATGGTCGCGGATATATGACCATTCGTCCAAGCCATGCCGGTCACGTAACCCCTGCGTGACGGTGTGGACCTATCGAGGACGCAAGCACTGTCGCGGTGGTGGGTGTCGATCGAGGGCTGAGGCATCGGGGCTCCTCAATGTGCCGAGCTTTCGATGTAGCCTCCTGGAGTGGTTGGTCCGTAGTTCCCCGCTACACGTATGCGGCGGCGCATATTTAAGAGGCAACCCACGCAGGGTATGGTTGCGCACTGGGAAGCACCTCAGAGCTGATTGCCGAGTTACGATCCACGAGTGATCCGTCAGCTGCAGATGGGGAAAAGTGGCGCTATTCGCCTTCGAGCACGTAAAAAATGACGCTTCCAGATCCGCTATCGCGAGGACTTTCGTAGAAGCGATTGACTGGGGCCTCAACCACGAGGCGGCCTTGGGCGACAATACGGATGTCGGTCACGCGTTTCAGAGCACCGGCGTTCCCGCCGTGCCATTCAATCTTGGTCGGGTGATTGCCTGTTGAGGAGATGCCATCGGCGCCAGTTCGGACGGTGGGAGCAGTGCGTTCGATCTGAATCTTTTGAGCGGGAAAGAAGGTATCAGTTCCCGCTAAACTGTTCTCGATGAGGGTTATATCCGCTTCGACCTGCATACGATCTTTCCGGTCGGTTTTCGCAATTGTGCCCACGACGGGCGTAACGGCGCTCTTGCCGTGAATCGCCCATTGCGGGTTGGTTGTCGGCGTGGGGACGGTGAGTAGCCCATCGAACAGCCGCCGGCCAAGCTTCTCCACCAGATCGATAGCCGCGATTACCTCGCCTCGTTCAATTCGGACTCGGCGGCCAATAACCGCAGTCAGGTCGTTGGTCTTCTTGACGTACTCCTCGTCAATCACTCCCATCTTGTGTGCGATCAGATGCCTCTTCTGGAAAACCCGGCATATCAGTGCCCATTCATCCGCGGCAAGCGTGTCTGCAAAATCCAAGGCGAGCTTTTCAGACACTCGGCGGCGGGCTGAACTCAAATTCTGAAAATGAATGTCTTCACCACTTTCCGTGCACACCTGGCGGGCAAATCCGTCGAAGGCAGATACAGCATTTTCCAGCGCGTCGGCTTCGAGATGGTCTGCGAGGTCCTTATCTACGGTGTTTGCAAGGGCAAGTTGCTTGCGGGCGAGCTCGAGATTTTTGGAGAGAATCTGGAAGGAATTGTGAGCGGCACAGTCCGGGCACCAACCGAATACGCCGTAGATCGCGTAACGCAAGGTGCACTGGTCACATACGACGTGGGTCTCAAGCTGTCGTTCCTGGTAGTACTTGATTGGCTCGCTGCCGCTCGAGGTCACTTTCATGCTGATCCCGATACCGAAAGGACCAGTGGCCTTGTGGTCAAACTCCAGTGACTTCAGGTCCTTTTGAAATGCCTCTGTGAATCGACTAAAGGCGACTGATTTGGCGAACTCCACCTGCTCTTGGGTAAAGAAGGTATCGCTATCGCCGGTATGTCCACAATACGGGCAGTGGCTGGATGGTGGATCGACAACACCGGTATTGGGCGTAACCTTAAAGTATTTCAGGCACGCCTCGTTCGGGCACTCGCGGCCTACAAAGCCGTCAGGATCGGGCTCCAGTGGCACGCTGATTCGATTACCGAGGCGCTCAACATGAGTCGGCATGGTCCAACTATACTCTTCGGGAAGCGGCGCGTTTTCGCTCCTAACGTGAATGAAATCTCGGCGCGGCTACCAGTACAGTTCCTTGTTGAGGTTGCGTACCACGCTCAGCATCGAGAGGCTCTTGAAGAACGAGTGCCAGGGTCGCGGGGCAATGAACGACATCCGGCCGCCACTTTCCCATACCGGAACCACAGTGCCCGCAAGACCTGCGCCTTGGGCGCGCATCTGCAGCTCACTGATCGTGCCGTCCTGATCGGATGTTGGTTTGTTGCCGAACGAGGCGTCCAGCGGGACGATAATCATGTTTTGTCCTTGTTCACGTAAGTGTGCGACTCGAAAATGAGGCATGGAAACGCCCGGACAGGCCTGTAGGTGTGCGCCGTCGCCTGCCAGCACGACGTCAGCGGAGCGTACCCGACCGCCGTGGCTACCGATAATCATAGGGCATCGATGGAAAGCCATACCCGGCCGCGGGCTGGCCGAGGGGAGCGGTGCATCGCGCCTTTGCCCATGTTCCCTGGCCATGCCTCCCCCTTCAACACACCCACCGCAAACGTATGCATCTTTTGAACCTTCATTTCCGGAAAACCACACTGCGCGTCAATTACATCCGGCACCCCGACGTTGCCGTGCTCATTGCGGCCAATTCTAGCCCCTGCCAACCACTCGGCCCGCGCGCCGGTCCAGCATATGGTCCGTCAAGGACCTACGCCGGGAGAAAATCCCGGCCGTCCTCCAGGGGGATAGAACGGGAGACTTTCCCGCAAAGCATCCGCTACGCTTTGCCGATGTATCTTCACACCCGAGTGCTGATCGGAATCCTGGCTGTGACGCTGTTCGCGCTGTGCGCCAGCGCGCTGCTTCCTTTCCTGTCCGCAAATTCCGCCGTGTCGCGCGAGACTGATGCGTCGCTGCAGCTGGTCAAGCTGCTGCGGGATATCGACAACGGAATCCGGGACGCGGACTCGCGCACCCAGGCCCTCGCGCTCGCGTCCACGCAAATACGTGAGTCCGCGCACCTGCGCCATGTACGCGTCACATTAGTAGATCCAGCCGGAGAAGTCGCAGCCCGCACTCCAACTGACGACCGCGAAGGAGGCTGGCTGGCGCATCAACTGCTGCTGCCCGGAACTGACAAGGAGATGTCATACCCGGTCAACTACGAGGGCATGCGGGTCGGTACCGTGCATCTGTACTCCAATCCGCTATCGGAGCTGGCTGAACTGGAAGACCGAGTGACGAGCGATGTGCTGCTGATGGTGTTGGCAGTGCTCGCGATGGCGGCCAGTATGTATTGGATGGTCAGACGCGGGCTCAAGCCGATTGGGCAGATCAATACATCTCTGACAAAACTGGCGGACGGGGATCTGGATACGCGCTTGCCCCATTTCCGCCTCAAAGACCTTGATGTGATCAGCGACCGATTTAATCACTGCGCTGCAGCGCTGCAGGAATCTAAGATTCAACGGCGCGAATTGACGCGCAGGCTCATAGACGTGGCTGAGGAGGAGCGCACACGGGTGGCTCGTGAGCTGCATGATGAGCTGGGGCAGATTCTAACTGCGGTCAAGGTGGATGCGGCCTATATCGTACGTGAGGCAAAGGGGCGCATGAGTAGCGTGGAAAACTGCGCGCGCGACATCGACCAGCTCACGACACAGATCATGGACCTCATTCGCGGCATGCTGGCACGCCTGCGCCCGCACGGCCTGGAGACCATGGGCTTGAAGGTCGCGCTGGAGGATTTGGTGCGTGGCTGGCGTAGCCGTATCGCGGAGCGGTTTAACTGTTCGTTGCGCATGGAGGGACCGATAAACAGTCTGTCACGGGACCTCAACATCACGCTTTACAGATTGATCCAGGAATGCCTGACGAATGCGGTTCGACATTCACATGCGCAATCGGTTGCCATCGATCTGTCGGTCGAATCGACCGAAGCGGTGGCGCGGCCGGCGCGTGTATGGCTGCGGGTAGCCGAGGACAAAGCCACGGACGGGAAGGCTTCTTTGCATACAAATGGCATGGGGTTGCTGGGAATGCGCGAGCGCGTCGAGGTGCATGGCGGGGAATTCAAGTTCTCCGCCCGCGAGCGGCACGGCGTATCAGTAGAGGCCTGGCTGCCGCTTCAGGTGCCGCTACGGGAGAATATGCATGCATAGTCCGCAGCGCGTCCGCATCTGCCTGGTTGATGATCACGCGGTCGTGCGCGCTGGCTATCGGCGATTTCTGGAACAGGAACCCGATTTCGAGGTCACGCTCGAAGCAGGCAGTGGCGAGGAAGCCTATCTGCTGCTGCAAACCCAGACCCCAGATGTGGTCATTCTTGACCTGAGCATGCCGGGAGAAGGAGGGCTTTCGACTCTGCGCCGGATAAAAATGCGATGGCCGCTAATTCCAGTGCTGGTATTCAGCATGCACGATCACGCAAGTTTTGCCGTTCAGGCGACCCGCGCTGGGGCCAGCGGATACATCACCAAGAGTAGTGATCCAGCGCTGATGGTCAGCGCGGTGCGCAGCGTCGTATCGGGGATGCTGGCGATGAGTCCTGATATCGCGCAGCGAATCAGTCAGATGGGAGGGTCCGAAGCGGCCCAGCCGACCCTGGGGCTCTCCGTGCGGGAGTTCGATGTTTTCCGGCTCATCGCCAGGGGCAAGAGTCACGAAGCCATTGCCGCGATGCTGCGTCTCAGTGCGAAGACGATCGCGAACATGCATTCTTCTATCCGTCAAAAACTCTATATCACCAGCGACGTGGAGCTCGTTCGCCTGGCGGCGGAGTGCGGGGCGGTGGAGCTTCCTCGGCGCGATTAGGGACTTGAGGCGCCAGGGTCCCCACCCGGCAGCTTCAGCAGGGCCACTGAACCCGCCGATGGTCCGGCTCCTGCTGTCTAGACGGTTGTGCCCTAACGGGGGGTGAGCACGCGTGCGCGAAACGGTCGGGAAAATCTCCCGAAGGGCATTCGGTACGCTCATCACGTTGTGCTCCTGTGCAAGTCGAGACTTCTACGCAGGAACAATACTTGTGCCATTTGGCACGGCCTATTCGGCGAATTCTTGCGCCACAAAGCTAAATGGCAGCGCGAAAGCCGACTGCCTATTCTGGAGCGTGATATGAATAAGTCAGGAGTTCTTCTTGCCGGCGCTGTCGCTGCCCTCTGCGTGGGATGGTCGCCGCAACCGGCGGCAGCTGCCCAGAACTACCAGGTGTGGGTTTCCAATGAGAAATCCGGGGATGTGACCGTCATTGATGGCAGCACGCTTAAGGTGGTAGGAACCGTGCTGGCGGGCAAGCGCCCGCGTGGCATCCATTCAAGTCCGGATGGCAAATCGGTGTATGTCGCACTCAGCGGTACACCGATCGAAGCGCCGCCGGAACTGGACGCGGCCGGCAACCCGATCTTTAAGAAGGGTCACGGAAAGGACGACGACGATGATGACGATGACAAGGTCGTCTCAGACAAGTCGGCAGACGGCATCGGCGTCCTCAACGTGGCGACCCGGCAGCTCACGGGAAAGATCAAGGTTGGATCCGACCCGGAGGAGTTCGCTGTCAGTCCGGACGGCCGCAAGATCTACGTGTCCAACGAGGATGTGAAGACTGCGAGCATTGTCGACATCGCCTCCGGAAAGGTGGAGCACATTATCCTGGTCGGCCAGGAGCCGGAGGGCGTAGCGATGACGCCGGATGGAAATCGTATCTACGTGACCTGTGAAACGGGAGGGGACATCCTGGTGGTGGATGCCCACACCTACAAGACACTGGCGCATTTCAATGTGCCCCCACGACCCCGAAGCGTAGATTTTCTCAGCAATGGAACGGTCGGCTTCATTCCTTCCGAGTCCGCGGGTGTGCTGAATATCTTCGATCCGGCGACCTTCAAGGTCACGAAAACGATCACGTTGCCTCAAGGCACGCGGCCGATGCGAGTACGCGCGGGTCCCGATAGCGCCAAGGTGTATGTCAGCGATGGTCGTGCCGGAACGGTCACCGTGCTGGATGCTCGTAGCTACGCTGTCGAAAATACCGTCAAGGTTGGAAAACGCCCCTGGGGCATCGTGCTCTCGCCCGATGGCAAGTTGCTGTTTTCGGCCAATGGTCCTTCGAACGATGTGTCGGTCGTGGACCTCGCGCAGGGCAAGGAGATTGCGCGAGTGTAGGCGGGACAAAGCCCCTGGGGCGTCACGATCGTTCCAGACTGACCTGTTCCAGCATTGTTGCGGTACCAACCCGGGCGCATTCGAATTAGCACTTTCGCGGCGGACACGCGCAGCGATCGAAATTCGCAGTCGTGGCAGTCACGCTGTGAATAGTGGCCGGGATGCACGCCCACGAGCGTGCATGCCGGCTGCGACCTCTTCTCCCGACGCCAGTGGCGTGGAAATCGGCTACCAGAACTGGTAGCGCACGCCGCCGAAGAAGGAGCGCGGCGCACCCGGTGACAGGAACGTATCGGCCACCTGTACCTGATCGTCCTGGCCGGCGACCCGGCCGAACGGGGCGGAAACGAAGTTGCCGTTTGCGGTGAAGTTGGTGCTGCCCAGCTGGGATGCCGAGGCGTAGCGCCGGTCAAACAGATTGTCTATCTGCAGGAACAGCTTCAGGTGCTCGATGGGGCGGAATTCGATGCCCAGGTTCGCCACCAGATAGCCGCCTGTATAGCCAGGATTCAGGAAGTACACGCCGTCGGGCTGGTGGGCGTTGTTCTCGTTGCCACGGGAGTAGGACCAGCCGGTGTACTGCGCGTCGATATCCACCGACAGCTGTCGGGTCACATCCCACTGCGCCCAGGTCTTGAACAGCTGCCGCGGAACGAGCGGGATGCGATCGCCGGGGCTGATGTCGATGTTGCCATCATCGAAGTTGCCGGAATCGTTGGTGCTGTTGCCATCGGCCTCAATCGTCTGCGCACTCTGGTAGGTGGCGTCCAGCAGCGTGAAATTCGCGCCCACCTGCACCGGTCCGGCATGGCCGCTGGCCGACAGCTCGATGCCCTGGCGGCGGGTGTCGCCGAAGTTGGCGAAGTAGCCCAGGCCCGAGACCGAGTCGGTCACGAACAGGATGTCGTCGCGGTTGTTGCTGCGGAAAACGCCAGCGCTCCAGGCCATCAGCGGCCCCGCGCTGCCGCGCACGCCAAGTTCAATGGTCTGGGCGATCACCTGCTTGAGAGCTCCCGGTGGGTCACCGGCCAGCGCGTTGGGCAGCCTGCACTCGTTATCCGGATCATCGCACCCCAGCTCGATGGAGGAGGGGGCACGGCTGCTCTCGCTCCAGCTCGCATAGCCATCGATCCAGGAGGCCATGTGTACCGTGACGCCCAGCGCCGGATTGAAGTGATCGAAGCTGTTGTCGGCCGTCAGCGAGCCCGGACCCGGTATCGGGTCGATGCCATCGCGATTGCGGATCGAGGTATGGTCGTAGCGACCGGAGACGGTAAGATCCACCCGCTGCCCCACCGCCAGCACGTCGGACAGGTACACGCTGCGCAGGCTGGTGCGTCCGGTCAGGTCAACGCGGGCGTCGTCGGGGTCGCCATCATCCCCAATCTCGGTGCCGTCGACGAAGTCGTCGCAGTTCGCGCCGGCAGCGCCGCTGGGACAGTCCACCGTGGTGATGGTTCGCTGCGGCGTGAGGTATCCCAAGCGAGCGGCCTGCACGAAGTGAGTGCCGCTTTCGCTGGCCGAGAAACCCCCGACCAGTGTGTTGCGCAGGGCATCCGACCCGGTGACCCAGCTCAACTGGCCGGAAATGCCGGTTTCGTGCTGCGAGGTCAGGGTGGTGGTGTCGATGCCGTTGCATTTCTCGTCCGGTTCCGTGCCGGTATCAACCAGCAGCACGTCGGCAATGCAGCGCCACTGCGGGAAGGGCGTATTGGCCTGGGTCTCGCCACTGGTGGGAAAGCCCGAATACCCAGCCGCCGTCAGCGCGGCCCGTTCGGCCGCATTGGGCTGGTACAGACTCTCGCCGATGGAATCATCGTTGATATCGCCGTTGAAGCTGCCGGTGCTGATGCTGCGGTAATAGACATTGGCGGACGCCGTGAGTCCCGCGCCAAACAGGTGCTTTCCTGCCAGTTCGACGAACTTGGAGTTGTTCGCCGTCTTGTCCGGGATGGTGTAGACGCTGTCATAGTCCTGCGCCAGAAGCCGGGGGTCCTGCAGACCGTTGCCGGTCAGATCGGTCTTGGCCCAGGAGGAGGATAGTGTGACGATTGTGTCCGCGTCTTTCCAGCCCACCTTGCCGAATACCTGGCTGGCATCAGAGGGGGAGAATTCGCGCCAGCCGGCGTCCTTGAACTTGTTGCCGGTCAGGTACCAGCTGAATCCGCTGTCGGTGCTGCCACCGAATTCGAATTCGGCCGTGCGCTCCGAATGTGAGCCGTCCGCCAGCTGCAAGGCGAGCCCGGGATTGGACCACCCATCCTTGGTCTGGATCGACACGGCGCCGCCCAGGGTGTTTTGCCCGAACAGGGGATTGGAGCCCGGCATCAGTTCCATGGAGGAAATCGCTGCACGCGGGATCAGGTCCCAGCTCACCACATCACCGAAGGGTTGGTTCAGGCGCATGCCATCGAGGTATACCGACATGCCCTCCGGCGTGCCCAGCAGCGGCGAGGCCGTGTAACCACGGAAATTCAGATCCGGTTGCAGCGGGTTCTCCTGCATTTCGTTCACATACACGCTGCCCAACATGCGGTTCATGAACGTCGTGAGATCCACGGCGTGGCTGCGATCGATGTCCTGCGAAGTCGCGATCTGGACGTTCCCCGGAACCGCGGCGCGATCGATGGCTGCGCCCGTCAGTGGCGTGGCAGTGACGACGACTTCCTGCAGAATCCCGTCAGGCTGCGATACCGTGTCGGCGGCGTAGGCGAAAGCAAAAGCTATGAGAGACGGCAGGGCCGCCGTCCAGGCAATAGTCCGACGATTCACTATGGTCCCCTCTTCATTAGATCGTGGCTGAGAAGCCACAAGGATCGTCGATTGATCGGACATAAGGCTAGGGAGAATCTCCCGACTTCACGTCGAGATCGGAGCGCGGTTCTCTTTACACTCCGGATGCGGGCGAAGATGCCAGTCGTCATTCTCCAAGTTGGAACTTCGACGAAGGGGGAGCTTCGGGATATTTTCCCGACCTTGCCGCTGAGCCCGTGGGTTCAGCACAACAGACGGCATCGTCGGATGCGGCCGGTCACGTTCCGACTCTCATCGATCTACCGCCCCACTGGACCGGTTGGACGCCATGCTCTTGCGCAGATGCCTCGTAGACTCTTTAGAGTGAAAGACATGAACTGCCCGACAAGATGACAGGCCATTCGCTTAAATCATGAATTCGACCTCCCTGGCTCCTGCGGCGCGCGAATGTTGCGGCGATGGCCTGCCTTAAGACGGCTGTATTCAGTTCCGAGTGGCGTGTCAGCACACACAGGTCGAAGAAATCCTTCATGCGACTGTTGGCGATTCCCAAAGACGTAATTGCCTCGAACTCTTCGGCGATTACGGTATAGCGCGGATATACGCGCAGGTTGGGTGCCGGCAGGTCATCCAACAAGACGGGGTAGACGACTTCCTCGGGCGCCGGCGTCACTGCATCCCCGAATCCGATATCGGCTTGCACATGTCATCGGGCGCCATCCAGTGAGCCAACTAGCGTGATCCGGACGCCTGCATAGTTCGCGTCCCTGCGGATCTCCTGCGCGTTGACTGAGGCTGGGTGTATGAGCATGCCGTCCGCTCCTCGAATGCGCAGATGGCTTGGAATAAGGCGGCCAGGCGCTGTGGGTCGGCGGATTCGAATCCAAGGAAGTCGGCGTCGCGAGTTGGGCGGTGCGGTTCGTCGAACCGGACATCGAACAACAGCGCGCCTTTGAGCAGAAATTGGTCGCGATGGGGCGAAATACTGAGGCGATACAGCAGGCGCTCCATAGCGAAGCGCGTGCGCAGCAGTCCGAAGTCGATGTTTGTGGATTTCGAGTGATTCAGGAGTCGTGCGCGCACCGACGCGCCGAGGTTGACTTTGCCAGTCACTCGATGCTTTCCATATAGGGGCGCATGATGTTTGAGACGCGACAAATCTTGGCGAAGTGCCACAGTTCATCGTTCGTCGCGCGTTTCTCACGCCGCGACTCGCGCAGCGCCTCCAGTGCTACATGGAGTCCGATCTTATTGCGGTACTTGAAGTAGTCAGCGACGGTTTCGCCGACTGAATACACGTTGATAGTCGTACCGTCCACTACGTGTGCCTCGACGCCTTGAGTCAGCGCCGGTCCTGAAAAACGCACGATGTGCATGGGCGGATAGTCAATCTTCGGAAGATGCGCCTTGTTGGGGAGGGCGAGCCAGATCTCACGAGGCGACTGTGTCGTGAGTTCGTGAAACCGTAGTGCCGTGAGCAGACAGAACACGCCGTTCGGGCTCCGCGCGGCAATTTCTGCGAGTTGGTGTTGACCGGAGCGGGATTGGCCGGGCAGCGCGTAAAGCCCGCGGCTAATTTGAACGAGACGGCCGCTCTCAACGAGGCGCGAAAGCGTCGCACGAGGTATACGACGGGCGGCCAGATCCCGCGCTCGCAGCAGGCCGCGCTCGCCGGCCAGACGCAGGATCTGTTCCGCATTGCTGATAGAAGCCATGCCTTGGAGCATGATACTCAATCTAGGTATATGTAAATAGTCACCGTGAAATCGCATATCCACTCCTCGCCCAGGTGCCTAGTCATGGGGATTCCCGCTTCGCGGCTTCCGACTTCAGGTCTTGGGGCGCGCATGCACGTGTACGTGGCCCTTGGGACTTCCTGCCCCGACTTCCACGGGTATGGGGTAAGAGCGCCCATGCCGGACGCCGGTCTGGGCCATCACAGCGTGGGCAAACTCCGCGACAGCTGCTGTGGGACCACGGACGATCACGGTCTCGATGCAGTTGTCATGGTCCAGATGTGCATGCATCGTGGCAACCGTTACGTCGTGATGATCGTGCTGCATGCTTGTTAGCCGGCTCGCCAACTGCCGCTCGTGGTGGTTGTACACATAAGAGACGGTGCCGACGCAGTGCTTGCCGGTCCCTTCCTCCAAGGTGTCCTTTCGCAGCTCGCCGCGTAGAAGGTCGCGGAAGGCTTCCGAGCGGTTCTGATACCCCTTGTCCCGGACCATCCTATCGAAGGTATCG
>Ga0335083_10009281_pt1 | contig 11940 bp, 9 predicted proteins | sample Lox_Sample_42_FD_206716 | JGI IMG/M metagenome (GOLD analysis project Ga0335083, IMG submission 206716) | Soil microbial communities from Loxahatchee National Wildlife Refuge, Florida, United States - Lox_Sample_4.2 | ecosystem: Environmental > Terrestrial > Soil > Wetlands | place: USA: Florida... | reverse complement strand
AAGCCAGGAAAACGCGGCCAGCCCATCGGCCCTCAGCGGGAATCGGAAATTCCAGGGCCCTGAAACGAGCAGGCTAACTGACTGCGGACCATCAGGTTATTAACCGGCGCGTCCTTAGTTCCCCGCCTTGTGCTCTTCGGTGGCGAGCCGCGACAGCAGCGCGACGATAGCGGGCTCCTTGGCCGCCCCGGCCAGCGACCGCAGCGACCGCAACTGGTCGCTGGACAGCCGCAGTAGCTCGCGGGCCAGGTCGGAGACGACCCGTTCCCGGTCCCACAGGCCCGGCTGGCTGTCGGCGGCCTGGTCGATCAGCGCCCGCACCAGCGCCTGGCCGTCGCCGTCCGGGCAGCCGTAGCGGTGGGCGAAGCGAGCCACCGCCGGGATGACGTAGTCGACGCGGAGCATCCGGCGGTCGAGCGCCTCGGAGAAGAAGCCGCCGGCCTCGCCAGCCGCCACCCCGTCGGCCAGCAGGTCGGTGAGCGTGCGCAGCGCGGTCGTCACCGGGAGCCCTTCCGCCCAGGTCACCTCGTACGGCGCGAGCGTGCCGACCCGAAGGCGAACCATCTGGTCCCGGCTGGTCCGCCGCCGCGGCGTGGTGAACTCCATGTCCCGGACCACGAGGTCGCCCAGTTGCAGCAGCATCGCGGCCGAGCGGTGGGAGACGATCGCGCTGTTCGGCCCGAGCAGCGGACGCTCCCAGGCCGGCACCGCCGGGTCCATCCGCAGCCAGGCCACCTTGACCGCACGGTGCCGGGCGGCGGCGGCCTGGCCGCCGATCATGAGGTAGACCCCCTGGCCCGCCTTGTCCAGCAGCCCCGCCTCGGTCATCCGCTTCAGCTGCATGTAGCTGACGCCGGCCTGTACCGCCTGGGCCGAGGTGACCATCCCCCACTGGCCCTGGGCGAACTTGGCCAGGGTGACGAGTGCGGTGCGACTATCCATATCCGGAGCGTATCAGGGCTGCAGCACAACTATCGCTATATCGTTAGAAATGACGATAATCAGGTAGCGAGAAGATAACGAACAGCAAAAAAACACCGGGAATTACCGGCTTTGCCGACATGTCCACCTATAGCATCACTTCTCACAGCCATGGATGTTAGACACTTCAGACACTGTGGCGTTCTCCCCGCTCGCGGGGACGGGGAATCTACCGAGCGGACCCAGCAGGGCGTCCGCGTAGCACGGAGGAGATGTGACATGGCCGGTGGAATCCAGGGCGCCGATCTCGCTCAGCTGCAGCAGCTGGTCCAGCAGCTCGGCGGCCCGTTCCAGACCGAACTGCAGTCCACCCTGAACGGCATGAACCAGAAGGTCCAGGCGAGCACCTCCTACTGGGTGGCGCGTAACGCCGACCAGTTCCGCGCCGACTTCTCGCAGTTCGTCAGCAAGTGCGAGCAGCAGCTCAACCAGATCCTCGCCGAGGCCGCGAAGGCCAGCGGCCAGCATCTCCAGGCCATCCAGACGGCTACCGGCTCCGCCATCTGACGCAACCCGTTCGCCCGTGAAGGGCATGTCGAGCAGGACATGTCCTCGGGCCAGCACGCCCCGGCGAGGGGCGACGAAGGAGTTCGCGCATGTCGCTCAGACCCGAAGAGGGCGCGGGCACCCTGGACGAGCGGGTGCTGATCGCGCCGGACGAGGTGCTGGAGAGCGATCGGTCGTCGGTGGTCACCGGAATGGTTATCGCGCGTGCCTGGCGAGACCCCGGCTACCGGAGCCGGCTGCTGTCCAGCCCCAGGGAAGTCCTGATCGAGGAGGGCCTCGAGATCCCGGACGGCATGGCCATCCGGGCCTTCGCGGACACCCCAGCGGTCAGGCACATCCACCTGACCAGCCTGACCACCGAGGCCGAAGAGCTGGTCCCGGTGTTCAGGGAGATGCTCCCGCTGCCCGAGGGCAGCGAGATCCGGCTGATCCAGAACACCGAGCAGGCGCTGTGCCTGGTCGTCCCGTTGGCCCCGCCGGAGCCTGAGTCCCTCACCGACGTGGATGTACTGCGCCGGCTCGCCCCGCGCGCGTCGGCGTTCGCGGCCGGCGACGTCATCGCCACCGTCGTGTCGGACGCCTTCATGGAGGCGGCGGGGGAGGCTGCCGCGGCCGCCGCGGCGGCGGCCGCCGTCAACACGACGCAGACGGAAACGGCGTCCGCCACGGCCTTCGCCCAGGAGTCGGCCGAGGTCGTGACCACCACGCAGAGTCAGGGCTGGACGATGTCGGTCGTGACGACGCCGGGCGTGGAGTCGGCGACCGAGTCCATGGCCACGTCCGAGGCGGCGGCGGACACGTCGGTGTCGACGCAGACCGACGTGGTCACGCTGACGAACACCTACACCACGACCGACGTCTCGACCACGTCGTGGGAGTCGACCTCGAACGTGACGACGCAGACGACGACGGCGGAGACCACGGTGACGGCCGTCGAGGCCGAGGCCGCCGCCACCACGACCACGGTCGTGGCCGAGGGCGAGGCGGCGGTCGTCGTCGTCGCGGTCGGCGCCGCGGTACTCACCTGACGCTCACCTGACGGGGGCCTGGGAAAGGGGATTGGACGAATGACGAGGCAGTCAGCGCCGTACTACCGCTTGCTCGGCGACCTGTCCGATGTGCCGGCCGAGTACATCAGGGACGTGTCGCACATGAAGCGCTTCCTGGAGCGCTGGACGATGGATCCGAAGTACCAGGAGGCGTTCGCCCGCGACCCGGAGGCGGCGCTGGCTGACCTGGGCATCGACCTGACCCCGGCCGAGGTGATACCCCTCATGGACCGCGAGGCGGCGATGGAAGCGACCCGCCTGGTCCGGGCGGGCCGGGCCGCCGAGGTCCCGCCGGCCGTGCTGCGCTACCGGTACTTCATCCACGAGAAGGTCGAGCACCGCCGGCGGCAGCGGGCCGTGACCGTCCCCGGCGACCCGCGGCTGCGCGCCTGGCGGGAGCGGATGATCAACCGGTGCATCGGCGAGCTCGGCCAGGACCGGGCCGACCAGATCGTGCACGCCCCGGCGGCGATCGAGCTGTCCAAGGGGTGCACGGTGGGCTGCTGGTTCTGCGGGGTGGCGGCGCCGAAGTTCGACTCCACCTTGAAGTACACCGAGGACAACGGGCGGCTGTGGCGGGAGTGCCTGGGCGTGCTGGCCGAGGTGTACGGCATCGCGGCCAGGTCCGCGTTCCTGTACTGGGCCACCGACCCGCTGGACAACCCGGACTACGAGCACTTCCTGGCGGACTTCTACGACGTGTTCGGGACCTGCCCGCAGACCACGACCGCGCAGGGGCAGAAGGACATCGAGCGGACCAGGCGGATCCTCGCACTCGCCCACTCGCTGAACTCGCCCGTGGACCGGTTCTCGATCATCGCGCTGAACTCGCTGTACCGCATCCACGAGGGGTTCACCCCCGAGGAACTGCTGCGGGTGGAGTGCGTGCCGCAGAACAAGGAGTCGGCCACGGCCGGCCTGGTCCGCAAGTCCAACGCCGGGCGGGCCAGGAAGTTCGCCGCCAAGCGCGGCAACGAGCTGGTGTCGGAGGAGCAGAGCTCCACCATCGCCTGCGTGTCCGGGTTCCTGTTCAACATGGTGGAGCGGTCGGTCAAGCTCATCACCCCGTGCAACGCCAGCGAGCGGTGGCCGCTCGGCTACTGGGTCATCGCCCAGGGCACCTTCGACACGGCGGACGAGCTGCGCACCCTGATGCGTTCGATGATCGACGAGTCGGTCAGGGACAGCCTCGGCGTGCTCGACACCGTGCGCCTGCGGCGCGACGTCAAGATCGTGGCCTCGCCCGAGCGGCTGCGGGTGGTCTCGATGGGCCTCGGCCTGGCCTTCGACGACCAGCCGCAGGCGCCGGAGCTGGCCGAGCTGCTGGCCGCGGGCACCTACACGGTGGAACAGGTCGCGCTGCGGCGGCGGGCGAGCGCCGGCGTCCCGCCGGCGCAGACCCTCGCCGTCCTCGACCGGCTGTTCCTCGGCGGGTTCTTCGACGAGGAGCCGCCCGCGCCGCAGAGCGCCGGCCCGCAGAGCACCGGCTCCGGCCGGGAGAGTGCCGGCTCCGGCCGGGAGAGCACCGGCTCCGGCCAGGAGAGTGCCGGCCAGGGGAACGCCGCGCCGGAGGCCGCCGGGCTGCTCCAGCTCACCGGCACCAGCCGGTCAGCGAGATGACCGGGGCACCGGAGCTCGTTACCTCCCCCGCCGCGGCGGGGGAGGGGGCACCGGACGTCTGCCTGGTGACGATGCCCTATGCCTCGCCGACCCGCCCGTCCATGGCGCTCGGGCTGCTGAAGGCCATCCTGGCCGAGGGCGGCATCAGCGCGTCGGTGGCCTACGCCAACCTGTGGTTCGCCGAGAGCGTCGGGCTGCGCCGGTACTCGCTGTGCGCCTCCAACCTGCCCATCGTGTTCCTGGCCGGCGAGTGGACCTTCGCCGCCGCGGCGTTCGGCGACGACCCGCGGCGAGCCGAACGGGACGCCGAGTACCTGCGCCAGATCCGGGCCGCCAGCGACGGGTACCCGCAGGTCTGGTCCGGGGCCCGCGGCCGCGAGTTCATCGCGGACCTGCTGGCGCTGCGCGCGGCGGCCACCGCGTTCGTGGACGAGGCCGCGCGGCGGGTGCTCGCCACCGGCGCCCGGGTGGTCGGCTGCACGTCCACCTTCGAGCAGCACGTGGCGTCGCTGGCGCTGCTGCGCCGGATTCACGAGCTTGACCCGGACGTGATCACGATGCTCGGCGGCGCCAACTGCGAGACCGTCATGGGCGAGGCCACCCACCGCTGCTTCCCGTGGGTGGACTACGTGGTGTCCGGCGAGGCCGACGGCCTGGTCACGGAGCTGTGCCGGCTGGCGCTTACCCGCGGCCGCGACGTGCCCGCCGACGAGCTGCCGCGTGGAGTACTGGGTCCGGCCCATAGGCAAACGACGGAGGCTGGCCAGCCGGGCGGTGCGGGGGCACGCCTCGCTGGCCACCGCAAGCCCCGGCACAAGCTGGCCCGGGCGCTGTTCAGCGACCTGGACAGCCTGCCCGTGCCCCGGTACGAGGACTACTTCGCCGCGCTGGCCGCGTCGAAGATCGCGCCGCATGTACGGCCGGGATTGCCGCTGGAATCCTCCCGCGGATGCTGGTGGGGCGCGGCCCACCAGTGCACGTTCTGCGGGCTGAACGGGACCAGCCTCGGCTACCGGTCCAAGTCGCCTGAGCGGGTGCTCGCCGAGGTGCGCGAGCTCGAGGACCGGTACGGCGTCACCGACTTCGAGGCGGTCGACAACATCCTCGACATGGCGTACCACAAGACGCTGCTGCCCGAGTTGGCCGCCGACGCCCGCGAGCGGCGGCCGCCGCCGGCCGCCGGCCCCGGCCCAGGTCCCGGCCCCGGCCCGCGGCGGATCTTCTTCGAGATCAAGGCGAACGTCAGCCGGGCCCAGGTGGCGGCGCTGGTCGACGCCGGGATCATGTGGGTCCAGCCGGGCATCGAGTCGCTGCACAGCGAGGTGCTCAAGCTGATGGACAAGGGCATCCAGGGGTGGCAGAACGTCCAGCTCCTCAAGTGGGCCCGCGAGCTCGGGCTCCGGCTGTCCTGGTCGATCCTGTGGGGTTTCCCCGGCGAGAAGGACGACTGGTACGAGGACATGGCGCAGTGGCTGCCCGCGATGACGCACCTGCCGCCGCCGGCCGCCACGCCCCGGGTCCGGTTCGACCGGTACAGCGTCTACCACGAGCAGGCGAGCCGGCTCGGCCTGATCCTGTTCCCGATCGGCACGCTGTCGCTGGTCTACCCGGCCGGCCCCGGCGACCTGGACTCGATGGCGTACTTCTTCACCACCGAGCCGAACAGCGGGCCCTTGCGGATCATCCAGACGCTCGACGAGGCGGTGACCTCCAACCCCGGCGTCCGCGCGGTCACCCAGGCGGTGCGCGACTGGTCGGCGGCCCACCGCGGCGGGGACCTGCCGGTGCTCACCCTCGAGGACCGGGCGGGCGTGCTGGAGATCACCGACACCAGGGCCTGCGCCCGCACCCCGCGCCAGCTGCTCACCGGGCTGGCCCGGGCTGTGCTGCTGGCCTGCGACAACGCGCCCCGGCCGGCCCGGCTGGCCGAGCTCGTCAGCCGCGACGCCGGCCTGACGGCCAGCCCGGACGAGATCGACGCCGTGGTCCGCAGGCTGCTCGGGGACCGGCTGGTGCTGGCCATGGACGACCGGCTGGTGAGCCTGGTGCTGCGCGGCCCGGTGCCTGACCGCATCCCCGACTACTCCGAGTTCCCCGGCGGCGGCCTCGTGGCCACCGCCGCCAGCGGCGGCCTCCTGGCGACCGCCGCCGGGAAGCCGGACGCGGAATCGCGGTGACGGCCGTGTCCACAGCCAAGCCAGGGACCGCGTCCGCAGCCAGGCCAGGGACCGCGTCCGCAGCCAGGCCGGCCGCTGACGAGGCCGTTCCCCGGTCGGCATCCGGTGCGATCGAGGCGAGCTGGCTGGACAACCAGTCGCTGGTCAGCCCGGCGCACCAGCTCCGCCTGGACGAGCCGCTGCCCCTGGACGGCGGCCGCACGCTGCCCGCGTACGTTATGAACTTCGAGACGTACGGGACGCTGTCCGACGCCAGGGACAACGCGATCCTGGTCTGCCACTCGCTGACCAGCCGGGCGCACGCTGCGGGCCGCCGCGCCCCGGACGACCCGCAGCCCGGCTGGTGGGACGCGGCGATCGGCCCCGGCAAGATGCTCGACACCACGCGCTACTTCGTGATCTGCGCGGACGCGCTCGGCGCGGGCCAGACCACCGGGCCGGCCAGCCCGGACCCGGAGACCGGCCGCCGCTACGGGGTCCGCTTCCCGGTCATCACGGTGCGGGACATGGTGCGCGCCGAGCACCGCCTGGTGCAGCGCCTGGGGATCGAGCAGCTGCACGCGGTCATCGGGGGCTGCCTGGGCGGGCAGCAGGCGCTGGAGTGGGCGATCGTCTATCCCGATGCGGTGCGCAACGCGGTCGTCATCACCACGACGCCCGCCACGTCCGCGCACACGATCGCGATCTTCAGCGTGATGCGTCACCTCATCAGGGCCGACCCCCAGTGGGCCGACGGCGACTACTACGGCCGGTCGTTCCCGGTGGACGGCCTCAACGCCGCGGTGGCCGCGGCGGTGCCGCTGTGGATGAGCCGCGAGGCCATGGAGACCAGGTTCGGCCGCCGGTCCTCCGGGTACCGCTACACGCTCGGCCCGGAATTCGCGGTCGAGGCGTTCATCGGCCGGCTGGTGGCCCAGGCCCGGCACGAACTCGACCCGAACGGGCTGATGTACCTCATGCGCGCGGTCGAGTACTTCGACCTCGAGCGGGAGTACGGGAGCCTGGAGACGGCGTTCGAGCCGGTCAGCGCCCGGGTCATGTTCGTCAGCTACCGCCAGGACTGGCGGTACCCGGCGGCCGAGGCCGAGCGGATGCACCAGGCGATGACCGCGGCGGGCGGCAACGCCAGGCACCTCGTGCTGGACAGCGCGATGGGGCACGGCGCCTTCCTGTACGAGGTGGGCGGCCTGGCGCCCCGGGTATCCGGCTTCCTCGGGGCGCCCGTCCGGTGACCGATCCGATGACCGAGCCAACGGGGCCAACCACCGAGCCACCAACGAGGCCGGCGCCAACCACGGGAGCGGCCCGGGTGTGGGACGCGCTGTGCCGGCACATCGACGGGGTGGCGATCGGGACCACGATGGCGGCGCTGCACGAGCGCGGCGCACTGGCCATGCTGGCCGCCAGGGACCGAACCGAGTTCGCGGTCCTGCGCGACCGCCTGGCCGCCAGCCCCGGGTTCCTGCACGTCGCGATGCGCCTGCTGGCCGACCAGGGCTGGGCCGCCCGGCAGGGGGAGCCGGGTACGGACCAGATGACGATCACACCGACGGCCCGCGGCCGGGTCGTCATGACCGAGCTCGCCGGGGCCTACCCGGTCGCCGTGCGCTTCCTCGCGCGGGCCGGCCGCATCGGCGAGGCCCTCGGAAACGGCGACGCCAGTTCGTTCGCGAGGCTGGCCCGGCGGGACTGGGGGCTGCCCGCCGCGGGCATCCCGCCCGAGGTCCGCCGTCAGGTGCTCAGCCACCTCGACGGCCACCTGGTCGCGCCGGTCATGCACGCGGTGAGCAGCGGGAAGGCCGACATCACGACGAGCCGCGGCGCGGCCGAGATCCTCGCCCTGCCCGGCTGGGCGCGGACCGGCACCGAGACCCCCGGGCTCACGCCCGACGGCGAGGTCGCGCTGTCCCTGGCCCGGCAGTACCGCTACCCGGTGACGTACCTGCCGCTGCTGTGCCAGGTCCCCGAGCTGCTCTTCGGCGAGCCAGGCAAGCCCGCCGAAGGCGAAGGCGAGAGCGGGGGCGGAAGCGGGGGCGGAAGCGGGGGCGGAAGCGGGGGCGGAAGCGGCGGAAGCGACGGCGGCGGCGAGGAAACCCACCTGGACCGGGAGCTCGACCTGAGGTTCAGCGGCGACGTGTTCGCCGCCGCCTGCCGCGAGCCGTTCCTGCGGCTCGCACTGCCCCTGTTCGGCCAGGACCAGCACCAGGCGCCGCTCGGCCGGCAGCCGGGCCTGGTCGTCGACGCCGGGTGCGGCGACGGCACGCTGCTCGAGGTCCTGTACCACGCGGTGCGCGAGCGGACCGAACGGGGACGGCACCTGGCGGAACGGCCGCTGCTGATGGTAGGCGTGGACCCCAGCCCGGTCGCCAGGCGGATGGCCGCCGAACGGCTGTCCGGGGCCGGCGTCCCGCACGTGATCCTGGACGGGGACATCGGCGACCCGGACGGCCTGGAGCGGGCGCTGGCCGCGCGGGGCCTGGACGCCAGGGACGCGCTGCACGTCTGCAAGTCCGCCATCCACGACCGGGCCTATGCCGGGCCCGGCGTAGGCAGCCCGCGGGCGGGCACCCGGCAGGGGGGTGTCCCGCCCGCGGGCGCCGGGGCGTACGCCCTGCCGGACGGGAGCGCGTTGCCGTCCAGCTCGGTAGCGCTCGACCTCGCCCGGCTGTTCCGCCGCTGGCTCCCGCTCGCCCGCAGGCACGGGTGGCTGGTCATCGAGGCGCACGCGGTACCCGCCGCGACCCTGGCCGGGCTCATCGGCCGGACGCACGCCACCGTGCTGGACGCGACGCACGGGTACGCCTGTCAGTACCCGGTCGAGCCCGCGGTGTTCGCGTGGGCGGCCCGGGCCGGCGGGTTCGTCAGCCGCGGCCACGCCGAACCGGGGGCGGCCACGCTCGGCCATACGATCCTGACCATCGACCACTTCACGGCGGCCGGGCAGGATTACCCCGAGGGTCAGGTCCGGTAGCGCCGTGCCTCTTCGAGCTGCTCCGGGGTCAGGCTGGCCTCCCGCACGTTGCCGCACTTCACGATCTTGCCGTCCACCGGGCACTGCATCTCACGGAACGGCCCCATGTGGATGGAGCCGAACAACCGCGATGTCTCGCTGGACGTGAACAGGTGGCCATCGCTGCACCGCAGGATCCGGTCGCCGAAGACTGCCATCGGGGGTTCTCCTCCTACCAGTTGGATGCGCTCCGTGATGCTTGTTAAGACCGGGGCGCAGGAGATCACAAGATGCCACCATATACCGCATATGGGGCTAGGATGGTTACAAAGGATGATTGAACCATTACCCTTTGCTAACCGTTCCGAGGGGTGGGGAGACAAGCCCGGGGGAGAAAACGGAGCGCCGGAAGGAAGGAAGTGCCATGCGCGTGGTTTGGGCCGCGGCGGCGGCTGCGCTAGTGTGCGCCGGACTGAGCACCGGGCTGGCCGCCTGCTCCTCTGCGGGGGCGGCCGGGGGCTCGACGGCCGGGTCCACGGCGACCACGGGAACCACGGGGACCACCGGGGCCGGACAGGTCGCGGCCACCAGCCAGGACGTCTCGTTCACGGTCGACGGGACGAAAACCTACGGGACGCTGGAGATACCAGCACACCAAAGCGGCCAGCACCTGGCCGCCGCGCTGCTGCTGGCCGGCAGCGGCCCCACCGACCGGGACGGGAACCAGCCGGCCAACAACATCACCCCGCAGACCCTCAAGCTGGTCGCCGGCGTCCTCGCCCAGCAGGGCATCATGACGTTCCGGTTCGACAAGTACTTCACCGGCCAGACCGGCGCGGGCGCCTTCGCCTCCGCTCCCGGGGCCATCGACCTCAACGCCTACATCCGCCAGGCCGACTACGCCTACGACTACCTGATCGCCCAGCCGCAGGTGGACAAGCAGCGCATGCTGGTCGTCGGGCACAGCGAAGGCGGGTTCTACGCCATGCTGGTGGCGGACACCGTCTCGACCCACCCGGCCGGCCTGGCCCTGCTCGAACCGCAGGACCAGCGGATCCTGAGCCTGGTCGCCATGCAACTCGACGAGCAGCTCGACGCGGCCGTCAAGCAGGGCCAGCTCAGCGTGCCCGCGGCCCAGCAGCAGGCGGAGGGGATCAACAACGCGATCGCCCAGTTCCGGGCCGGCCAGCAGGTGGACACCACCGGCCTGCTGCCGCAGATCGTGCAGCAGCTCACCCCGGAGCTGCTGACCCCGGCGAACGCGAAGGTATCCCGCACCGACGACGAGGTAAGCCCGGTCGACGCCGCGGCCAAGGTGCCAGCGGGTACCCGTGTCCTGGTCACCGACGGCACCGCGGACACGAACATCCCGGTCAGCACCATCAGCCCGCTGGCCAACGCGCTGAGCGGCGCGGAGACCACCGGGCCGGGCCTGAAGGTGCTCACCGGCATCAACCACGACCTGCACGCGCAGGGCACCCCGGACAACGACGCCGTGCTGGCCCCCTCGGTAGTGGCGGCGATCAAAGCCTGGGCCCGGCCCTTCGCGACCGCCGGCTGAGGCCCGCGCCGCCCCCCGCCGTTACGTTCTTTCATAACGAACGGGGTTCCGTTCCCGCCCCTCCTCACCCCTCCAGCCATCGCGGCCCGAGCATCCTGGATGTGGCATGGGTGTGACTGTTCCTGAAGTAAGGGTCCTAGCGGCTGGCAGGTCGCGTCCTGAGTAAGGGTCCTAGCGGCTGGCAGATCGCGCCGGTGACCAGTCCCAGATTCCTCACCCGGTACACCGGCCTCACCGTCCCCAGACCACCTCGCGGCCGCCGCCGCCCGCAACCACGTCGATGTGACAACGACGTTGTTATAACCACCTCGGTGCCACAACGACGTGGTTACCAGCATCACCCCGCGCGGCCGGGACATGCACCACGCGCCTCACCAACACCATCCGACACCTCAGTCGGCGCCCGCTCCAGCAGAGCTGCACCTCATTGTGGCCGTGCCGCGCTCATCGAGCGGGCGACGTCGTTGAAGGCGCGGATGCGCGGGTTCTCCCGGCTGGCGCACCAGACCAGGCCCAGCGGCAGCGGCGGCAGGGGCCAGCAGGTCCGGGCGCTGGTCCGCGCCGGGGAAGCCGCGGGCGGCCTCCCGGCGGCGGCACAGGCGGTCACCGGCGATCTCGCCGACGAGGGCTCGCTGGTCACGGCGATGGCAGGGGTGGAGAAGGTGTTCCTGCTCTCCAGCCCGCACCGGGACGCGGTCCGCTGGCACCGCAACGCCATCGACGCCGCCCGCCGGACCAGGTGCAGTTGCTGGTGCGCAGCTCGATCCTCGGCGCCGACCGGGAGTCCCCGGCCGAGTTCATCAGCGCGCACACGACGTGCGACCGCTACCTTGAGGGCTGCGGGCTGCCCTACGTGATCGTGCGCCCCAACCTGTTCCTGCAGAACATCCCCGAATCGACGATCCCCGCCATCGACGCGTCGGGGACCTTCTACGTCAACGCGGGGCAGGCCAGGCTCAGCATGGTCGACACCAGGGACGTCGCCGCGGTGGCCGGCGTCGCCCTCACCGAACCGGGGTACGCCGGCGCGCACTACGACGTCACCGGCCCGGAGGCGCTGTCCTACGCCGACGTCGCCGCCCGGCTGAGCGTGGC
>Ga0335083_10009280_pt1 | contig 11941 bp, 10 predicted proteins | sample Lox_Sample_42_FD_206716 | JGI IMG/M metagenome (GOLD analysis project Ga0335083, IMG submission 206716) | Soil microbial communities from Loxahatchee National Wildlife Refuge, Florida, United States - Lox_Sample_4.2 | ecosystem: Environmental > Terrestrial > Soil > Wetlands | place: USA... | reverse complement strand
CGCGTGCTCGCCTTGCCGGGTGGCGCCGATCCCGATAAGTTCCTGAAGGAGCAGGGCGCCGAAGCCTACCGGAAACTTCTCGCCCAGGCGCCGCCGTACCTCGATTACCTGATCGCGCGCGCCCGCCGGATGGACCGCACGACCGCGACCGGAAAACTCGCCGCGCTGAATTTCCTGATGCCCCACGTCCAGCGCCTGCCGAACAAGATCCTGCGCTCGGAATGGGCCACGCGAATCGCCTCCGAGCTTCGTATCGACGAGCCCGTTCTGCGCGAATCGTTGCGCCGCGCCGCAGCCGAGCGCCGCGGCGCGGTGAAGCCGCAAGCGGAGCTGCTTGCTCCCGCAATTCGCCCTGCGGAGCGCCGCCTGATGCAGATGCTCATCGAAGCCGAAGGCTTCCGCGAGAAACTCGCGCGCGAGATCATCGAGGGAGCTCTCCATCGAGGACTCGAGACCGAGCGCATTTTCGAGATTCTGGTGACAAGAGTCGGGGAGCGCCCGGATGCTGCGACGCTCGCCGCCGCGCTCGAAGAACGCGAGAGCCGCATGCTCTTCGAAATTCTCTTCGAGCCTTCCGCCGAAGCCACGTGGGAGGAGGCGGAAAGCTGCCTCGGCGTTCTGCGCAGCCGCTCCGTGCAGGAGGAACTGGCCGATTTGCAGAAGAAGATCGAAGCGCGAGTGCCTCCGGAAGAATTGAATCAACTGCTCTCCCGCCGTCTCGAGCTGCAGAAGAAACTGGCCCGCCGCTGAAATGACGTCCAAACTCCCATCGATCGTCATCGTCGGCCGGCCGAATGTCGGCAAGTCCACGCTCTTCAACCGCCTCACCGGCACACGCCGCTCGATCGTGACCAACGAACCGGGCATCACACGTGATCGCATTTACGGGACGGCGAGCTGGGACGGCCGCGCGTTCGAAGTCGTGGACACCGGCGGCATCGTACCCGAAGAGAAAGCCGGCATTCCCGGCGAGATCCTGCGGCAGGCGCACGTGGCAATTGAAAACGCGACGCGCGTCGTGCAGGTCGTCGACGGCCGAGCCGGCCCATTGCCGCTCGATGCTGAGCTCGCGCAACTGCTGCGCCGCGCGGGCAAGCCGCCCGTGATCGTGGTCAATAAAGTCGATTCGCCCAAGCAGGCGGAGCTCGCCGCGCAATTCTACGAGCTTGGCGATGAAGTGTTTCCCGTCTCGGCCGAACATGGCTTCGGTTTGGATGCTCTCCTCGACGCGCTGACGCAACACATGCCCAGCGGCGAAGCTCCGGAGGCCGTGCCCGACATCCATGTCGCCATCATCGGGCGCCCCAACGTGGGCAAATCGACGCTCCTGAATCAGCTGGCGGGCGAGGAGCGTTCGATCGTTTCGCCCGAGCCGGGCACCACGCGCGATGCGGTCGACACGGTGGTGCAGCGTCACGGCAAATCGTACCGTTTTCTCGACACGGCGGGAATTCGGCGCAAGGGCAAGACGAAGCTCATCGCCGAAAAACTCAGCGTGATCATGGCGCGGCGTCATCTGGAGCGCGCCGATGTTGCGCTGCTCGTCGCGGACGCGTCCGTGGGCGTCACCTCTCACGACGCGACGATCGCCGGCTACGCGGAGCAGTCCGGCCGCTCCGTGATCATCGTGATGAACAAATGGGACCTGGCGCTCAAGGCCGCGCGAGAGAAAGCGGAGCACGACGCAAAGCGCGGCGGCAAGCCAGCCAGCGTCGATCCGGGCAAACTGCTCGCGGACTATGAAAAGATCGTGCGCGAGCGCTTCAAGTTTCTCGCCTACGCGCCGATCGTGTTTCTCTCGGCGCTTACGGGCGAACGAGTCGCGAAACTTTACGCGCTGATCGACCGCGTGGCGGAGGCGCGCCGCCGCCGCGTGTCCACCGGCGAGCTGAATCGCTGGCTGAAGAGCGTCGATCTTGACCGCGGCACCTCTCCCGCCAGCCGCAAGGTGAAAATCTACTACGTCACGCAGGCGACTTCCGCGCCGCCCACGTTCGTTCTGTTCACGAACCAGCCGCAGCCGCTGCACTTCAGCTATCAGCGCTTCCTCGAGAATCGCCTGCGCTCTGCATTTGACTTCACCGGCACGCCGATCCGCTTCACGCAGCGCTTGAAGAAGCGCGAGCGCTCCGACGCCGAAGAGCGCGAGTTCCGCCGCGGCCCCAAGCGCTCTCCACGCCACAGCGAGAAGCGCCGCCCCCGCTCCTAGCCGCGCGAGTTCGCTCGCTTTTGTCGCGCGCCTTCCGAACTCTTTGCCGCCGCGAGGTCTCTACTACAATGACGAAAACGCGTGGCTACTCCCAAAGCAGAGGCGCAATGGGTCCTCCGGGCCCAGTGCGGCGATCGCGAAGCCCTCGAGCTGCTCTTGCGCAGCGTGCAGGCCTCGCTCCGCCGCTATCTTGTCAGGCTCGTGGCGGAGTCGTCCGCGGACGACGCCTTGCAGGAAGTTCTGATTCTCATCTCGCGCAAGTTGAAGTGGTTGGATGCGCCGGAGGCGTTTCGTCCCTGGGCCTTCCGGGTCGCGAGCCGCGTTGCGTTTCGCCATTTGAAGAAAGAGAAGCGCTGGTCCGAACGGGTTCGCGACGAGACCGTATTGGAAGACATGCCCGCCACCGAGTCAGCTGTTCCGGCGGAGCTGCCCTCGGCGCTACTGCAATCGACCGCGCTTTCGCCGGCCAGCCGCGCCGTTTTGACGCTGCACTTTCAGGAGGAGCTGTCTCTCCCGGAAATCGCCGCAATTCTTGAGATACCGCTGGGGACCGTCAAGTCGCGCCTCGCGTACGGTTTGGCGGCTCTGCGCAGGAAACTCGATCCGACAAGGAGCCTGTGATGGCACAAGAAGACATGGAAGCGATTCTGAAGAAGTCTTTGAACGCGGTGGACCGCAGCCAAAGATGGCAAATGACAGGACTGATCTTCTTTCTGGTGTTCGCGGCCCTGCATATGTTCGCTTTCATTGAAGCGGTGCATGGCGGAGGCCACGAGGCCCAGACGGCCACCACGAGAGCTGTCGGGATGGGAATATTCTCCGTCGTGCTCACGATGGTGGTCTGTACGTTCGGGATCACGTTCTTCATATCGCGAATGACCAAGCGCATTCTGAAGGCCATCGAGCTGTCGTCGAAGCCGTAAAGCGGCAGGGGTTGACAGCCGCCAGAATCGGCCTAGGATACAGAAAAGCCATGGCTAGTGCGGCCCAAGCTGCGCGGATCATCCCGGAAAAGAGCCTATTCCGCATCGGGGAAGTGAGCCGCCTGACGGCGACCAAGGCGTTCGTCCTGCGCTACTGGGAATCCGAATTTCCCACGCTTCAGCCGGTGAAAAGCCCCAGCGGCCATCGCCTCTATCGCCGCGAGGACATCGAGACCGTCTTCGAAATCAAGCGCCTCCTCTATGAGGAGGGCTTCACTATCGCCGGCGCACGGAAGCATCTCTCCGAACAAAACGGCGCCTCTGCCGTGCACGCCGGCGCCGAGCCGCGCCATGAGGCGATTCCCGTGCCCGCGCCTCCCGCAAAGCACGGTCCGGCGGCGCGCGCGCATCGGAAATTCCTGCTCGATCTACACGAAGAACTCCTCGCGATCTTGACCCTTCTCAAACGCGAGTGATACGCTCGAAAGCGACCCAAGGCAGTCGATGCGGTCGGGACGTGGCGCAGCCTGGTAGCGCGCACGCTTGGGGTGCGTGAGGTCGCTGGTTCAAATCCAGTCGTCCCGACCATGTTTTCCCGCCGCGAGAAGCAAGCGTGTGATTCCCGAACGGGCTGAGCCTGCTGCGGAATTTCCATGCCGAACATCCTGATCACGAACGACGACGGCATCCACGCGCCGGGCCTGCGCGCGCTCGCTGCCGCCATGCAAGACCTGGGCACGGTCACGATCGTCGCGCCGTCGCATGAGCGCAGCGCCGCCGCTCAGTCGCTCACGCTGCGCCAGCCGATCTACTGCGACCAGGTCGCCGAGCGCGAATACGCAATCGAAGGCACGCCGGCCGACGCGATGATTTTGGCGCTCCACACGCTGCTGGAGGAGAAGCCGGACATCGTGCTTTCCGGCATCAATCGCGGGGCCAACGCGGGCGAAAACGTCTTCTACTCAGGCACCGTGGGCGCTGCGATGGAGGCGGCGATCAATCGCATCCCTGCGATCGCCGTGTCCGTAGTCTTTCGCCAGCTCGAATTCGACTTCACGCCTGCGGCGAAATTCATGCGTTCGCTCGTGCCCCTGATTTTGAAAGAAGGCCTGCCAAAAGGCGTTTTGCTCAACGTCAACGTGCCCCAGGATTGGAGCGGGGAAGTGCGCATCACGCGCCAGTCGTCGAAGATCACGCGCAACGTTCTGAAGCCGGGATCGGACCCGCGCGGCCGCCGTTACTACTGGCTCAGCGAGCAGCAGGTGATCGACAACATCGAGCCGGACACCGACCATGCCGCCATCCGCGAGCGCGCCGTTTCCATCACGCCGCTCGAAATCGATCAGACGCACGCGCCGTCGATCAAACATCTCGCGTCCTGGCCGAAGGCCCTCGAAGAATCGTTCCGCGTGGCCGAAACGAAGCCGAAGACGCGCTGAGCTTGGCCCGCTCCCAGGCGGGCGGGTTGGCCTTGTATGCTATTTTAGCCGTCTGCCCATCCGCGCTCGCGGGCGCCGGACGGCTCACTCATGGCGAGAAAAGCGGCCACCGCAAAATCCGAGGAAGTCACGGTCGAAGGAATCTTCGGTCCGGGAGGCCTGCTCGCCAGGCGGCATCCGGGATACGAGTTCCGCCCGTCGCAGCTTGGCATGGCGAAGATCGCCGACGAAGCCTTTGAGAAGCATCAGCACGTCGTGATCGAGGCGGGTACGGGCACCGGGAAAACGCTTGCCTACCTGATTCCTGCGATTCGCAGCGGCCGCCGCGTCGTCGTTTCGACGGCCACGAAATCTCTCCAGGAGCAGCTCTTCCAGAAAGACGTCCCGTTCCTGCAAAAGCACTTCGCGCCCAATCTGAAGGCCGCGCTGATGAAGGGCCGCGCGAATTTCCTGTGCCGCCAGAAAGTTCACCAGATGGACGGCCAGCCCGTGCTGAAAGGCATCGATGAAATCGACTGGTTTGCGCAGATCCGCGACTGGGAAAAGCTCACCGAGACGGGCGACCGCAGCGAGCTGACGTTTCTTCCCGACGACGCCGAGCTATGGAATCGCATCGACGCGCGCAGCGACCTCTGCACGGGGAAGAACTGCGCGGAATTCGACACCTGCTTCATTACGAAGATGCACCAGCGCGCGCATGAAGCCGACCTGATCATCGTGAATCACCATCTCTTCTTTGCGGACCTGGCCATCCGCCAGGACGATTTTGGCTCGATCCTGCCGGAATACTCCGCCGTGGTGTTCGACGAAGCGCACGAAATCGAAGACGTCGCGAGCGACTATTTCGGCCGCCAGCTTTCGAGCTACCGCTTCGAAGAGCTGGGTCGCGACACGGAGCACATGCTGCGCCTGCTGCAAATCGAGGCCGCGCCGCTCCGGCGCAGCCTGGGGCGGTTGCGTGAGCGCGCCCGCAGCTTCTTCGAGCGTTTTCCCGAGCGTGAAGGCCGCTATCCGTTCGGTCCGGTGGAGCGCAAGGCGTTCCTCGAGCAGAATCGCGAAGCCTACGACGATTTGATCTCCGTTCTGAAGCGGATCGAAAGCGAGCTGGCTGCGCTCACGCCCAAGCCCGAAGAAGTCGTCTCGATGGCCAGGCGCGCCGCCGAGATGCGCCATGAGTTGGCGTTCCTCCTCGAAAGCGAGGAGAAGACTTACGTGTATTGGTACGAGCGCCGCGGCCGGGGCGTTTTTCTGGCGGCGACGCCGATCGACGTCAGCGAAATTCTGCGCGAACAGTTGTTCGAGCGCTTCGACACCGTGATTCTTACCTCGGCCACACTCGCCGTCGGTGGCCGGTTCGATTATCTGAAGCAGCGCCTCGGCGTGCTGCCTTCCACGGAAAGCGTCCTCCCGCAGGAATTCGACTATGCGACGCAGGCACTGCTCTATCTGCCGCCGAGCCTGCCCGACGTTCGCCATCCGTCGTTTGCCGCGAGCGCCGCGGACGAAATCGTCCGCCTGCTGGGAATCTCCCAGGGCCGCGCCTTCTGCCTCTTCACCAGCAACGCGCAGATGAGGGACCTGCATGAGCGCGTCTCGGGCCGCGTCGGTTTTCCGATTCTCTTGCAGGGGACGGCGCCGCGCTCCGTTCTGCTGGAGCGCTTTCGCTCCACGCCGAACGCAGTTCTATTCGCCACAGCCAGCTTTTGGCAGGGAGTGGACGTTCCCGGCGAACAGCTTTCATGCGTGATCATCGATCGATTGCCCTTCGCCGTGCCGAGCGATCCCATCGTCGCGGCGCGGGTGCGCGCGCTGCAGGAGGACGGCCGCAACGCCTTCGCCGAGTATCAGATTCCGGAAGCGGTACTGGCGCTCAAACAGGGCTTCGGCCGGCTGATCCGGTCGAAGACCGATCGCGGCGTGCTCTCGATCCTCGATAACCGCATCCAGCGGATGCAGTATGGTAAAATTTTTCTTGAGTCCCTGCCTGAATACACAACCACGCGGGACATTACGGAAGTCGCGCGCTTCATGGAGCGTGCGGGGGCATAGCTCCCGAAGCGCCGCTTGCCCGACCCGAGAGAAGGCTCATGTACGAAATCACCGTCGACGAGACGTTTGCCGCCGCTCACAACCTGCGCAACTACCACGGAAAATGTGAAGACTTGCACGGCCATAACTACAAAGTGCGCGTGATGCTCGAAGGAAAAGAGCTCGATTCCACCGGGCTGCTCTACGATTTCGTCCACTTGAAGCGAGTGATTCAGGACGTGATCCGGTCGCTCGACCACAAGTATCTGAATGAGCTGGCGCCCTTCGACACGCTGAACCCTTCGGCGGAAAACATCGCGCGGCACATCTACGACGAGACATCGAAGCATTTGCCGAAAGCCCCGAACGCGGCGCGGGTCTCCGGCGTCACGGTCTGGGAGACGGACACGAGCGCGGCCACCTATCGCGCGTAGTCGTCCTCGCGATTCCGGATTTGCAGGCGTCGAAGTCATGGTCATCACCGAAATCTTCAAATCCATTCAGGGCGAGGGAACCCGCGCCGGATTGCCGTGCATTTTCGTCCGCCTCACGGGCTGCAATCTGCGTTGCACCTGGTGCGACACCGAATACGCCTTTCACGGCGGCACGAAATTCACGCTGGAGGAGGTGCTGGAGAAGGTGGAAGCGCTGGCAGGCGAAGGCCCGGGCCGCGTCTCGCTCGTTGAAATCACGGGCGGCGAGCCGCTGCTCCAGCCGGAAACGCCCGTTCTGGCTGAGCGGCTGCTCGCCGCAGGCTACACCGTGATGATCGAAACCAGCGGAGAGCGTTTCGTCGGCGTGCTGCCTCGCGGCGTGATCAAGATCGTCGACGTGAAGTGCCCCGACTCCGGCGAGCCGGACACGTTCGATCTCGCGAATCTCGCCGCGGTCGGCCCGGAGGACGAAATCAAGTTTGTGATTGCGAGCCGCCGGGACTATGATTTCGCGCGCGATTTCACGGCGCGGCACCAGTTGGCGGGGCGCGTCAGGCAGGTTCTTTTTTCGCCAGTCTTCGCGGATCCGGCGGGCCGCTGGCCGGGCCTGGACACGCGAGAGCTGGTCGAATGGATCCTCGCCGATCGTCTTCCAGTGCGGCTCGGCTTGCAACTGCACAAATTCATCTGGCACCCGGCGACGAAGGGAGTCTAGGCGCTTACGATGGCGGAAAAACCCAAAGCGGTGGTGCTGTCGAGCGGAGGCATGGACTCCTGCGTCAGTGTCGCCATTGCGAACCAGACGCATCGCCTCGCCCTGCTGCACGCCAGCTACGGCCAGCGAACAGAACGCCGCGAGCGCCAGGCCTTCGAAGCCGTCGCGGACTACTATGGCGTCACCGAGCGGCTCGTCGTGCGCTTCGACTCGTTCGCGCAGATCGGCGGGTCCGCGCTCACGGACGAGCGAATCGCGGTGCCTGAATCCGGCGAAGCGCTTGCGCCGCACGCGGGAATTCCGGTCACGTACGTTCCGTTCCGCAACGCGCATTTTCTTTCCGCGGCCGTCAGTTGGGCGGAAGTGATCGGCGCCACGGCGATTTACGTCGGCGCGGTCGCGGAAGACAGCTCCGGCTATCCCGACTGCCGCCCGGAGTACTATCGGGCTTTCCAGGCGGTGATTCGCGAAGGCACGCGTCCCGAAACCAGGATCGAGATCGTCACTCCGGTGATCGCCATGCGGAAGAGCGAAATCGTGAGGCGCGGCCTGGAACTGGGCGCGCCGCTGCACCTCACGTGGTCGTGCTATCAATTCACGGACGCCGCGTGCGGCACGTGCGATAGCTGCCGCTTGCGGCTGCAGGCGTTTGCCGCGGCGGGCGTTCGCGATCCTATCGCCTATCGGGCTCAAGTTGCGCGATAATGAGATTGCCATCGTTCGGGGGAAGGCCGTCATTCAACGTCGGAGGAGATAACCAGATGAGACCATGGATGCGCGTCTGGGCAGCGCTTGCATTCTTTCTCGCATTTGCCACGATCGCCGCGGCGCAAGACGCGAGAGTCGCGGGGCAGGTTTTGGACCGCGATGGAAAGCCGTGGCCGGGCGTCACGGTGGAAATCAAGAGCGACGTGGGCCGAGTCTTTACGGTGAAGACTGACAAGGACGGCAAATTCAGCCAGCTCGGGCTGAACTCGGGCGTCTACACGATCACGTATTCGCTCCCGCCGGAACTGAACTACGTGACGCAGAAACAAATCTCGTCCGGCCAGGACAACGACGCCTCCGTCAACTTCAAGCAGGTGCTGGCGCAGCAGCAGGCCAATCCCGAGCAGCAGAAGGCGCGAGAAGAAGCGGCCAATGCGTTCAAGAACATGAAGGCTCACGTGGACGCTGGAGACGCCGCGCTCAGCGACGCTGACGAGATTCGCAAGCAGTTGAAGGCCGCACCCGCCGATCAAAAGTCCGCGCTGCAGGACAAACTCAATACCGACTATCAGACCGCGATCACGGAGCTTCAGGCGGCCGAGCAGGGCGTCGGACCGAAAGACGGCAGGAACCACGCCATCATTCTCTCGAATCTGGGAATCGCGCAGAACCTCGCGGGGCACTACGACGATAGCGCCGCCTCGTACCAGAAGGCTATCGAGTTGAATCCACAGGCGGGTTACTACGCCGGGCTCAGCCAGGCTCTCGCCAATTCCGCCGCGATGCAGACCGATCCGGCGGCCGTCGCCGCCAAGATCGCCGATGCCGGCGCGAACTGCGACAAAGTGACGGCGCTCGATCCCGCGCCGGCGACCACCGCGCGCTGCTGGCGCAATATCGGCATCGTCCTGACGAACAAGGGCAATCTGAAGGACGCGATCGGCCCGCTTCAGAAGGCCACGGCCGCGGACCCGAAGGATGCGCAGGGATGGTACCTGCTCGGCAGCGCCTATACTGGCACGATCGATACCAAGCAGGAAGGCGACAAGATGACCTACATCATCCCGCCGGGCACCGCCGATTCGTATCAGAAGTGCATCGACGCAGATCCGGCCGGCCCCTACGCCGCTCAGTGCAAGACGATGCTGGACAGCCTCGCCGCCATGGCCGGCGGAGACATCATCTCAACCGGCACCAAGAAATCGACGTCGAAGAAAAAGTAAGTACGTACTCACGGTTCCATCGGTTCCGGTCCTTGGGCGGGGCGTTCGGCGCTTGTTTTCGCAGCAGGACGTCCCGCCAGCCTCATCTCGCCACTCGACCAACCCGCGCGACAATGCTATTCTCTGCTGGTCATCCAAGAGGCTTCCTGTGGCAGAAGTGTTTTCAGGCCATCTCGGCACGCAGAGGCGGCGCAGCGAGCGAGTCTCGAAGTCCCTCCCTGTCATCGTTCGAGGAATCGATCTTCTCGGCCAGCCCTTTGAGGAGCGCACGGCGACGCTCGCCCTGAACCTGCACGGTTGCCGGTACGCCTCCAAGCATCACCTGCCGAAGAACACGTGGGTCACGCTCGAAGTGCCGCAAGGCGCGCAGCGCCGCCATGTCCGCGCGCGCGTTGCCTGGATTCAGCGGCCTCATTCAGTCCGCGAGTTTTTCCAGATCGCTGTCGAGCTGGACAGTCCGGCCAACATCTGGGGCCTCGCACCGTCGCCTTCCGATTGGCAGGCGCCCCCGGTCCCGGACGATTCGCCCGCGGATGCTGGTCCCGCGCAAGAGCAGCAAACCGAAGAAGCCGCGGTTGCCTCCGCGGCCACCGACGATCTTAGGGAGACCCTGGTGCCCGAAATGACGAACTCATATTCCGAGTCCTCTTCCGCCGGCGAATCGCCGGTCGAATCCGCAACGGTCCAGGAAAGCCCGCTCTTGCGCCAGTGGAGCGCGGATATGACGCGCCAGGCCGAATCGGTTTCAGACGCCGCCGCCCGCGCCGCCGAGCAAGTCCAGCGGGCGATGCGTGATTTCGAGAACCTGGAAACCCGCACGCGCGAGAACCTTTCGGCCGAAATCGCCGCGAAGCAACAAGAGTTCCTGGCCGCCCTGAGGGCGCAATTCGAAGGCGGCTTCCAGCAAACGCGCGAATTGCTGAACCATCTCGATAGCAGCGCGCAGTCTCTCCGCGCCGAAAGCCAGGCGGCGCAGGAAGCGACGAGCCGGATGGCGCAATCGCGCCTTCAGATCGAGGCGGCCGAAGCGGCGCGTGCTCAGTTGCAGCCCGAGCCTCCCAAAGAAGCCCCCTCCCTTGCGGAAGGCGATGTCGCGCACTGGCGGCAGCGCCTCGAAGCGGAGATGGCGATCGCGCAAGGGCAGTGGACCGAGTTGCTGCAATCTTCGATCGACGGCAGCCTGGGGCGCCTCGTCGAGCAGTTGTCCGGGCATTCGCAGGAATTGCTTCGCAACGCGGAGCAGAAGGTCACGGAACGGTTTGCCGAACTCCGCCAGCCGCTGGGCCAGATGTATGCCGAGGCGCGCGAGACGCTCGGCTCGATTCGCTCGGGCCTCGAGGAAGAGTTGGGGCGCGCCAGATCGTCGCTGGGCGATATCGAACACGCCGCGAGCCGCATGAAGGAATACTCCGCGCAGCTTGAGGCGGCCAGTCACGACACACTCAACGAGCTCCACCGCCGGCTGGAGAATATCCTGCAGGCGCAGACCGAAGAAATGGGCCGGCGCGCCGAGCACTTGCTGGCGGGCCTGCCGCAGCGGCTGGCGCCCACGCTCGATTCGCTCGGCCAGCAGCTGGTCGAGCGCACGATGTCCGAACTCGACACGAGGTTCGCTCCGCGCCTGGAGCACGCGTCCGAGATTCTCCGCGGACTCACCTCGCGCGAGACGGAAGCCGATGACAACTTGCGGCTCCAGCGCGAGCGGCTGCGCCAGGTGGCGGACAACAATCTGCGCGAAGCCACCGCTCAAGCGGGGACCACGCTGGCTCACCTGCGCAACGATTTCGAGGCCGCGCGGAAGGAAGCGCTCGCGAAATGGAACGAGGAATTGGACGCAAGTTCCGTTCGCGCATCCCATTCCGCCGCCGAATCGATCGGACGCTCTTCGGAATGGTTCCAGCAGGAGGCCCGCGCACGCTTGCAGGTGCTGGTCGAACAGGCCATCGGCACGGCGGCGAGCGGCTTCGAAGAAAAAACGGTGGAGGCGGCCCGCCAGTTCGAGGCTCGCCTCGAAGAACAATCGTCCGCGCGTGTCGCCCAGATCCACGCGCACCTCGATGGCGTCGCCGAGGAAATCACCGGCCGCACCCGCACGCAATTGGAAGCCGCGGCGGAAGCGGCCGCTGCGTCGTTCGGTCAAGTGCTCCGCCGGGTTTCGGACGAAGGGGTCGAGAATTTCACGCTCGCCAGCAGAAGCGCGCTGTCCGAGCGCGAACGCGAGCTGGGCGGGATCGCTGAAAGGCTGCTCCAGAATCTCGAGGC
>Ga0335083_10009275_pt1 | contig 11945 bp, 5 predicted proteins | sample Lox_Sample_42_FD_206716 | JGI IMG/M metagenome (GOLD analysis project Ga0335083, IMG submission 206716) | Soil microbial communities from Loxahatchee National Wildlife Refuge, Florida, United States - Lox_Sample_4.2 | ecosystem: Environmental > Terrestrial > Soil > Wetlands | place: USA: Florida... | reverse complement strand
AGGATGGAACCGATCGCACATACGATCCCCGCCGACAGCGCGGCGTCTCTGTGTACCGCGAGGAGACAAGAAATTTCTCGTTGGGAGACCGCATTCAATTCACGGCTCCATCCAACGAACTTAAAATTTCAAATCGCGAATTAGGAGCGATCAGCGACATCGACGGAACTGGGCGATTGAGCCTGAACATGGATTCTGGCCGCTCACTCGAGATCGACCCCAATAAGCATCCTCACTTGGACTACGGCTACGCCATGACCAGCCACTCTAGCCAAGGACAAACGGCGAATCGGGTATTGATTCACGTGGACACAGAATTGGCCGCAAAGGATCTGCTTAACAACCGTATGGCCTATGTTTCCGTCTCGCGTGGAGCGTTCGACGCACAACTTTTCACCAATGATCGCGACAAGCTACCCACTGCTCTCTGTCACGATGTTTCAAAGCAAACGGCTCAGGTGCAACAGATCAGCTCGGACGCGACAATAGCACCGCAGCAGGAAATCTCTCAGGCACCTCAACAGGATCACGGCCAGGGTCTTGGAATCGGTCTTTAGAAACCTGCCTCCCCGAATAAATGGCAGCATAGCGCGGGCGCAAACTCTGTCAAGGCCGACCGAAGGTCGCCGCTATCGCGGGCACGCGCCTTGACAGAGTTCACTCGTCCCGCGCTGAAATCTCTCTGCCATTCCGGGCCAGCAGATGACGAACCAAACAGAACCAAGCCTTCACGCTACAAGGGCGTCTTAGGTGCCGCCATCTTGCTGGATAGCGAGGCGTCACACGCATGGGTTTGTCCGGCCACAATGGTGCACATTGTTCGATTCGCCGAATGAGGCTCGTCATTATTTTCGACGGTTTGTCCCTAGATGACATCCTTCGAGTAACCTGCCCTTGCGAGAGATTCACCAAGTTTCACCACGATGCCCGTAGGGAGAACGAACGAGCTGATTCGAATTTGCAACTTAGCTCTGAATGTAACTAAACCGATTTTGGTCGAGATAGTACCGAGCCCCATTATCCATGTGTCATTCATATACGATTGACGGCTCATTCACCTTGACATTTGATGAAACCCAAGATAAAGTGCTTCCCTAACTTTCAGTGATCGGGATTCCATGGGGGGACAACGGATTCCCAGTTCCGTTTGTGATTCGGGTCACTGCTTTCCCAAGGAACTTAATTCAGTTGAGCTGTTTGGACCAGTTTGGTCGAGGGCGGTCCGTGCGTGTCTTCATCAAGGGGAGAACCGTGGCAGTTTCTCAATGGAGGAGTCATGAAAAGATCTGGATCCGCCGTCCCTCATTGCTTGTTGCTAAGCAGTCTTATGTTGGGCGCGGTTGTATTCGTTCCGACGCGATTGGATGCACAGCAAGGCGAAAAGGCGGTATATGCGACGAGCAACAATTTGGCTCCTTCTACTGTATGGGTCGACGCTAGCGCGTTCTGCGGCTCAGTAGGAACAAGCAGTTGCACGAGTACGACCGACCTCTGCTCGGTGGTTAACTCAGCAATATTGAAACTTGTCACAGTCTCCTCGGCTGGGGGAATTGTAGATGCGCGGGGCGTGCTTCCACCTCCTGGCTCAAGCCAAAGTCAGCAACCAGGGTCCATACCATGTAACAGTAATCCGTTCTCATCCTCCAACGGGAACCCGATTACAGTTCTGTTGCCAGCCTTTCAGATCAACTTCACTACGGGCATTTCTTGGATAATTCCCAGCAACATTCATCTTGTCGGGGCTGGCTTAGCGACGCTTCTTTTGGGTCCTACAAGCTTGAGTCAGGGAGCAACTAATCTGATTGAAATGGGCGCACCGCCTAGCGGGGGTACGTGTTCGACTACCTACACTGGAATTGTGATTGAGCACCTGCAGATAAATACTAATGGAGCCTACGGCGGAATTGACAATCAATGCGCCACCTCAGGAAGCTATGTAAATGATGTCAGGATCTCCGGTAATCCAAGCACTTGCAACTCGAATAACAATTACCAAGGCTGTCTTCAAGGAAACGCTTTGACAGTAGGGACCGGTGCGATCAATTCTGGACCGTACACAGACATAATCGTTCTCTCCGTGCCAGGCTCAACCTGCGGGCCGGCCGCAACTGCCGCTGCTAACATTAGTTGCGTCAGTGTCAGCGCGCAGACAAGGGGAATTCGCGGAGTCACTTGCCTTGGCAATCAGATGACTGGAAGCGGCGCCAGTGTAGCTGGCGGTATCGTGATATCCGCGAGCAACAACTCGATCCAAGACGCACATGTCGAGTCCTTCTACGACGGAATACAAATTAGCGGCACCACGTCAAACGTACTTGTATCCAACGTCGCAACAGGCGGAACTTCTGGATGTTTGAACAACAATGTGACCAATGCTGTCCACATATGCGGTCCTAATAGCCCGGGCGGAAGCGTATATCCACAATGCAGCCCTTCCAGCGCCGTCACAAATGTTTCGCTTACCGGAATAGCTAATGACACTACGATCAACGATGATCCACTCTTGCTTCCGAACACAGTTCTCGACGACCAGACGGCGACGATTATCGGCTGCAACAGTCCTGCTTCTTCGACATGTACCCCGAACTCGAATCCACTTGAAGCAATGGGCGGCACGACGGGTTTCTACGTTCTTGGCGGACCAAGTGGAGCTGGCGGTCCTTATACGCGGCTGACGGTTAGCCCCGCTAACTCCAATTTCTACGGATCGCATGTTACGCCCGTGGCGACGTGGGGAATAGGCGCGGTTGCACCTGGTGGACAATGCTATACGCCTGGAGCGATCTATTCCGATGCGGCCGCCACTAGTGGGCCTTCGGTCTATGTCTGCGCGGCTGGAACTTGGACCATAGTTCCGACTTCCTAGCCGGACGCTAGAGGAGTAATGAATCAGTCGACCAATTCACATACCGATTGCGAAGAAGCGAGGATCTGCCATGTACAAGAGAGAAATCGGACGATTCGGATTGCCGAGCGTTCTCGCGTGTGGGCTGTTGCTGGTCGCGCTCGGAGCACCCGCCAGTGCCCAGACCCCCTCGCCCCTGACACCGGGCGGCTGGAACGCGGTGATCAATAGTGGCAGTAATCCCTATTCGCCGACGTACGCGATTGTGGATGTCACCCAATACGGGACAGCTGGAACCGACGTGTGCGCGCTAATCAACAATGTTTTTGGTACCTACAACCTCTTTAGCGGAACTACTGGGAACTTTATATCGAGTGGCGTCGTCATCGATGCGCGAGGCGCCACCACACTGAATTGCCAATCAGGTGTAAATCCATGGGCTAACCTCTTGTCGAACGAAAACGCGAACCAGTATCAGAATTTCTCCAACACCGTACTGTTGCCCGCAGGCATAATTACAATCAATACAACTTGGACATTGCCGAACTGGACTCATTTGGTAGGGGAAGGGCCGAACACAACGATAATTCGAGCCGGCTCCAGTCTGAGTTCCGGCAGCGACATAATCGATGTGGGTTCCGAGGTTCCCAGCGACTATTGCGGCTCCACCGTCGGCGATTGTCCGGCCATTGTCATTGAACATCTGGGGATTAACGTTGGGGGGCCTTCCATTTTAGGAAAAGGGATTGTGAACTGCTGTGCCCAGGAACTCAGCCGTGTGAACGATGTTGCCATTAGCAACGTGGCGACGGGCCTCGCGCTCACAGATATTTCTGCCGAAAATTCCGGTCCTTACACAAATCTCCTTATCTCTAACGTAAGTAAATGTTTGAGCATAGGCCCTGCGACCACGATCATCCAACCTTATGCTCCGACCATGATAAATAGCCGCGGCGTTCATGGTCTGACATGCTTACCTGTGGCCAGCAGCACAGCGGCGATCACCATCGATGGCCCCAACAACACTCTCGAGGACGTAACGATCATCGGATTGTCTAAGGCGACTGATGGAATTCTGATCGGTTCACAAGGTGTAGCTTCGGGCAACACCTTGGTCAACGTGAGTGGCAAAATGCTGAACTACGTTATTCATATCAAGAACCCAACAATAACGAATGCGCCGCTGAATTGCCCATCCTCCAGTTCAACGGGCCCTTACTTCACTGTTTGCGATTTGACGATGTTTGGCGTGGCCGGCACAAACATGAACGGCACAATTAAAGATGACCTCACCGGCAGTCTTGTGAGCGACTCCACAGTGGCAATGTACACTCTGGGCGAGATCGTGGTTTCTGGTTCTGGACCGACGAATATTGGTTATTCCCGCTACACAACAGCTACGGTGGCCGGAACCGCCACCACCCCTTGGCTCGTTGGTACGTCATCTCCGGTGGGAACGACTTGTACTGTTGGCGCGCTGTACAGCTGTACGGGTACGAGCAGTTCATGTCCGTCAGCTCTATACGAGTGCGGTGGAAACAAGGGATGGTTGAAAGTCACAATCCAATAGGCGGATTTCGTCGCGTAGTGGCTGACTCCACGGGTGTTTCATGGGTAAATCGACGACTTGCGTGATGCATAGAATCGGGCTTCGCGGCGCAGCTTACGCTCTCATTGCGATGTGCTGCCTCATACCATCAGCTTTTGCGCAGTGGAAGGAGAAGGTTCTCTACAGCTTTCAAGGCGGAACGGACGGGGCAGTGCCTGCCGGCGGCGTGGTGTTCGACAAGTCCGGCAACCTCTATGGGGCAACGGAGGATGGCGGAGCGAACGGGTGCAACAGTCCGGGTCCTTGCGGCACGGTCTTCGAGCTGTCTCCACCGGCCGAACCCGGCGGCGCATGGACCGAGAGGGTTTTGTACGTTTTCAAGGGACAAGCCTACGGCGACGGAGCAACGCCCGAAGGCAGCGTAATCATCGACAACGCGGGCAACCTGTATGGAACAACCGGCTACGGCGGAACGGGGCCCTGCACGCTACTTGGCGGCCCCGTCGGTTGCGGCACCGTTTATGAACTCTCGCCGCCTGCCAAAGCGGGTGACTCGTGGACGGAGAAGGTACTCTACAGCTTTCAGGGTGGCAACGATGGGTATGTAGCGACTGCGAGCCTCGTGTTCGATAAGTCCGGAAATCTGTACGGGGCGACGCTATTTGGGGGCGGCCAAGGAACGACCTGCGATCCGCTCTACGGCGGCAATTGCGGGACGATTTTCAAGTTGAGTCCTCCGCAAACCAAAGGCGGCCAGTGGACGGAGAAAGTGCTGCACAGCTTCGCAGGAGCCAGCGATGGGGCCGTGCCGAACGGTGGGCTCGTCCTCGACCGGAACGGGGCTCTCTTCGGAACGACCGTCTATGGAGGCAACGAAGCTGGCAGGTGCAATGGGGGTATTGAGGGAATTGGATGTGGCACAGCGTTTGCACTCGATCCGCCCAGAAGGAGCGGAGACGTTTGGGTGGAGAAGCTAATTTACGTTTTCTTAAATGACAAGGACGGGGCTGACCCAAGCACGGGTCTCATTTTTGGACCACGGGGTGCCCTTTTTGGTACCGCGCAAGGCGGCGCAAAAGGCGGAGGCCTACTCTTTTCATTGACGTTCACTCCCACTGGACACTGGAACGAAGTGGCCATTTACCAAGCATCCACCGTTACATACGGATACAGTCCTGCCGCGTCGCTCTTCGACGCTGAGGGCCACCTTTATGGCACTACGCAAAATGATCCGAGAGATGGACTGCCCGGCACCATCTATCGAATGCAGCGGCCAAGTAAGAGCAAAGCTTGGGCTCCGGTTGTCCTTTACCGCTTCCAAGGAACACCTGACGGGGCATCTCCCACTCCGAATCTGCTGCAAGACAGTGCTGGGAACCTCTACGGCACGACCAGTTCGGGAGGCTCTGGCACCGGCTGCAGTTTCCATGGTTGCGGGACTGTATTTGAGGTTTCAGAAAACTAAACAGGTGTAAGCGAAAGCTACTGAGGACACGGAGGACCTTATGCAAGCAAATAAACCCTCAATGCTGCGGGTAGTAGTACCATGCCTTCTTCTTTGGTTCTCGGCTTTTCCAGTGTCTGGGGCCGCACAGGGAACACGTGGTCAAAACGCCGTCTACAATGCACAGGGAAATTGTGGCTCCTCGTGCGTGCCGTCGTCCGCCTTCATCGACGCTAGCCAGTTTGGCAGCAATACCACAAATATCTGTGCGGTATTGAATTTCATCCTTACTCCCGGTAACAGCATTATTCCCTCTACTGGCGCGGTCATTGACGCACGCGGCCTGCCTGGCAGCACGAATACAAATATGACGTGTTCGTCCAGCCCTTGGGCTGGCATCGCCAATCCGCCACCGACAAACATTCTGTTACCTGCGGGCACAATAACCATCCAGGCGGGGTGGGTAATCCCGAAGAATACCCACCTGATCGGGCAAGGAGATAATCTGCCTACTTCTCAGGGCTTGTCCTCGGGTACGACGATCGTTGCCGCGAACAGCAGCGTGAACCCGATGATCTCGTTTTGCTCGTCCGCCTGCACCGGAGTGGCAATTGAGAAATTGGTTCTGAACGGAAATGGCCTCGCAGTCACCGGAATCAAGAACAGCTTTGCCGGCACCCTGAGCTATGTCGATCATGTCGGCCTCTATCACATATTGGGCACTGGATTGTGGATTAACAGCGCTGCGGCCACGGGCTCGGGCCCTTATTCGAACATAAACTTTACGATTAGCACCTCGGTTCCCACGACGATTTGCGCGAAAATTGACGGTGTCAACGGCACCGGCGGAATTCGCAACCTGAGCTGCATCAATAACAATCAAGTTACGATTGCATCGGCTGGAGTCCTCTTGGACTCGTCCAACAACTCCATCAAGGATCTCAATATTGCCGGTTTTACCGATGGAGTTCTGGTGGGGGCCAACGCAACTGCGACAAATAATGTGCTGATAAATGTGTACGGCGACACCGTCTGTTGCACAACTGGCACACCTCCGGTCGTCAATGTCGTTCACGTGTCCTCAAACAACACCGTCAGTGACATCGCACTGATGGGCGTAAGTAACGGGGTAAACGTGGCAAACCAATATACAGTTAGGGACGAGGTAACCGGAACGATATTGCCAGTAAGCACCGATCCCATCGTCGGCCTGTACGCGTTAGGAAAGGCCTCGAACAACGGTTACGCCCGCTTCACAACCAGCCCGAGCGTGCCCAGTTGGGCGACTGGCACCCAGTCCCCCCCAGGCGGCAGCTGCGCGCAAGGCAGCATTTACAGTTGCACCGCTTCCGGTTGCAGCCACGTATTGTGGGGCTGTCCGGCACCCGGTGGGACCTGGGCCTATATCAAATAAGGAAGCAGCAACACCGACAGTCGGTAACCGTGATGGACTCGCAATCCGGGTCAGCGCATGCTTCACGACCTCGCCGCGAGTACCGCCATCCATCACGATGGCATCCGTTATCCATAAGCTGGCGACCCCTTACGAGGCATGGATCGAACTCCACGGCGCTCAAAATGCGTAGCAATCACCAACCAAGCAATGGCTCGAACACTGTTGGCCAAAGCAGAATTGTCTTTCGGTTTCTTCCCTACGTCTTCCGGACATAAGAAAGATAGTGCAAGAATGTCTCGGTGAACTCAAAAGAGAAGCGCAAGCGAGAGAGAAGAATTTCTCTAAGTGCGTGAAGACTGTCACGCTACCTTGTGATCTGAGGCACATCTGGCGATTTTGGGTTGAATTCCACAAGTTGTCCCGTTTATCGTCCGACGCAAACGGTGAACTTAGATTGGCTGGCAATTCGCAGCTAATTGACTCATCGCTTCCCTTTTTAGAACATCAGGCGGCCTTTGGCCGAGTGCAACGGTGCGGTCCGTTGCGGGAAGTTTTGAATACCCGAAAGTTGAACGTGATCGCAATCTGGCCAGACTTTAAGAGGAGGGATCCCAGGATAAGTCCTACTCTTCCTCCGTCGTAGAACGTCTTGTTGAAAAGCTTGGAGCATTTTTTTCTTGGAGTTTTCCATGTCGATCTGTGCCTTACTCCGTTCCCTGTCTCCCAGAAGGTCTCTTGCTGTTCTCCTCCTCTTTTGTTCGTTTGTCTGTTCTGGCCCATTGCGGGCTCAAGGTCCAGTCGTTGCCTCGGGTACTTTTTGCACGCAACAACCTGGATGGCAGAGTGTGCCCGTTGGGTCGTCAGGAATGTGGAATGCGGCAAACTACACGGGTGGGACATTCACCGTGAGCGGAATCGGCTCGCAGATTAATGGAACGGCCGACAGTTTTGGGTTCGCCTACGAGCGCCTTTCTGGTGACGGCAGCATTGTCGCGAGGCTATTGAGTATGCAGGGAGGGTCACTCGCGGGAGTGATGATTCGCGAAACCCTGAACGCTGGATCAACCAATGCCACAACAGTAAATTGGAGCGCGCGTGGGACTTCTTATTTCGATGTTCGAACAACTACGGGAGGAAGTACAACGCAAGCCGGTTCAGCCGACGGATCTCTCCCGGTCTGGCTGAGACTCGTCCGAAGTGGCAGCACGTTCAGCAGCTATTCATCTCCAGATGGAATCACTTGGACGCTGGTGGGAACAGCCCAAACGGTGAATATGATAGCCAACGTTTACGTCGGTCTGGCGGTGACGGGCGGAAGCACTTCGGCTCCAGCAACTGCAACATTCGATCATGTTTCCATCACTTCTTCCGGTAATCCTTTGCCGTGTATCACCAGCGTCTCGTCGACTTCTGGGAACGTGGGCAGCCAAGTAGTCATCATCGGCACAGGTTTTGGGAACTCTCAAGGCAGCGGTCAGGTCCTGCTCAACGGAACCCCTGTATCCGTCAATTTCTGGAACAACACTACGATAAGCGCGACAATTCCCAGCGGCGCGACGACAGGCAGTCTGTGGATTCACGAACCGGGTCCGGCATCCTCCTCCAGCGACAGCAACAGCGTGATGTTCACGGTTAGTTCTCAGCCCGTTGTTTGGGGGTGGATGGACTACGACCTCGGGTCAGAGAAGTTTGTCCTGACCAGCAGTGCAGGCTCGGGAGGTGGAAGCGGTCAAGAGAAAATGATCTACGGAAACTCGAGCTACGCAAACGAGAGTTTCGTGGTCAACGGCTCTGGCCTGCAAGTTTACGGAAGTTCGGACAGTTCGCACTACCTCTATCAACAACTCTCCGGTGATGGCAGTATTGTGGCCCGACTGGTGAGCGTACAAGGAGCGTCAGGCTGGTGGGCAGCAACGGGTCTGATGATCCGCGAGACGCTCTCAAGCAGTGCTACAAGCGTTTCTCTCGTTGATTCCCCTTCACCGGGAACATTCGGTTTTCAGGTCAGAGCGACCACGAACGGGAGTACTAATCAAGTTGGCGCGATGAGTTTATCCCCAGCGTATTGGATGAAGCTATCGCGCAGCGGCAACAATTTCAGCGCCTTCACCTCTCCCGATGGCATCAACTGGGCGCAGCTCGGCACGACTCAAACCATCAGCATGGCCCAAAATGTGTACGTGGGCTTGTGCGTAACGAGCGCCAGCAACTCAACACTGGCCACCGCAACCTTCGACAACGTATCCGTAAGCGCAAGTGTTGGTTCTGCTCCTTTGATCAACACGATTTCTGCGACGACGGGAGCGGCTGGGAGCCAAGTATTGATTAGTGGTTCTGGTTTCGGTAACGCGCAGGGCAACAGCCAAGTGACGTTAAACACCGTGCCGGTCAGCATCAACTTTTGGAGTAATACATTCATCAGCTTGACCATTCCATCAGGGGCGACCAGTGGTGACCTGGTCGTTTCCGTAGCGCCGAGCATGAATGACAGCAATGCAGTTTGGTTCACTGTAACTTCGCAACCGTTGCCAACCGGATGGCTGGATCGAGATGTGGGCACAGCAAATGTGGTCGGCGCGGCCAGCTACTCCAACGGAACCTTCACCGTCAGCGGTGCCGGCTACCAAATCTACAGTTCTGCAGACGCATTCCACTTTGCTTATCAACCTCTCGCTGGAGATGGAAGCATTACGGCGAGAGTCGTAAGTATGCAGGGAGCAGCGGGCTGGTGGGCAGCGGCTGGCGTGATGATTCGCGAAACGATGAATGCCGGTGCAACCAATGCGGCCATAGTTGAATCACCGCAGCCGAACAACTTTGGCTTTGAGGCAAGAACTACGACGAATGGCTACAGCAGCCAGTCTGGATGGGTGAGTGTGACTCCCCCGTATTGGGTCAAGCTGACACGAAGCGGAAACAATTTCAGCGGCTACACGTCTGCTGACGGAACGACCTGGACCCAAATCGGATCGACTCAGACGATCAACATGTCCCAGAACGTGTACGTGGGCTTGGCGGTGGAAAGCGGGAGCAGTTCGTCCTTGGCGACTGCAACGTTTGACAATGTTTCCGTCGTGTCGTCCCTCCAGCGTCCGACGGTGGGGAGCCTGCAACCGAGTTCAGGATCAGAGGGCGACTCGGTGATTATTTCTGGATCAAACTTCGGTTCCGCTCAAGGCAACAGCAGCGTAAGTTTTGGTGGAGTGCAGGCAACGACAGTCGGGTCCTGGAGCGATACGCAAATCACGGCGGTCGTTCCGACAGGTGCTGCTGCTGGACCCGTGAGCGTTCTCGTGAATGGTCTGCAGAGCAACCAGAATGTAATTTTCACAATAAACATAACCATTAGCGGCATTAGTCCCAGTAGCGGGCCAGTGTTGTCGTCGTATCAGATCAGCGGGAGGGGATTTGGAGCAACGCAGGGGCAAAACACCGTCACCTTCAACGGCTTGCCTTCACCTATCGCGAACTGGAGTTCGACATTAATCACGGCACTAGTTCCGACAGGTGCAACAACTGGGAGTGTAGTCTTGACCATCGGCGGTATTCCAATCACCGGGCCAAGCTTTACCGTGACGACAGCTCCGTCTCCAATAATTCCTAGCATTACCAACGTGTCGCCGACCAGTGGGAGTGCCGGTACACCCGTTACGATCCAAGGATCTGGTTTTGGAAACCAAACAACGGGCAGCATCATGATCGGCAGTACTCTCGGAACAGTGGCGGACTGGAGTGACACCCTTATTCACGCCAACGTAAGTACAGGGTCTACGTCTGGAAGCGTACAAGTTCAGCAATCAGGGTATTCCTCAAACTCAGTTCCCTTTACTGTCAGCACCGTGACCATCACGAGCGTCTCGCCGAATAATGGTGTCGCTGGAACACCCGTGACTATCACGGGATCGGGCTTCGGGGCTACTCAGGGCAGCGGTATTGCGTGGCTCGGCAATACTGCCGCCGTGGTGACAAGCTGGAGCGAAGGCATAATCCTCGCCAACGTAGGTGCCGGTTCTGCATCCGGCACTGCTCAGGTTCTACAGAATGGAACTTGGAGCAATTCTGTTCCATTCACGATCAATACGCCACACATCGCATCCATCAGCACCGCGTCTGGTAGCGCGGGCACACCTATTACCATCACCGGTAACGGTTTCGGTAGCAGCCAGGGCAATGGAATTGTCTGGATCGGTAACATGGCAGGCGTGGTCAGCGGTTGGAGCGACACGAGTATCGTGGCCAGTGTCAGTGCAAACGCCCTGAGCGGAGTCGTAAAGGTCCAGCAGAACGGAATCTGGAGCAACACAGTCACGTTCACCGTTCCTGTGACTTTCGGGCAAGGCGGAACTCAGGTAACGCTAGTACCGAATGTCATCAGCATGGTTGTCGGCGATAGTCGCACGATCCAAGCCGTTGATTTAAACGGTAGTGCCGTCACCGGACTGACCTGGACTTCGAGCGATACCACAGTCGCTACACTTTCGACTGACGATCCACCGATCATTACCGCTGTGGCCACCGGGAACGTAACCATTACTGCGGGAAGCGCTTCAGCGGATGTAACCGTCTATGCAGGACCAACGTTACCTGTTGGAACGGTGATTTGGTCCAACCCCGGAGACGGCTCCGGTGTCTCTACTATTGTGCCTGCAGTTCCAAGTTCTACGGGTGTGGCGGACGTGTTTGCGCAGAATATCTCCGGAGTTGTTCAAGC
>Ga0335083_10009274_pt1 | contig 11945 bp, 4 predicted proteins | sample Lox_Sample_42_FD_206716 | JGI IMG/M metagenome (GOLD analysis project Ga0335083, IMG submission 206716) | Soil microbial communities from Loxahatchee National Wildlife Refuge, Florida, United States - Lox_Sample_4.2 | ecosystem: Environmental > Terrestrial > Soil > Wetlands | place: USA: Florida... | reverse complement strand
GCGGGAAACATTTCATAAGCCCACAACAATGACCCGGTGGAGATTCCCGAGTTCACCACGTAGCGCCCATAGTCGCCTGCGTCGTGCCATCCACCAAGGTTCGGTCGCGACCCCTGCTTCCCCGACGACTCATGGAATTCGCCGTTCAAGTGACAGGCCGGATGCTTGTACGCCGCAAACTCCGGACCCATATCGACGGCCGTCCCGCAGCGCTGGCCGTAGAAACCGCGCATCGCCAGATAGAACGCGCGACTGTAAACGTCTGGTCCGATGGCAAATGGCCAGCTGCGTCCCACTCCGGCGACTTCGACGTAATAGTTCCCCGCTGCCTTTAGCGTAGAGAAATCGGCTGCCTGGACCGTGTCACCGGTATCCGAATCCTTGCCCGGCGCCGACAGCTTTCCGTGTAGAACCGTCGCGCCGTCGCTGACACGCTTCACGACAAAACTTTGCCCCGGAGCGCTCACCAATGCGATCTTCGGACTCGCAGAGAGATACCCTGCCTGATCAACCTTGATGACGGTGGTTGGAGTTTGTGAATAGCAAAAAACCGAGATCAACGAACAGACTAAGAGGTACAGAAGGGCACGCTTCATTCAGTCCTCTGGCGAAACTGGATTCACTGTATTAAGACCAGATATTTGTAAAGCCTGCCATGCTGATTGTCTTGTGATTTTCCGCTTGGGACCTGCGAAATCACTTCCCGTTTCAGTAACGTTTCAGCAAATCGTTTAGCTCATTGCAGCCTTTTTTTTGGCTGCTTAGCCTCACAGGTTAAGCAGAGCTCCTCTTGTATAATCGCCCGTCATTCGTTCTACGAAAGCAACTGGCCGTGTCGAGGAATTGCCTCGCGAAACTGGGGCAAATTGCCAGTCGCTAATTCAGAGCCAGGGAGTTTTCATGCAATTCGGACATTTCGACGACGCCAATCGCGAGTATGTAATCACGCAACCCGATACCCCGCTGCCGTGGATCAATTACCTGGGATGCCAGGCTTATTTCGGACTCATTTCTAATACTGCGGGCGGATATTCGTTTTATCGTGACGCGAGGCTCCGTCGAATCTCCCGGTATCGCTATAACAATGTTCCCTTCGATTTTGGTGGCCGCTATCTCTACATTCGCGACAACCAGAGCAGCGAGTTCTGGTCGCCCTCGTGGCAGCCCACGCGCAACCAGGTGGAGAAATACAGCTGCCGTCACGGCATGGGCTACAGCATCATCGGTTCGGAATACAAAGGCATCGAAGCCCGCACCCGCTACTTCGTTCCGCTCGACGAAAATCTGGAAATCTGGCAACTGACCGTGACCAACCACCGCAAGACGGCTGCCTCGCTCTCGATTTTCTCCAGCATTGAGTTCTGCCTCTGGGACGCACAGGACGACAGCACGAACTTCCAACGCAACTTCAGCATCGGTCAGGTTGAGATCGAAGACGGCGTCATCTATCACAAGACGGAATACCGGGAACGCCGCGATCACTTTGCCTATTTCGCCTGCTCGGCGAAGCTCGCGGGCTACGACACCCAGCGTGACTCTTTCGTTGGGCCGTATCGCAGCTGGGATAAGCCGGTGGTGGTGGAACGTGGCGAATCAGCAAACTCTGTGGCTCACGGTTGGGCGCCGATCGGATCGCACCACGTGAAACTCGATCTCAAGCCCGGCGAGTCACAGCAGATCATCTTCGTGCTCGGCTATCACGAGAACCCAGTCGCGGAGAAATTCGATCCGCCGGATTCTCAAATCGTCAACAAGAAGACTGTGAAGCCGGTGATCGCGAAATATCTCAAGGCCGCCAACGCCGATGCCGCCTTCGACCGCCTCCGCGCCTACTGGGATGAACTGCTCAGCATCTGCCAGGTCGAAACGCCCGACGTTCACACCAATCGCATGGTCAACATATGGAACGCATACCAGTGCATGGCGACGTTCAATATGTCGCGCTCGGCATCGTTCTACGAATCCGGCATCGGCCGCGGACTGGGCTTCCGCGATTCCAATCAAGACCTGCTGGGATTCGTGCACATGGTGCCGTCGCGCGCACGGGAACGCATTGTCGACCTGGCCTCGACGCAGTTGCCGACAGGTGGCGCCTATCACCAGTATCAACCGCTCACCAAGCGCGGGAACAACGACGTCGGCGGCAACTTCAATGATGATCCGCACTGGCTGATCATCGGTGTCTCCGCTTATATCAAGGAGACGGGCGACTGGAGCATCCTCGATGAACCTGTTCCCTATGACAATCAACCGGGCTCCGAGACGCCGCTCTACGAGCACTTGCAACGCAGCTTCCAGTACACGCTCGACCGCCTCGGGCCGCATGGGCTGCCGCTGATCGGTCGCGCCGACTGGAACGACTGCCTGAATCTGAACTGCTTCTCGGACACCCCGGGCCAGTCCTTCCAGACCACGACCAACAAAGAAGGCAAAGTCGCCGAATCGATCTTCATCGCCGGCCTCTTCGTTCTCGCCGGACAAGAGCTGGCGGCGATTGCCGACCATCGCTGTCACAAAGATGAAGCCAAGAGATATCTCGTCGAAGTCAAAAAGATGGATGAAACCATCCACAAGTACGGCTGGGACGGCGAATGGTTCCTGCGCGCCTATGACGATTTCGGCAAGAAAGTGGGATCGAACGAATGCGAGGAGGGCAAGATCTTCATCGAGCCTCAAGGTTTCTGCGTGCTCGCCGGAGTCGGCCTGGAAGATGGACTGGCGAAGAAAGCGCTTGATTCAACGCGAAAGCACCTGGCGACGAAACACGGCATCGTTCTGCAGCAGCCCGCCTATTCCCGCTACTACCTGCATCTCGGAGAGATTTCGTCTTACCCGCCGGGCTACAAAGAAAACGCCGGGATCTTCTGCCACAACAATCCATGGGTCATGATTGCGGAAGCGAAGGTCGGAAACGGCGACAACGCTCACGATTACTACTCGCGTATCAACCCCTCTGCCCGCGAGGCAATCAGTGATCTTCATCGCTGCGAACCCTATGTCTATTCGCAGATGATCGCCGGTAAAGACGCCCCCACGCACGGCGAAGCCAAGAATTCCTGGCTGACCGGAACAGCCGCATGGAACTACTACGCCATCGTTCAGCAGATTCTCGGGATCCAAACTTCCCTCGATGGCCTGCAGATCGCGCCGGTGATTCCGACCTCGTGGAAAGGTTTCAAGGCAACGCGTAAGTATCGTGGCGTGACTTATAAAATCGAGATCGAGCGCCTGGGCAAAGGTAACAACATCGCTCTCACCGTCGATGGCAAGAAAGTGGACGGGAACACAGTGCCCATTCCTGCCAATGGAACAAAAGAAATCACTGTCCGCGGCACACTGACTTAGCGCCGTAGGCGCGACTTGTAATAGCCCGGCGATTTATCGCCAGGTAACCTAACCCAACGTCACGAAGTCCCATCGGGACGACTGACCTCCATGGACGCGGGGGAAACAGATTTGTATATCGCTAACCAACAACGCTATCAGGCGATGCAATACCGGCGCTGCGGCCGCAGTGGCCTGCAGCTACCCGCAATCTCCCTGGGGCTTTGGCACAATTTTGGCGGAGTGGACGTTTACGAGAACGGTCGCGCGATCGTGCTCCGCGCCTTTGACCTCGGCATCACGCAGATCGATCTGGCGAACAACTACGGCCCGCCGCCGGGATCAGCCGAAGAAACCTTCGGCAAGATCCTGAAGCAGGATTTGAGCGCCTATCGCGATGAACTCATCATCACCACCAAGGCCGGATATGACATGTGGCCCGGTCCGTATGGCGAGTGGGGATCGCGGAAATACCTGATCGCCAGCCTGAACCAGAGCCTGAAGCGCATGGGACTGGAATACGTGGACATTTTTTATTCCCATCGCCCTGATCCCAAGACACCGCTGGAAGAAACGATGGGCGCGCTGGACTTCGCGGTGCGCTCGGGAATAGCCCTATACGCCGGCATCTCGAACTACAACGCCGAGCAGACACGCGAAGCAGTGCGGATTCTGCGCGAATTGGGCACACCCTGCCTGATCCACCAGCCCAGCTATTCCATGTTCCGGCGCGACATCGAGCGCGGCGTCCTTGATGTTCTCGGAGAAGAGGGCGTAGGCTGCATCGCCTTCAGTCCATTGGCGCAGGGTCTGCTAACAGACCGTTATCTCAACGGCATTCCCGCTGGCTCACGTGCCTCGAAACCGCATGGCTTCCTGAAAGCCAGGGACGTGGATGAACGCCGCGTGGGTCAAGTCCGAGAACTGCAGTCCATTGCGAAGAAGCGTGGCCAGACGTTGGCGCAACTGGCAATTGCCTGGGTTTTGCGAGACGCACGCATGACCAGCGCGCTGATCGGCGCCAGCAGCGTCCAGCAACTGGAACAGAACGTCGCAGCGATCAACAATCTGAAATTTGCGCCAGAAGAACTGGCACAGATCGACCAAATCCTGGAAAAGTGAGATGCAAGACCCCAAACAAGCCGAAGGAAGGCTTGAACAGGCCACCCGCGAGCGCTCTACGGCTTCGCCTTTCCAGGCAGAATCTGCTCGCGTGGCACAATACCCTTCCCCTCGAGCACCGAATAGAACTTATCGGAGTCGAGGTTCGTCATCTTGTCGACGGTGCCGGATGGCCAATCGATTTCGACTGAATCGATCTTCGTAGACGCACCCAACCCAAAGTGCTGGCGCAAATCATTCTGCGAGAGATAGCTCGCCCCGCTAAGGACTTGGGATGTCTGCGTGACTCCGCCGGCCGTGATCTTGACTCTGGCATTGATCGCCAACCGATTTGTTTTCGTGCCCGCGAGTTCGAAGCTGACCCAATGCCGTCCAGGGATGCCTTTGTTGCGGAGAATCATGGGAGGGCCGTCTAAATCCTCGATCACGACGTCCACATTGCCGTCATTGAACAGATCCGCGACAGCGACGCCGCGCGAGACGCGCCTTTCCTGCAGCGCGGCTCCTGCCTGCTGGCTCGCATCACAGAATGTTCCGTCGCCCTGGTTGATATTCAGCACCTTCGGCTGCGCATATCCGGCGCCGGGAAGATCGCCCATCTGCGGGTAAACCTGGCCAGAAACGAAGATAAGGTCCAGCCAGCCATCATTGTCGACGTCGAACAGCTCATCCCCCCACTTCACCCATGGAAGCGAAGGCAAGGCGACACCCGACTTGTAGGAGACGTCGTGGAAGTTGTAGTCGCCTTCGTTCTTGTAGAGGGTGCTGTATTCGTCCGCGAAGTTCGTAACGTAGATCGACGGCCGGCCGGTGTGGTCGTAGTCGCCCAGGGCCAACCCCATCGAGCCCTGTTCGGAGCCGTCTTCGCTCACTGCAGTCCCGGATTCCAATCCCATCTCGCTGAACTTTCCCTTGCCTTCATTCTTATAGAGAAAATTTGGTCCGGAATCATTGGCTACATATAGGTCTGGACGCCCGGTGTTGTTTAGGTCGATGAAGACGGATCCCAATCCGTAAAAACCGTCGGGATCGTCAGTTCCACTTGCCTTCGACACATTCGTGAATGTCCCGTCGCCGTTGTTGTGAAACAGAGAGTCGCCGGCACCGCGCAGGCCGCGAGGACCGCACTGCACGTCCCGTCCGCGGTATTTGCAGGTGGGAACCTTACCGAATCCGGGCAGGTCGTTCAGCTTGAAATCAACGTAGTTGGCGACAAAGAGGTCGACATATCCATCATTGTCGTAATCACCAAATGTGGCTCCCGTCGAATAGCGACCATCGGCGACGCCGGCCTTCGCGGTTACGTCGGTAAAGGTTCCGTCGCCATTGTTGCGGTAGAGAACGTTGCCGCCCAGCGTCGTAATGAACAGGTCAGGCCAGCCGTCGTTGTTGTAGTCGCCGACCGCGCCCCCATTCGCATATCCCGGACTCGCGATGCCGGCTTTCTCCGTCACGTCGGTAAAAGTTCCGTCGTGGTTGTTGTGATAGAGCGCGCCGCGCGCCTTTTCACCTTTCAGCGCGCCAGCGACGCTGGGAGCATTGGTGAAATAGATGTCCGGCCAGCCATCACGATCGTAGTCGAAAACGATGACTCCGCCAGACATTGATTCCACGATATATCGCTTCTCCGGATCGTAGAAATGCTGGAACTGAATTCCTGCGCTCTTGGTGACGTCCTCGAGCTGAGGAATCTTGCGGCCCTGACAAACGATGTTCTTGACGCCTGGCGGAGGCGGCGGAGGCGCGGAGTGGCCGCCCTGACCGAGCGCAGAGACAAGCGCTCCAAATGAGAGAAGCAGAAAGGTTAAAATTCGAGTGAGTACTTTGAGCATCAGATATTAGTTCGGGTCGGAACTTTCCGCTTTCTTCGAGTTCTCTTCCAGTCGCCTCACCGACGACTCACGCTTGTCTGCCTTGATCTGCTTATAGACTGCTAGTTCACGATCCGCATCTTCGCGCCGGCCATCCTTACGATAAGCCATCTGGAGCTGATAATGCACGTAGTCCAGGTCGGGTGAAAGCTTCGCGGCGGACTCCAGATACGTAATCGCCTCCTTAGTTTGACCGCCATCCAAAAACGCTTTTCCCAACTGGTAGTTGGCGCCGGGATGATTCGGAGCTTTGGCAAGGACGTTCTTCAGATGAACGACCGCTTCGTCGGTTTTCGATAAGCGGAGCAGTGCGTACGCAAGGCTATATTCGGTTTCGACGTCATCCGGAGAAGCCACCATCTCCGCGCGAAACTCCTTGATGGCGTCGTCGTATTTCTCGAGCCTCATCCACGCGCTTCCGGCGATGAAATGCGCTCGTTGCAGCTGAGGATCGATTTGCAGGGCCTTCTGGCACGCAGAGGCTGCTTGTGGGTAATAACCCATTTCGCTCCAGGCTTGCGCGATCAGAATCAGGGTATCGGTCGAGGATTGCTGAGCCTGAAGCTTCTGGAGGAGCCCAGAGGCTGGCTGATACTGATTTGTCTTAATCAGGGACAGCGCCCATGCGTACGCAATTCGCGGATCCTGTAGGGCATCATCCCCGAGCGGAGCGAAGGCCTGCGCCGCCTCGGCGAACGAGTTCGTGCTGAATAAAGCCATTCCCAGCATCGTCCGCAGCGCCAGATCCTGCGGTTCGGCTTTGACGGCAACTCGCAGCGCACGGGCAGCCTCGGGATAATCCTCCTGGCGCATGGCCGCCATGCCCAGGTTCCGCATCAATCGCGGGGTATCGGGGTTCCACGATTCCGCTTCTTTGAAGAGTTCAGCGGCAACGGCGTAATTCTTCTGTCTAGCTTCGGCAGTACCCCAGTCGTTAAAGCTGATTCCAAGGATCGACTGCAGCTGTTTCTTCCGCGCGGCGATCGCTTCCTGCTCCCGCGCGTTCAGCTTTGGATTAGCTGACCCTTCTGGTTTATTGGAATCGGGAACAGGCGGGACAATCCCCGGAAGCCCACCTCCAGGAGCCTCAGCTCCGCCCATCCCTGATACTTCCGCAGCCTGGCTTCCGACCTGCTTTTCAATCTGCTTCATATACAGCGCGAAGAGCGCCTTAGAGTGCTCCAGGTAACGCTGTCCTTCGTCCTTGTTGCCGTCGCTGATGAGGAGTCGACCCAGAATGATGTAGCCCTTGCGTATCTGATAAGCGTTCCGGCCTTCATCACTGCCGGTAAGGGCGATGGCCTTCTGCAGATATTCCTTCGTCAACGCGTAGTTCTTCTCTTGATATGCGTTTTCGCCAAGAATTAACCAGGGATCCGGAGAACTGGGGTCCGCTTGGGCAGCGATCTTCAAGTGTGCGTCCGACTCGCGGAACTTCCCCTGCTTCGATTCCATGCCGCCCAGGTAATGGTTCGCGAAATAATCATGCGGCTCTAATCTCACCGCTTCCTGTAGTTCACGTAGCGACTCTTCGGTGGGACCCCACCCATTGTTTTCAAGGATGCTCAGAGCAAGGAAAAAATGGACGTGGGGCAGTGTCGGGTCGAGGGCAATGGCTCTCTTGAACTCGCGAATAGCGTCGTCCCGATAGCCATGGTCGCGGTATCCGCCTCCGAAAACCATGTGCCAGATAGCCCGATCACCGTAGTCGCTAAGCATGGTCGCGAATACTTGTTGGGCTTTGTCTTTCTCTTTCAGTTGCAGATAAGTATTTGCCAGCGCGAATTGGACGTTCGGATCTTTCTTTTGCTGCAGCGATTTTCCGAATGCTGCGATCGCTTGTTCCGTATCATCCTTTAGGAGAAGCGCTTTGCCCTTCGCAAACCAGGCGCCCGCATCTCCAGGATCGGACTGCAACAATTGGTCGAGCTGCCGGATAGCTTCGTCAGGCTTATCCGCCATCGTATACGCCACCGCAAGCTTGGAACGAACCTCGCGAGCATCCTCCAGCGTTAGCGATCGCTGGAAATCTTTGATGGCATTTTCATACTCCAGCTCCGCCATCTCCAGCATTCCCATCTCTCCGAGAGCCATGGACGCCAATTTCTGACTGGCGGCCTCGACTTCGGCAGGAGACCCACTCGCCAAGGCAGTCCGTTCCTGGTTGTATGCCCTTTGAAGCGGCTCACCGGTCGGCAGACCTGACGATTTGGGAGTCGAATTTCGCGGCTTCGCGACTCCTGCTTTTGGCTGTTGTGCCGTCGCCGCCAGTGCGAGCACCAAGAAACAGAACAACCAACGAAGCGCTTTATGGGAGAGAGGGTGACAGAACAGGCTATACGAGCTTGGGATATGTCTAGACACAATCAGAACCGGATTCCGGGAGCCGAAAAGCAGAACGGCAGAACCTGATTTTATCAGGTCCTGCCGTTCGTGGTTGTTAAGTCCAGTACCCAGTTCGCTTAGAACGTAAGGTGCAGACCGTATTGGATTTGCCGACCTGCATTGCCAACCACGGCATTCGACTGACCCCAGCCGGAGCTGTAGGTCTGACTTGAAATGACGTTGTTGGTTGGACTGCATGGCATATACAAACCCGAAGCGTTTGCAGCGCCGCAGTTCACGCTCTGGATCGGATTGCCCGTCAGAGTGCCCGAGTCATTCCGGAAGTTCGCGTGATTGAACGCATTGAACAAATCGAGACGGAACTGCAGTCTGAACCTTTCGGTCAGCTTGAAGTTCTTATCGATTGACAAATCGGTGTTCAACAGGCTGCTGCCCTGGCAGAAGCCGCGTGGCTCCATGTTCGGGCTGATGGTGCCGATCTGGTAGCCGACCATGGTAAACGCGTTCTGATTGAGAACGGTGTTTCCATTTCGGATGGCGCAGCCTTGTCCCGCGACAACCATGGGACGCTCTGCACCTACCCAACCGGTGTTGAACGTCGAGTTCAAAGTACCGCGGTACGCATCGTTCGGCGCACAGGTTGGATCGGCAAGGCAGTTAGGACTGGTGATCAGGTTGTTTGTATTCTCGCCGAGTCCATTCTGGAATACGCTGATGGAGTTACCCATCGCTTCCGTGGTGATCAGGCCCAGTTCCCATCCTCCAAGCGCTCCGCGTACCATCGTGCTCGACTGATTGAGGTCGGGCAAATAGTAGTTGAAGTTGGCCGTGAAGATGTGAGGACGGTTGATGCTGGAGTTGCCTTTGTCGAGGGCAGGATCTGCTGGATACAGCAGGCCGCCGCCCACGCCGAGGCCACCGGACGAATCATCCGTCATGCCAGCAGGGGTTGCGATGGAATGTGACCAGGTGTAAGCCGCTTGCAGCTGTGACCTCTTGTACCGCGTCTTGAACAACGCCTGTAAAGAGTTGTATGTCGAACTGCCTTTATGCGCCCACCATGTCAGGTTGCTCGAATAGTTGTTGAAGGCATAGAACCCTGCGGTCTGTGCCTGAGCAGCGGTCATGAACGATGCTGCCGTCCAGTTCTGAGGCGCGATCGAGTTGATGTTCTCGCTCGACGTCTGGAACAGGGCATGGTTGCCAACATAGCCCAACTCGAGAATGGTATCTCTGGCAAGGCTTCTCTGAATGCTGAAGTTCCACTGATACGACATGGGAACGACAGCTCTTGAGTCCATACCGCCGGCCGGAGCAGAGCCGGGGTTTACGGTTGCGGTTGACGGGTCAGCGTCCAAAGCACGCGTGTAACCCGCCGTAACAGCGAATGGAGCGTTTCCAACCAGGGTGTAGCGGCTTACACGCTCGCGCTGGTAGAACGTACCGAATCCAGCTCGAATCGCGGTGTTGCCATCACCCCAAGGATCCCACGCGACACCAACGCGAGGAGCAATCAGGTGATTGCTGTTGTTGACCAGTGCACGGCCAGGGCCGGCAGTTCCGGAAGTGAAGCTCGTTCCGTACTGTGCATTAGCAGCGCCGCAAGGATCGGTACCCGAAACGACCCACAGACCATTGCAAGCGTCGGAAGCGGGAAGTGCCGGGTTGTACAGGCTAGGTTGGAAGTTGGTGATTTGATTGTCTGGTTGATAGGGAGCATCCAGGAAAGACCAGCGCAGACCAAGATCAAGCGTCACACGCGAGTTTACTTTCCAGTTGTCGGCTACGTAGAACTCGTCATCGTGCCAACGCAGCTGCGCCCGAGTGTTCGTCGAGAGCTCGCTCAAACTCCAGTTGGCTCCCGGGATCATCAGGTTCGCCAAGTCGTTGTTGGTAGGAACGCTGGTGGCCCAGTTCGCGGAACCGAAAGTCGGACGCTCGATCGAAGACGCATTGATGTCTTCGTTCTTGCCGTTCCAGCTCGCCAACGCACCGAACTTCAGAGTGTGCTTGCCGATAACCTTAGAAGCGTCATCCTTGGCAACATACAAGTCGAGAGTGTTATTCCAGGGAGCAATCGTCCAATAGTTCTGATAGCTACCATACGCATTCAGTCCGCCCCAGAGAGTGGGGAGGCTGGCTGCGGAGTGCTTCATGGAATTCGGGTACTGTGACGGAATCGCGGCACTGATGGCGCTCTGCAACGCTTCTCCGTACAGGTATCCGTTGTTGGGATTGATACCACCTTCGGTGATGTTGATGCGGTTGTTCGAATAAGAGAACTCAGCATCGTTCACCATCGTCGTGCCAATGGTCCGGGTCCACTTGCCGACGATGCTCTTGGAAGGCTGGATCCAGTTGTCATTCAACGCCGGATAAGGATCTTCGCCCCAGTAGCCGGAGTTGTACGCATCGTTGCTCCAGGAATCCTGGGTGAAGCGTCCCATGAAAGTATTGTTCTTGCTCAAGTTGTAGTCGACGCGGACATTTTCCTGGCGCCACATTACAGGGCTAGGAATCGATGCCGACCAGTTAGAACCATTGACGTACGCCTGGTTCGGCAGGGGGTACTTCTGCACCATCAGCAATGCCGCAGGATCGGGATTAGCGATCTTTAACGGATTTCCAGCAGCCTGATAAGCAGCTGGGATCGCCGGAGTCGCTTCACCGCAGCTTACGCCTTGAGAGAAATCGCCCTGCGCTTCGGCCGCCGTCGGCACGCAGCCCGTCTTTGTCGAACCAGAAATGTTGTGGTTCCACTCCTGGCTCCAGAAGAAGAACAGCTTGTTCTTAATGATCGGGCCGCCAATCGAGTAACCCCAGTCATTGCGGTTCAGCTTATCCTTGCCGTCGTGAGGAAGCGTTTGTCCGGCTGCCTCGGCGACTGCAGTTCTCTGAGCTGCAAACCACGTGCGGGAGTCAAGCGCCGTGTTACGGCCGCTGTACAGAACGGTGCCGTGCCAGTCGTTGCTTCCACTGCGGGTGACGATATTGATGACTGCACCAGCAGCCTGGCCGTATTCCGCACCGTAGCTGTTGCGCAGCATCTTGAATTCCGCGATCGATTCGATCGAAGGATAGATCAAAATCGTGCGGTTCGAACCTGTGTCGTTGTTATTGGCGCCGTCCACCAGGTAGAGGTTCGTGGTGGTTGCGTTTCCGTTGACCGAGAAGTCAACGCCAGCCTGCAGGCCTTTGTTCTTGCTGTCGAAGTTGTTTGCCGCGGATACGCCGGGCATCAACTGCGTCAACTGGACGAAGCTGCGACCGTTCAGAGGCAGT
>Ga0335083_10009272_pt1 | contig 11946 bp, 9 predicted proteins | sample Lox_Sample_42_FD_206716 | JGI IMG/M metagenome (GOLD analysis project Ga0335083, IMG submission 206716) | Soil microbial communities from Loxahatchee National Wildlife Refuge, Florida, United States - Lox_Sample_4.2 | ecosystem: Environmental > Terrestrial > Soil > Wetlands | place: USA: Florida... | reverse complement strand
CCGCATGACCCCCGAGTTGATCGCGCGATTCGTCGACGAGCCGCCCGCCACCCGCGCGGTCTACGACGGCCGACCCGGACATCCGGTCGTGCTCGGCCCGGTGCAGATGCGTCTGATCGGAAACCTCCACGGCAAGCTTGGCGCACAGGCCCTCCTGCAGGGAGGCAAGACGATCGAATGCGGACATTGCTTGCGCTCGGCGCGCGACGTCGACACACCCGAAGACCTGGAGGCGATACGTCATGAAGCTAGAGCAGTCGTTTGAGGTAGCCGCACCGCTCGACCAGGTGTGGGAGACGCTGATCGACGTGGAGCACGTCGCGCCCTGCCTGCCGGGCGCCGCCGTCACCGGCCGCAACGAGGACGGCAGCTACAACGGGACGTTCACGGTGAAGATAGGGCCGACCACCGCCTCCTACACCGGCAAGCTGGAGATGCAGAACATCGACGAGACGTCCCACACGGCGACCATGAACGCCCAGGGCACCGACAAGCGCGGACAGGGCGGCGCTAAGGCGACGATCCTGTCAAGGCTCGCGCCGGCCGATGGGCAGGGCACCCGGGTCGAGGTCGTGACCGACTACCACATCACAGGGCGCCTGGCGCGGTTCGGACGCGGCGGGATGATCGAGGACATCTCCGAGCGGCTGCTCAAGGAGTTTGCCAAGCGCCTCCAGAGCTCGCTTGTAGCCCAGCCGGCGACGTACGCCGCTGCTGCCCATGCGGCCGCTGCAGAGCGAGCTGGTATCGAGCCAGACGCCACGGACTCGATGCGGACGGCCGACACCGTCGTTTCCTCGTCCCCGGAGCCGTCCTCGGCCCCCGAGCCGTCCTCGGCCCCGGAGCCGTCCCCGGCCCCGGAGCCGTCCCCGGCCCCCGAGCCGTCCCCGGCGGACGCGCCGACCGAAGTGGCCGAACCCGCCGTGGAGGCGGTGTCCCCGCCGGGGCCCACGCCGGCCCAGGCCGAGTGGGCTCCGCCTTCGACCTACGACACCGGACCGACGCCGCCGGCCCCTCCAGGATCCGCACCACCGGTCCACGAGTCTCCAGTGGCGCCGCCGCCACCGCCGGCCGCGGCGCACACGCCGCCGCCACCGCCCAGCGCGGCGCAAACGCCACCCGTCGAGAATCCCCCGCTGCCGAGCGAGCCGATGCAAGGCCTGTCGCTGGTGGGATCCGTCGTCTGGGGGCGGGTCAAACGCAACCCGGCTCCGGTTGCCGCGGCGGGTGTCGCGGTCGTGCTGCTGATGGCCCGGCGCAGACGGCGCCGGCATGGTCACTGAACCGGGCCAAAGATCAGGAGGGGTCCCGATGCGATGGGCCCAGTAGGCGCGCGATGATCCTCGCGTGCACGGAACGCTTGGATCGGTTCGTGGGGCGCTGACGTCGCTGGTTGTTCCGGCGGCACTGCTGGGTCAGCCGCTGGCGTCGCAGGTCGGAGGCGACGCCGACGACGCCGATCCGAGACTCGTCTGGCAGTCGAGCATCGGCCAGTTCATCTTTCTCCAGGCGCTGGCCGAGGAGCGGATGTGATGGGGGCGCGTTCAGCCACGCGGGGGCGCGTGGCGTTGGGGGACAAGCTCGATGGGGCTCGGCGCTGCTAGCCGCGCTGAGCCCCATCCAGTGTGCGGACGTGATCGGAGTCAGGCGAAACGGGATGTAGGTCCCCCGCGGCCGGGCCGGCTTGGGGCACTGGCCCGGCACGCGGCGAGTTGGCTACGGCCGCCGCGGCCCCGTTTCCGTTGAGCGCGCCCGCTAGCTGCTCGCGGGCGTGCGGTCCGCGGAGATCAAGCTTCTCGTAGATGTGGCCGAGGTGCGTTCCGACGGTCTTGACCGACACGAATAGCGTCCTGCCGATCTCACGATTTGTCAGCCCGCCCGCGGCGAGCTCGGCGACGCGCCGCTCGGCCGGCGTGAGCGCCTCGGCACCGGATGCACGGTCCCGGCGGACATGGACGCCGGTCGCGGCCATCTCTTCGTCGATCCGCATGGCTAGAGGCTCAGCGCCGCATCGCCACGCGAGCTCGAGCGCGTCGCGCAGCGGCTGGCGGGCCGCGCTCCGCTTGCCCGCGCGGCGCTGAGCTGCGCCCAGGTCGAACAGCGCCTGGGCGAGCTCGAGGCGCGCCGGCGAGCGCCGGAGGTGCTCGACCGCATGGGTCAACATCGCGATCCCGTCCTCGCCGCCGGCGAGTACGCCGCAGACGCGGAGCGCGACTCCGACGGCCCGGGGCTGCGAGAACCATCGCGCCCGCTCGAGCTCCTCGCCCGCGAGAGTGCGCGCCTGGTCGAGATCGGCGGCCGCGAGCGCGAGCGAGAGCGTCGAGCGCCACGGGAGGAGGTTCGGGTTGTCGACGTTCGCGACCTCGCTCGAGCGGCGGAGGTCCGCGATCGCGTCGTCCGTCCGGCCCTGCGCCATCCGGACCCGGCCGCGCGCCATCAGGGCATGAGCCGTGGCGGAGGTGTCGACCGCTGCCTCAATCGGTGCCTGGGCGAGCCGGGCGTCGGCCTCGGCGGTCGCGCCGCGCTCGAGCAGCGCCTGCGCGAGGAACGTCGCCGACCAGATCCGCGCCCACACAACCTCGTGGCGGTCGCCGAGCTCGAGTGCCGCACGCGCGTCAGCCTCGGCCCGAGCCAGGTCGCCCACGCGGAGCGCCAGCAGCGCCCCCCAGGTCAGGCTGCTGAGATGGGCATCGATCGCGCCGCGCGACACCGTGTCGGCGCGCACGTCTGCGATCTCCTCCCGCGCACGCTCCACCTCGTCGGCGAACACCAGCGCACACGTGGCGTATCTGCCCATCTGCGGACCGGTCGGCTCCTCGGCGACGAGCCGTCCGCGATCGAGCCCGGCATCCATCAGCTCGCGCCAATTGCCGAAATAGGGCCCTCGTGCCGCCTGCCAGCACGCGTCGAACACCCGCAGGCCGCGCCCGGCCGGCCCGGCCGCGACCGCAAGCTCGCGCAGCATCGGCAGGCGTGGCTCGATCTCGGCGACCAGACGACGATCCACCGATGCCGTCAGCGCGCGGAGCGTCTCGAGCACGGCGAGCAGTGGCGGCGCGGCGCCCGGGCCCAGCTCTTCGATCGTCTTGACGAGCACCGCGTGCGCCTGTATCGGCTGTCCGTCCCACAGGAGCACTTCGCTGAGAAGGCGCGCCAGTCTGACCCGGATCGCGGGCGCGATAACGAGTTCGAGCGCCTCGCGAAGGTGGCGAGCGGCCGCCGGATCGCGCGCCAGAGCCTCGGCTTCGCCGAGCTCCGCGAGCACCAGCCCGCGCGCTTCGTTACCGGGTGGCTCCTGCAGCGTCCGCCGCAGCAGCCGAACCGCCGTCCGTGGAGCTCCGTCCGCGAGCGCCGCTCGCGCCGCCTCGCGCAGCAGCACGACGACCGCTGGGTCGGCCGCCGGCTCGCCGCGCAACAGGTGCGCTCCGACCCGGGTGCTACGCGCGCCCTCGGCGGCCAGCATCAGCCCGGCCCGCCGGTGCCCGTCCGCGAGCGCGGCCGCCGGGATCCGCTCGTACACGGCGTGCTGCAGCAACGGGTGGACGAACGCCAGTGTCGACGACGACACGAGGATCTGCGCTGAGATCAGGCGATCGGCTGCCCTCAACGCTCGGGTGCCTGGAATGCCGGCGAGCGTGGCCGCCTGGCGCAGCGAGGCGCTCTCGAGCACGGCCACCGACCGGGCCAGATTCCGAGAGTCGGCGCCGAGGTGGTTCAGTCGCGCCACCACCGCCCGGGAGACCGATTCAGGGCGAACGCTCTCGACACGTGAGACGCTGGCGGCCACCGGCTCGACGCGCTCGGTCGCGAGCTCGGCAATCAGCTCGCGCACCAGAAACGGGTTGCCGGCGCTCGCCCGCGCGCACGCCGCGCAGAAGTCCGCGTCGGCCCGGACGCCAAACCTGGAACGCACGAGGGTGGCGACCGCGTTCGGGCTCAGCGACGCGGGCTCGATCAGGATCGCGCGCGGATCGGCGCGCAGCGCGACCAGCAGCTCCTTCGCCGTCGACGGCTCGCCGTCGCGGACGGTCACCACGACCAGTACGCCGAGCTCGTCGCAGCGGGCGCTCACGTAGGCGAGGAACCGCAGCGACGGCGGGTCCGCCCAGTGGCAGTCGTCGACGACGAGCGCCAACGGGCCGCTGCTCGCGACGTTGGCGGTCAGCCAGTACAGGCTGTGAACGAGCGTGAACCGCCGATCTGCCGGCGGCCCCGCGTCGCCGGCGACGCGCGCCGCAGGCGATCTGTCCGTTCCCGGCTCTGGCGGTTCGTCCGACGTCGGCGCGGGAAGTTCGTCCTCCGCCGTCTCGGACTCCGCCGGGCTGGGCTCGAACAATGACCCTGCCGGCGCGGCCGGGCCCTGGAGAAGCACCGCGCGCCGCTCATCGCCGGTCCGCCTGAATGGCCCCTCGAACAGCTGGCGAACGACCCCGAACGAGAATTCCTGCTCGAGGTCGCTGCCACGCGCCCGGAGCACCCGCAGTCCCGCCGTCTCCGCCATGTCGGCGGCCGCCTGAAGCAGTGCCGTCTTACCGATGCCCGCCGGGCCGGCGATCACGACAAGCCCCCCGGCTCCGCCGCCCGCTTCCCGTGTGGCTTGCTGCATCTCGCGGAGCTCGGGCTCCCGTTCGAGCAGGATGTCAGTGCGCCGTGCGTCCACCAATCCAGTTCTTCCCCCGGGTTAGCGTCACGCGACCCCGTCGTCCCTACGCAAGTCTACCGTTTTGTAAGGGAAGGCACAGGTATTGGAACCGGTCCCAAGGGTCTAGTCTCTGGCAGGTCCAGGCGCCGTTACGCGAGTGATTCGCGTCCGTGAGGTAGTTCGAAGCTCGCAGCAGGCTGCACCGCAACCAACCCGCTGGGGTTGATCATCGGGTGCGTCAAGTAGTAATGGCGACGGATCTCGTCGAAGTCCACGGTTTCCGCGACGCCGGGCCACTGGTACAGATCGCGCGCGTACGGCCAGAGGTGGGGGTACTCGATGAGCTTGCGTAGCGAGCACTTGAAGTGAATTTGGTAGACGGCATCGAAGCGAACGAGCGTGGTGAACAGTCGCCAGTCGGTTTCGACCGGCCCCGGGCCGAATAGGAAGCGCCGGTCCGCGAGCCGAGCGTCGAGCTCGTCGAACGTTGCGAACAGCACTGCGACCTCGCGCTCGTAGATCTCCTGGTTGGTGGAGAAGCCCGCCTTGTAGACGGCGTCGTTGATGTTGTCGTAGATCCGGTCGTTGAGAGCGTCGATCTCGCCGTGCAGGGGCTTGGGAAACAGCTGCACCGGGTGCTCGGCGAGCGACGCGAACGTCGTCTCCAGCATCCGCAGGATGTCCGCGGATTCGTTGGAGACGATCTGGCCCGAGTACGTGTCCCACAGGACCGGCACGGTGACGCGCGCCGCGTACTCCGGATCGGTCGCCAGGTAAGCCTCGCTCAGGAATTGCATGCCGCCCGCCTGGTCGACGTACTCGCCTCCGGTGAAGGCCCAGCCACGCTCGTCACGGATCGGGTCGACGAACGAGATGCCGATCGCATTCTCCAGGCCCATCAGGCGACGGGCGATGATCGTGCGGTGTGCCCACGGACACGCGCGCGCCGCGTACAGGTGATAACGCGCCGCTTGTCGCGGGAACTCGGCGTCGCCGTCGGCGGACACCCAGCGGCGGAACTGGCTTATCTGCCGACGAAACGATCCGTCTACGCCCGACTCGGGGTCCCGGGTGGACATCGACGAGCTCACTCTTTCGACTTTACTGCGACGGGTCCGACGTTAGGCTCGCCGGATGACGAACACCCAGACCGACAAGGCGAACAGGTTCAGGGACCTGCACCGGCGAGGCGATCCGCTGCTCATGCCGAACGCGTGGGACCTCGGCTCCGCCGCGGTGCTCGCGTCGCTCGGGTTCGAGGCGCTCGCGACCACGAGCAGCGGGCACGCGGCGACACTGGGACGACTCGACGGCGGGGTGAGGAGGGATGAGGCGCTGGAACACGCGTCGACGTTGGCTCGCGGCACCGACCTTCCGATGTCCGCCGATCTCGAGAACGGCTTTGCCGATGACCCCGCCGGGGTGGCGGAGACGGTCGGGCTCGCGGTCCAGGCGGGCCTGGCGGGGTGCTCGGTGGAGGATTACTCGGGCGGGGCGGACGCGCGGATCTACGATCTCGCTCTCGCTCGCGAACGGGTCGCCGCCGCCGGCGATGCGGCCCACACGGGGCCGGTCAAGCTCGTTCTTACCGCGCGTGCGGAGAACCACATCCGCGGACGTGACGATCTAGCTGACACGATCGAGCGGCTGCAGGCCTATCAGGAGGCTGGAGCGGACGTCCTGTTCGCACCGGGACTCAAGCGCGCCGACGACATCCGCCGGGTTGTCGAGTCGGTCGACCGTCCGCTGAACGTGCTCGCGGTTCCGGGGGCGCCGCCGGTGGCCGAGTTGGCTTCGCTCGGCGTCGCCCGGATATCGGTCGGGGGAGCGTTCGCGTTCGCTGCGCTCGCAGCGCTGTGCGACGCCGCCGAGGAGCTACGCGCGAACGGCACGTACGGGTACCTCGAGCGCGCGGCAGCCGGTGCCAAGGCCGCCCGCAGGGCGTTCGCCGGTTAGTGCTCGTCCGGGTCGAATCCGCGTCAGGCGGCGGCGCGGAGCGTTCGCAGTGGTGGGCGCTCGATCGGCTCGGCGGCCGCCGGATGAGGAGCGTCGACGCCGGCGGAGGTGAACGTCGCGGGCAGCGGGCCGCGGAGACGGCCCTCGCGCTCGAGCCGGACCGCGACCGCTCGCAGGACCGCGTATGCCATCGGACCGAGATCCCGGAGCGCCTGGTGCGCGTTCTGGCGCACATCGAGGTCGACCTGGGCTATCGCATCGAGTCCGGCGAGCGTGTAGGCGTCGATCAGCAGGCCGACGTCGACTCCGTATCCGGTCGCGAACGGGAGCCGTTCGAGCAGGTCGCGCCGCGCGGCGATCTCGCCCGCGAGCGGCTGACGGACCGCGGCCAGATCGGGATAGAACAGGTTGAGCAGCGGGCGGGCGGTGAGCTCGGTGACCCGACCGCCGCCGTCGGGGACCGTGACCTCGCCGACCCGGAACGGCCGCCGGTAGAACCCTTTCACGAACGAGATCCTCGGTTCGCACAGCAGCGGGCCGAGCACACCGCACGCGAAATGTGCGCCGAACTGCTCGGAGTCCGCGTCGAGAAAGCAGATCACCTCGCCGGTGAGGATCGGCAACGCGCGCCACATCGCGTCGCCCTTGCCGAGAACCGGGCCGTGCTCGGGCATGAGCGCTTCCTGATCGTGGACTTCTGCGCCGAACCCACGCGCGATCTCCGCGGTACCGTCGCTCGAACGATCGACGACCACGATCTGGTCGATGACGCCGGCCTCACGCAGCGGGACCAGCTCCTCGAGGATCGGGCCGATCGTGCGCGCCTCGTTGCGCGCGGGCAGGCAGACCGACACCGTGCTGACGCGCCCTGCCGCGAGTCTCGCGGCCGGGAACGCGCCGTGGGGATAGGTGTTTGCGCGATCCCAGGACCGCGAGCGGATGGTCATCTCTGGAGAGGATGACAGCCGCGTGGAGCGAAGCCTTCCCGAAAGGCGATTGGCGATGGGCGCCGCGCGGGTACCACCGCCAGGGACCGCACCTGATATTGGAGTGCGCACCAACATCGCCTCGGTACTAGGATCGCCGTGGAGGTATAACCGGTGAACCGGGTCCTGAAGATCGGCGCATACCGGCGGCTGCTGGCTGCCTACACGTTGAGCGAGCTCGCGTTCATGGTCGGCGTCCTGACCCTCGCGCTGCTCGTCTACCGCCGCACCGGCAGCGCTCTGGGGGCAGCGGCGTTCTTCCTCGCGGCGCAGTTCGTGCCCGCATTGATCTCGCCGCTCGCGGTCGCGCGACTTGACGACCGCCCGCCGCGAGTGGTGCTGTCTGCTCTGTACTGGCTCGAAGCGATCGCGTTCTTCGCGCTGGCGTACGTGGCGATGCATTTCTCGCTGGTGCTGGTGCTGCTGCTCGCCCTCGTCGACGGGGTCGCGGCACTTACGTCGCGCGCGTTGGCGCGCGCGGCAACGGTCAGCGTGACGTCCGCGGTCGGGCTGCTCCGCGAAGGAAACGCGATCGCCAACGCCGGATTCTCGGTTTGCTACATGTTCGGCCCTGCGATCGGCGGAGCAGTCGTCGCGCTCGGCGGGACCAGCGCCGCGCTGATCGCCACCGGCTGCCTGTTCGCGGGGGTGGGGCTGACTCTGGCGACCGCGCGCGGTCTGCCTCGGCCGGCGCCGAGCCGGGCCACCGCCAAGGGCCGGATACGCGCCGCGGTCGAGTATGCCCGCCACCAGGTCATGATTCGCCGTCTCCTGGTCGTACAGGTGTTCGGCGTCCTGTTCTTCACGATCTCGATCCCGGTCGAGGTCGTATTCGCGGAGCATTCGCTGCACGCGGGTTCGGCCGGTTACGGCATTCTGCTGTCGGCCTGGGGGGCAGGGGCCGTCGCCGGCGCCGCCATCTATGCCCGCTGGCGCGCACTCCCTTCGCGATCTCTGATCGCGATCGGCGCACTGTCGCTTGGGATCGGCTTTGTGGTGATGGCGGTGGCGCCGACGCTGGCGGTCGCGATTGTCGGCGCGGCGTTCGCCGGAGTCGGCAACGGGGTCGAGTTGGTCGCTGCCCGTACGGCGCTCCAGGAGGAGACCGAGGCGCGCTGGATGGCGCTGATCATGAGCTTCAACGAGTCGTTGTTCCAGGCCGTGCCCGGCCTCGGCATCCTGCTCGGTGGCGCGATCACGGCCGTGGGGAGTCCCCGCGCGGCGTTCGCCGTGGCGGGGATCGGGTCGCTCGCGGTCACTGTCGCGGTGTGGTTTGCCCTGGCGGGGCTCGGGCCGGCGAGGCCGCGGCCTACGAACTCGGAGCCTCCGGCGTCGACCGACCGGCGGGCGGGTGCCTTTTCGGACTCTTCCGCGGACCCTGAGGACGCTGACCCAGGTCGTGAGGGACCTGGCTCGGACCCTGACGGCGGCGCGCCGCCGTCGAACGGCGACGCGCCCCGCGAGGCTCCACCGCCGGGCGGCGACGTGCCCCGCGAGGCTCCCCCGGCGCCCGTCGGGCGACATCAGTAGAGTCCGCCCGCGAGCGATCGCCGCCGTCTGCGCTCGGGGCTCGCCCGCTTTCCCATCGTGCGCCGTGCCTGCATCGACATCGGCTCGAACACGACGCGGCTGCTAGTCGCGGATTGCGACGGGGACCGGCTGCTCGAGGTTCACCAAGAGCGGGCCTTCACTCACGTCAGGCGAGGCCTGACCGCCGGCCAGGAGATTCACGAGGAGAAGATCGTGGAGGTGGCGACGGTCGTCGCGGCCCAGCTTCAGGCGGCGCTCGAGCTTGGGGCCGCCGACGTCCGGGGCGTCGCCACCGCGGCCGTCCGGCGGGCGGCGAACCGCGATGCACTGATCGCTGCCGTCCGTAACTCGTGCGGGCTGGAGGTCGAGATCCTGTCCGCCGCCGATGAGGCCCGCCTCGCGTTTGCCGGCGCCGCTCGAACGCTCGGCTACGATCCCGCCGGCCCGCTCGGCGTCGTCGACGCCGGCGGCGGATCATGCGAGCTCGTGGTGGGGACGGTGCCCGATCAGATCAGCTGGTTTGCGTCGTTCGAGCTCGGCTCGGGCGGGCTCGCGGACGAGTGCCTCCTCTCCGACCCGCCCTCGGAGGACGATCTCTCCCGGGCGCGGACGCGGGTGCGGAACGCGCTCGACGGCGTCCGGCCTCCGGCCACGGCCCGAGTGGTGGCGGTCGGCGGCAGCGCCACGTCCCTGCGGCGGATCGCTGGTCCGGTGCTTGACGCCGACGCGTTCGCACGAACGCTCGCGGTGGTCGGTGGCGCGCCGGCGGCCGAGGTCGCGCGTCGGTTCGCGCTCGACGAGGAGCGGGCCCGGCTCCTCCCGGCCGGGCTGCTGATCCTCGAGGCGGCGGCAGAGCTGTTCGGGGCGCCGCTCGAGGTCGCGAACGGCGGATTGCGCGAAGGCCTACTGCTGGAGGTGCCTGATGGCTGAAGTCGAAGATCCCGATCCGGCTGAGTCACCCGCAAGCGGCAGAGATGTTTCCCGCTTCGCGCGCCTCGAACCGCCGATTCCGCCGCGAGAAGCGATCGCGGAGGTCCGGATCCGTGCGCCGACGCGGGGGAACCGGCGACTCGAGCGGTTCCTGGAGGCAGTCAACGCCGACGGCCATGTCAAGGCTCTGTGGCACGTGTCCGCGGTAAACGCGTCCCGACGGCTCGGGCTCACCGACCATTCCTGGGTCCACATCCAAATCGTGCTCAACATCGGCCTGCGCCTGGCCCGGCTCCTATTCCGCCGCGGGATCAGCCCGAGCGTCACCGTCGACTACGGCATGAGCGACCACGACGCCGAGGTCGTGATCGCCGCCGCCTGCCTTTTCCACTGCGTCGGGATGTCGATCCACCGAGACGACCACGAGCGCTACAGCCTGTTCCTGACCGCTGATCGGCTGGGATCCCTGCTGGCGGGCGTCTACGAGGAGCCTGAACGGACCGTGATCGTCTCGGAGGCGATGCACGCGATCATCGGTCACCGGAGCCAAGGTGGCGAGCCATTCACCGTCGAGGCCGGAATCGTCCGCGTCGCCGACGCACTGGACATGGCTCGCGGGCGATCACGGATGGAGTTCGAGGCCGGAAGGCTCGACATCCACTCGATATCCGCGTATGCAATCGAGGACGTCAAGATCTCGCCGGGTCAGGACCGCGCCGTTCGCGTCGAAATCGCGATGTCCAACTCCGCCGGGATCTACCAGGTTGACGAGCTGCTAGCCAACAAACTCCGCGGATCCGGCCTTGAGGAGCACATCGAAGTGATCGCCCGGATCGACGCCGAGCACGAAAAGCGGCTGCTCACCGTGTTCAGGATCTGACCGCGCCCGGATAGGATCCCCGCGGTGAAACGCGCACTCGTGATCGCCGTCGCCGCGACCGCGCTGTCGCTGCTAGCCGCGCCGGCGGCGCTGGCGACCACTCAGACCGCGTCGTCGGGGAACGTCACGGCGACGTTCACGTTCAGCGGGAAGTACCCGAACTTCACCGGCCTGCGGCTGTCGATCGCCCAAGGAGGCACGGTCGTCTACAACGCGCCGGTCGTCTCCAAGCTGTGCGGCAAGTACTGCGCGCCGGCGGCGCCATCGGGCCCGGGAACTTCGGTGAGCGTGCTCGACCTCGAGCACGACGGGCAGCCGCACGTGCTGCTCGACCTGTACAGCGGCGGCGCCCACTGCTGCTGGATCGAGCAGGTCTTCTCGTTCGATCCGGGCACGATGACTTACGCGATGACCCAGCACGATTTCGGCGACCCGGGTGCGGACATCGTGGATCTGCGGCATGACGGCGGGTTCGAGTTCCTGACCGCGGACGACTCGTTCGCGTACGAGTTCACCGACTTCGCCGCGTCCGGCCTGCCGATCCAGATCCTGACCTTCTCCGATCGCCACTTCGTCGACGTCACGCTCCAGTACCCGAAGCTCATCTCGCGGGATGCGGCCCGATGGATGAAGGCGTTCAACAGCATCGCCAGGCAGCATTACTCGGACAGCGTCGGCGTGGTGGCGGCGTGGGCCGCCGACGAGGAGTTACTCGGGCATTCCGGGCTCGTCAACCGCTTTCTCGCGAGACAGGTGAAGGCCGGTCACCTGAACAGCGCGCTCAGCCCTGAAGAGCCCGGTGGCGCGAAGTTCGTCGCCAGGCTACGGAAGTTCCTGCGCCGGCACGGCTATCTGGGCTGAAGCCACTGTCGCCGGTCCAGCCGTCGAGGTCGTACCCGGACAGGCACTGCTCGACGAGCGCGTCGCCGGTCGACCCGCGCTAGAGGCGGTCGATGATCGGACGCAGCGCAGTCGGCTCACTCGCGGGGGGACGGGCGGGCGAGTGCGCCGTTATCCAGACG
>Ga0335083_10009270_pt1 | contig 11948 bp, 8 predicted proteins | sample Lox_Sample_42_FD_206716 | JGI IMG/M metagenome (GOLD analysis project Ga0335083, IMG submission 206716) | Soil microbial communities from Loxahatchee National Wildlife Refuge, Florida, United States - Lox_Sample_4.2 | ecosystem: Environmental > Terrestrial > Soil > Wetlands | place: USA: Florida... | reverse complement strand
GAGTGGCGCGTTCGTCGGTCGTGAGGCCGAGCTGGCGCAACTGGAGCAGGCCATCGCGCGCGCCGACAACGGGAGGTGTCTCGTCGTCGTCGACGGCGAGCCGGGCATCGGAAAGACGCGGCTCGTGCGCGAAGCGGTGGCAACGACGGGCGAGCGTGGGGCCGTCGTGCTGGCCGGACGTTGCCATGAGGAGCCGCTGCTGCCGTACCAGCCGTTCGCGGAGATGCTCGATCGCCTGCTCGACGCGGACGGCGATGCGCTGCTGGAGCGCGTCGGCGCGGGCGCCGGTGCGCTCGCGGCGCTCCTTCCCGATCTGCACTTGCGCGTCCCCACGCTCGACCAGCGCGCGGCGCCCGACCCCGACGCCGCGCGCTACATCCTCTTCCGCACGTTCGCGGTGGCGGCCGCCGGCGCGCCGCTCGTGCTCGTCGTCGACGACGCGCACTGGGCGACACCGGCAACCGTGCACCTGCTCGGTCACGTGCTCGACAGCGACACGATCGAATCGCTGCTCGTGATCGCAACCACGCGCGGAACGGACTCGAACCCCGCGCTTGCGCAGGCACTCGCGGCGTGGAGCGCGCGCCGAGTCGCAAGTGTCGTGCCACTCGACGGGCTCGGCGTAGCCGAAGTCGAGCGCCTCGTGGCGGATCGGCAGGGAGACCCCTTGCTCGTTCCCAAGCTCCACCGCACCACGGACGGCAACCCGTTCTTCGTCGAGGAGCTCGTGCGCTACGTCGCGGAACAAGGGGGCGGGGCCGCGCTTGAACGCGGCGAGCTTCCCGACACGGTGCGAGACACGATCGGACGCCGCCTCCTGCGCCTGCCCGACGCGACGCGCCGGGCGCTCGGCATCGCGGCCGTCGTCGGGATGGAGTTCGAGGTCGCGCTCGTTGCCGCGGCCGCCGGCCGGTCGCTGACGGCGATCGACGCCGCGCTCGACCCCGCACGCGAGGCGCGCGTCGTCGTCGACCGCCCGAACGCAGTCGGGACGAGTCGGTTCCGGCACGCGCTGCTCCGGCACGTGCTGTACGACGCGCTCGGGCCCGCGCGGCGGTCGGATCTGCACCGCCGTGTGGGTGAGGCGATCGACGCCGGCGCGGCCGACATCGAGGCGCGGCTTCCGGAGCTGGCGATGCACTTCGTGGAGGCCGCGCGCGACGACGAAGGTCGCCGGCGCGCGATCGACTACTGCCGGCGCGCCGCGCGTCGCTCGATCACGCAGCTCGCGTACGAGCAAGCCGTCGAGCTGCTCGAGGCCGCGTACGCGTTGGCGGCCGATTCGACGCTGGAGCGCGCTGTCGGTCTCGAGCTGGCCGACGCGATGGCCCGCAGCGGTGACGTGCCGCGCGCCTGGCAGCACTGGGTGCTCCATGTCGTCACGGCGCTCGATGCCGACGACACGTCCGCCGCGGCGGCCGCGCTGATCTCCGCAGTGCGTTGGCATAGCCAGTCGCCGCCGGGATGGGAGGACTACGCGCGCCGCGCCGTCGAGCAGTTCGGCACCGCGCGGGCGTACGACAAGGCCGTGCTGCTCGCCGTGCTCGCCCAGTATGTCCACGTCCGCGACCAGGATCGAGCCCGCGACTATGCGCGCGCGGCGATCGCCGCGGTACCCGACGGCGCGAACGAGCAACGAGAGGAGATCGCGCAGGAGGTGTGGGAGATCACCCACCCCGACGAGACGCCCGCTCAGCGCGTCGAGCGCCGACGCGACCTCGTCGATGCCGCTCGGCGCAGTGGCGACGCCGAACTGGTCGTGTCGTGCATGTCAGGTTTGCGCTTCGCGCACCTCGAGGCGGGCGATCTCGCCGCGTCCGACGCCGTCGGCGAGGAGTACGAGCGCTACGTCGAGGAGCTCCGGATCCCCCGCTACCTCGCGGGGGTGCAGCAACGGCGCGCGATGCGAGCACTCCTCGAGGGGCGCTTCGCCGACGCCGAGGCGCACGCGCAGGCGGCGGTGGATATACAGCCGCTCTCCGACTACCTCGAGGGCTACGCCGTGCAGCTGTTCGCGATCCGCAAGGAGCAAGGCCGGCTGTCCGAGATCCGGCCGGCCGTCGAGGAGTGGAGGCGCGCCGACCCCCGTGCCGCGTGGGACACCTCGTACATCATGTTGCTCACCGATCTGGGCGAGTTCGACGCCGCACGCGCCGCGCTTGCACCGCTCCTGCGATCCGGCTTGAACGCGGTCCCGCACGACGGGCTGCGTGCGGCGGCGCTCGCGGCGCTCGCCGACGCTGCGCCTCGGCTCGGCAACCGCGATCTGTGCGCCGAGCTCTACGACATGTTGCTCCCGCGCCGCAGCGACGTCATCGTGCTCACCGACGGCGTCGTGTGTTGGGGGGCGATGAGCCGCATTCTCGGGCCGCTCGCCCACGCGCTCGGGAAGGACGACACCGCGCTCGATCACTTCGAACACGCAATGGCCGTACACGAGCGCCTCGGCGCGCGGCCCTTCCTCGCGCGCGATCGCCTTGCCTGCGCGGTGCTCCTCGCGGAACGCGGCGACGTGCGGCGCGCCGCAACGCTCGAACGCACGGGCCGCGCGCTGGCCGAAAGCCTCGGGATGCCGATCCCGGCGTCCCCGATCACACCTGCTGGCTGATCCAAAGACCGAGTAGGTTCGAAAGCGAACTGCTCGGTGTTTCGAGCGATAGGTGCGCCGATCCGCCTTGACCAGCGAGAACGTTGTGATCGTGACAACGCGCCCTCGGCAGGATTCGAACCTGCGCACACGGCTCCGGAGGCCGATGCTCTATCCCCTGAGCTACGAGGGCAAGGGCATCCGATCGTAGCGGGCGCGCCGCGGGCCCCTCTGGAGTTCGTCGTTACCTGCGGCTGAAGCGGCGATTCAGTGCATCGAGCGTCGCGCGTGATGCAGCGTCGATCGCGCTCGCTCCACCGGCGAGTCCGAGATGTTGACCGGGGCGGTCGTCGACTCCGTCGAGCGCGACCGCGACGACCACCTGCTCGTCGTCGCCGGCGTCGTCTACGACACGTGCCCAAACCTTGCGGGCCGAGATGCCGATTCCGAGCTCGCGTACCGCTTCGATCGTTGCCTCGACCGCGCCGTCGACGCCGTGTCGCGCCGGCGCGCGTCCGATCGTCCGCTTGCCGTCGAAGACGAGGTGCACTTCGAGCTCGTCGGTGTCCGGGAACGCCAGTACCGCGAGCAGGCGGGCGCGGTTCGTCTCGGCCGTCTCCTCGACACCGGTCGCCGGCGGATTCGGGGTAACGCGCTCCATCGCCGGCGCCGGCGCCGGCGCGACGGGTGCGATCGGCAAGCCCGCCCGCCATCGGATCACTTCGACCGCAACGGGCCGGTCGGAATGGCGAGCGGCGATGCGTGACGCGGAGACGGGGACCGGTTGATCGATGCGTTCGGCGCGATCGGCCCGGTCGGATTTCTCGGCGACGTGCAGCTGAACCAACAGCATGTCGTCGTGCTCGTCGAAGCCTGCCGCGCAGACTCCCGGGAGCATTCGCAACTCGAGTTCGAGATCGTCAATCGACCAAGCGTCGCTGCGGTTGATCTGCGTCATCGCTTCGCCTGCTTCGCTTCGAGAAGGCGCGCGTCGGCGAGCCCGACGAGCTTGTCGAACTCGGTTGCCTCGTCGGGACACTGCGCGACACCGAAGGAGAAAGCCGGACATGCACTCTCGACACCTTCGGCGCGCCGGACTCGCCCGAGGAGCGCGGGAACGAGGTCGGCCTCGGTGTTCGGCAGGATCATCGCGAACTCGTCCCCGCCGATTCGTCCCGCGTTATCGCCGAAACGCAACGCGCGCCGGAAACGCTCGCCGAGATCGCGCAGCACCGCGTCGCCGGCCGGGTGGCCGAGCTCGTCGTTGATGCTCTTGAAGTGATCGAGATCGAGCAGCACGAGGGTGAACGGCCACCCGTACCTCGTACTGCGCGCGATCGCCATGTCGAGCAGGCGATCGAAGCTCCGCCGGTCGTACAGGCCCGTCAACGCGTCGTGCCACGCGTCGTACCGCTGCACGTCGAGGCGAAGGGCCAGAACGCACAAGCTCAGTAGCAGCGAGCGATCGAAGCCGACATCGTCGAGCGCCGGCCGCGTGTAGAGACCCGGTCCCGACACGAGGAGCTCTTCGTCCTCTCGAGCGAGCGGGCGGCGCCGGGCGCGAAACACCTGGCGGCCGACGGTCGCCTCCTCGATCACCACCGCGGCGTCGTCGAGCTCGAACTCGTCGACGAGCGCGTCGAGCGCCTTGTAGATGAGCGCGATCCCGGACTCACTCGTAGCTACCGATGAGGCGAACCCTTCGCCGAGCGCATTCATCCGCATTACCCCGGTGGGGGCGTCGCAACCGGACGTCGCCGAACCGGTCGCGCGTTGCTCGGCCGGGCCCGGAATGAGCGCTCCGAGCCCACGAGGGGTACCCGTCTGTTGCGACACGCGTGCCCTCCCTGGCCCATCGCAACGGCTCCCCAAGGCCTTGGCCCGCCGCCCCCTTCTGAAGCCCTTGTTCCCGTGCACACGCAGCATAGTGAGCTGCGCGCCGGGCGTGAAATGGAGCGAGCCGGAGAACGAAGGGGAATGTACGATCACACACCCCGAGCGAAGCGCGAGCCGGCCAACGTGATCTCGTTCCCATGATTCGAGACGACCTCTGCGCCGCGATCGCTCGCGCACTTTCACGAGCCGGACTCCCCGAGCCGGCCGAGGGTATCGGTCTCGACCCGGCCCGGAGTCGGGAGCACGGCGACTGGGCATCGAACGTCGCGCTGAAGTTGTCAAAAGTCGCCGGGAGCAGACCGCAGCAACTTGCGCAACAACTGAGGGAGTCCCTCGAGGCCGACGACGTCGCTCACCTCGCCCGGATCGAGATCGCCGGACCTGGCTTCCTCAACTTCTTTCTCGCGCCCTCGTGGCTGCAGGAAGTGCTGCGAACGGTCGTGGACGCGGGCGACACGTACGGTCACTCGACCGTGCTCGCGGGCCGCCGCATCAACCTCGAGTTCGTCTCGGCGAACCCCACCGGTCCGCTGCACGCGGGGGGCGGGCGGTGGGTCGCGGTCGGCGACGCGATCGCGAACCTGCTGGCCACCCAAGGTGCCGCGGTCCATCGGGAGTACTACCTGAACGACGCGGGGGCGCAGCTCGACCGGTTCCGCGACTCGCTCTACGCGCGCTACCGGGGCGAGCCGCCGCCGGAGGACGGGTATCAGGGCGAGTACCTCGTCGAGATGGCCGCGGAGCTGCACGCGGAGCGCGGCGACGCAGTCGCGCCCGACGAAGCGTGCGAATGGGGCTACCGCCGCGTCGTGCAGGGACTGCACGATGACCTTGCCCGCGTGGGGGTGCATTTCGACACCTGGTTCTCGGAGCGCACACTGCACGAGCGCGGCGATGTCGCCGACATCCTCGATCGCCTGACCGTTGGCGGCTACGTCTACGAGAACGAAGGCGCGCGCTGGTTCCGCGCCACCGACTTCGGCGATCAACGCGATCGGGTACTGGTTCGAAGCGACGGCAGCACCACCTATCTCTGCAACGATCTCGCGTATCACCGCGACAAGTTCGGGCGCGGCTTCACCCACCTGATCGACATCTGGGGTGCCGACCATCACGGTCAGGTCGTGTCCCTGCAGGCCGGCATGGAGGCACTCGGTTTCGCGCCCGGAGAGCCCGAGATCATTCTCGGCCAGTTCGTGAAGGTGGTGAAGGACGGCCGCGAAGTACAGATGTCGAAGCGGACCGGCAACATCGTCACGCTGTCGGACATCCTCGACGAGGTCGATCCGGATGTCGCGCGTATGACGTTCCTGCTGCAGAGCATCGACACCGCGCAGACATTCGACCTCGACGTTGTCACCGAGCAGTCGCGCGAGAACCCCGTGTACTACGTGCAGTACGCGCACGCGCGCATCGCGTCCATCGGACGCAAGGCCCAGCTCGCGGGCGTCCTTCGTGCACCGCTGGTCGACGTCGACCTGGCCCGGCTCGACCACGAGCGTGAGGAGGGCCTGCTGCGAATCCTCGCGAACTACCCCGACGCGCTGCGCGAAGCGGCCGAAACGCGCGCACCGCAGAAGGTGAGCACGTGGGTGCGCGACTTCGCTTCGGAGTTCCACGGGTTCTATCGCGACTGCAAGGTGCTCTCGGACGACGCCGATCTCACGCAGGCGCGACTCTGGCTGACGGAGGCGTGCCGCATCGGCCTCGCCAACGCACTCACGGTGCTCGGCGTGAACGCGCCGGACGAGATGAGCCGCCTCGACCGCGACGACGAGGAGTTCGGGGCGTGAGCGTCTTCGACGCCACCCTGCTCCCGTCGTCGGCCGCGATCGGCTCGGATGGCCGGGTCGCGATTGCGGGCGTCGATCTCGTCGCCATCGCGGAGCGTTTCGGCACACCGGTGTACGTGTACGACGAGGACGACATCCGCGCCCGTTGCCGTGCGTACCGCGGCGCGTTCGGCGAGGGTGTCGCGTACGCGAGCAAGGCGTTCCTCTGCGTGGCGATGGCGCGACTCGTGAACGAGGAAGGCCTCCACCTCGACGTCGCGACCGGTGGCGAGCTGCACGTCGCGCGGGCTGCCGGGTTTCCGCCGGAGCGCATCGTGTTCCACGGCAACAACAAGTCCACCGAGGAGCTGCGCGTTGCACTCGAGGCGGGCATCGGGCGGATTGCCGTCGACTCCACCGACGAGATCGCGCGCCTCGAGTCGCTCGTCGAGGGCGGCCTGCCGGCGCCGCGTGTGCACATCCGGGTCACGCCCGGCGTCGAGGCTCACACCCACGAGTACATCGAAACGGGAACCGAAGACTCGAAGTTCGGATTCGGCCTCGACAGTGGCCAGGCCCTCGCCGCGGTGAAGCGCGTGCACGACCGCGGCCTCCTGCGCTTCGCCGGCGTGCACTGCCACATCGGTTCGCAGGTGTTCCGGCTCGACTCCTTCGAACGCGCCGTACAGAAGATGGTCGGGTTACTGCGCGCGATCGAGGTCGAGACGGGGGAGGTGGTCGGCGAGCTCAACCTCGGCGGTGGTCTCGGCGTGCGATACCTCCCAACCGATGCGCCGCCGACCATCGAGCAGTATGCGACGCTCCTGCGCGAATCCGTGGGCAAGGCCTTGGCCGACGCCGGTGTGCGCTCTCGCCCGGTGCTGCTCACGGAGCCCGGACGTTCCATCGTCGCACCCGCCGGCATCACGCTCTACACGATCGGAACGATCAAGCCGATCGACGGCGTGCGTGTTTATGTTGCCGTCGACGGCGGGATGAGCGACAACCTCCGCCCGGTCACATACGGCGCCCGCTACGAGACATTCCTGCCCGCGCGCGCCACGGCCGAACGGCCCGCGGTCGTCACGATCGCCGGGAAGCATTGCGAGCAGGGCGACGTGATCGTGCGCGACACGAGTCTGCCGGCCGACTTCGGGATCGGCGACATCCTCGCAACCCCGGTCACCGGTGCGTACTGTCATTCGATGGCCTCGAACTACAACAAGGTCACGCGGCCCGCGGTCGTTTTCGTGCGCGACGGGCGGGCGCGCCTGGTCGTCCGGCGCGAAACCGACGCGGATCTGATCCGGCTCGATACCGAGACGTAGTCTCGATGCGCCGTCCGCGCGCGGCGTCACTCCGAAACTTCTCCGCAGCTTCCCCTGATCGGTGCGAGACGATCGGGGAGACCGATGTCGTCGACGCTGGCTGCAGAGGCGTGCCTGGCGCGCGCCGCCGTCGAACAGCACGGCGTGTTCACACGAGACCAAGCGCGCGCCGCCGGATTCAACGGGCCCGGCATCGAGCGGCGAGTGCGGGCGGGTGCGTGGGTGCGCGTCCTGCCACGCGTCTACCGGCACGCCGCGACGCCGCCGTCACGCCTGCTGTTGTTCTCGGCCGCCGTGCGCTGGGCCGGATCCGCGTCCGCCTTGTCGCATACGAGCGCGGCGGCTCTGTGGCGGCTGCCCGGGGCGCGGTTCGATCGGACCGAGCTGATCGTCCCGGTCGCGCGATCCCCCCGCGCCGGTTCGGTCGTGGTGCATCGCGTCGCGCGCGTCGATGCCGCCGACGTGGTGCGGGTGCGCGGCCTCGCAGTGACCGCACCGGCGCGGACCCTGATCGACCTGGCGGCGGTGCTCCCCGATCCGGACCTCGAACGGGCGCTCTCGCACGCCTTCGGCCTGCAGCTGGTCGGGCCGGGCGTCGTCGAGCGCCGCCTCGCCGAGATCGGGTCGGCAGGACGGCCGGGCGTAGCCCGCCTGCGCGCCCTGTTGCGAGCTATCGGTTCGGGGCGCTGGGGCGCGTCAGCAAGAATGGCCGGGTGACCGACGTCGTACGAGTAGGACTCCTCGGGTGTGGGAACGTGGGCGCGGCCCTCGTGCGCCTGCTCGAATCCAACGCGGACCTGATCAGGCAGCGATCCGGAGTGAAGCTCGAGGTCGTCCGAGTCGCCGTGCACAACATCGCCAAAGAGCGCGACGTCGAGCTGCGGCCGGAGGTACTCACCAACGATGCCGATGCCGTGGTGCGCGACCCGGCCGTCGACGTGGTCGTCGAGGTCATCGGCGGCGTCGAGCCGGCCCGTCGCCTGATCCTCACCGCACTCGAGGCGGGCAAGCCTGTCGTCACCGCGAACAAGGAGCTGCTCGCGAACTTCGGCGAGGAGCTCTTCGGGGCGGCCGAGAAGTCGGGTGTCGACCTGCTCTTCGAGGCGTCGGTCGCGGGCGGCATACCGTTGATGCGGCCGCTGCGTGAATCGCTCGCCGGTGAGCGCATCACGCGCGTAATGGGGATCGTGAACGGCACGACCAACTACGTGCTCACCCGGATGACCGAAGAAGGTTCGAGCTTCTCCGAAGCCGTGGCCGAAGCCCAGGACCTCGGCTACGCCGAGCGCGATCCCACCGCCGACGTCGAGGGCTTCGACGCGGCGGCCAAGGCGTCGATCATCGCGAGCATCGCATTCGGCGCGCGCGTCGTCGCCGGCGACGTGTACCGCGAGGGCATCACGAAGATCACCGCTGACGACATCGCGGCCGCGAACGAGCTCGGATACGTCGTCAAACTCCTCGCGGTCGCCGAGGAGCACGACGGCGGCGTCGGCGCCCGTGTCCACCCGGCGATGGTCCCGGTCGACCATCCGCTCGCTTCCGTGCGGGGCTCCTACAACGCGGTCTTCATCGAGGGCGAAGCGGTCGGGCAGCTCATGCTGCTCGGAAGGGGTGCCGGAGGCGGACCGACCGCGAGCGCAGTGCTCGGCGACCTGATCGACGCGGCGAAGAACATGCGCGCCGGCGCCCGCGGCGCCACGATCGGAGAGCTCGTCCGCAAACCGGTGCGTCCGATCGACGAGACGCAGTCGCAGTTCTACCTGTCGCTCGACGTCGTCGACCAGCCTGGTGTGCTCGCCGCGATCGCCGGTGTGTTCGGGAACCACAAGGTCTCGATCCAGTCGATGCAGCAGAAGGGCCAAGGCGCGGGCGCCCGCCTCATCTTCGTTACGCACCTCGCGCGCGAGGCCGCGTTGACGGCGACGATCCACGAAGTGCGTGAGCTCGAGGTCGTCGGTCGGATCGGGTCCGTGCTGAGGGTCGTGGGAGGCGAGGAATGAGCGTGGATCGGTGGTCGGGGATCATCGAGGCGTACCGCGATCGACTACCGGTAACGGCTGCGACACCCGTCGTCACGTTGTGCGAGGGCAATACTCCGCTCGTCGACGCGCCGCGCCTGTCCGAGACGGTCGGTGCGCGCGTCATGCTGAAAGTCGAAGGCGCGAATCCGACCGGTTCATTCAAGGACCGCGGGATGACGATGGCCATCTCGAAGGCTGCCGAAGACGGCGCGAAGGTCGTCGTGTGCGCGTCGACGGGCAACACCTCTGCGAGCGCGGCGGCCTACGCGGCGCGTGCGCAGATGCTCGCGGCTGTGATCATCCCCGACGGCCACGTCGCGCTCGGCAAGCTCGCGCAGGCGTTGATCCACGGCGCGAAGGTCGTGTCGATCCGCGGGAGCTTCGATGACGCGCTGCGCGTCGTGCGCGAGCTGGGAGAGCGGGGTGGCATCACGATCGTGAACTCGATCAACCCGTTTCGCATACAGGGCCAGAAGACCGCGGCGTTCGAGATCTGTGACTCACTCGGCGAGGCGCCCGACGTGCACTGCATTCCCGTGGGGAACGCGGGCAACATCACCGCCTACTGGATGGGATACGGCGAGTACGCGCGCGACGGTGTCGTCACCAAGCGCCCGCGCATGCTGGGGTGGCAGGCCGCGGGATCAGCCCCGCTGGTTCTCGGCGAGCCGGTTCCCCACCCCGAGACGATCGCCACCGCGATCAGGATCGGGAACCCGGCGAGCTGGGAGAGCGCGATCGCCGCGCGCGACGAATCCGGCGGTCATATCGGCGCCGTCACCGACGCGCAGATCCTCGACGCCTACCGCACCCTGGCATCCCAGGAGGGTGTGTTCGTGGAGCCCGCGTCCGCCGCGGCGGTCGCCGGGCTCCTGCAGGCCGCCGCGCAGGGCTTGGTCGGCCGGGATGAGACAATCGTGTGCACGGTCACCGGGCACGGGCTGAAGGACCCCAACCGAGCGATCGCCCAGATCGAGGCGCGGCCGGCGGTGGAAGCATCGGTCGACGTCGTGGTGGAGGAGCTCGGGCTCTGACGTGAAGGCCGGGATCATGCAAGCATTGAGGAAGGTGCGAGCATGAAGAGGAAGCGATGGATCGCCGTCCTCGCGGCGATCGGAATTGTGATCGCGGCCGGTTTGACGACCGCGGCGGTGACGAGGCACGGCTCCCCGCACTCGGCCGAGGACGACTCCCCGCTGCTGACCGTGCCCACGACCGTCTTTCGGCCGCGGCCGCATCCCTCGACCACGACGACTCTGAAGCTGCCGCAGCCCCTCCCGCCGCCGGCGGATCCGTACGCGCCGTCGCCGATCATCCAGATCGGAACCATCGAGATCCCCAAGATTCAGCTGCTGCACCCCGTGTTCGAGGGGATCACACTGACCGTCATCGACCACGGTCCCGGCCACTGGCCGGGTTCCGCGCTCCCGTGCCAGCGCGGGAACGCCGTGTTCCCCGGGCACCGGGTGACGCACACGCATCCGTTCCTGAATCTCGATCTCTTGTCGCCCGGCGACCAGATCATCTTCCACATGCCCGGTAAGGACTGCGTCTACCGGGTCACCGGCACTCAGATCGTGGCGCCGACCGCGCTCTACGTCACCGACCCGACCCCGACTCCGACGGTGACACTCATCGCGTGCCATCCGAAGCACAGTGCGGCTGAACGCATCGTGGTGAAAGGCGTGCTCGTTGCCGCGATTCCGGTCAAGGCCTAGAACGCCGCCGCAACTTGGCCGGGGCGCGGCGGGCCGCAGGCCCATAGCATCGCCGAGCGCGGTCGCAGCGTCGGAGCGGACCGCCCGGTCGAAGGCGGCGAGGATATGGCCAATCCGGTTGCGATGATCACGGGTGCGTCCGTCGGCATCGGCGAACAGTTCGCCCGGCAACTCTCCGAACGCGGCCACGACACGGTGATCGTCGCGCGCGACGCGGCCCGACTCGAGGTGCTCGCGAAGGAGATCGAATCGGGTGGCGCGACGCGTGCCGAGGTGCTCGTTGCCGACCTGACGGATGCGGCCCAGCTCGCGCGCGTCGAGGAGCGGGCCCACGCGGTCGACGTGCTCGTGAACAACGCGGGTTTCGGAACCTTCGGTTCGTTCCACACGCTCGACATCGACACCGAGATCCGCGAGATCGACCTCAACGTCGTCGCGCTGGTTCGGCTCACTCACGCCGCCGCGAGCGCGATGGCGGAGCGGGGCCGGGGCGGCATCCTCAACGTTTCCTCGCTCGCGGGGTTCCAGCCGGGTCCGTCGAACGCGACGTACGGCGCCACCAAGGCCTTCGTCACGTCGTTCACCGAGGCAGTGCACGAAGAGTTGAAGGGAACGGGTGTGCG
>Ga0335083_10009269_pt1 | contig 11948 bp, 9 predicted proteins | sample Lox_Sample_42_FD_206716 | JGI IMG/M metagenome (GOLD analysis project Ga0335083, IMG submission 206716) | Soil microbial communities from Loxahatchee National Wildlife Refuge, Florida, United States - Lox_Sample_4.2 | ecosystem: Environmental > Terrestrial > Soil > Wetlands | place: USA: Florida... | reverse complement strand
TCACCTATTACATCCGCCGCATCAACGGCGGCTGGGGATACGTCGGCCTGTTCGTCGTCATCTTTCATTTCGCCATCCCGTTTGGAATCCTGCTGTCGCGCCCCTTCAAGCGCAACATCTACAAACTGGTCTGGCTGGCTGCGTGGATGATGTTCATGCGCTGGGTCGACTTGTTCTGGATCATCGAACCGAATTTCTCGAAAACTTTGAACGTGACCTTGGCCGACATCGTCGTTCCGATCGCCATCGGCGGATTCTGGCTCGCCTTCTTCTTCCGCAACCTGGGAGCCCTGCCGCTGCTGCCGATCTACGACCCATCCGCCGTAGAGGTTTTGCAACCGGAACATCATCACGGAGGTGCGTGAGCCGGAAGCTGTGAGCTACGAGTTGAAACTGAGAGTTCGAAACTGAGTACTGAGTACTGAGTACTGACACTATGAGTAACGACCCACATTCCGCGAATTCGACCGGCAACGGCGGCTACGAGCGCCAGGACATCGGCGCCGCCGGCGTCCTCTATTTCCTGCTGGGCCTGGCGGTCGCGGGATTCCTTGTCTACTTCCTCGTCGACGGTCTCTACCACTTCCTCGACCGGCGTTCCGAAGCCGAGCAAGCCCCGGTCAATCCGCTGGTCACCAACGCTCCCGCGGACACGCGACACATCCCAAAGCAATACGACGGAGACTACGAGAAGTTCTTGAAGGAGAACTTTCCCGCTCCGCAACTGGAAATCGACGAGCGCAATCAACTCGACAAGATTCGCAAGGACGAAGAGAAGACGCTGGCCACCTACGACTACATCGACAAAAACGCTGGTACCGTCCGCATCCCGATCGATCGTGCCATGGACCTGATCGCCCAGCGCGGCCTTCCCGTGCGCGCGCAATCCGGCACCGCAGAAACGCCCGCCGCACCGAGGCCCGCAGAAGAAAAGAAGGGAACCAAGAAGTGAAGTTCGGGAATCACAATTCGATATCAGCAGGGAGAGTTCATGTGGGGACAGCCGCCCTCGGCTGTCCGGTCGAGCAACGCTCGACCGTGGGTGCCCCATTTCTCGCGTCTTTTGCGAGAAGTGGGGATTTCGGCGGCCAGCGGCACTGCCGCATTTTCATATCGCTCCTGCTCCTGGCTTCCACCGCCTTCGGACAAGGCATGACCAAAGGCATCATGTCCCCGCCGGCGAACGTCCGCCCGCCCCATCTGCAGAACGTCGGCATCGAACAGCATCTCGACGCCCAAGTCCCGCCCGATCTCGCCTTCACCGACGACGCCGGGCGCTCCGTCAAGCTCGGCGACTACTTCGGCACCAAGCCGCTCATCTTGAATCTCGTCTACTACAACTGCACCATGCTCTGCGGAGAAGCGCTCGCCGGACTCAGCGGCTCCATGAAGATGGTCAAGTTTGACGTCGGCAACCAGTTCGACGTCATCACCGTCAGCTTCAATCCGCAGGAAACTCCGGCCATCGCCGCCGAAAAGAAACAGGAATACCTCAAGCGTTACGGACGTCTCGGCGCCGCCTCCGGCTGGCATTTTCTGACCGGCTCCGCCGACTCGATCAACGCGCTCACCAAGGCCGTCGGCTTCCAGTATCAATACGACCCGAAGAGCAACCAGTACGCGCACGCCACCGCCATCATGGTCCTGACACCGCAAGGCCGCATCTCGCGCTACTTCTACGGTGTGGACTATCCGCCGAAAGACCTGCGCATGGGATTGGTCGAAGCCTCAGCTGGCAAAATCGGCAACGCCGTCGATCAGGTCCTGCTCTACTGCTATCACTACGATCCCGAGACCGGAAAATACGGCGCGGTCATCAACAACATTTTGCGCCTCAGTGCAGGAGCGACAATTTTGCTGTTAGGCGGCCTGCTGTTCATCCTGCTCCGTCTGGACAAAGCCGCCACGCGGCGCAGAGATTGGCGCGCAGTAAAGGCAGGTCAGCCGTAATGAAATTAAATTGTCATCCCGAGCGGAGCGACATGAAGAGCGGAGCGAATCATTTCGCGCAGTCGAGGGACCTTGTGTCTCCCCTGATGCGGCCCGTGCACAGCGTTCGCATCCCTAGCAACGTGACCGGGAACCAATTGACCAACAACCAACGACCAACGACCGACGACCAACGACCGATTCACTATGTTCGATAATTTTCCACTATGGCCCGACAGGGCCTCCACCGCGGCGGGCAACGTTGATGCCCTGTTCATCTTCCTGATCATCGTCTCAGGACTGATGACGGCGCTCATCTTCTCCGCGGTCGTCTACTTCGCCGCGCGCTACCGCCGCCGTCGCGGTGTGCCGGCCGAGCAGATCGAAGGCTCCACTCCGCTCGAATTGACCTGGTCGATCATTCCTCTTGGCGTTTTCATAGTGATCTTTGCCTGGGGCGCAGTCGTCTACTTCAAGAGCCGCACTCCACCCCGCGACTCCACCGAGGTCTATGTCGTCGCCAAACAGTGGATGTGGAAGCTCGAACACTCCGAAGGCCAGCGCGAGATCAACGAACTGCACGTTCCCGTCGGCCGCGACGTCAAGCTCATCATGACTTCGCAGGACGTCATCCACAGCTTCTACGTTCCCGCATTCCGCATGAAACAGGACGTGCTCCCCGGCCGCTACACGGTCGCGTGGTTCCGCGCCACCAAACCCGGCACCTACCACCTGTTCTGCGCCGAATACTGCGGCACCCAGCACTCTGGCATGATCGGATCCATCGTCGTGCAGGAACCCGCGCAGTACGAAGCATGGATGAACGGCGGCACCACCGGACCGCTCTCCGCCACCGGAGAAAAAATCTTCTCCGAACTCGGCTGCGTCACCTGCCATCGCTCCGACGCGCAGGGCCGCGGTCCGAATTTGCAGGGAGTCTTCGGCAAGCCCGTCCAACTCGCTGACGGACGCACCGTGACGGCAGATGAGAACTACATCCGCGAGTGCATCCTCGATCCCGGCTCCAAACGCGTCAAGGGATTCCAGCCGATCATGCCCACATTCCAGGGCCTGGTCAGTGAAGAACAAGTAAACGCGCTGGTGGCGTACATCAAATCGCAGTCGCAGCCGATCCCAACCGGACCAAGGACTACCGCTGCCGCGCCGCAAGTGCAAGACATGAACAAAGCAGGAAGTCAGGTGCAATGAGTATGGCTACCGCAACGGCTCAACCCGCCGGTCAAACCATCGAGCGGGAAAACTATCTCAATAAGCACTACGGCGTCGGCTCGTGGCTTCTCACCACCGACCACAAGCGCATCTCGCTGCTCTACCTGCTCTCCATTACCTTCTTCTTTTTCATCGGCGGCTTCTTCGCGCTGCTGATCCGTCTCGAGCTGCTCACGCCCGCCGGCGACCTCGTCCAGGCCGACACTTATAACAAACTCTTCACCATGCATGGCATGGTCATGGTCTTCTTCTTCCTCATCCCGTCCATCCCCGCCGTGCTCGGCAACTTCCTCGTGCCCATGATGATCGGCGCCAAGGATCTCGCCTTCCCGCGCATCAACCTGCTGAGCTGGTATCTCTACATCATCGGCGGCGTCATGATGCTGCACTGCATGCTCACCGGCGGCGTCGATACCGGATGGACCTTCTACACGCCTTTCAGCACCGCCTTCACCAACACTAAAATCGTCGAGGCCGGACTCGCCATCTTCGTCGCCGGATTCTCCTCGATCCTCACCGGACTGAATTTCATCGTCACCATCCACCGCATGCGCGCTCCCGGTATGACCTGGTCGCGCCTGCCCCTGTTCATCTGGGCGCACTACGCCACCAGCATTATTCAGATCCTGGGAACGCCCGTCATCGCCATCACCATCGTGCTCGTCGCCGTCGAGCGCACCCTGCACCTCGGCATCTTCGATCCCAAACTTGGCGGCGATCCTCTTCTCTTCCAGCACCTGTTCTGGTTCTACTCGCATCCCGCCGTCTACATCATGATTCTGCCCTCGATGGGCATCGTCAGCGAGATCATCGCCTGCTTCTCGCGCAAGCGCATCTTCGGCTACACCTTCGTCGCGATCTCGTCCATCTCGATTGCCGTCTTCGGATTCCTCGTCTGGGCGCACCACATGTTCGTCGCCGGCATTTCCGTCTACGCCGCGCTGTTGTTCTCGCTGCTCAGTTACTCGGTCGCCGTGCCCTCCGCCGTCAAAGTCTTCAACTGGACCGCGACTCTTTATAAAGGATCCATCCGCTACGACGCGCCGATGCTCTACGCCTTTGGATTCCTCGGCCTATTCACCATCGGCGGACTCACCGGACTCTTTCTCGCCGCACTCGGCATCGACGTCCACGTCACCGACACTTACTTCGTCGTCGCCCACTTCCACTACATCATGGTCGGCGGCGCGCTCATGGGATACCTCGGCGGTATGCACTTCTGGTGGCCAAAGATTTCCGGACGCCTTTATCCTGAAGGCTGGGCACGCCTCGCAGCCCTCATCGTCTTCATCGGCTTCAACCTGACCTTCTTCCCGCAATTCATCCTCGGCTATCTCGGCATGCCGCGCCGCTACTTCCAGTACCCGCAGGAATTCCAGGTGCTGAACGTGCTCTCAACCGCGGGCGCCACAGTGTTGGGCGTCGGCTACTTGCTGCCCATGATCTACTTCCTCTGGTCGATGCGCTATGGCAAGCCCGCGCCCGACAATCCGTGGAACGCTGCGGGCCTCGAGTGGAAGACGCCGTCGCCGCCCACGACATTCAATTTTAAGGAAGAACCGATCGTGACCTGGGAAGCGTACAACTACGAGGAACTCGACGCCCGCCCTGACGAGGAGGCTCCCAGTGTCGGATAGCACAGCCGTCGGCCTTCACCACGAACACCGCCCCGAACTGCTGCACCACTTCGCCACCGAGGAGCAGCAGCGCGACTCCGCCAGCCTCGGCATGTGGATCTTTCTCGCCACCGAAGTCATGTTCTTCGGCGGCCTGTTCTGCGCGTATCTGATCTACCGCGGATGGTACTTCGGAGACTTCGCCGCCGCCAGCAAGTCAATCGATGCGAGACTCGGTGGCGCCAACACCGCCGTTCTGATCTGCAGCAGCTTGACTGTGGTTCTCGCCATCTGGGCTGCCCAAACCTCCCGCCGCGCGCTCTTGATCGGGATGCTCATCCTCACCATGCTCTTCGGAGTCACCTTCCTGGGCATCAAAGGCGTCGAATACAAAGCAAAGTTCGACGAACATCACGTCCCCGGAGCGTCTTTCAGTTTCGCCCACGAGGAAATTCCGGGGCACCCGGGCCAATACGCCAACCCGCGCCATGCCCAGATTTTCTTCGCGCTCTATTTCATCATGACCGGCCTGCATGCCCTGCACATGATCATCGGCCTCGGCCTCTTTGCCTGGCTGCTTTACGCTGCCTGGCGCGGCCGTTTCACTCCCGAATATCACACGCCGCTCGAAATCGGTGGCCTCTACTGGCACTTCGTCGACATCGTCTGGATCTACCTGTTCCCCTTGCTCTACCTGATCGACCGGCACAAATGAGACCAATGATTTTGAAATTCCCAAGCCGTTGTCATCCTGAGCGGAGCCGCATTTCAGGCGGAGCGAAGGATCTCCATCTCATCTGCCCCGTCCCCCCGGGCGCAAGATTCGAGGCTATCCATGTCTGACCACTCGCAATCACCCTTGAAAACGTACTTCGCCGTCTGGGGCGCCCTCCTGCTCGGAACGTTTATCACCTACGAAGCGGCCTTGCTCGATCTCGGCAGGTTTAACGCTGCGGTCGCGTTGACCATCGCAACTACAAAAGCTCTGCTGGTCACGCTCTTCTTCATGCATCTGCGCCACGCCAACGAAAAACTCCTCAAGCTGGTAGTAATCTCGACTGTCTTCTTCCTCTTCATCCTCCTGGCCCTTTCGATGGCTGACTACGGCACCCGCGCCTGGAGCTAGTAAGGACAAGACACCCAAAAAGAACTGTCATCCCGACCGGCGCTTTCCATTCCGATCAGGAATGGAAAGCGCAGTGGAGGGACCTGCTGTTCTGCCGTGCGCACTCCGGCAGCCGCACAGTAGCGCCGGCGTCCCGCCGGCTGTCGCGGGGCCGTCCCGGCCGCGCACCTGACTGGAAGATCGACCTATACCTAACTCGGGGAACGGAGCCCCCCTCTTCCCTGCCACGTACCAAGAAAGCACCGTGCAAGAGCGGCGCTTTAGCGCCGCGTAAAGAGCCAGAATTAGGCGGGCTTTAGCCCCTGTGGAAGACGGCCGCTAAGGCGTGAAGGGCCCTAACTGGAAAGGCCTTCAGCCCCGTGGTCCGCGTCTGCGGTATACTCTCGCGTCAAGCTGAATCCACCCGCGAGGTGATTTATGGCATTCTGTAATTCCTGCGGCGCGCCCCTGAACGCCGGCACAAAATTCTGCAACAAATGCGGCGTCGCAGTCGCCGCCAGCCCAGTCGCCCCATCCGTGCCTCCAACTCCGGTGCCTCCCGTTCCTCCCGCCACCGGGGGCAGCAGCGCGCTCAAAATCATCCTCATCGTTCTCGCCGTGATCATCGGCCTCGGCATCCTGAGTGTCGGCGCCTTCAGTTTCTTCATCTATCACGTCGCCAAGCGTTCTCACGTCACGCAGGAAGGCGATCACGTGAAAGTGGAGAGCCCCTTCGGCTCAGTCGAAACCTCCAAGGACCCGGAGCAGACCGCGAAAGACCTCGGCGTCGAAATCTATCCCGGAGCGCAGGTGCAGAAGAACGGCTCCGCCTCCGTGTCGTTTGGAAACATGCACTCCGTCGCAGCCACTTTTGAAAGCAGCGATCCGGTCGACAAAGTCTGCGCCTTCTACAAATCCAAGTTCCCCAATTCCACGGTGACCACTTCCGACCAGAATCGCTGTACCATCGTCTCCACCGATCAGAAAAACATGATCACCATCAATGTCGAACCCAATGGCGACAGCTCAAAATTTCAGATCACCAGCGTAAGCAAAAAGCTGACCTCGCCCAACTGATGCAAGAGGGATTCCTTCGTGAACCTTCGTGCCCTTAGTGGTTAAAGATTTTGATCTCCCACCAGACTATGCCCGACCCCGCAGATTCCGCCCCGAAGACTTCCCAGCAACTCGACGACGCGGGACTCGCCGCAGCCCTGCGCTCCGCCCTAAAGGGCGGATCTGCAGGAAACGTCCGCTTCGACGACGGCGCCCGCGCCCTCTACGCCACCGACGGCTCCAACTACCGCCAGGTCCCGATCGGCGTGGTCTTTCCTCACGACACCGACGACGTCCTCGCCACGATCTCCCTCTGCCGCGAGTTCGGCGCGCCGTTGCTCTGCCGCGGCGGCGGCACCTCGCTCTCCGGACAGTGCTGCAACGTCGCCGTCATCCTCGACTTCTCCAGGTACATGTCGCGCATCCTCGAGATCGATCCCGAGCGCCGCATCGCCCGCGTGCAGCCCGGCGTCGTCCTCGACACTCTCCGCAGCGCCGCCGAAAAACATCACCTCACCTTCGCCCCAGATCCCGCCAGCCACCGCAGCTGCACCATCGGCGGCATGATCGGCAATAACTCCTGCGGCGTCCATTCGGTCATGGCCGGCAAAACCGACGACAACATCGAAGAACTGGAAGTAGTCCTCTACGACGGCACAAGCCTAACCGTAGGCCAAAGTTTCATCCGTAGCGCCGGTCCTATGAGTAGCGCCGGCGTCCCGCCGGCTGTCGCGGGGGCGTCCCGCCCGCGCACCCCGGAAAGCCAAGATGAATCCTGTGGGGACAGCCGCCCCCGGCTGTCCGGCGGCCCGGAAGTATCGGGCCGCAGCGCACTTCGCGCGCACCAGATCCACGATTCGCTAAAGCAAATTGCCGAAACCTACGCCGACCAAATCCGCCAGAAATTCCCCAACATCCCCCGCCGCGTCTCCGGCTACAACCTCAACTACCTGCTCCCCGAAAACGGATTCCACATCGCCCGCGCCCTAGTCGGCTCCGAAGGAACCTGCGCGACAGTCCTCGAAGCAACCTGCCGCCTGGTCGAAAGTCCTCCGCAGCGCGTTCTGCTAGTCGTCGCCTATCCCGACATCTTTCAATGCGCCGACCACATCCCCGAAATCCTGGCGCACAAGCCCATCGGCCTCGAGGGTTTCGACGACCTCCTCGTCTACTACACGCGCGCCAAAGGCATCAATCCCGAAGGACTCGCTCTGCTCCCCGAAGGCGGCGGATGGCTCATGGTCGAGTTCGGTGGCCAGACCATCGCAGAAGCCGAGTCGCAAGCCCGCGGCCTCGCCGAAGCCCTCAATCGCAGCGCCACGCCGCCCAACTCGCGTCTCTACTCCGGCCAGCAAGCCCGCCGCATCTGGGACATTCGCGAAGCCAGCCTCGGCGTCACCTCGCACGTCCCCGGCGAGCCCCTCAACTGGGAAGGATGGGAAGACGCCGCCGTCGCTCCCGGAAAACTCGGCGCCTATCTCCGCGACCTTCGCAAAATAATGGGCGCCTTTAATTACAAAGGCTCGCTCTACGGACACTTCGGCCACGCCTGCGTGCACACGCGCCTCAACTTCGATCTGCAATCGAAAGAGGGCATCGCTAAGTTCCGCCGCTTCGTCGAAGAAGCCGCCGACCTCGTCGTCAGCTACGGAGGCTCTCTCTCCGGCGAACATGGCGACGGGCAGGCCCGCGCCGAACTCCTCCCAAAAATGTTTGGCCCCGAGCTGATGCAGGCCTTCCGCGACTTCAAGTCCGCATGGGATCCCGACTGGAAGATGAATCCCGGCAAGCTGATCGGCCCGCCTGGAAAGACGCCCAACAAGCTCGACGCCAACCTCCGCCTCGGCCCCGACTACGCCCCCTGGGAGCCCGCAACCCGCTTCCAGTTTCCCGCCGATCATGGCAGCCTCGCAGCCGCGACTCTTCGCTGCGTCGGAGTCGGCAGATGCCGCCGTGAAGAAGGCGGACTCATGTGCCCCAGCTACCGCGCGACGCACGAGGAAGAACACTCCACCCGCGGCCGCGCCCACCTGCTCTGGGAGATGACGCAAGGCGAAGTCATCCGCTATGGCTGGCGCAGCGAAGAAATCAAAGACTCCCTCGACCTCTGCCTCGCCTGTAAAGGCTGCAAGAGCGACTGCCCCGTCAGCGTCGATGTCGCCACCTACAAAGCCGAATTCCTTTCTCACTATTACGAAGGCCGCATCCGCCCGCGCAGCGCCTACGCCTTCGGCAACATCGACCTCTGGGCCCGCCTGGCGTCGAACGCCCCCGGCCTGGTCAACCTCACAACGCAACTCCCGTTCCTGCGAGACCTGGCCAAGTTGCTAGCCGGAATCCCGCCCCAACGCACGATCCCCGCCTTCGCCCCCGAAACATTCAAACAATGGTTCCACCGCACCCGTGGAACAAACTCAATGTGGGGACAGCCGCCCTCGGCTGTCCGCCGTGCGAAGCACGGCCCCTCCGCACCGTGGAAGAGCGATCCCACAGAACCGTGGAAGAGCGGCGCTTCAGCGCCGCGTCCAGCGGCAGAAGAAGATCGGGCGTTAGCCCCTGAGGAAACCCGCCGAGCGTCCGCCGAAGCCTTCGCGACCGGAACGTTCATCGCCGACACCGTCGCAGACGAGAAGCACGTCGAAGAGAAGCGAGCTGCCGAGCCTCGCACAGTTCTTCTCTGGCCCGACACTTTCAACAACTACTTCCATCCCGCCACCGCCCGCGCCGCCGTCGAAGTCCTCGAGGCCGCCGGCTTCCGCGTCACCATCCCCCAAGCCAACCTCTGCTGCGGACGCCCCCTCTACGACTTCGGCATGCTCGACCGCGCCCAGCGCCTGCTCCTCGACATCCTCGACCAACTCGAGCCCGAGATCGAGGCCGGCATCCCCGTCATCGGGCTCGAACCCAGCTGCGTCGCCGTCTTCCGCGACGAACTCCTCAACCTCTTCCCGCATGACCAGCGCGCCCAAGCCCTGAGCAAGCAGACGTTCCTGCTCAGCGAATTCCTCGACCACAATTCCGGCAGCGCCCCGCTCCCGCAACTCCGCCGCAAAGCTCTCGTTCACGGACACTGCCATCACAAATCCATCCTGAAGATGACCGCCGAAGAGTCGCTCCTTACGCGCCTCGGCATCGACTTCCAATCCCCCGCGCCCGGATGCTGCGGCATGGCCGGATCCTTCGGCTTCGAAAGGGATAAAGACAAGTACGACATCTCCCAGGCCATCGGAGAACTGGAACTCCTCCCCGCCGTTCGCAAAGCCCCTGCCGACTGGCTCATCATCGCCGACGGATTCAGCTGCCGCGAGCAGATCGCCCAAGGCACCGACCGCCGAGCCCTGCACTTGGCAGAAGTCCTGCAAATGGCGCTCGACCCGTGCGCCGAGAGCAACGATCCCTACCCTGAATCCGCCCGCACCCGCAACCAGCAGTCCGAAGTCCGCTCCAGCATGACCCGCGCCGGCCTAGGCTTCGGAGCCCTGGCCGCCGGCTGCCTGCTCCTGTGGCGCGCAACCCGTAACCGCTGACCTATCAGCCACTTACATCTCAATGTGGGGACAGCCGCCCCCGGCTGTCTAGTCGAGTGCAGCTCGACAGGCGCTTGGCTATTGGCCCGATGCCGGCTTTCTGGGACAATAGACTAGTCTCTGGCGCCTCATCCGGCGCCTAGTGCGGCAACGGTCTCAGCCCGCACGCGGCAGCTTATGGATCGCGAACTCACATCCGAACTCGGAACCGGACTGGCCAGTCTCGACAGCCCGCACGCGGCCGCGGCCCCAACTCCGTCATCGCATCTGTCTGCTCCCGCGCCACTCCGAGGCTCCGTCCTCGTCCTGATCCAGTTCGACGTCTGCGAAGAGATTCATCTCGACGAACTCCGCAAGATCTTCGGAGCCCGCACCGCCGACGCCAGCTTCAAGCAGAAAGCTCCCGGCTACGTCCGCTATCAGCGTCCTCCCGTCGAAGAGCGTCTCGAGCCCCTGATCCTCGACAGCGGCGAACGCCTCGAAGGCCAGATCAAGTACTACGATTACGGCGTCGTCAGCCTCGTCTTCGAGCTCCCCTTCATCGGTGACTGGGACACGCTCGTCCGACTCTCCTGCCGCTGGACCTCCGACACCAACTTCGAGACTCTTGCCACGCGCATCGTCCGCCAGAAACTCGAACGCGCCGCACCCGCGCTGGTCAAGCCGTACGATCCGAAAGTCAGCGAGTGGCTGCAAGAGGACTACTTCATTTTCTACGTGCGCGACATTCAAGGCGCGCCTGACGCCAACGCCCTGCTCGCCGCCCACGGAGATCAGATCGCCCAGGTCGTCCGCGGCGAGATGGCCATGCTCTCCGAAGGCGAGCGCCAGGAGATTCTTCAGTCCCGCATTTCCTACTATCCCAACGACCTCGCCGTCATCGGATGGAACGCCGCCTTCATCTACGACACTGACGCCGGCGCCGAAACCGCCATCCAGCTCCTGCAGTACGCCAACTCCCAGCTGCTCGAGTTCCGCCACTACGACGAACTGCTCACGAAAGAGCTCGAGAACGTCTACGACTTCCTCGACGCCGGAGGCCACGGGCTCTGGTCGCGCTGGCGCACCGCCCGCGCCGCCGCCAAGCTGCACACCGTCCTGCTCGACGTGAACGAACTCACCGAGCGCGCCGACAACGCCATCAAGTTCCTGAGCGACATGTTCTCCGCGCGCCTCTACAAGCTCTGCGCCCAGAAAGTCGGGGTGCCCGACTACAAAGACCTGGTCAAAGAAAAACTCCAGACCGCCGAAGACCTCTACCGGTTCATGGTCGAGCAATTCAACCAGTCCCGCGCCTTCATCCTCGAACTGATGGTCGTGGTCATCCTGATCATCGAACTCATCTACTTCTTCAAAGGCCGCCCGATCTAGGCATCAGGATTTGTCATCCTGTCTCTAACGACGGTGAACCGAGTCAAGGGCATTTTGGCGACACTCCGGCGTCGACGCCGGGAGGAGCGCCATTTCGCTCTCGTAGAAAGTTTT
>Ga0335083_10009268_pt1 | contig 11948 bp, 6 predicted proteins | sample Lox_Sample_42_FD_206716 | JGI IMG/M metagenome (GOLD analysis project Ga0335083, IMG submission 206716) | Soil microbial communities from Loxahatchee National Wildlife Refuge, Florida, United States - Lox_Sample_4.2 | ecosystem: Environmental > Terrestrial > Soil > Wetlands | place: USA: Florida... | reverse complement strand
TCCGAATCATGATGATCAGCTTCCGGGCCGGCCACCAGCGCTTGCATCAGCGCCACGCTTTGCCCCTTCGTGATTTTGCCGGCCTGAAGTCGTCCGATGGCAATGCGTCCCACGTAATCGGACCAATCGAGCGTGGTGACCAACATTTGCAACGGAGCGTTTTGATCGACTTCCGGCCCTGGTACGCGCTCCAGAATTAAATCTAACAGCGGCAGCAAATCGCCCTCGCGCGCTTCCGGATCGTGCGATAAATACCCGCCGCGGCCGCTGCCGAACAAATACGGAAAGTCGGCCAGCTTGTCGTCGGCCCCCAATTCCAGAAACAAATTGAACACTTCGTCCAGCACTTCCAGCGCCCGCGCGTCGCTGCGATCGACCTTGTTCACAATCACAATCGGCTGCAGCCGGCACTCCAGCGCCTTGCTGAGCACGAAGCGCGTTTGCGGCATTGGTCCTTCCGCGGCATCAACCAGCACCAGCGCTCCGTCGGCCATGCGCAGCACGCGCTCCACTTCGCCGCCGAAATCGGCGTGGCCGGGTGTGTCGATCAAGTTAATCTTCACATCTTTGTACAGCAGGGCGATGTTCTTGGCCAAAATAGTGATGCCGCGCTCGCGCTCCAAATCGTTGCTGTCGAGAATGCACTCACCTTGCAATTGGCTGGAACGGAACTGCCCGCTCTGCCGGAGCATGGCATCCACAAGCGTGGTTTTGCCATGATCAACATGAGCAATAATGGCGATGTTACGAATATCGGTGCGACGCATGTTGTGTGGTGGGTAGTGAGGGGTGAGGGGTGATTGGTGAGCGATCGGTAGTCTGCGGTCAGTAAATACAAAGCCGCGACCGGTGGTCGCGCTGGGAGTGGCGGCGGGGGTCCATCCGCTTGGCGGCTTAGCCGTGGATCGAAAGAAAATCTTTCGCGCCCAAATCCACCAAACTTACCAAGTCATCTGCGGTGGATGAGCTTTTAGCGCAGCGGCCCGAACGCGCGGGCATTGGCGGGGATGTTGATTCATAGCTGCGTCTGAATTGAAGAAATTGCAAGAATCGCGGTGCGATCCACAAGCTGATTATATCCGCAGCAGCGCGTCCCGACAACCGCATCCGTCGAGCTGCGTTCCGGTTACGTTCCTGGCTTCGCCGGCAAGCTGGGTTGCGTTTCGTTAGCGGTGTGTTTGCGACGCGGGAACCGAACCCAGTTTCACATCAGATTGCAATGGGAACTCGTAAACCAACTTTTTTTCCAGCGGCGGTTTTTCCGTTTGATCGGGCAAGATTGATTTCCGCACGGTGTATAGTCGAAGCGGTCCAGGCTGATCCTTCAAAATGCGGTCCAAAACTCGTCCTAGGGCCTGCACTTTTTCGGGGGGCACATTATTATCCAGCACCTTTCCAATCATGGCTTCCCAGATGGGTTCTGGAATCGACGTAAAAATCACATTCATATCCATTGGCTGCTCGTGCCCCTGCAAGTCCAAACGATCGAGTTCCGCAGTCGTGGTTTCTGGATTCATCAATGACGCAAACGTGGGATAACACGCAAACGGCCACGCATGTTCCTGGTGGGTAGCGCCCAAAGCAATGTTCACCGCAAGTAGACCGGCGCATGTCCAAACCAGATCCCGCGGAAGCGCAGCCCGAGCGGTAGGCTCCTGCTGGCTGCTGGGCAGAAGGCGTTTCGAAATGCGATCCCAAGGCAGGAAGCATACATATAAAACCTGCAACGGCCAGAACGAAATGGTCATCACCAAGTTCGTCATGGTATGGAACATCATGCCCGCCGCTGCGGCCAGGTAACGAGTAGGGCGCTGGAAAATCAAGAAAACAAATCCCATTTCAAACAGCATTGTTCCCAATCCGCCCAGGATCAAAAGCAGCGGATATTGGTCGATTCGCAGCAGCGGTTTCCAATCGCCAAAGTACGACCACTTCGCGTACATTTCCAAGCGCATATTTTCGGGTAGGCCCCACGCGAAACCGCAATTCCAAAACTTCCAGAAGCCAGGAAAAAAATAAATGACTCCAAACAACAGCCAGACCACGCGCAGCGGGACGCCGTAAACCGCCGACGCCGCCGGTCCTGCCAGTCGCCGGCTCCAACTTTCCTGCCTTCGGCCAATCCAGGCATCCACGGATAAAGCATCGCCGCAGCGGCTGGCGGCCAGCACCATGGCGAACCATATCAAATGATGAATATGGTTTACCTTGCCAAACGACTGCTGAATGCCGAGCACGTAATAGCCCAACACCACCGCCAACAACGCATTCATGCGGCTTGCCACTCCCAACATGCCCAACAAGCACACGGCCTTTAATCCGTATGCCGCGACAGTGGCCACATCCGGGTCAAAGGGGAGCCAGCGAAGGAACACGCCTGTCAGACTGGGGACTTTTTTCAATTCCGCCGGAAACGACGCGAACAAATATGTCAAATTCGGCGACACAACAAAAAAAAGTGCCGCAAATAGCGCGATGCGAAAGACTGCCAAATTGATAGGCGAATCGGGTTCAAACAGAAACACGGCCCAGCGTTTCCGCACGGTTTGCCGGGAATGCCACGCTGCCGCAGCGCCCAGCATTGCGCAAAACAAAAACAAGCTGCGGGAAAAATAGAGCCGGCCTGCCTGGAGAATGGCAGCGATGGGCAGATCCTTGCTGCTAGCCAGCAGATGATTTAACCACACGGGACCACGTTGAGCGTGCCCCGCAATCAATAGCGGTTCGACCAGAAAAAAATAGGCGCACGGCAATAAAACCAACCCCGCGCCCAACGCCAGCCACCAGCGCAGCGTTGATCTGTCAGGGAGCATAAGCCATCGTTTTTGTAAGTTGGTTTCGTGTTTGTGGACTATTTTCAGCGGCGCAAATAGACAAATTACGACCGGCGGTCAATATGTTTGCCAGCAACAGAGATAGCTAGCAGCCGTCGCCACAGGTTTCTGATTGCTGACAGCCCGTTTGAATGCAGTGTAGAATGCGGAAAGCTGGCAGCCAGCATCGGTCTGGCTAATCCGGAGAACACGTATGCGCTTGAGCACCATTCCGCAACTCTATCGGCACGCCAACCGCTGGGGGCAAATTCTGACCGTGCTCAGCAAGTACGGGCTGGCAGGCTGGATAGAGCGGTTGGGCCCGCGATTCACGCACGGCATATTAAAAGATCGCGAAGGGACGGCACTATGCAGCCATAATCGCGAAACTCGCATCCGCCTGGCGCTCTCCGAGCTAGGCCCCACGTTTATCAAGCTTGGTCAAATTCTCAGTACGCGCCCCGACGTGGTCGGCGTGGCCTTGGCTGACGAGTTATCGAAACTGCAAGACAACACACCGGCCGATCCGTATCACAGCGTAGTGAAAACCGTAGAAACGGAACTAGGCCAGCCGTTGGCGGAATTGTTCCTTGACTTCGAAGAAGTGCCGCTGGCCAGCGCTTCCATTGGTCAAGTGCACCGCGCACGGCTAAAAAACGGCGATTGGGTGGTGGCCAAAGTGCGGCATGCGGGCATCGAAGAAATTATCCGCCGCGATTTGGATATTCTGACCGGGCTTGCACATTGGGCGGAGCGCGTGCCGGAACTTACCAACTATCGGCCCCGTGCTACCGTGGCGGAGTTCCAGCGTGTGCTAAGGCGCGAACTGGATTTTGGCCGCGAGGAACGCAATCTGCAGCAGTTTGCGCACCTGTTCCAGGACGATCTCACGGTGAAAATTCCCCGCTCCTATCCGGAGCTTTCCACTTCGCGCGTGCTGACCATGCAATACCTGGAAGGGGTGAAGCTCTCGCACGTCGAAAAAGTTCACGAAGCCGGCTTTGATCTCGAGGAAATCGCCCGTCGCGGCGCCGATTTGTACCTCACCATGATCTTCACCCACGGCTTTTATCACGCCGATCCGCATCCAGGGAATTTAATTTTGATGCCCGGCAATATCATCGGGCTGTTGGATTTCGGCATGGTGGGGCGTATCGACGACGCTTTGCGCGAGGAAGTGGAAGAGATGCTGCTGGCGATCGGCGAGCGCGATTCCAGCCGGTTGGCAAATGTGATTACCCAAATGGGCGAAGTCCCGCGCGATTTGGATCAGGCTGCCCTGGGATACGATTTAGCCGATTTCGTCGCGCATTACGCGCATCAATCGATCGACGAAATCAATCTCAGCGCGGCGCTGAACGAAATGACCGAAATCATCCGCCGCTACCGTATCAGGCTGCCGGCGCGGATAGCCATGCTCTTGAAAATGCTGGTCATGCTGGAAGGCACGGCCCGCCTGGCCAGCCCGCGCTTCAGCCTGATGGAAGTGCTCGCGCCGCATCAAAAGCAAATGGCCTGGCGACGCATTTCTCCCCTGCGGCGGCTGCGGAAGCTGCGCCGCATTTACAGCGAACTGGAACACTTAGCAGAAGTGTTGCCACGCAAAATGTTGGACATCGTCGATCTGTTTCATGCCGGAAAGATCGACGTGCATTTAGATCACCGCGGCCTGGAGCCGTCGGTCAATCGGCTGGTGCTGGGCATGCTGGCCAGCGCGCTATTTCTCGGCTCGGCGTTGCTGCTCAGCCGTGAAGTGCCGCCGCTCATCGGTCCCGCCTGGTTGTTTGGCGCCAAAGGCGTGTCGCTCTTCGGCGCCGCCGGCTGCGTCGTGGCATTAGGCTTAGGCCTGCGCTTGCTGCGCGCCATCAACAAATCGGGCCATTTAGATCGGCGAGAATGACTTCTTGATTACTGTGATTTTTTCAATCGCACCAAAAGCCATTGCTGAGTTTTATCTGGGCCCATGTGTAATAACGCTGGCGCTTGATCTTGCGTGAGGTTATAAAGGCCCACTTCTCCGACCGTCGAATTATTTCCTCCGACGGTCCAAGCAACACGCTGCGATTGCTTATCGACACCCCCTTGCACTGGCTTGACGGTGTCGGTCACCAAGTCGACATAGTTGCCGGCCAGCGCGCCCGACTTGTTGACGGCCAACTGCATCACGTAGTGAGGCGTAGAATTTGGATCGTGCACCAAGGCAAACACTCCCAGCGGCGTCCAGTCAGAGGATTGGGGATTTGACGGCGGGGCACTCTGCGCAATCGCCGACGACTGCTGATAGCTTTGAGGGTCTATTGGGGCTGGAGCAGGTTGACCCACCGGATTACTTTGAACGCCTGGAGGCGGAGCGCAGGTATAACCATAACTGTAAGAGACAGGCTGAGCGGCGGCGGCCAGGCCAACCGCGGATGCTGCGCCGGCCCAGGTTGCCGCGTTCCATTCATCTCCGGTCGCCCAAGCAGAAGCATGCCACGCATCAGGATGCGCGCCATACCAATTCTGGTTATAGGTCCCTGCACCGTTGTACGCACTTCTCACAGCAGCCCCTTGATTGGGCAACGAGGTATTCGTGGGTTGCGCGCCGTTTTTTGCGGAGTAGCCAGAGGCTGCGGCACTTGCATTGGCCGGATTAAATCCGGCATCGGTGGGTTGCGTGGTGTGAGCGGCCGGATATCCTGGCATCGACTGAGGATGATATTCGCTCGCCGTCGCGGAATATGGCTCGCTCCCAGCATGATAAGTGCCGGTGTTGGCGCCAGTGGTTTCAGACGGTGGATGGTAGGCCCCGGTCGCTGCCTCATTATGATATGCGCCGGACGATTCGGGTGGGTGAGCAGTACTTGGATTGCCACCATGATAGGCTTCCGCACCTTCACTGGGATGACCAGTAGCGCCACCGAATCCGTGGGCCAGGACTAATTCTGTGGTAAACACGAGAGTGATCATGCCGATGAGGCCGACGAGCGTGAATTTCATTTGATTGCACTTTCGATTTCAAGCGATGGGAATTTGACGAGCTAAGCCATGTTTCGTTATTTCTGTGTCGGAATACGGACCATTTTTATTGGCGCCGCGTCTGGCAAGTGAACGCCATCCAGCGTTCGATTCGTCGATTGCCAAGTGAAATGATTGTCATCAACTTTAGTGTAGATGTTCACGGCCGTGGCATCGCTGCCTTCAGGCATCGTGCCAGTAGCGTCGACCGTCCACTTGTTTCCATCCTTGGTCCAGCTGTCTTCTCCGAAACCCCCTTGTGGCTCGAAGTGCCAGGAAACAATCTGCGCTAATTTTGGGTTCCACCCGATAATCTGGCCGCCGGTCAGGGTTGCTTCTCCCTGTTTCTCGCTTCGGTAAGTGTTCTTGATGAAGTTCCGGCCCCCCATCCATTCGAACTTCATAACCGAACCGGCGTCCTGGGCCTCGGGCTTCCACTGGCCGATCAACCATTCCAAATCTTTCAAGTGATCGCCGTCTAATTCTGAGATGTAAGGGACATCGTGGCCCGCTACCATGGTCCACTTTCCGTCGCGTCGGGCATGAACGACGTTATATTGGGCGGCGGTGCTTGTTTTCTCGCCCGGTAGCGTGACTTTGGCGATTCCTTTTTCGATGGCGGTATCGGGGCCGAAAAAGCGAAAGGAATCGATAAACAGCGTGACCTTCGCGCCAGGGTGGTCTTTGAATAGTTGTGCGTACTCTTTCTGAATGGCATCACGACCGTGAAAAACTTGGCCGGATTCATCGGTATACGCAGCATCCGCAGACCACTGCGCGCCGATCGTTTTCGCATCACCCGCATTGAATGCTTTGACGAACTCGTCGGCCGTGGCACGGAATGCTTTCTCGTCCGTGTCCGTATTGGCCTGCATCACCGACGATGTTTTGTCGGTTGTGTCAGCAGCACACGCTTTAATGTTCGACCCGCTGTCGAATCTTGCAATCACTAAAGCGCCAACGATCAACATGCTGGCAGCAAAGGATCGCGTTTGCTGATAGCGATTTGGCATTCGATTTTTCTCCCTCATTAAATCAGTTTTGTAATCCGACTACGCTGTTGGTTTATCCTCAGAGGTACCCTGCAGAGCAATTAGCTACTACTCGCTCAATTTGTTGTTGCGTTGCGCCTCCTCTAGTTTTTTGATGTCCTCGGGCGACAATTGCGGACGGTCTACAGTGATTGTCAATTTGTTCAGCTTCGCGGTCAGCGGAAATGGGGGCAGATAGTCGGCGTCGTTCACTCCGGTCAGCGTGTCGGAGCCGATGTCGAAACTTTCATCCCATTGCAGGATCATGGGCAGGGTCTTCTCAATTTTTTGGGTGTCGACCGTTTTGCCGTCTACTTTCAAGGTGCCGGCGCCGCCGCGGCCCAATCCAGTGAAGCTATTGAAAGCCAGCGTGCCAAGTCCCAGACCGTCGTATTTGAAATCGAATTCCACCGTGTGCTTACCCGGCGTCAGAGCGTCCGGACCGGCCCACTTCACACGTTTTAAATCGAGCATGTTCCACAAAAACACCGGCTTCCCCTTGAGCAGGTAGAACCCGTAGCCGGCGAACCGGCCACCGGAGGTCAAAATCATCCCTTCGGCGCCGCCCTGGGGCACTTCGATGTCGGCCTTGATGTTGTAGGAGCAGTCCAGCAGCAGCGGCGAGTCTCCTTGCGGCAGACCCGTCATGGGATGCGTGTAAACAAACTGGCTGCGGCCGGCCGTGATGTTTGGGCGCGGCGCGATAATCCGCGATGCTACCGAAGCATCGAGCGGCAGCACCTCATACTTTTTGGCTTCTGTGAGAAATAATTCCTTCAGCTCCTTCACTTTGTCCGGATTCTTGGCAGCCACGTCGTCAAACTGCGTCCAGTCTTTATTCAGGTCGAAAAGTTCCCAGGTGACGTTATTCAGCGGATCGGGATTGGCCGGGCCGTAAGCTTCCCACGGCGGGCGGACGACCTTGGTGCTAAGCATCCAACCGTCGTGATAAATGGCATGATCGCCAAACATCTCGAAGTATTGCGTCTTATGCCGTGAAGGCACGTCGGCATTGGCTTTGTCGAAGGTGTAAGCGAAGCTGGTGCCTTCGATGGGCGCTTGCTTGATGCCATCGACCGAATCGGGCGCGGGAATACCGCACACTTCAAGCAGCGTCGGCACGACATCGATCACATGGCAAAACTGATTGCGAATGCCGCCCACATCTTTAATGTGCCCCGGCCAAGATATACACATACCCTGCCGGACACCGCCCAAATGTGACGCAATTTGCTTGAACCAACTGTAGGGCGTATCGAAAGCCCAGGCCCAATGAGCAGACATGTGGTTGTAGGTTTTTTCAGTGCCCCACACGTCGTAGTATTTGGCAAGTTGCACGTCGACAGGCACATCGACACCGTTGAAAAACGCCACTTCGTTGGGCGTGCCGTAAAGGCCGCCTTCGGCGCTGGTGCCGTTGTCGCCATTGATGTAGATGATGATCGTGTTGTCGAGTTTGCCCATGTCTTCGACGGCCTGAATCACGCGGCCGATTTCGTGATCGGTGTAAGCCACATAGGCGGCGAACACTTCGACCTGCTTGATGAACAATTTCTTCTCATCCGGCGTGCATTGATCCCATTCCTTTAGAATTTCTTTCGGCCAGGGAGTCATTTTGGCGTCTTGCGGAATGACACCGAGCTTTTTCTCGTTGGCGAAGATGGTGTCGCGCAGTTTATTCCAGCCGTCGTCGAACAAGTGCATCGCATGAATCTTGTCGACCCATTCCTTGGTGGGATGATGCGGCGCGTGGGTGCCGCCGGGAACGTAATAGCAAAAGAATGGCTTGCTGGGGTCGATCTGATTAACTCGGTTCATCCAATCGATGGCGTCGTCGGCCATGGCGGTCGTGAGATTCCAGCCCGGCTTACCTAGAAACGGATAAATCTCTGTTGTGTTGCGAAATAAATTCGGCTCCCACTGATTGGCATCGCCACCGACGAAACCATAGAAATATTCAAAGCCCATGCCGGTCGGCCATTGGTCGAAGGGGCCGATCTGGCTGGCTTCGAAGGCCGGGGTGTTGTGGTCTTTGCCGAACCAACTTGTCGCGTAGCCGTTGTCCAGCAGAATCCGGCCGATGGTAGCTTTGTCTTTTGGGATAATGCTGTTGTAACCAGGAAAGCCCGTCGACTGTTCCGAGATCACTCCGAAGCCGACCGAGTGATGATTGCGTCCGGTGATCAGCGCGGCGCGTGTTGGAGAGCAGAGCGCGGTCGAATGAATCTGTGTGTAACGCAGTCCCGCCTTGGCGATCCGGTCCATAGCAGGGGTTGGAATGACGCCGCCGTACGTACTGGGCACTCCGAAGCCGGAATCATCGGTCATGATGAGCAGAATATTTGGCGCTTGCTTGGGAGGCACAATCCGAGGCGCCCACCAGGCCTTCGATTGCATGGCGTTGTCTTTGATTTCGCCGCCAAATTTTGGATCGGGCGCCGGAAGCTGTTTGCCGTCAATCGTAGTCGTAGCGCCGGGTGAACCTGGCGTGCCCGTGGTTTGCACAGCCGGCGCTGGGGAAGCACCCTGTTTATCATCTGCGGCAAGAACGGACGATGTTCGCTGTGTTGCGGCCAAATAACCCAGCGTTCCACCGAGGAACAAAACGACTATAACCTGCAACGAGCGAGCATGCTTCATAAACACTTTCCCCGATTCAATTCAACACGACGGTTGAATCGACGATAGAAACGCGCGCTGCATCACTGGCCACTTGGCGATGGATTGGATATTTGATTGGATTTTGGCTGCTTCTGGCGAAGCGGGCCAACGGGTACACGATTTTGGGCACGCGGTTCTCGAAAGTCAATTCGCTCTAAGGACGGGCTCTTGCCCCGCGCCGTGCGAATCGCTGCGCCTTTAATGCACATACAACGATTCAATCTCCTAAATGTCAATCACTGCCCTTCGTGGCTCTTAACCATGTCGTCGATCTGTTTTTTCACAGCGTCCAAATTGAACGACGCCGGGTCTTGCATTGGTGGGTAGTCGATCGCCGTCTTGGCCAGCTCCGCGACTTTTTGCTGCACGAGCACGAACCGCCAAAATTCCCGCGCGAAGAAATCATTTCCGTAGCCCCACGCGCCGGTCAAAGCGGTTTCGCCGGCAATCGACGGAAAGCGCTCGAACGGATCCTGGCGTAGGTTCACCAAACCGGGCATGTCGGTCGTGAGTTTCGGACCAGGCCAACCTTGCGGCTGTTGGAAAAATTGAAACTTCATATCATCCAACCGAACGGCCCCCAGTTTCGGACCGGCAAAATAAAACAATTCATGCCGCTTCGAGGGCCCTTGGCCGGTGATTAAGTCCATCTGGTTGTAGCCGTCGAGGTGGTTTTTGTACTGCTGATCGCCAAGCGTCACACCCTTCAGAAGCTGATCGGTGATATTTGAATTGCCGGCGGCAGCACACAGCGTGGGAAACCAATCCAGCCCGGAGAAGATTCCATTCTCCACCGTGCCCGCTTTAATATGGCCGGGCCAACGGGCGATGCACGGCACTCGGAAACCGCCTTCATAGGCTGTTCCCTTTTGACCTTTGAACGGCGTATTGCCGCCGTCAGGCCAAGTGAAGGTTTCAGCGCCATTGTCGGTGGTGAAGACGACAATCGTATTGTCTGCCTCTCCGATGTCTTCCAGGTGCTTGAGCAACGCGCCAACGCAATCATCCAATTGCTTCATGCCCGCTTCTTCCACAGCATAGTTGGTCTTGCTGTTCATTTCCGCCTGGTACTTCGGCGACAGGTAAGTAAAGACGTGCATGCGCGTCGTGTTGTGCCAAATGAAAAATGGCTTGCCGTCCTGTTTGGCTTTGTCCATGAAGTCGCACGTGTTTTTAACGAGCACCTCGTCGAACGTCTCCATGTCGTATTTCGAGCCTGGGGGGCCTTGCTGCCAGCTCTGATGATCTACCGCCATGTCCTTGAATGGGCGCAGGGGGCCCTCATCCGTAATTTTCTGCTTGCCGATTTTGCCCCACCGCGGCTGCACCGTCGGGTCGTCTGTGTCGCTGGCGTAGCAATGCACCAAATTGCGCGGGCCGTATTTCTCAAACCAATCGGGCGGATAGGAATACCAATACGGATCGGACATGGCGTCGAGGTGATACAGATAACCGAAGAATTCGTCGAAGCCGTGCACCGTCGGCAAAAATTTGTTCAAATCGCCCAAATGGTTTTTGCCGAACTGCCCTGTCGCGTAACCTTGCGCCTTCAATGCGGTGGCCAGCGTGCAGGCTTGGGCGGGAATGCCGACATCCGCGCCGGCCTGGCCGACCGTGGTCATCCCCGTTCGCAGTGGAATTTCGCCGGTGATAAAATTGGCTCGCCCCGCGGTGCAGCTTGCTTCCGCATAGTAGTCGGTGAACCGGATTCCTTGAGACGCTAACCTGTCCAAATTAGGCGTTTTTCCCGACATGATGCCTTGGTGATAAGCGCCGATGTTAAACCAGCCGATGTCGTCACCCATGATGAACAAAATGTTCGGCTTCTTGCCGCTATTCGAAGACGATTCCGACGTCCCACCGTTATTGCTCGCTTGCGCAAGCAGTGTTTGAGAATCGCCTGGCTTAGTCGTTGCCATCGCCAATAGCGCCGCCTTGTCCGAAGCACCGTCAAAACACGGACAATAATCTGCCGCCGGGTCCGTGGCCATGTTGTTGATCGTTAAGCGCCGTGTTTCCGCCTCACAATTCTCCGCGAGTCGATGGGCTGCGGCCACATAACCCAGCACTCCGCCAACCGCCAGCACCAAAGTAACTTGCATTTTCGAATGTGTGAACATGGCTTAACTCCATAAGTTGAAAAACTGCAGACCATATCGTTTAATGTCTTACGCCGCTACTTGTCGAACGGAAATAACCGCTTCCAATCGTCTTTCATACTGATCACAATCCAACCGCGCTGTTTTGCTTCGTCATACAAAGACTGCGTGAACGTGCCGATCCGGCTGTCGGGCAAGCCTTGCGCCGGGCCGTAAGCATATTCTCGTTTGGCGTCGTCGTGCAGCACCAACATTCCCAGCCATGCGCCGTCCCCCGCCGACGTGTACTCCAACATCTGCTGATCGCCCGTCGAATTGCCAAACGCCGCAAACGGCCGCCGGCCAAT
>Ga0335083_10009267_pt1 | contig 11948 bp, 9 predicted proteins | sample Lox_Sample_42_FD_206716 | JGI IMG/M metagenome (GOLD analysis project Ga0335083, IMG submission 206716) | Soil microbial communities from Loxahatchee National Wildlife Refuge, Florida, United States - Lox_Sample_4.2 | ecosystem: Environmental > Terrestrial > Soil > Wetlands | place: USA: Florida... | reverse complement strand
GCACGGGTGGCACGTTCGAGGCCAAATGCCGGTTGTCGGCGGTAAAATGATACCAAAGCCCGTAGCCTGCCAGCACCGCCACCACGCCCACCAGGGCCAGGGCGCCGCGCGGCACGCCGCGGTCCGGCACCGTGGCCAGCACCTTCAGGCTCACATTCTGCGTCTCGCCCAATCCGCCCGCCTCGCGGAAGCGGCGCAGGATCTCCTCGCCGTCCAGCCCGAGGATTTGCGCATAGGCGCGCACGAAGCCCGTACGGTAGGCGGGGCCGGGCAGGGGCGAGAGATCGCCCTGCTCGATGGCGGTCAGGTATTCGAGGCGGATGCGCAGGCTCTCCGCCACATCCGGCAGTTTCCAGCCGAGACGTTCGCGCACTTCGCGCAGTCCGGCGCCCACGCGCGCCACGCCGGAGCTTTGGTCATGGTCCATCACATCGGTCCCGGTCATATCATCCGCCATGCGGTGCAGCTTCTATACCTGAATGTCGTAAGGCTCAAATCGCCAGGTTGTGCTCGCGCGCCCAAACCGCGAGCGGTTCCCTGATGCTGCCGCCCGCCGCTCCCGCCCGGCGCAACTCGCGCAGCACAGGGCGCAGCTTGGTGAGGTCGGCCTCCACCAGCACGGATTTCACTGGCAGGATGGCATTGCCGGACATCGACAGCGTGGTGATGCCCAGGGCGGCGAAGGCCAGGGCGTCGAGCGGCCGCCCGGCGGCCTCGCCGCAGACGGAAAGCGGCACCCCCGCCTCCTGGCAACAGGTGACGAGCTTTTCCAGCAGTTCCAGCACCGGGGCGGAGAGCGTGTCGTAGCGGTTGGCCAGTTCCGGCGTGCCGCGGTCGGCGGCGAACAGGAACTGCATCAGGTCGTTGGTGCCCACCGAGATGAAGTCCGCCTCGGCCAGCAGGCCGGGAAGCTGGAACAGCAGGGAGGGCACTTCCAGCATCGTGCCGGCTTCCAGCCGCTCCGGGGCGGGGCGGATGCGCGCCGCCTCGGCTTCCAGCAGGTCGCGCGCGGTGCGGAACTCCTCCACCGTGGCCACCATGGGGAACATGACGGAGAGCGGCCGCCCCTGCGCGCCCAGCAGCAGGGCGCGGAGCTGGCGGCGCAGAATGGCCGGGCGGTCCAGCGCCACGCGCAAGCTGCGCCAGCCCATGGCCGGGTTTTCCTCGCCCATGGAGGTTTCGCCGGGCAGCAGCTTGTCAGCCCCTAGGTCCAGCGTGCGGAACTGCACCTTCTTGCCGTCGGCGCGGTCCAGCACGCGGCCATATTCCGCGGCCTGCCCGGCGACATCGGGGATGCCGCCCGCCGCCAGGGCCGCGATCTCGGTGCGGTACAGGCCGATGCCGTCCGCGCCGGTCCTCTCCAGCTGGTCCAGCTCCAGCGCCAAGCCGACGTTCAGCATAAGGCAGATTTCCGTGCCGTCCTTGGTCACGGCCGGCAGGTCGCGGTACGCAGCCAGTGCTGCGGCGCGCACCGAGCGGGCTTCCAGCGCGCGGTCGTAGACCTGCAGCACCTCCGGCTCGGGGCGCAGGATCAGCGTCGCGCCCTCGGCATCCAGCAGCGCCGGGTCGCCTTCCTGCGCCGCTTCCACCGCGCCGCGGTCCACCTGCAGGGCGGGCAGCCCCAGCGCCCGCGCCAGGATGGCGGCATGGCCCGAGGGGCTGGCTTCCTCGATAGCGACACCGGCGATGCCGCGCGAGTGCCAGTCCAGCAGATCGGCGGGGCCGAGGCGGCGGACGAGCAGGATATAGCCATCCGCCCGCTCCGGCTTGGGCGCCATGCCGCCGAGTGCGACCATCAGCCGCCCGACCATGTCCTCGATATCGGCCAGGCGCTCGCGCAAGTAAGGGTCGGCGATGCGGCGCATGCGTTCGCGCAGGTTGCGCGCCACCTTGTCCACAGCGGTCTCGGCGGTCAGGCCGTCATTGATCGCATCGCGCACTTGGCTCAGCCAGCCGGAGGACTGCGCCACCATGCGGTACGCCTCCAGCACGTCGCGCGGGGCGTTGCCGCCGGGCAGGATGCCGGCCATCAGCCCATCCAGGCTCTTGTTCGCCTCCTCCACGGCTATATCGAGGCGCTTCAGCTCGGTTTCCGGGTCGTCGGTGAGCAGGCGGGCGATGGGCGCGGTGGCGCCATAGGGCAATATCTTGCCGCGGGCGATGCCGGCGGAGAGCACATGCCCGGGGTAGCGCCGGGGCAGGGTCTCGGAGAAGCCTTCCTCGCCCATATTGGTGGCCCCGGCCTTGGCCAGGATCTCCGCCAGCAGCATGGCCACGGTGGCCAGCGCCTCCACCTCCACCGTGGAGAATACCCGTGGCTCGCGTGACATCACGCCGATCACGCCCAGCGTCCGCCCGGCGCGTTTCACCGGCACGGCGAGAGTCGAGGCCATGTTCTCCTCGCCCAGCTCGGGGCGGTAGGCGTAGAGCGGATGGTTCTGCGCGTCGGCGAGGTTCATGATGTCGCCGGAGGCGGCGGTCATGCCGATGATACCTTCCCCGACCCGCAGGCGGGTATGTCCGACGGCGCTGACGTTCAGGCCCTGCGTGGCCGCAAGTTCCAGCTGTTCGCCGGCGCGGGCGACGTAGATGACACTGGAATCCGCCGCCAATCCCTCGGTCACCAGCTTGGCGAAATCGGCCAGGCTGGCGGTGCCGGAGGCAAGGTGCTCCCGCAGCGCGGCAAAAAGATGCCGCGTATCGCCGAGTTTCGGCTTGCGTTTGCGCCGCTTGGGCGTGTTTTCAGCTTCGGGCGGCACGCGCAGCCAGGGCGGCGATGGCCTGGGCCTTCAGCGCCGCCAGAATTTCCGCCACCGGCAGAATCTCGGTCACCATGCCGACTGACTGCCCGGCCATGACCGAGCCGTTTTCCACGTCACCCTCGATCACCGCGCGGCGCAGGGCCCCGGCCCAGAAATGTTCGATCTCCAGCTGCGCGGCGGTCTTGTCCAACTCGCCGGACTGGAATTTTTGCACGACTTCCGCCTGATGGCGCATGAAGCGCCTGGTGCCCTCGTTCATCAGCCCGCGCACGGGGATGACGGGGAAGCGGTCGTCCAGCTGCACACTCGGCAGGGCGTCGCGCGCATTGGCCCTGAGGAAGGCTTTCTTGAAGTTCTCGTGCGCGATGCTCTCTTTCGAGGCCGCGAACAGCGTGCCGAGCTGCGCCCCGGCGGCACCCATCTCCAGGTAGCCCAGGATCGCCTCGCCGCGCCCCAGGCCGCCGGCCACGAACACCGGCACATCACGGATATGCGGCAGGATCTCCTGCGCCAGCACGGTCAGCGAGACCGGGCCGATATGCCCGCCCGCCTCGGAGCCCTCGATCACCAGCGCATCCACGCCCGACTTCACCAGGCGCTTGGCCAGCACGAGGGCAGGGGCGAAGGCGATGACCTTAGCCCCGCCTTCCTTGGCGGCCTTGATATGCGCGGCGGAAGGAATGCCACCTGCGAACACCACGTGGCCGACCTTCTGGCGCACGCAGACCTGGATCAGCTCGTCCAGCTGCGGGTGCATGGTGATCAGGTTCACGCCGAAGGGCTTGTTCGTCAGCGTCTTGGTTGCCTCGATCTCCTTTTCCAGCAGCTCAGGCGGCATCGCCCCGCAGGCGAGCACGCCGAACCCGCCGGCATTGGAGATGGCGGAAACCAGATGGCGCTCGCTCACCCAGCTCATCGCCCCGGCCATGATCGCGTATTCGGTGCCAAGGAACTCCCGGCCCCGGCGCGTCAGCGCCTTGAACTCGGCGGCGGCGGCATTGTTCAAATTAAGCATCGAGCTGGTACGCCGTGTGCAGGGCGCGGACCGCCAGCTCGGTGTATTCCGCGGCGACCAGCACGCTCACCTTGATCTCGGAGGTGGAGATGACCTGGATGTTGATGCCGCGTTCGGCCAGCGTCTTGAACATCGTGCCGGCGACACCCGCATGGCTACGCATGCCCACGCCGACGACCGAGATCTTCGCCACGTTCTGGTCGGTGACCAGCTCGGCGAATCCGATCTCCTTCTGGGCGGCCTCCAGTGCTGCCTTGGCCCGCAGGAAGTCGGTCTTGCCCACGGTGAAGGTCACGTCCGTCGTGCTGTCGGCGGAGACGTTCTGCACGATCATGTCCACGTTGATGCCTGCATCGGCCAGCGGCACGAACACGGCGGCGGCGATGCCCGGACGGTCCGGCACGCGGCGGACGGTGATTTTGGCCTCATCCCGCGAATAGGCGATGCCGGCGACGATTTCCTGTTCCACGACTTCTTCCTCATCAACAACCAATGTACCCGGAATATCGGTAAAGCTGGAGAGCACCTGCACGCGCACATGCTCCTTCATAGCCAGCTCCACCGAGCGGGTCTGCAGCACTTTCGCCCCCACGGAGGCGAGTTCCAGCATTTCCTCGTAGGTAATCTTATTCAGTTTACGCGCATTCGGCACGATTCGCGGATCGGTTGTGTAAACACCGTCCACGTCCGTGTAGATATCGCACTGGTCGGCCTTCAGCCCGGCGGCCAGCGCCACGGCCGATGTGTCCGACCCGCCGCGGCCCAGCGTGGTGATGCGGTTGTCCGGGCCGATGCCCTGGAAGCCGGTGACCACGGGCACCTGGCCCTGCTTCATGCGCTGGATCAGTTCCTCGCCCTCGATCGACTCGATGCGCGCTTTGCCGTGCTGGCCATCGGTCTCCACGGCAATCTGCCAGCCCTGCCAGCTGCGCGCGTCCTGCCCCAGCTCCTGCAGGGCGATGGCGACAAGCCCGGCGGTCACCTGCTCGCCGGTGGCGACCACGGCATCGTATTCCCGCGCGTCGAACAGCGGGGAGAGCTGCTGGCACCAGGTAACCAGCTGATTCGTCTGCCCCGCCATGGCGGAGACGACCACAGCCACCTCGTTGCCCTTGTCCACCTCGGCCTTCACCCGCTTGGCTACATTGCGGATGCGGTCAAGATCGGCCACCGAGGTGCCGCCGAATTTCATAACGATACGCGCCATACTATAACCCTTGTGGAAAACCGCCGGGGGCGTCACATAGCGGCGGAGAAAAGTTTCGGCAATGCAGCACCCTTCCGTAATCCCTCAAGAAATCGCCCAATTCAACGCCCTGGCGGCGCGCTGGTGGGATGAGAACGGGCCGATGCGCCCCCTGCACATGATGAACGGCCCCCGTGCCGCCTGGGTGGCGGAGCGGGTGCGCAACCTTGTCGGGCCGGGGGTGGAGATCCTCGATGTGGGCTGTGGCGCCGGGCTGCTGGCCGAGGCGCTGGCCAAACAGGGCTTCGACGTTCTGGGCGTCGATGCCGGGGTGGAGGTGATCGAGGCGGCGCGCAGCCATGCGCAGGGGCAGGATCTGAGCCTGGAATACCGCAACGCCACCGCCGAGGATCTGGTGCAGGAGGGGCTGAAATTTCCGGTCGTCACCGCGCTGGAGATCATCGAGCACGTGGCCGACCCGGTGGAGTTCCTGCGCAGCCTCGCAGCACTTCTGGAGCCGGACGGGCTCCTGTTCCTCTCCACCCTCAACCGCACGCCCAAATCATTCCTCACGGCCAAGCTGGGCGCGGAATACATTCTCCGACTGCTGCCCGCGGGCACGCATGACTGGAAGAAATTCGTCACCCCGGTGGAGCTGGGGCATTATTGCCGCGAGGTGGGGCTCAGCCTTGCCGATACGGCGGGGCTGAGCTTCTCCCCCGCGCGCCGGCGCTTCGAGGTGAGCCGGGACTTGTCGGTAAATTATCTGGCCCTGGCCCGGGCGGTCTGACGTCGACATTAACAATAATTCATATCGCCTTCGGTCAAGGCATAATTTACTTAAAATTCATACTATTAGCCTGACCCCTGCAATACGGTGCGCTGCAATCACGGGTGGAAATGGTTTGCGGCAGCCCATATGACTTAAACCAAGGCCTCCGGGCCAGGGGATTCGTGTGGGATAGGGTTATAATATTGATTTTCCGTAATAAATTGGGGTGTGCCCACTCCAGGCGCTCAAGCTTTCGTGATTGGCGTTATCGACAAGGGCGCAAGAAGATCATCGCTCTCTCCGGTCGATAAGGAAGGGAGCCGTTATGCCCGACGACTTCGCCTTGCAGCTGGCCATATGGCGTCATCATCTACATGCGCTTCCTGAACTCTCGCTGAAAGAGTCGGGAACCGCGGCTTATGTTTGCGCGCGGCTGACCGAACTCGGCATTCCCCATGCCGCCGGTGTGGGCGGGCATGGCGTGGTGGGCGTGCTGTCCCGTGGTGGCGGGAACGGCGCGGTGGGGCTGCGGGCGGATATGGATGCCCTGCCGATCCATGAGGCGACCGGGCTGGCTTATGCCTCCCGCAATGCGGGCGTGATGCATGCCTGCGGGCATGACGGGCATGCGGCCTCGTTGCTCGGGGCAGCGCTGCTGTTGCGCGACGATCCGGGCTGGTCCGGCAAGATTTACCTTGTCTTCCAGCCAGCCGAGGAGGGCTTCGGCGGCGCCGAGGCCATGCTGGCTGACGGATTGCTGCTGAAATTCCCGATGCAGAGGATCTTCGGCTACCATAACTGGCCGGGGCTGGAGGCGGGCACGGTGATGCTGCACGAGGGGCCGGTGATGGCCGGGGCGGCGAATTTCTCCATCACCCTGCATGGCCGCGCAGGCCATGCCGCCATGCCGCATGAATGCGCCGACCCGGTGCAGGGTCTGGCCCACCTTATCATCGCGCTTAACAGCATCATCGCCCGCAACAAGGACCCGCAGGAGGCCGGGGTGGTCTCCACCTGCACGCTCGCCGCCGGGGAGGCGCACAACCAGATCCCCAGCGCCGCGACCCTGGGTGGCACCGTCCGGGCACTGACCCCGCAGACCATGCAAATGCTGAAAACGCGCCTCGCGGATGTCGCGCGGCATACAGCGCAGGCGCATGAGCTCACGGCGGATGTCGAGATTTTTGGCAGCCTGCCGCCCACCATCAACAGCAAGGCGGAGGTGGCGCTGGCCAGCGCCGCGGCGGTCGTGGCCGGGCTGAACGTCGAGCATGCCCAGCGCGGCTCGATGGCGGCGGAGGATTTCGGCCGCTTCCTGGAGGTTCTGCCCGGCGCCTACGCCTGGATCGGCAACGGCGCCACCAAACCGCTGCACAACCCCGGCTACGATTATAACGACGCGATCCTGCCCGTCGCGGCCCGGTATCTGGCCGCGGTGGCCAAGGCGGCCCTGGCATGACGTCCCGCACCGCCTGGCCAGCCGAGTTGCCGGACCCGCTAGAAGAGCGCTTCGCCACCGCCGTTGCCGGCAAATCCGGCCTCGTCGTGGTGCCGGTGGCGCAGCGGCCGTTTCCCATATGGCTGCGGGCGGGCACGGATGACGCCAAGGCCGCCACCGTCTCGTTCGACCCGCATCTGAACGGGCTTAAATTCATCCATGAGCCGCGCCGGATCCTGGAAATCGGGGCCGGTGCAGGGTACCGCAGCGTGGCGCTGGCGCATGCCTATCCGGGGGCGGAGATCCTCGCCACAGAGCCCAACGCCGCGTTCCAGCGCGTGGCCATGCTCAACACGGTGCCCTACGGCAACATCACAGTCCTTAACGTCGCCATCGGCACGGACAACGCGCGCTACGATTTCTTCGGCCGTGAGGGCGAGGCCGGTTACCCGGCGCTGATGCGCCACGAGGTAGGGCAGATAACCGTCACGCCGTTGCCGCATCTGCTCAACCACCGCCGATGGGGCGACGTGGACACCATCGTCCTGACGCTGGACGCAGCCTCGGCGGGGATTCTCGACGAGCCGCTGCCGCGCCGGATGCGTGTGCTGGCGGTGGAGACCGGCGGCGCCCCGCTGCCGCCCGAAACCATGGCCAAGCTGCCGATGGCCGAGTTCCTGGCCATGGTCTCGGGCGATTACGTGCTGTTCTACCGCCGCGCCCTGAAGAAGGCCCCGCCCGAGCCGCCGCGCTCCGTCCCCGTCTTCGTGCCCGACGGCCCGACCAGGCATCTCACCCTGGAGAATGTGAGCGGCGATCCGCCGGGCTTCTTTCTGGTGGGGCGCAACGGCTTCCGCCTGCACCCCAACCACTACGGCAGCCCCCCGGCGCGGGTGACCATCACCCAACAGAATCTCGACTATGCCGAATTGCAGGTCTCCATGCGTGTGGTGCAGGACGCTTCCGCCCCGGTGCGCTTCAAGGTGGAGATGCGCGGCGAGAGCGGGACGATTCTGGCCTCGGCGATAGAGGTGGTGAAGGGCGGCGCGGCGCGCGGCGTGGTGATGCAACTGCCGGAATACCAGGGGCCGTGCAGCATCGTCTTCACCACGCAAATGGCCGAGCCGGGCGCATCCCACGAGGGCGCCTGGGCAGAGTTCATCTCCGCGACCTTCGTGTAAGCGGTGGAGTGGCAGGAGCCAGGCATCGTCCTTGAGACCGCCGTGCATGGCGAGGGCGATCTGGTGGCCACGCTCCTCACCCCGCTGGGGCTGTGGCGCGGACTGGCCAAGGGCGGAGCCTCGCGGCGCCAGGTGGCGATCTGGCAGCGCGGCAATATCCTCTCCGTGCGCTGGGTGGCGCGGGTGGTCGAGCAGCTTGGCGCCTTCACGGGTGAGCTGGTGCGCCCGGTGGCGGCGCTGGCCATGGGCGCGCCGGAGACGCTGGAGATCCTGAACGCCGCTTGCGCCCTGGCCGCCGGGGCACTGCCGGAGCGCGAGGCAGCGCCCGAGACCTTCGCCGGGCTGATGCGGCTGCTGGCGGGCATCGACATCCCTGGCTTCCCGCTCCCCGAACTCGCCCGTTGGGAGACGACGCTGCTGCGCGAGCTGGGTTTCGGGCTGGATTTCACCGCCTCTGCCGGAGGGAATGACCGTCTGGCTTACGTTTCGCCCCGCACAGGCCGGGCGGTGACGCTCTCCGAGGCCGGTGACTGGGCGCCCAAGCTGTTTCCGCTGCCGGAGTTCCTGATCGCGGATGCGCCCGCCAGCCTTGCCGATTGCGTGGCGGCCTTGCGCATTACCGGGCATTTTCTGGAGCGGGACGTGTTCGGGGCCCGGCACCGCCCCCTTCCACCGGCGCGGGCCGGTCTTTATGAGCATCTCTCTCGCAGGCTGGAGGATGAGCGAAATGCCGGATGATGTGCAGGATTTAGCGCTGAGCGATGCGCTCTCCGAGCGTTACCTCGCCTATGCGCTGTCCACCATCATGTCCCGTTCGCTGCCAGATGTGCGCGACGGGCTGAAGCCGGTGCACCGCCGGCTGATCTACGCCATGCACCAGCTCAAGCTGGACCCGCGCTCTGGCTTCAAGAAATGCGCCCGCGTGGTCGGCGACGTGATGGGTAAGTTCCATCCGCATGGCGATAGCTCGATCTACGAGGCGCTGGTCCGTTTGGCGCAGGAGTTCTCCTCGCGTTACCCGCTGATCGAGGGCCAGGGCAATTTCGGCAATATCGATGGCGATAACGCCGCGGCGATGCGCTACACCGAGTCGCGCCTCACCGAGGTCGCCGAGCTGCTGTTGCGCGGTATCGATGAGAACGCCGTGGATTTCCGCCCCACCTATGACGGCGAGGAGCAGGAGCCAGTGGTGCTGCCCGGCGCTTTCCCGAACCTGCTGGCCAATGGCGCCTCGGGCATCGCGGTAGGCATGGCGACCTCCATCCCGCCGCACAATGCGGGCGAGGTCTGCGCCGCCGCCATCCACCTCATCGGCAATCCCGAGGCCACCACCGCCGAGCTGCTCACCCATATGCGCGGCCCGGATTTCCCTACCGGCGGCGAGCTGGTGGAGGATGAGGCGACCATACTGAACGCCTATGAGACGGGCAGGGGCAGCCTGCGAACCCGCGCCAAATGGACGAGGGAAGAGGGCAAGCACGGCACCTGGGTCATCGTCGTTACCGAGATCCCGTATCAGGTGCAGAAATCCCGTCTCGTCGAGCAGATCGCCATCCTGCTGACCGAGAAGAAGCTGCCGCTGCTGGGCGATATCCGCGACGAGAGCGCCGAGACCATCCGCCTGATGCTGGAGCCGAAGAGCCGCATTGTGGACCCCGAGATGCTGATGGCCTCGCTGTTCCGCGCCACGCAGCTTGAATCCCGCTTCGCCCTGAACATGAACGTGCTGGATGCAGGGCGCACCCCGCGCGTAATGGGGCTGAAGGCGATCCTGCGCGCCTGGCTCGACCACCGGCACGAGGTTCTGGTGCGGCGCTCGCAGCACCGTTTGGATGCCATCGCGCGGCGGCTGGAGATCCTGGAAGGGTATATCAAGGTCTTCCTCAATCTCGACGAGGTGATCCGCATCATCCGCACCGAGGATGAGCCCAAGGCGGTGCTGATCCGCACCTTCGAGCTGACCGAGGTGCAGGCCGAGGCGATCCTCAACATGCGCCTGCGCGCCCTGCGCAAGCTCGAGGAGATGGAAATCCGCAACGAGCACAAGAAGCTCTCGGCGGAGCAGAAAACCCTCCAGGCCCTGCTGAAGGACGAAGGCAAGCGCTGGGCGAAAATTGGCGAAGAGATCGCCGGGGTGCGCGAGAAATTCGGCGCCGGCCCGCTGGGCGCGCGGCGGACCAGGATCTCGGCCGCCGCCCCGATGGTGGAGATTGTCGCCGAGGCGCTGGTGGAGCGCGAGCCGATCACCGTCATCCTTTCCGAGAAAGGCTGGATCCGCGCGCAGAAAGGCCATCTGGCGGACGACGTGGAGCTGAAATTCAAGGAGGGCGACAAGCTCGCGCATCTGCTGCGCTGCGAATCTACCGATAAAATCGCACTGCTGGCGACGAATGGCCGTGTCTATACGCTCAAGGGAGCAGACATTCCGCGCGGGCGCGGCGACGGGCAGGCGATCCGCCTGTTGGTCGAGCTGGCGAACGAGGATGGCGTGCTGGCGCTGTTCGTGCCGGATGCGGGGCAGAAATACCTTGTCGCCTCGTCCACCGGGCGCGGCTTCATCCTGCCCGGCTCCGAGCTGACCTCCGAGCGCCGCGCGGGCAAGACGATTCTGGTGCTGAAGCCCGGCGAGGAATGGCAGGCCTGCGTGCCGGTGAAGGGCGACCATGTGGCGGTCATCGGCCAGAACCGCAAGTTGCTGGTGTTCCCGCTGGAGCAGCTGCCGGAAATGCCGAAGGGCACCGGCGTGCAGCTGCAGAAATACAAGGATGGCGGCCTGGCGGACGTGAAGACATTCAGCCTTGCCGCCGGGCTCACCTGGCGCATCGGCGACAAGCTGCGTGTGGAGCAGAAGCTGGCCGAATGGCTGGGCGCCCGCGCCGCTGTGGGCAAGATGCCGCCCAACGGGTTCCCGCGCTCCAACAAGTTCGGCGATTGAGGCGCGGCAAAAATTTGCCCCATTTCACGGGCAGGTTCGCGGCGTAGATTTTGCTAGACTTTGGGGAAAGATTGCCATGAAGACACGCCGATCTCTCGCCACCTTGGTTTTTGGCGCCGCAGCCGCTCTGGTGGCAGGCGCTGCCGCGGCAGAGGCCCAGCCGGTGCCGCCTTATCCGCCGGGCTACCAGCCAGCCCCGCCTCTGCGCGTCGAGGCGCCCCCGCCCCCGCCGAGCGCCGCCTATATCTGGCGCCCGGGACACTGGGCGTGGAACGGCTACAACTACCACTGGGTGCCTGGCCATTACGTGCGCCGCAGCCCGAATTGGCACCGCTGGGTGGACGGCCACTGGGCTGTGCGTGGCGGGGCCTGGGTGTGGGTCCCCGGCCACTGGGTCTGATGTCTTAATTGGCGCGCGCCATGTCCTGAATCCGCTCCACCATCGCGGCGACGCCGTTGCCGCGATTGGTAGAGAGCGCGCCAATCAGCCCGAGATCGCGCAGGAATTGTGCCGAGGTGGCGAGGATTTCCGCCCGCGTCCGCCCGGAATAAACCCGCAGCACCAGCGCCACGAGCCCGGAGACGATGGCGGCATCCGACGCGCCGGTGAAATACAGCTTGCCGCTGTCCTCATGTGCCGCCAGCCAGACCTGCGACTG
>Ga0335083_10009266_pt1 | contig 11950 bp, 7 predicted proteins | sample Lox_Sample_42_FD_206716 | JGI IMG/M metagenome (GOLD analysis project Ga0335083, IMG submission 206716) | Soil microbial communities from Loxahatchee National Wildlife Refuge, Florida, United States - Lox_Sample_4.2 | ecosystem: Environmental > Terrestrial > Soil > Wetlands | place: USA: Florida... | reverse complement strand
CGTGAAGCCCATATTTGACTCCAGCGTCGGCTGGCCCGGTCCTGCGATTCCGCCGCGCTGGATGTGGGCAAACAGCGCGAGCGGGATCTGCTGCCGCATCCCGAGGAAGATCTGGAAGCGCGCGGCGAACGGAATCGCGACGAGGGCGAAAACGATTCCATAGAGCCTGCCTCGGGTCATGCGATTGAAGATGAGCATGCCAGGATGCTTTTCGAGGCTGGAGATGGCAATACGCCGCCCGCCGCCGGCGGGTCGCCCACCTTGTGAGTCAGGGAGCTCCGGCGCGCCTGTGGCGCCAGGCGAGTCCACGCCTGGGGGCTCACCCACCGCGCCCCGGCTTATTCGTATGGCGCGCCAAGGCACCGGGCCCCATCTCGGCTCAAGGGGCCTTGCAGGTGCAAACCTAGTTGGATTTGTCCAACAGCTTCTTCTTCTGCGCCTGAAACTCCTCGTCCGTCAGGATCCCGCGTTTGCGCAGGTCATCCAGCTTCATCAGGTCGTTGTAGAGCTGGTCGGTCGCGGTTCGGGGCAGCGCGCTTTCCGCGGCTGCCGGCGGCGCCGCCGCCGGGGCCGGCGCCCCAAGCGCCATCTCCGCCCCCGCGGCCGGGAGGGGCGCACGAAGTTCCGGATCGTCCGCGTCCAGCGCCTTGAACACAATCTTGGCGTGGGCAAACCCGGTGAGGGGGACGACCGGATGGCTCGCCTCGGTGCTGATGATCTTCGGCTGCTTGTGGAGTTTGGCGCAATAGGCGGCGACATCCTCGAGGGCCTGCGCCTTCAGCTTCTCCGTGTTGCGCACAAAGCCGTTCTCCGCCCAGCGGGTCAGGGCGTAGGTATCGTGGCCCAGCGGCACGATCTCCGGGTTGGGGTCCGCCCGGGCGGGCACTGCCAGCAGACCGAGCGCCAGGACGGGGCAGGCGAAAAGGGGCATTCTCATGGCGTCGACGTTCAGCCGGTGGCCTTGCCCTCGTCAATATCAACCCGGCATTACCCGCACGAAAGGGCGGAGGCGGCGGCGCGGTGACGCGCGGCGTTGCATCCGGTCTTTCCTCCGCATTTAAGCAGCCCTAGCGTCCCCTGTCCGTTCGCCCTCCATGGCCGTTCCTCCCGCCCCCGCCTCCGTTGCCTCCGCCCGCCGGGCGACCGTTGTCGCCGGCGCCGGCCTGGTCCTGGCCGCGGTCGCCGTGTACGCCAACAGTTTTTCCGGGCCGTTCATCTTCGACGACCTGCTGTCGATCCCCCAGAACCTGACTCTTGGCAGCCTGCGCACGGCGCTCGCGCCGCCCGGCGGGGGCCTGACGGTCACGGGCCGGCCGATGCTGAATCTGTCCTTCGCGCTCAATCACGCGCTGAGCGGCGACCGGGTCTGGAGCTATCACGCGCTGAATCTCGTGATCCATGTGCTGGCGGGCCTGACCCTGTTTGGCATCGTACGGCGCACCCTTCGACTCAACTCGGAGCCGGTGCCGGCCGGAGCCGCCACGTTCGTTGCGTTCGCCGCGGCCCTGCTGTGGATGGTGCATCCGCTGCAGACCGAGTCGGTGACATACGTCGTGCAGCGGGCCGAGTCGCTGATGGGCCTGTGGTATCTCCTGACGCTCTATTGTTTCCTCCGCGGGGCTGAGTCGGATGCGGACTCGAATTCCTCGACGGCCTCGCGGCCCGGCGGTTCCAAAGCTTGGTTCGCGCTCTCGTTCCTCGCCTGCTTTCTCGGCATGGGAACCAAGGAAGTCATGGTGTCGGCGCCGCTGATCGTGCTGCTTTATGACAGGACCTTTCTGTCGGGCAGCTTCCGCGCGGCGTGGCGGCTGCGTGGGCGGAGCCATCTCGCGCTGGCGGCCACCTGGCTTCCGCTGGCAGGCCTGGTGCTGCACAGCGCGAATCGCGGCGGCACGGCGGGATTCGGCATCGGCGTGGGGTTCTGGACCTACGCCGCGACGCAGTTCCAGGCGGTGGCCCATTACCTGTGGCTGGCGGCGTGGCCGCATCCCCTGATCGTGGATTATGGCGTCCGGTGGGTGGCGTCCGTGGGGGACGTGGCGCCCTATGCCGCGTTGGTGGTCCTGCTGGCCGCCGGCACGGCGGTGGCGCTCGTGCGCCGGCCGGCGCTCGGATTCCTGGGCGTGTGGTTCTTCGCCATCGTCGCCCCGACCTCCCTGGTGCCCGGCAACCGGCAGACGCTGGCCGAGCATCGCGTGTACCTCGCTCTGGCGCCGGTGGCGGTGCTGGCGGTCGTTGCGGCGCACGCCTGGCTGGGCCGTCGGGGCCGGATCGTCCTGGCGGCGACGGCCGTCGGCCTGGGCTGGCTGACGATCCAGCGCAACACGGCGTATCGCAGCGAGGCCACGATCTGGGGTGACACGGTGGCGAAGTGCCCGGGCAATGCCTTTGCGCGCAACAACTATGGCAACATCCTGGCGCAGGCCGGCCGGCTCGAAGAGGCTTTGGCGCAATACGAGGCGGCGCTCCGGATCGATCCGGGTTATGCCGACGCCTGTTACGATGCCGGCAACGCCCTGAAGCGTCTCGGACGTTTGCCGGAGGCCATCGCCCGCTATCGGCAGGCGCTGCGGGCCAAACCCGAGTTGCCCGACGTCGAGGATGCGCTCGGCCGGGCGCTCGAGGACGCCGGTCGCCCCGATGAAGCGTTGGCGCATTTCGAGCAGGCGGTGCGGCTCGACCCGAACTTCACCGACGCCAGCAACGACCTCGGCGAGGCGCTGGCCCGGACCGGGCGACTGCCGGAGGCCATCGCGCGCTTCGAGCAGTCGCTGCGGATCAATCCCACCTGGGCTGAAATGCACAACAACTTGGGCGACGCGTTGCGGATGGCCGGCCGGCTGCCGGAGGCATTGGTGCAATACGAGCAGGCGGTGCGGCTCAAGCCGGATTTCATGGCGGCCCGCAACAATCTGGGCCGGGCGCTGGCGGAGGCGGATCGGCTGCCGGAGGCCATCGCTCTTTTCGAGCAGACGTTGCAGCGGGATCCCGCCGCGATCGATGCCCGCAACAATCTGGGCACCGTCCTGCTCTTGGCCGGGCGGGCGCCAGAGGCCATCACGCAGTTTGAGGCGGCCCTACGGTTGAACCCGAACCTGCCCCAAGTACACTTGAACCTGGCGGTGGCCCTGCAGCGCGCCGGTCGGCCGGCGGAGGCCGCGGCGGAACTGGAGGCAGCCCGGCGGCTCGGGTTGGTCGTGCCGCCGCCGGGCGGTTGACGGGGGCCGCAATCTGCGGAGATTCTGTCTCCGCCCCGTTCTCCCCATGAATACCCCAGCACTGCGAAGCGCGGCCCTGTTCCTGCTGCTGCCGCTCGGCGCCCTCGCCGGACCGGCCGCGATCACGATCGACGTCGATCACGTCATCGACGCGGTCGATCCCCGCATCTACGGCGTCTTCATGGAGCCGATCGGCATTCACCGCGGCGGCCGGAACTTCCACACCCTTTACGGTCCCGTCTACGACCCGAAGTCGCCGCTGGCGGACGCCTTCGGCTTCCGCCGGGACATGATCGAGGCGGCGCGCGAGCTCCAGATCACCCAGATGCGATGGCCGGGCGGCAATTTCACCGCGGCATACGACTGGCGCGACGGCATCGGGCCGAAGGACGGGCGGCCGAAGCGCTTCGATCCGGCTTGGGGCGTCGTCGAGTCCAACCAGGTGGGAACCGACGAGTGGGTCGAGCTCAACCAGGAGATCGGCTCCGAAAACGTCGCCTGCATCAACGCCGGCACCGGCACGCTCGACCTCGCCCGCACCTGGGTCGAGTACTGCAACGCGCCGGCCGGCTCCTACTGGGCGGACCGGCGGGTCGCGGACGGCCACCCGGAACCCTACGGGATCAAGTATTGGGACCTCGGCAACGAGGTCGACGGCGCGCCCTGGATCATGGGGCACAAGACCGCCGAGGACTACGTGAAATTCGCGGTCGAGGCGGCCAAGCTCATGAGCCACAGCTCGCCCGACACGAAGCTCCACTTCATCGCCTGTGGCTCCTCCTGGTACCAGGACAACCTCGACTGGGTGAACTGGAACTGGACGGTCATCCAGGGCCTCTACGGCATCGCCGACTACCTCTCGATCCACCGCTACTGGGGGGATGCCAAGGACTATTACGTCTTCCTGGGCCAGCACGACGTGGATCTGGAGCGGGCGATCGACATCACCGCCGGCCAGCTCAAGGCCATCGCCGACGTCCGCAAGGGCCCGCCCATGTACCTCTCGGTGGACGAGTGGGCGCCCCCGTTCACGGGCGGCTACCTCTCAACCCTGGCCGTGGCGGAGTATTTCAACGCCTTCATCCGGCGGGCCGACGTCGTCAAGATGACCAACTACACGCTGCTGACGTCGCTCCTGGGGCGCGATCCGCAGACGGACCAGACCTACAAGACGCCGCTGTTCTACGCGTTCAAGCTGTTCTCCACCCACTGCCGCGGCGCGGCGCTGGAGACACTGGTCGACTGCGACACCTTCACCACGAGCGAGCACTATAAGAACATCCCGTATCTCGACGTGTCCTCGGTCTACAATCGCGAGGCGAAGCAGCTCGTCATCAACGTCGTCAATCGACACAGGGACGACGCCATCGCGACCGACATCCGGAGCGTCGCCGGTACATTCGCCGGCCCGGCGACGGTCAGCCAGATCGTCGCCGCCGACGTGGAGAACAAGCCCTACACTTACGAGGCGCGCGATTCCTACGCGCCCCAGACCGAACAGGTGCCCGCCGCCGGCGCGACGCTCCACTACGTCTTCCCGGCGCGCTCGTTCACCCAGATCGTGGTGGATGTCGATCACCCGGCCGGCGGATGAGGCTGGGGGCGGCCGGGACGTTGCCCGGCCTCAGCGGTATTCCTCGCTGGTGACGGCGTTGACGATCTTGAAGTTCTCGACGTGGTAGTTGAGGTCGGCGCGGAAGGCCAGCTTCACCCCGTAGTTCTTCTCCATCCGCACGAGCAGGTCGGCGTCCTCGCTGCGCAGGCGCTCGAGGATGCTGGGGTGCACCAGCACGCGCAGGGCGTACTCCCGGCCGTCCTCGCGGGCGTGCAGCCGGCGCACGATCGAGGAGAGCTTGCGCTGGAGTTCGACCGACATGGTCGTGGCGCTCTTCACGATGCCGCGGCCGCGGCAGTAGGGGCAGTTGGTGTAGAGGTTGGAGGCGAGCGACTCCTGCTGGCGCTGCCGCGTCATCTGCATGATGCCGAGCAGCGAGATGGGCAGGATGTGGGTCTTGGCCTTGTCCTCCGCCATCGCCCGCAGCATCTGGTCGTAGACCTGGTTGCGGTGGCGGCGCTCCTTCATGTCGATGAAGTCGATGATGATCAGGCCGCCGATGTTGCGCAGGCGGATCTGGCGGGCGACCTCCTGCACCGCCTCGAGGTTGACCTGCAGGATGGTGTTTTTCTCCTCGCCCGGGCGCGCCTTGTGCGAGCCGGTGTTGACGTCGATGGCGATGAGCGCCTCGGTCTCGTCGATCACGATCTCGCCGCCGGAGGGCAGGGAGACGCGGCGCTGGAAGGTCTGCTCGATCTGGCGCTCGATGTTGAAGCGCTCGAAGATCGGGATGCTGTCCTTGTAGTGGGCGATCTTGCCGCGCGAGCGCTGGGAGATCTGGCTGACCTGGGCGAGCACGCGCTCGTGATCCGCCTGGCTGTCGATGAGCACGCGGTCGATGTCCTCGGTGAGGAAGTCGCGCACGGTGCGCTCGACGATGTCGGGCTCCATGTAGAGGCAGGCGGGGGCCCGGTCCGACTTCTCCTTCTGCTGGATCTCGTCCCAGGTGTGCAGGAGCAGGTGGAGGTCGCGGACGAAATAGCGGGCCTTCTTGCCCTCGCCGGCGGTGCGGACGATGACGCCCATGCCCTCGGGGATGGTGAGCTCGTTGACCAGCTGGCGCAGGCGCTGGCGCTCCTTGGGGTCCTCGATCTTGCGCGAGATGCCGCACTGGTCGGAGTACGGCATGAGCACGAGGTAGCGGCCGGGCAGGGCGAGGTTGGTGGTGGTGCGCGGCCCTTTGGTGCCGATCGGGCCCTTGGTCACCTGGATGACGATGTCGGTGCCGGCCGGATAGAGGTTGGGGATGTCCTTGACCGTGGGCTCGGCGGTGCGCGGCCCGGTGACCTTCTTGCGGTTGACGCGCACGACCTCGACGGACGAGTCGGCCGCGGCCGGGAGCATGTCCCAGTAGTGGAGGAAGGCGTTCTTGCTGAAACCGATGTCGACGAAGGCCGCCTTCAGGCCGGGGTCGAGGTTCTTGATGCGGCCCTTGAAGATGCCGCCGACCATCCGGTTGTCGGACTCCCGCTCGATGTCGAACTTGTCGAGGATGCCGTTGACCAGCAGGGCGACCCGCTTCTCCAGCGGCTCGGAATTGATGATCAGCTCGCGGAAGTCGGCCTTCTCCTTCTGAAACAGGGTGAGGATCTTCTGGAGGATCGGGCGCTGTTGGGAGCGTTCCTTGGCTTCGCGGCGCAGGGAGGCGGGATTGACCGGTTCAGGGGGGCGCTGCGAGGGCGGGGCGGCCAGCTCCTCGTCGTACCGGTTGGGGACGTCCGGGGTCGGGACGTCGGCGGGGGGTTGATGGCTCATGGCGGGCGATGTCGTCGTGGGTTGGGACGGCGCGCCTCGGCGCAACGGGGGTGGCGCAGGAGATTCCGGCAGAGCGGTCCGTATCGGGGCAGGAGGGAGACATGGGATCAGAACTCCTTGCGGAACCGATAGACGCTTTGGACCAGTCCTTGCAGCACACAGCAGTTGAGCGCAAAGGTGCCACCGTAACTGAGGAAGGGAAGCGGGATGCCGGTGATCGGCACCAAGCCGATGGTCATGGCGATATTCACGAACACATGGACCGCGAAGAGCGCCGACACGCCGATGGCGAGCAGCGTTCCGAAGCGGTCGCGGGCGAGGCCCGCGATCCGTATGCCGTTCCACAACAGCACGGCGAAGAGTCCGAGCACCGTAATGCTTCCGAGGAAACCTTTCTCCTCGGCGATGACCGAGAAGATGAAATCGTTGTGCGCGACCGCGCGCGGCAGGTAGCCGAGCTCGGCCTGCGTGCCCTTCTTCCAGCCCTTGCCCACGAGCCCGCCGGACCCGACCGAGATGAGCGACTGGTTCAGGTTCCAGCTGATGCCGAGCGGGTTGATGCGCTCCGGGGCGATGAACGCGAGCAGCCGGTTGCGCTGGTAGTCGTGCAAGGGCAGGAGCCCGTGCGGCTCGTAGGCGCCCTTGTCGGTCGACACGTCGAGGTGGTTGACCTCCATGAAGTGGACGTAGCGGTAGGTGTCCAGGGCCACCACCGCCAGAAGCAGGGCGAAGGCCGCCAGCGCCGCGGCAAAAAAGCGCTGGGAAAGGTTGGACACGTACAGCAGGGCGAAGGCCATGACTGGAATGACGAGGGCCGAGCCCAGGTCGGGTTGCTTCAGAATCAACAGAATGGGAAACCCTGCCGCAAGAGCCAATTTCCCAAGGACTTTCATGGATTCGCGGAAGGTGCTGATCTCCGAGCGGGTGAGGATGCTCGCCGCCATGATCAGCACGCCAAGCTTCGCCGCCTCAGAGGGTTGGAACGAGAACGCGCCGAGATCGATCCAACGCGTCGCCCCCAGCCGGCTCACCCCCAGCGGCGTCCACAGCAGCAGCAGGGTCGACACGCAGGCGGCGTAGACCCAGTGGGCGTACTTGAGCCAGAACTTGTAGTCGATCAGCGCGACGACGACGTACAGCACGGCCCCGGTGGACAGCCAGACGATCTGGAGCGTCCATTGCCCGCGGCCGGTGGCCAGCTGGGCGCTGTAGATGAAGAAGACGCCGATCGTGCCCAGGATCGCGATCGCCAGCGGGTTGATCCAGTCGTAGCGCTCCCGGGTGGTGACCTTGAAGATGTCGAGAAAGTCGAGGGGATCGCGCAGTTTCACCTCGGCCAATGTCTCGTTTCCGGCGGCGAAAGTCGAACGTCAAACAGGACCCGGCCGCCGTCAGGGCGCGACGGCCCCGCCAGCTTCGGTCTCCCTTGATACTTGCTCCTTGTCACTTGGTACTTCCGCCGGAACGGCGGGGGCCGTCATGGCATTCGCCATCCCCAGCAAACTCCAGAACACCACCGCCCCCATCGGGCCCTCCAACACGACTCCGAAGCAGGCGCTCGTGAAGATCACCCAGGCGCCGCACCAGAGGCCGACCGCCGCCGGATCCGTGGTCCGGTCGCGCAACGCCCGCCAGGTCCGCGCCGCCATCGCGCCGACGATCGCGAGCAGAGAGGCCAGCCCCACCGCGCCCATCCGCCCGATCGTGCCGACGACAATGCTGTGCGGACTCCGCGCCGTGAAATCCTCGCCCATGTCGGGATCGTATTCCTGGACAAATCGCGACGCGAGGTCGTAGCCGAATCCGAGTCCGAACACCGGCCCCTGCGCCCAGGTGTCCTGCACCACCGTCCACCACCAGACCAACCGGAAGCGGTTGTTGTCGCCTTTGTACGCACTGGCCTCGTCGTCATAGGCGACTGGGCTGGAGATGTCTCCGATGGACACGAGTCGGTCGCGCAGGCCGTCGAGCCGGTTGGTGGCCCAAGGCACATTACCGGAATGGGCGATCGCAACCAGACCCAAGAGCACAAAGGCCGCCGCGCCGGCCTGTACCGCCGGAAACGACCACCGCCGGCCGAGGGCCAGCCAGACCATCGCCACCACGAGGCCGACCAGCGAGGCGCGGCTTTCTCCCGCCGGCACGGCCAGAACCAGGATCGTGGCGAGCGGCCAAGCCCAGACGCGATAGCCACGAGGCACGGCGTGAAAGACGATCACGGCTCCGGCAGCGAGGGAGGTGTAGGCCAAGTCGCCTTTGATGGCGATTAGAGGAATCTGTCTGACGCTTAGCCAAGTGTAGAAGAAAAGAGGATTGATGGTGTACAGATAGAAAACCGGTAGCAAGACCGTCACCGCAATGCCAACGCATCCGGTCAGATACAGGCGCGCACGCCTATCCGCCGCGTAGTGCTGGGCTAAAAAAAAGAAAAACGCGTAGTAGATTGTGGCGTAATCCCGAATGGCGAAAAACCCGTAACGGCGCACGTCGACGACGACACGGGCCGTGCCCAGCACGAGCCACAGCAGCAAGGCCCAATTGAGGGAGTCGCGACGCCACGGCAGCGAGCGCCGCAGTGCCGTCTGGATCACCAGCCAACCCAGCCCGACGGCGAGCCCGAGCTCGGCCGGGAACAGAGGCAGCCCGGGCAGCGGCATGAGCTGGGCGAAACCGCGGTTGCCGACGATGTAGCCGACGAGGAGCAAGCCTAGGAGGATAACATCGGCGGGCAGGCGCGTCAGCCGCACCAGGATAGCGGCGAAGGCAATAGCCCCGGCCAAAGCCGGCAAGGTGTAGGCGCGTTCCGCGGCCAACCATGCCAGCCAGATTGCGAGCGACGCGGTGCCGATCGCTACGAGCCACCTTCGCACGGACAGATTCACTTCCGACCACTCAAAATCGAAATTGCCGGCGACGCGAGTCTGCGCGCGCAATCATGACGCCCCTTGAATAGAATCTGATCGGGGACGAAAAAAGGACTCTGAATTCGTGTCGATTGCGTGGCACCGGGCCAACTGACAATGTCTCACCTCTCTTGGCTTGATGCTCGTGCATCCGATACCAGCTCGCGGCTCGCGAACCGCGGAGGCGCCGGCACAACGGGCTTTGCCGCTAAGCGTCGACGCACGTACCACCATTCCAAGATTACCGTCAGCCAAGGCAGGCCGATCAACGTCAGGTCAAACGCCCGACTACCGGCCGCAGCTCCGGCTGTCATCGCGGTAAGCCGGAAGAAAGCTGAAAGAATACTGAGGCGCAGACAGTCAGGTTCGCGATTCTGCGCGAGCAAGAGATTGTGATAGAACTGCGTGGTTGTGGCTGCCAATGAAACGCCACCGGTGGCAAGCAGCCACGCGGTGGCCCCAGTGTAACGGGCGGCGATTATAGGGCCGATCAGCAAGGGAGCTGCGAGCCGGAGTAACACGATGCCGAGCTGTGAACTCAACATTACGATGGCGACAGCATGATTGGTCATGCGCAACAGAGTCCGGCCGTCAGCACCCGCACGGGCGGCACCGAAGAGGGCCGGAAAGGTGTACGTGAGTGCGATGGTGCCGACGGTGGCGGGCACGATGAGAGTGAGATTACCTGCTAGGACGAAGTAGCCCGTAACCACCGGCGTCAGGGTCATGGCGGCGAACCAACGCGGCGCGGAAGCGGCGAGCCAGCCGCAGATGCCTACGCCTGCGAAGGCGCGTATCGTGAGCTGCAATTCGTCCTCCTCGATCCCTTCCGTAGCACCCTGCCTCCGCCAGGCGGCGTGCAAAAACCACAACGCCGCTCCCGCGGTCGCCGCCGCGTGCAGCAGGAAGCCGGTGTTGAGCAGGAACAGGGTAGCACCAAAGATTGTCACCAGTAGCGGGGGCAGAAAAGAACGCGTCGCGCTGGAGGTCACCGTGGCGGCGAAGTTGGCCCAGAAGCGATCCTCAGCCTGCAACGCGGCTTGGGCTGTTTGGGTCACAACCATCAGCAAGTTGACGACCACCATCCAGAGAAATAGCCCGATGTTTGCGGGGACACCGGAGAGGAAATGGAGCAGCAGGAGGAATCCACCCAGGCCCAAAGCCATGAGCAAAGTCGGGCGCGCCGAAGCGCGGCCGAGCATTCGGGTATAGGGGGCTACGGCCACTTGGGAGGTCCAATGCCGCTGCACGTGCTTGGCGGCGCCCTGATGTGTGACGACGCTGCCAAATTGCGCCGTGCTCAGCAGCACGCCGTAGACACCGAGTAGCGCGGGCGGCACCACCGCCGACATCCACCGCACGCCGATCACGCCGCACAGTAAACCGGTGGCTTGCGTCGCGGCGAGAGGCAGAAGGTGGCGGCGGCGGGACCGATCGGCAGACACAGCACGATAGAGCCCAAGTTGGCGCCCCCTGTCGAGCCGGCGCAGAGGCCCGCCTTGCTCCGCCCACGCGGATCGCTTAACCCTTGCCCCGATGGAGCCCCTCTCCCCCCGCGTGATTGCGGTGATTACGACCTATCGTCGCCCAGAGCCGTTGCGACGGCTGCTTGCGTCGCTTGGGGCAGCCGCGGCGCCCGCCGTAGGCGGCGTCGTCGTGGTGGACAACGCGGCCGAGGTAGAAACCGCGCGCGTGGCACAGGCATCGCCTATCCCAGTTACCTACTGCCCGCAGCCGGTAAATCTCGGCCACGGGGCCGGCCATGCCGTCGGCATTACGGTCGCGCTGGAGGACCTGGCCGCTACGCACCTCTGGTTGCTTGACGACGACGCTGTGACTTTGCCGACGACGCTAGCCGAATTGCTCGCGGGGCTCCAGGCGACGGGAGCAGCTGCAGTGGTGCCGCTCATCACCAATGCCGAGGGAACCGTCGCGTGGTATCCCGGACTGCAGAACCGGTCTAAGTGGCGCGTCATCCTGCAGCCGAACCTCACACCGGAGGAATTTCGGCGCCAGTGCGGTGACGAGCCGGTGCCGTTCACATGGACGCCTTGGGGCATGCTGCTCCTGACCCGCAGGGTTGTGGAAGAAATCGGCCTGCCGCGGACCGATTTTGGATTCTCGTCGGACGACATCGAATATGCCCTGCGATTGACCGCCGGCCACTTGGCAGTGCTCGTGCCTCGCGCGGTAGGTCAGCATCTTCCTCCCGGCCGTAAAAAGGAGATGGAGGCGTATTACATCCAGTGCTTGGACCTACAGAACCTTTCCTACGTCACGCTCCGCTTGCGACACGGAAGGCCCGCCTTACGGCATTTACCGGGCCATTACTGGCGGTTCTTCCGGCGGTGGGGATGGAACGGGCGCAATCTAGCGCGAGCGTGGCGCGCGGGGTGGCGCGGAGCTTTGGCCGGCCGGCCGGCCGGAGCAGCGGGTTGGGATGAGTTTCGCCGCGATTG
>Ga0335083_10009265_pt1 | contig 11951 bp, 9 predicted proteins | sample Lox_Sample_42_FD_206716 | JGI IMG/M metagenome (GOLD analysis project Ga0335083, IMG submission 206716) | Soil microbial communities from Loxahatchee National Wildlife Refuge, Florida, United States - Lox_Sample_4.2 | ecosystem: Environmental > Terrestrial > Soil > Wetlands | place: USA: Florida... | reverse complement strand
ACGTCGAGCTGTACCTGGCGCACGAGTTCGACCCGGACGTGCCCCTGTCCGAGACCATCGGCGCGTTCGAGCAGGCCCGGGCCGACGGTGCCGTCGGCGCCTACGGGGTGAGCAACTTCACCGCCGCGCAGCTGGACAGCTCGCTGGCGGCCGGGGCGGCCAGCGCCATCCAGAACAGCTACTCACTGCTCGCACGACAGCAAGAACAGGACGTCCTCGCCCTGTGCGCCGAACGAGGCGTCTCCTACCTGGCGTTCAGCCCGCTCGCGGGCGGCTGGCTCACCGGCAAGTACCGCCGCGGCGAGCCGTTCCCGGCCGGCTCCCGGATGGCCCAGCGGCCCGAGCCGTACCGCGAGTTCGTCAGCGGGCCGATCTTCGACGCGCTGGACCGGCTGGCAGCGATCGCTAAGGACCGCGGCATTTCGCTGGGCGGCCTCGCGCTCGCCTGGCTGCTGGCCGACGAACGGGTGGGGCAGATCGTGGTCGGCCCCGGCCGCCCGGCGCACCTGGCGGTCGTCGGTGAGGCGTTGCGCAACCCGCTGACCAGCGAGGAAGCCGCGATGGTGGAAAGGGCGCGGGGCTGATGCGAGTGCTGGTGCTCAGCCACCGCGACATCCTGGCGGCGCTGCGGCCGCAGGCGTGCGCGGAGGCGATGGCGGCGGTGCTCGCGGGGCACGCTCGGGGCGAGACGTTCATGCCGTTGCGGTCGGTGATGATGCCGCCGGACGCGCCCGGTTTCATGGGGCTGATGCCCGGCTGGAGCCGTGGCCGCGGCCCCGACCCGAGCCAGGGCGGCACCGGTGACATCACTGGGGCGTTCGCGCTGAAAGCGGTGTGCATCATGCCGGGCAACCCCGCCCGTGGACTCGACGCGCACCAGGGCCTGGTCACGTTGTTCGACGGCGAGACCGGGGTGCCGACCGCGATCCTGGACGCCTCGGCGATCACCGCGGTGCGGACCGCCGCGGTCACCGCGGTGGCGACCGGCGCGCTGGCCCGGCCAGACGCCGCGACGCTCGCGGTGCTCGGCGCGGGCACGCAGGCGCGGGCGCACCTGCGTGCGCTCGCCGGCGTGCGCGCCTTCGAACGGGTGCGGGTGTACGCACCGACCACCGCGCACGCCGAAGACGTGGCCGCTGAGGCCAGCACAGCCGGGCTGGCCGGCGCCAGTGCCGGCGCCAGCGTCACCGTCGCCGCCAGCGCGCAGGAGGCCCTCCGCGACGCCGACGTGGTCGTAACCGTGACCAACGCCCGCGAGCCAGTCCTACGGCGCGAGTGGCTGAAGCCCGGCGCCCACCTCAACGCGGTCGGCGCCAGCTCACCGACGATGCGCGAGATCGACACCGCCACCGTGGCCGCGAGCGCGCTGTTCTGCGACAGCCGGGAGTCGCTGCGCAACGAGGCAGGGGAGTTCCGGCTCGCGGTCACCGAGGGCCTGATCACCGGCGTCGAGCACGTCCGGGCCGAACTGGGCGAGGTGCTGGCGGGGACGGCGGCCGGGCGCCGTGACGCGGGCGAGCTGACGATGTTCCGCTCGCTCGGCCTGGCGATCGAGGACCTCGCGGCGGCTCAGTGCGCGGTCGCGACGGCAACGGAGCAGGGCATCGGCACGGAGGTCGAACTGTGATCGAACTGGCGGAGATCGAGGCGGCCCGCGAGCGGATCGCCGGCGCGGCGGTCCGCACGCCCCTGCTGCGCCTGCACGTCGAGGCCCCGGCCGAGATCTACCTCAAGTGCGAGAACCTCCAGCCGGTCAACTCGTTCAAGATCCGCGGCGCGACCAATGCGGTCATGCTCGCCCCCGCCCCGGAGCGCGAGAAGGGGCTGGTCACCGCCAGCGCCGGGAACATGGCCCAGGGGGTGGCGTGGACGGCGCGGGAACTCGGCGTGCCCGCCACCATCGCCGTGCCCGAGCATGCGCCGCAGGCCAAGCTCGCGGCCATCGAACGACTTGGCGGCCAGGTGCTCAAGCTGCCCTACGACGACTGGTGGAACGTGATCGTCACCAGCCGGGTCGACGGAGTCGAGGGGCTGTTCGTGCACCCGGTGCAGGACCCCGGCGTGATGGCCGGGAACGGCACTATCGGTCTGGAGATCCTCGAAGACCTGCCGGACCCGGACGCGGTGGTGATCCCTTATGGCGGCGGCGGGCTGACCGCCGGTATCGCCAGCGCGGTCAAGGCGCTGCGGCCGGACACGAAGATCTTCACCGCCGAGCCCGCGACCGCGGCCGCGCTGGCCGCCGCCTTCGCGGCCGGGCAGCCGACCGACGTCGACTACCAGCCCTCGTTCGTGGACGGGTCCGGCAGCCGCCGGGTGCTCGACACCATGTGGCCGCTGGTCCGTCCCCTCGTGGACGGGGCGCTGTCGATCCCGGTCGCCGAGGTCGCGGCGGCCGTCCGGCTGCTCGCCGAGCGCGCCCGGCTGATCGCCGAGGGCGCGGGGGCGCTCGCGCTGGCCGCGGCGCTGTCCGGCCGGGCCGGCTCCGGCAAGGTCGTCTGCATCGTGTCCGGCGGCAACATCAACCTGAGCACGCTGGCCGAGACATTCAACGGGAATCCTATGGTTGCGGCAACCTAACAACCACAGACATTAGGTTGCCGCAACCACAGAAGGGGGATGGTATGGATGGGGTTGTGGGGGCCGGTGATGCTACGGCTGAGGACGCCGCGGGGCTCTCGCTTCCTGACCGAGGGCTAGCCGCGGGTCGCCTCCAGGGCGGCGATAAGGCGGTCCACCTCGTCGGTGGTGTTGTAGTGGATGAAGCCGATGCGGACCGACTTGTCCGGGTAGCCGAGCCGCTTGTACAGGTTCAGCGAGTACCAGGAGTCGTGCGCCCACACCCCGATCTGCGCGTCGGCGAGCTTGCCGGCGACCTCCTCGGCGGGCACGCCCTCGACGTTGACGAGGAACGTCGGCACCCGGCCGTCCATCCCCGGCAGCCCGTACACCGTGACCGCGTCCGAGATGCCGTCGAGGAAGCGCTGCCCCAGCGACCGCTCGTACGGCGCGATCGTCTCGAAACCGCCGATGGACGCCAGGTAGTCGGTGGCGGCGCTGAACCCGGCCAGCAGTTCGTAGGGGTGAGTGCCGGTCGCGAACCGGCGGCCAAGGGGAGTGGTGGGCGCGGGCCTGGCCTTATAGGGTCGCCAGGTCTCCATTAGCTCGGCCCGCCCGCAGGCCATCCCCAGGTGCGGGCCGCAGAACTTGTAGGGCGAGCAGAGCAGCACGTCGGCCCCGACCGCGCGGACGTCGATGGGCTCGTGCGCCGCGTAGTGGACGGCGTCGATCCAGGCGAGCGCGCCCGCCTCGTGGGCCAGGTCGCAGACCCGGCGCGCGTCCACCACCGTGCCGACCGCGTTGGAGGCCCAGGCGAACGCGACCACCCTGGTCCGCGGTCCGAGCTTGGACCGCAGGTCGTCGACGTCGAGGGTGGTGTCGGGGTTCAGTTCGATATGCCGGACCACGAGGTCCTTGTCGTGCGCGAGTTCCAGCCACGGCGCGACGCCGCCGTCGTGGTCCAGCGAGGAGACGAGGATCTCGTCCCCGGGCTGGAAGGCGCGGCCGGCGGTGCGCGACAGCGTGAAGTTCAGCGAGGTCATGTTCGGCCCGAACATCACTTCATGCTGGTCGCAGCCGAGGAACCTGGCCGCGTTCTGCTCGGCCTCGGCGAGGATCCGCCCGACGCGCTGGCTGGTCGCGTAGCCCGCGCCCATGTTGGCGCTCGCCTCGCGCAGCGTTCGCGCGATCGCGTCGCCGACCTCGTCGGGCACCTGCGACCCGCCGGGGGCGTCCAGGAACGCGAAGTCCCCCCGCAGTGACGAGAAGCGATCCCGTACGGCGGCGACGTCGATGGTCGTGCGGAGTGTCTCGGTCATCGGCAGCGTCCTCTCCCGCGCAGGGGCCCCGGTGAGCGCCCAGATTGCGATCGAATCACGATTCCCGCTCCAAGATCAAAGTGCTTCTCTTGGCTGTCGTTCGGCGCAATGGTTTGATCAACGCACATTGGGCCGACGGGGGGTTTGAGTCTTCCTCGCTGCGTGTGGATGACGCCAGCAACGAGAGTAACTCTGCGGAAGCAGTGATTTACGGAACGAAATTTCGCATCGATATGGAGGGACCTTCTATGAAGGGGACGGTCGCGATCGCCGTCACGGCACTCGGTGCCCTGGCCGTGGCGGCATGCGGAAGCAGCACAAGCAGCAGCAGCAGTGGCGGCGGCAGCGCCGCGGCCGGCGGCACCAGCACCAAGGCCTGCGTCACCTCGATCGGCATGGAGGGGCCGCTCACCGGGCCGGTCGCCAACCTCGGGCAGGAGCAGCTGCACTTCGCGGAGCTCGCGGTCAGCCAGGACAACGCGGCCAACAAGACGAAGATCTCCATCGTGCAGGGTGACACCCAGCTGAATCCCGCCCAGGCGACGACCGTGACCCAGCAGTTCACCTCGAACTCGAAGATCGTCGCGGTGGTCGGCCCGGCGGGCAGCCAGGAGGTCGAGGCGGTCGGCCCGCTGATGGCCCGGGCGGGACTGCCGTTCATCACCGGGTCGGCGACCGCCGCCGCCCTGACGACCGGGAAGTACCCCACGTTCTTCCGGGTCGTGTCCAAGGACAGCGTGCAGGGGCCGCAGGACGCCAAGTACATCATCGACAACCTGCACCCCAAGTCGCTCATGATCGTGGACGACCAGGAGGCCTACTCGACTGGCCTGGTGGCGGCCATGACGCCGGTCTTCCAGGCGGCCGGGATCAAGGTCGACCACGAGTCGGTGTCGCAGAAGCTCACCGACTTCTCCTCGCTGGTGGCCAAGGTCACGCCGTCCACCTCCGTCGTGGTGCTGCCGTGGCAGGTGGCCGCCAACGCCCAGCAGTTCGGCCGGAACCTCGCCCAGCAGCACAAGAAGGCCGTGATCTTCGGCACGGACGGGCTCTTCTCGCCCGGCACGTTCTCGATCCCCGGCTCGTACGTGTCGTCGTTCGGCCCCGACATCACCGCGATCGCCTCCGACAGCGCCATCGCCGCCGCGGCGAAGGCGAAGTACGGGGCCTTCGGCACGTTCGGCCCGCCGGTGTTCGCGGCCACCCACGTCATCGACGAGGCGATCGCCTCGGTCTGCAAGTCGGGCCAGACCCCGAGCCGGGCCAACGTGCTGGCCGCGATCAAGCAGACGGATGAGCCGGACTCGATCCTGGGACAGCCGATCAAGTTCGACGCGCACGGCGACGTGGTCAACGGCAAGTTCTTCCTCTTCAAGATCGACTCGGCTGGCAAGTACCAGCTGATCCCGGGCTGACCCGGCAGCACGTCAGCAAACCGAACCGCCCTGGGCGGCGCGCGGGCCACGAGCCGGCGCGCTACCCGGGGCGGTCTGACCGCGAGCAGGCAGGCAGGATCTGGCGTATGGCCTTCTTCTTCCAGGAACTGGTGAACGGCCTCACCACGGGCGCGCTGTACGCGCTGGTAGCACTCGGGTTCTCGATGGTCTACGGGGTGCTCAAGCTGCTCAACTTCGCCCATGGGGACCTGTACATGGTCGGGGCCTACATCGGTTTCTTCGTGATCCAGTGGTTCGGCGGGGCGAAGTCGCTGTCGATTCCCGTGCCGCTGCTGCTGGTCATCATGTTCGTGCTGGCGGCCGGGCTGGTGGGTGGCCTGGGGGTGGCGATCGAGCGGTTCGCGTACCGGCCGCTGCGGGACGCCCCGCGGATAGCGCCGCTGATCACCGCCATCGGCGTCTCGTTCTTCCTGGAGAGCGCGGCGCTGCTGCTCTTCGGCGCGCAGTACCGCGTCTACAACACGCCCGACTTCATCAACGCGAACTCGGGGATCACGATCGGCTCGGTCACCATCAACTCGGTCCAGATCCTGGTGCTGGTCATGGGCCTGATCCTGATGACGGGGCTGCAGCAGATGGTCCACCGGACCAAGCTGGGCAGGCAGATGCGGGCGGTGGCCGCCGACCGGGAGGCCGCCGAGATGCTGGGCGTCAACGTGAACTTCACGATCGCGGTGACGTTCTTCCTCGGCTCCGCGCTGGCCGGCGTGGCGGGGGTCATGGCCGGGCTGCTGTTCAACCAGGTGACGAGCACGATCGGCTTCATCGCCGGCCTCAAGGCGTTCACCGCCGCGGTGGTCGGCGGCATCGGGTCGATCCCCGGCGCGATGCTCGGCGGCCTGCTGATCGGCCTGGCGGAGTCCTTCGTCACCGGCTACATCTCCTCGACCTACAGCAACCTGCTGGTGTTTCTGCTGCTCATCGCCGTGATGCTGGTGCGGCCCAGCGGGCTGCTCGGCCAGGCCCAACTCCAGAAGGTGTGAGCCCGTGAGCCTCGATTCGCCGCCGCCGACTGATCCGCAGGCCGCCGGCCCGCAGGTCGGGTCCGACGAGTGGGTCGCCCGGCAGGCGCACCGGCGTGAGTACCTGCCGTCCTGGCTCGGCTCGGTGCAGCGGGCCAGCGAACGGGCCGGCTGGTGGCCCAAGCTCGCGGCCGCCGCCGTGGTCGCGGCCGTGCTGCCCCTGTTCGGGCTCGGCCAGTTCCAGCTCCAGGTCGGGATCGACGCGCTGGTCATCGCCCTGCTCGCGGTCGGATTGAACATCGTGGTGGGCTGGGCCGGGCTGCTCGACCTCGGCTACGTCGCGTTCTTCGGCTGCGGCGCTTACGGGTACGCCCTGGTGTCCTCAGGACAGGTCGGCACGAACGGCATCCACCTGCCCTCCTACCTGTCCATCCCGCTGGTGATGGCGGCCACCGCCGGGCTCGGGCTGCTCGTCGGCTGGCCCTCGCGCCGGCTGATCGGCGACTACCTGGCGATCATCACGCTGTTCTTCGGCGAGGCGTTCGTCGAGTTCACCAACAACGTCGCCCCCAGCGTGCTCGGCGGCCCGAACGGGATCGTCGGGATCGACGCGATCCACCTGTTCGGGTACACGTTCACCACCAATCAGTCCTACTACTACCTGCTGGTGGTCGTGCTGGTCGTGACCATGGGGGTGCTGCGGCTGCTCGACACCTCCCGCACCGGCCGGGCCTGGCGCGCGGTGCGGGAAGACCCGCTGGCCGCGGCGTCGATGACGATCCCGGTGAACCGGGTCAAGCTGATGGCGTTCGCGTTCGGCGCGGCGGTCGCGGCCCTGGCCGGCACCATCTTCGCGGCCCAGCAGATCAGCGTGTTCCCCACCGACTTCGACACGCCCATCCTGATCCTGGTCTATGCCGGGCTGATCCTCGGCGGGGCGGGCAGCATCGCCGGCGCCTGCACCGGCGCCCTGGTGGTCATGGTCGTCTACGACGGGCTGCTGCGCAGCCCCACCGAATCCGGCTACCTCTTCTACGGCCTGATCCTGCTGACCCTGCTGGCCAAGCTGCGGCCATGGCGTCGGCTGGTGCTGGTCCTCGCGGCGACCGTGGCGCTCGGCTACGCCGTCCACGCGATCGCCGCCGCTATCTCGGACAGCGCGGTGGCGGGCGGGCCGCACTCGACCGGCTTGATCGCCGGCGCGCTGCGCGACTGGGTGGTCGTCCCGGCCAACGCCACCGTGGCCGGGAACTGGGGCTTCGTGGCGCTGGTGTGCCTGCTGGTCGCGCTGGTCCAGGTCAGCAGCCAGTGGCGGACCATCCTGTTGCCACCGACGCTGTACCTGGCAGCATTCGTGTGGGAGACGCGGCTGGCCGCCGAGCCGGCCATTACCAGGCAGCTCATGATCGGTGCGATCCTGATCGTGATGATGAACGCGAGGCCGCAGGGCCTGTTCGGGTCGCGGCGGGTGGAGGCTCTGACGTGAGCGATCCCGTGCTGGAGCTTGACCGCCTTTCGCTGTCCTTCGGCGGCCTGCGGGCGCTGTCGGAGCTGGACCTCGCCGTCGGCGAGCGGGAGATCGTCAGCCTGATCGGGCCGAATGGCGCGGGCAAATCCACCGTCTTCAACGTGATCACCGGCGTCTACGAGCCGAGTTCGGGTGACGTCAGGTTCGCCGGCCGGTCGATCGCCGGGCTGGCGCCGCACACCATTGCCCGGCTGGGGATCGGCCGGACGTTCCAGAGCCTGCGGCTGTTCCTGAACATGACGGTGCTCGAGAACGTGATGGCCGCGACCTACGGCAACACCAAGGCGATGCCGTGGGAGTCGGTGCTGCGGCTGCCGCGGGCCAGGCGGGAGGAGCGCGAGGCGCGGGCGCTCGCCGAGGACGTGCTGTCGTTCTTCGGCCAGCGGCTCGCCGGGTACCGGTGGGAACAGCCCGCCTACTCGCTGTCCTACGCGAACCGGCGCCGGCTCGAGATCGCCCGCGCGCTCGCCACCAGCCCGCGGCTGCTGCTGCTCGACGAGCCGGCCGCGGGCATGAATCCGGCCGAGACGCACGAGGTCACCGCGCTGATCTCCCGGCTGCGGGAGGAGCGCGGCGTGTCGATTCTGGTCATCGAGCACGACATGCACGTGGTGGACACCTGCTCCGACCGGGTGGTCGCCCTCGACCACGGGGTCAAGATCGCCGAGGGCGGCTTCGACCAGGTGGCCGCCCACCCGGCGGTGGTCGAGGCCTATCTCGGCCGGGACCCCGGAGCGCTAGCGGAGGACGCGGGGTGAGCGACATGCTGCTAAGCCTCGACAGCGTGACCACGTACTACGGGCAGATGCGGATCCTGGAGGGGATCTCGCTGAACGTCGGCGAGGGCGAGATGGTCTGCCTGCTCGGCGGCAACGCCTCGGGCAAGTCGACCACGCTGAAGACGATCCTGGGCATCGTACGGCCGCGCACCGGGCGGGTGCTGCTCGACGGCAACGACGTGACGCAGTGGCCCGTGCCGCGGCGGATCTCCGCCGGGCTGGCCATTGTCCCGGAGAACCGCCGGCTGTTCGGCCAGATGACGGTCAGGGAGAACCTCGAACTCGGGGCGGTGCTGCGCGGCGGCGAGAAGCTGGACGACGACTACGACCGGGTCCACGCGCTGTTCCCCCGGCTGCTCGAACGCCGCAGCCAGCTCGCGTGCACGCTGTCGGGTGGCGAGCAGCAGATGGTCGCGATGGGCCGGGCGCTGATGTCACGGCCCCGGCTGCTGCTGATGGACGAGCCCTCGATGGGCCTGTCACCCGCCCTGGTGCAGCAGAATTTCCAGATCATCAAGGACATTCACGCCACCGGGGTGTCGGTCCTGATGGTCGAGCAGAACGCGACCATGGCGCTTTCCATCGCCGATCGCGGGTATGTCCTGTCCACCGGCGAAATCGTGCTCGAGGGACCGGCGTCGCGGCTGTTGCGCAGCGAGGATCTCAAGCGGGCGTACCTGGGCCGGTGAGGCCGAAGGGGAGGCAGCGGTGACGGCAGGGGTGGGCGCCACGGTCCGCACGGTTCTCGACACCGGCGGCGGGCTGGTCCGGCGGCAGGTAGAGGTGCCGGCCGGGGCCCATCACGCCGGCGCCGCGGGGCCCGGCGGCGAGCTGTGCTTCGTGATCGACGGCACCGGGCAGCTCAGTTCCGCGGCCGCGCCTGACCGGCCGGTGCAGCCGGACACCGGCGTGTGGCTGCCGCCCGGCACCAGCTACTCACTGGCCGCCGCCGGGCCCGGGCCGCTGCGGCTCGACAGCGTGCTGCTGCCCGCGTCCGCACCCGGCGCGGAGCCAGACGGCACGGATCCGGACGGCACAGTGCCGGACGGTGCTGGCGGGCCGCTGCTGGCGGACCTGGCCGAGCAGCCGGCCGAGATCACCGGTGACCGCCAGTTCCGGGTGCTCTTCGCGCCGGGCCAGGGCTGCGCCGCCGCCACCCAGTTCGTGGGGGAGATCCCGCCCGGCCGGGCCCCCTTCCACACCCACACCTACGACGAGGTCGTGCTCATCCTGGCGGGGGAGGGCGTGCTCCACATGGGCGACGAAGATCGCCCGCTCGCCCCCGGCAGCTGCCTGCACCTCGCCCCCGGCACCCCGCACTGCCTGGAGAACACCGGCCAGAGCACGCTGCGGGTGCTGGGCGTCTTCCACCCCGGCGGCAGCCCCGCCGCCAAGAAACCAGCCAACGGCTGACACCAGTCCGGTGACCGCGGAGGCTAGCGCGTGCGGTCGGCCGCCAGCAGCCGCAGTTCCCGGGCCCGCCGCACGGCTGAGGACCGGTCACCAACAGCGAGCTTGGCATAGATGCTGCGGATATGCGCGCTGACGGTGTTCACCGAGACGGACAGCACGCCGGCGATCTCGGGCCGGGACAGGTTGGTCGGCAGATATCGCAGCACCCTAAGCTCGCCCGGGCTGAGCTCCTCCGTCGGCGAGAATGAGGACTGCTCTTTGCCCACCGGGGATGAGCCGTGCAGGACGCCGAGGATGTCGGCGAGCAGTGCGGCATGCGCTGTCTGGTGCCGCGGCAGCGCCTCCAGCAGCCCGGCCGAGCCGGTCATCGCGAACGGCAGGATCAGCCGGTCGGATTCGGCCAGGGCCAGCGCCCGTTCCGCCGCCTGGTTCGCCGCCCGCTGGTCACCGAGCTCACGGTGGGCGAGCCCGGCCAGCACATTCGCCTCCACGACGGTGACGTACCCGAGGACCGGCGCCGTGCCATCGAGAACATCGTGCAGCGCGTCCAGGGCTCCGGCCGGATTCCCCTCGGCCAGGCAGATCGTCGCGCGGGCGTTAGCGATTTCTCCCGCGCCACCCCGTTCGTCATCAAGGGACGCCAGCCCCGCCCGGGCCTCGCCGGTCATCCCCAGCCGAGCCTGGGTGGCCAGCCGCCAGCCGGTCATCTGGCTGGCCAGCGCCTGCGACCCCGCCAGCTGCGATGCCAGGTCTTCGGCCGCGCCGAACTCCGCGAGCGCCTCATGGTGGCGGCCGCGGCCGGCGTGCAGCATCCCGGACGTCTGGTGCAGCAGCAGCCTGATGTCCGGCCCGATATCGGTTTGCAGTGCGAGTTCGGTGCGCTGCAGCCACCGCTCGCCCTCGTCGAACTCACCCAGCAGCACCAGGTTGCCGGCCAGCGTCATCAGCGCGGGTGCGATCACCGGTTCCGTGCCCCAGCCGTACCGTTCGGCGACCTCTATCGCCTGGTGGCAGCGCCGCTGGGTCTCGGTGAACGCATCGGCCTTCGGCGTGGCAGCGTCGTGGAAGATGTACGCGAACCCTAGCTGCGCAAGGCAGCCGACCTCGAGGTAGGGCCGGCCGATCTCCCGGGCCAGGATGGCGCCCTCCTGGAGGTGGCGTTCGGCGTCCGGCAGCCCGAGCGTCCACGCCTCGGCGGTCCCCAGGTTCATCAGCGCGACCGCGCGCAGGTCGCTGCCGAGTGCGATGTCCTCTTCGGACGGCCCGGTGAGCGGGGAGGCCAGGAACCTGACCTGCTCGATGACCCCGGCCAGGTCACCGCGCCGCCGGGCCAGCGACAGCTGCAGCGACGCGACCGCCACCTGGAGGCGATGCTGACGTGCAGGCGGTGCGGTCCCGGCGTGGGCCCTGGCGACTGCCAGGTGCGCGGCCGCCTGGTCTAGGCGTCCCTGGGCGAGGTCAACGGTCGCACGCACCAGGGCCAGCTCGGGGTGGTCTTCGCCCGCCGGGAAGGCCCGCAGCAGCGCCTGCATGGTCTGGGCCTGTCCGTCGAGGGTCAGGCTGAACGAATGGTCGGCGAGCAGCCGGGCCGCGCTGGGCCAGTCGCCCGCCGCCTGCGTGTGCCCGATGGCCTCGGCCGCTTGGCCCTGCCCGGTGAACCAGCCGGCGGCGCGCCGGTGCAGCGCGGGTACTTCTTCTGGCAATCTCCGGCGCAACTCCAGCCGCAGGAAATCCGCGAAGAGGTGGTGGTAGCGGAACCAGGTCCGCCCGGGATCGAGGGAGACGACGAACGCGTTGGCGTCCTCGAGGTCCAGCAGGATCCGTTCCGAGCCCAGCCGGCCGGTCAGCAGATCGGCCAGCTCGCCGTTGACCCGGTCGAGCAGGCAGGTCCGCAGCAGCAGATCCTGGACGCCGGGCGGCTGGCGGTCAAGCAT
>Ga0335083_10009264_pt1 | contig 11951 bp, 8 predicted proteins | sample Lox_Sample_42_FD_206716 | JGI IMG/M metagenome (GOLD analysis project Ga0335083, IMG submission 206716) | Soil microbial communities from Loxahatchee National Wildlife Refuge, Florida, United States - Lox_Sample_4.2 | ecosystem: Environmental > Terrestrial > Soil > Wetlands | place: USA: Florida... | reverse complement strand
GTTTCGGGCCGCAGCGCGCGCCGCACGTCATCGGGGTTGACCACGCCGCTCGCCGGCACGCGCAGACTGGTGACCTCGACGCCCTCGGCCATGAGCTGCTTGCACGGCGAGAGCACCGCCGGATGCTCGATGCCGCTGGTGATCACGTGCTTGCGCCCGCCTTCGGCCGCGCGCGCGACACCCAGAACCGCCATGTTGTCGGCTTCGGTGCCGCCGGCCGTGAACACGATCTCCTGCGGCGCGGCGTTGATCAGCGCGGCAAGCTGCCGGCGCGCGGCCTCCAGGCGCTGCTTGGCGGTCTGCCCGAAATGGTGAATGCTGGACGCGTTACCATACACTTGACCGAGACACGACACCATCGTCTCCAGAACCTCGGGAGCAATGGGTGTGGTGGCGTTGTGGTCGAAGTAGAAACGCTGCATTGACCTCATTTTACCAATGACCAAACCGATCCTTACCCTGACCACGGATTTCGGCCTCGGCGACCACTTCGTGGGCACCATGAAGGGCGTGATTCTGGGCATCTGCCCGCAGGCGCAGATCGTCGATATCAGCCACGGCGTGACCCCGTTCGAGATCGGCGAGGGCGCCTACCTGATCGCGCAGGCCTATCGCTACTTCCCGAAGAAGACGGTGCACGTGGTGGTCGTCGACCCGGGGGTGGGCACGGCGCGGCGCCCGATCCTGATGGAAGCGGCCGGCCAGTACTTCGTGGCGCCCGATAACGGAGTGCTGTCGATGGTGCTCTCCCGCGAGGCCGGCGCGAAGTTCCGCCTCTTCTCGAACGCGAAGTATTTTCTGCCGCGCGTCAGCACTACCTTCCACGGACGCGACATCTTCGCCCCCGTGGCCGCTCACCTGGCGGCTGGTGTGCCCGCTGCCCGCATGGGCAAGCGCATCGAGGATTACCTCAAACCCGGCTTCGACAAGCCGCACCGCGCTGGCAAGCGCACCTGGATGGGCCGCATCCTGAAGATCGATCGCTTCGGCAACGTGATCACGAACTTCCACGTGGACGATTTCGGCGACCTTGCCCTGCGCAATTTCTCGTTGGCTTTCGGACCGGTAGCGGTGACCGCGCTGGCGCGCAACTATGCCGAGCGCGCGCCGGGAGAACTGTTCGCCATCCTGGGCAGTTCCGGGTACTACGAGGTCTCCGTGAGCCAGGGTTCGGCCGCGAAGGCGATCGGCTGCGAGACGGGCGCCGCCATCGAGCTGATGGTCTGGTGATCAGCGGGGCGGACGACGAAAAACGATCGTCCGCTCCACGGCCTCACAAGCGGCCCGTCAAGCGTCCCAAGGCTGCGGCCCGCGCAATCTCCCGGCCGTCGGAGTAGACTCGCAACCCCGGCCCCTTGCCGAAATGCTCGCCGGTCTTGTCCCACAGAATCGTGAGGACGTGGCCGTGGTATGGCACCCCATCCAGGCAGAACCAGTCCCACGTGGCTAGGGGATTGACCTCGACAGTATCGTCCGCCCGGGGCCGCAGCCCGATCAGGCCCGTGATCACCAGGTCTGCATACGACGAGTGGTTGTAGTGATCGCCGCGGCCGTAGTACGTCTTCTTTTCGATCTTCAAATCGCGCGCCAGCCAGATCCCGGTGAAGGGATCGAGGTTCTCATCCACGAACGGGACCACCCGCCCGTCCGCGAGCTTGAGGTGCTGGCTGCGGGTGTAGATGCGGAACGTCTCCAGGTAGTCGCGCGCCGAAATCGCCGATTGCGGGTAGTGATCCAGTACGTTGGCCAGCGCGCGCAGCGTGATCGAGGTCGCGAACGGCCAGCTTGGTCCATTCCACTGGCAGTCGTCGCCTTTGCGGGCGATCACGAATTCAGCGTGCCTCTGCTCTGCGGTGGTCGGACCGTACGGCGCATGGAATCCCTTGGGGTCCATCAATTGCTTCCACGCCGCCTCGTATCCCTTGCCCGGCTCGGGCAGATCGAAATACCACGGCGTGTAGCCGATGTTCTCGCGCGCGCCGGCAGGCTCGCCGTTTTCGAGTACCGTCTCGAAGAACTGGTCCTTCGAATTCCAGTGCTTCTCCAGCGTCAGCGCGCGCAGCTTCGCGGCTTTTGCCGAATACTCGGCACGCACGTCCGCGCGGCCGGCAAGCGCGGCAATGGCCGAGATCGCTTTGGCATTCGCGTACATGTAGCTGTTAATCGACGGACGCACGTTCTTCGCACGCCGCCCGCCGCTGATCGAGCTTTCCATGCCGTCGCTGACGTCGCGCTGCCAGAAGAGACCGCCGGGCGTAAGCCGCTCCGCCTCCCAAGCGCGGTAATCCGCGATCAGCGAATCGAGGCGCGCGATCATCTCCTTCGTGTCGCCATCGGCCAGCCAGCGATCCCACACCGCCGCCGCTGTCCAGTTGCTGAACTGATGATAGTGGCGCTCGAGCCCGCCGCCTTCGCCGCCGGTCAACCAGAACGAGAGATAGTCGTCCAGGTACCGCCGGTCGCGCAGCCAGCGACCCTCGGCCACGTGCAGTCCCAGCGCGCAACTGATGGCGTTGTAATCGGTCGAGTGCTTCACCGGGCGCAGAAACTCGGTCAGAACAAACCCGTGCGGCGTCGATTCGATGTGCTTCCGGTAGGCCCACCAGCGGTAGTAGTAGACGCGCTCGAGCTCGCTGTCCGGGCAGGAAAGCAGCGGAATGTTCGCCTTCATCCACTCGAAGGCTTCCTCGTCCGGAATCGCGCCCGCGATGTGGTCTGGATAGTCCCGGTTGAACTCTTCGACGTAGTGCCGGAAGCTATCGGGCTGGAGGACGGCGGAACGGCCCGCGCCCGCGAAGAGCAGCGCCGCCGCCAGAACCTTCATCCCGCTCTCCGGAATCGCGCCGCCAGGTAGGGACGGCCCGGCATCTTCAATTCAGTCCGCCCCGAATACGTCCCCGGGATTCGGGTAATCGTCATGGCCCACGGATCGATCACGTCCGCTTCGAACCGCGCGTCCGCCGGAAGATCGAAGCGCGCGATCTCCGGCTGGTGATAATCCAGGTAGAAGAGATAGTACTCGCCTGCCTTGGCGGCACCGGGATAATACGGGTTCGCCAGGGGCGCGAGCCCATCCGGAGGTCCGTTCTCCACGATGCCGCGCAGAAACGCGATGCGCTTCGGGCTTTCGCCGTGCAGCACGCCGCCTTTCGACCACCACAGGATCTCCTTCGCGTCGAGGTACGTCTCGCCGTGCCCGACATACGCGCCGTAAACCGTTCCCAGCCAGAAGCGCCGCGTCAGTTCCTGCGCCGAAATGTCGCCCCATCGCTGCGGGATGTTGCCCTCGTACTTGCACTCGTCGAAGACTACCGGCTTGCGCCAGGTATCGCGCCACTCGGGGGTCTTCTGAAATTCGTCGCCCTGAATGCTGGCGTGCGTCACCCAGGCCTTGCCGTGGTCGTACATCACGCGGCTGTGATGAATCGAGCGCAGGCGGCTGTAGGGGTCGGCCTCCTGCAGGATGCGGAAGTAGCCATCCCAATCGGCGGCCTTCTTGCCCTTGACCAGGTCCCACTCGTTGGCCACGCTCCACCAGACGCTGCGATACGCGGCCAGCCGAGCCACGACGTAACGCAGGTACCGCTCATCGACTTCGGGCGGCATCAGCGCGTAGCCCCAATGGTCGTAGGGATGGAACAGAATCAGATCGGCCTCGATGCCCAGCTCCTGCAACTGCGCGATGCGGCTCTCCAGGTTGCGCCAGAACTCGGGATCGAAGCGGGTGTAATCGTTGACTCCTCCGCTTCGGAGAAATGGAAACAGCCGGGGCTCGCCGCGATTGTACTCGTACCACTTGGGGAAGATGCACATGCGCATCTTGTTGAACGGCGCGTCGCGAAGTGTGTTTACCGTCTGCTGCTGCAATTCGTCGGGCTGATGCGTCCAGGCGTAGCAGGTGGTGCCGAACGGAAAATACGGCTGGCCGTCGGCATACCCGAAGTGAAAGGTGTTGCGCACCGACACGGGCCCGTGATTCTCGGCGGATGGCGCGGTGCAAACCAACGAGCCCGTCTTGCCATCCAGTTCCCGCCGGTTGCTGCGGGTGGTATAGCTCCACTCGCCCTCGACGTCCGGCGAGAAGCGGACCTTGTAGCTTCCGTTGCCGTCGTAGAATCCATCCACCTCGACCGCGCGGTGCTCGTGGCGGAACTGCGCCGACACGCGCACCTCGACAAACGGATTCCCATCGCGAGGTCCGCCGAGGTTGACGTCATACAGCCCCCACCGCTCCACGCGCGGGGCACCGCCCTGTCCTCGCAAACGAACGCCCTGCGCCAATGCCGCAGCCAATACAGCACGACGGCTGATCGGCGCTCCTAGGGTCTTTTTCAGGCTCATTTCGGCTAACTACCCATTCTTGCACCGTCCCTGCGATCCGATGAGCACCATGAACTGAAATGGGTCCGCTCCGCAATCCGGCCCGCGAACGCGGAAGCGTTCTGGTGGAAAGCAGCTTCGCCCTGCTTCCCCTGCTGGCGCTCCTTTTCGGGGTCATCGACATTGGTTTCGCGGTCTTTGTCCGCAACACGATGCAGTTTGCGATGCGCCAGGGCGTTCGCTATGCGGTTACGAGCCAGACCATGCCCGGGATGGGCCAGGACCTTTCGATCAAAACCGTCGTGAACACCTACGCCATGGGTCTGCTCGACGGCCTCAGTCCCACTCACGACGGCCTGTCGCAGATCGCCATCACCTATTACGACCCCGTCAGTCTCGCCCCGCTCACCGGGCCGGGCAGCAACATCGGCGGCAACATCGTCGTCGTATCCTGTACCGGCCTGTCCTGGGCCTGGATGGTGCCGCTGTTGCGCAGCACGGCGCCGATGCAGTTTTCGGTTTCCTCGGCCGACATCATGGAGGCGACACCTCTTGCCGGACCCCCAGCCCGATAGACCGTCTTGCGCCCGGACGCGCGGCAGCGCGTTGATCGAACTGGCCATGTTTCTGAGCGTCGGGGTGCCACTGCTGCTCGGCCTTACCAGCGTCGGCATACGGCTCGGACGCGGCATCCAGGCGACCCAGGTCACCCGCGACGTGGGGCACATGTATGCCCTGGGCGCCGATTTCACCCTGTCCGGAACGCAATCGATCGCCCGTACGCTGGCCACCGGCTTCGATCTCACCGCCACCGGCAACAGCGTGCTCACCCTTTCCCGAATCACCAAGGTTTCCCAGACCGATTGCACCGCGGCCGGCTTGAACAACTGCCCCAATCTCGACCAGCCCGTCTTCACGCAGCGCATCGTGATCGGCAATCCGAATCTGCGCGCCAGCAACTACGGAACGCCGCCGCCGCAATACATCGGCACGCAGGGCAACATCGCTGCTTCCGACTACTGCAAGCAGTCCGCGCTGATCGCCACCGCTTTCGCGAACGTGATTACGCTCGCCGAAGACCAGGTCACCTGGCTGGTGGAGGGCTATTTCTCCATGCCCGATCTCAACCCGCTCGGGGGAAACAACGGAGGTGTCTATGTCCGCCTGGTGTTCTGACCGGCGGAAAACGCGCAGGGGCTACATCCTGCTGTTCTCCGCCCTGACCACCATCATGATCCTGGTTCCTGCGGCCGGCCTGGCCATTGACCTGGGGTTGATGTACCTGGTTCAGACTCTGCTTTCCGCGTCCACGGATGCCGCCGTTCTGGCCGGCGCGCGGGCACTCAGCCGGGGCTCCGATGACGCCACCCAACACGCCAATGCCCAGGCTACGGCCAACGCTTTTTTCCAGGCCAATTTTCCGAACGGCTATTTGAACAGCAGCAATCTGCAGGTCTCGAGCCTGGCTACCACCGACAGCACGTACATGCGCTCGGTGGCCACCAACGCCAGCGTGGTTGCGCCGCTCGTCTTCATGCGGGTATTCGGAGTCAACAGCGTCACGCTTCACGCCAGTTCCACCGCCACGCGGCGCGACGTCAACGTCATGATCATCATGGACCGCTCGGGTTCGCTGGCCAACAGCGGCTCGTGCACGCCGCTGAAAGCGGCCGCGGTCAACTTCGTCGAGAAGTTCTCCGAAGGCCGCGACAACCTGGGTTTGATCACGTTCGCCACCAGCAGCCGCGTCGACAATGCGGTGTCCAGCACCTTCAAAACCCAGGTCGAGTCCACGTTGAACAGCGTGGTGTGCACCGGCGCCACCAGCTCGGCACAGGCCCTATGGCAGGGCTATCAGCAACTGGTCGGCCTCGCCCAGCAGGGCGCGCTGAACGCCATCGTGTTCTTCACCGACGGCCGGCCGACAGCAGTCACCGAATCCTTTCCCATCAAGAACAACAGCAATTGCAGCAGCAAGACGGCCAAACTCGGCGTGCTGACGCTCGGCTACAACGGAACCACTCCGCAGTACTCGATGGGCCTCTACAACCAGAACGCTCCCGCGCAGCCCTTTTCGTCCGACCTGACGTTGATTTCCAGCAAGACGAACTGCGCCTTCGCTTCCGACCAGACCAGGGTCAGTTCCGACGTGCAATACGCCCCGACCACCGACTACTGGGGCAATTCCCTGACCGCCACGGCCTATCGCTCGACCACGACCAGCGGCGCGGGGCTGGACGTGGGCTCCGCACAGAACGTCGAGAACTTTTCGACCAACGCCGCCGACCACGCCGCCCTGCGCATCCGCCGCGGCGACCCCGATCCCACGCAAGGCAACAAATCGCTCTCCGGGGTGACCATCTACACGATTGGCCTCGGCGACGTAGACGACGTGCTGCTCAAGCGAATCGCCAACGATCCGTCGCTTTCACCAAATCCCGTAGCTGCCGGCAACCAGGGACGCTACATCTACGCGGCCGACGCCACGGCTCTGGACCTGGCCTTCACGAGAGTCGCCTCGCAGATTCTTCGGCTGGCACAGTAGGCTTAGATCCGCTCCAGGCGTGTCTCCGCGTCGCCGAACTGATCCAGCTTGATCCCCATCCGGTCCATGATCGAAAGGAACAGGCTGCACAGCTTGCGATTGTCGTCGCCCGCTTCCACGTAGTTCAATGTGCGGCCGGTCTCCAATGTGCCGCCCAACCCGCCCGCAAGCACCAGCGGCAGCCTCGTATTATCGTGCTTCCGCCCGATCCACATGTTGGACAGCCACATCAGGCACGAATGATCCAGCACCGTGCCGTCGCCTTCCGGCATGCTGTCCAGCTTCGCCGCCAGGTACGCGAGCTGGCTCAGGTGAAAACGCGCGATCCTCTCATACCCGTCGGACTGGTTGTTGTGCGACGCCGCGTGATGCCCCTCGCGCACCTCCAGGAACGGATAGTACATGGCCGAAAGATCGCGCGCCAACAGCAGCGTGGCCACCCGCGTCTTGTCCGTCTGGAACGCGATGGCGATGATGTCGCACATCAGGCGCGCATGCTCCCGCAGATCTTCCGGCAGGCCGTTCGCCGGCCGGTCCATGGAGAACACGGGGCGGTTCTTCTGCTTCGCCAGGTCCTCGGCCTGGTCTTTGCTCTTGCGTGTGCCTTCGATGCGCTTTTCCACCTCGCGCACGCTGGTGAGGTACTCGTCCAGTTTGGCCTTGTCGTCCGAGCTGATCTGGCGGCACAGCGCCGCAGCGTCTTCTTTCACGCGGTCCAGAATGCTCATATTCCGCAGGCTGCCGCGGTTTTCGAACAGGCTGTCCCACGCCAGCGACGGATACACTTCGTTCGGCACCGGCGAATCCGGCGTCTGCCACGAAACGTGCGAGCTGTAGGCCATCGAGTAGTTCGTCTCGTGATACCCGGTCATCGGCTGCTCGCAGGCCAGCACGATGCTCGGCTGCGCGGTCTCCTGACCCACGTGATTGGCGATCGCCTGGTCCACCGTGATCCCGGCCCGGATGATCGCACCTTTCTGAATCGTCGAACCCGAGAGCAGGCTGCCGGTCTGCGCCGGGTGGATGCCCAGCCCCACCGCGCGCTTCTGGAACAGCCCGTGGATGACGTTGATCTTGCCTTTCAGCGGCTCGAGCGGCGAGAGCGTCTTGCTAAGCGTCATCTCGCTGCCCGAACCCTCGGAGCCCCAGTGGTCCTCGTTCACGCCGTTGCCCATGAACAGCACCGCGAAGCGCTTCGGGAACGAGCCGGGTGTGTCGCCAAACGCCGGCAGCGACCCAAGCCACGGCAGCGCCATGGTGACGCCGGCGCCGCGCAGCACCGCGCGCCGCGAAATCCCATTTTCCAGGCGTTTCCTTCGATTCGGCATCTCAATTCCCCCTCTGTTGCGGCGGACTCTCTTCCACGGGCGCCCAGCTTCGTTTGTTGCGGAACTGCGGGCTCGCCACAATCGCCTCCACCAGCGGCGCGAACCGGTACCCATCCGCCTCCAGCCTGCTTTTCATGGTTTCGATCAGCGGCTCGTCCGAGAGCAGCAGGGACCGGCCCAGCGCGTACGCCAGCAGCTTCCGGCTGAGACTATCGACGAAATCCTTCTCGCGGTGCTCGCGGATATAGGCCCGCACACCTTCGAACCCGTCACCCTGGCGGCCCCCCGGAAAGACGGCCTGGGTCTCCACCGGGTGTCCCGCAAGATCGACGGTCCGCCGCTCGCCAATCGGACCGTAGCCTTCGAAGGCCAGCCCCAGCCCGTCGAACCGTGCGTGGCACGCCGCACAGGTCGTGTTCTCGCGATGCTTGGCCAGCATCTCGCGCAGCGGCAGGTTCATCTTCGCCTCGTCGGCCGGCAGCTCCGGCACCGTAGGCGGAGGCGGTGGAATCGTCTCGCCGAGGACGCGCCGCACCACCCAATATCCGCGCTTCACCGGGCTGGTCCGCAGTCCGGGCGCGTTTTCGGTCAGGAACGCGGCCATGGGCAGCACGCCGCCGCGCCCATACTTGCCGGCATGATCCACGCGTACCCAGCCGCCGCTTGTGGGCTGGGGCATCCCGTAGTGCCGCGCGAGCACCGGATTCACAAAGGCGTAATCGCCGTAGAGTAGCTCCAGCACCGGAAGATCGTTGTGAACCATGTTTTCGATGAACCGCACCGGCTCCTCGAACATCGCCTCGCGCAGTTCGTTCGTAAAGCTCGGAAAGCGGTCGCGATCCACCGTATTGATTTCTTCAAACCTGCGGAAGTCGAGCCAGTTGCCGCCGAACTCCACCGCCAGTCCCCGCGCGCGATCGTCCCTCAGCATGCGCCGCGCTTGCGACACCAGCACATCCGGCTTCCGAAGGTCGCCTGCCGCCGCGCGAGCCAGGAGTTCGTCATCCGGCATGCTCGACCACAGAAAATAACTCAACCGGCTGGCGAGTGCATATTCCGAGAGGGGCGCCGCGGAACCCTGCCGGTTACCCGCGGACACCTCCACCAGGTCGACCCGGTAACAGAACTTGGGCGACATCAGCACGCGCACAATGGAATCCCGAATGGCTTCCTCGTGCGTCAATCCTTCCTTCTCACGCAGCGAGCGATAATAGCCGGTCACTTCGCCACGCTCCTCGGGCGATAACGGCCGCCGCCAGGCCTTTGCCGCGAATTTCACCAGTGATTCGACGTGCTTCGGCTCGGCCTCTTCCCGCATCCGCTCCACCGATCGAAGCGTGTCGTTGACCCACTGGAAGTGATACCGGATCGCCTCCATCGCCACCGGATTGTTGGACGGCGCCGCCTTGGCCAGATACGCATCCCGCAGCTCGAAGATAACCGGGGACGCGCTCACTGCTTTGTCGGACGGCCGGAGCGTGCCGGATTCGGCGCCCTTCCCCTGGACTTCGCCGCTCTGGTTGAAGTAGAACTGCACCCACGTGTGCGCCGTGTAGTCGGAGATGAAATCGAATTCGTCCCACAGCCGGTTCAGCCTGCGCTGGCCGGCTTCATCCAGGATCAGTTCCATCAGCGGAGTGTCGTCGCGCCAATAGCCCATCACGTTGTGGTAGCCCGCGCTCAGCAGCCGTCCCTTGTCCTCGGAATCGTCCGGGAAATAGCGCCCGCGCTCCTTCACGTAGAACACGTCGGGAAAGACCGACGCGAAGCGGGCGAACGCGGCCTCATAACGGTCGCGCTCCGCGGCGGGGACCACCAGGTCCGGGTCGCCGGCGCGAGCCTTGTCCATCAGCGCCGCCCAGCGATACGCCGATTCCTGGTGCAAGCCCGGATACTTCGGGATCTGCGGCACCTCCATGGGCGGGTCGGTGTCGTTGCGCAGGGCTTTGGGATCGGACTCCCGGCGGTGCGAATTGAATTCACGCAGCTTCCAATTCATTAAAGGCTGCGATGTGGCGGGCAATCCGGCCACGCGCGGGGCGGCGAACTGCATCGCCGTGTGGCTCCTGATCTTCACCACAAAATCCCGCATCTCGACGCATCGGGCGCGCAACTCGGCCGCGTCGGCGCCAGATGCGGGCAATGCGTGCCACATCGCCTGAAGCTTCGCGACCGGTCCCACCGCATCCTGCGGCTGCTCGAGAATCTGCCACACCATCGGCAGATATGTCGCGCTTACCTTGGCTTCCGCCGCGACGCTTCCCAGCGTCACGTCCGGCTTGCCCAACTCGGTCCGATGCTTGAATCTCCAGGCTGCCAGAAAGTAATCCGCGTAGTCGGTTGGCTGCCGCTGGTAGAAATCGACGATCCGCTGAATCGCGTACTTCTCGCGGTCGGTCTCCACCAGCATCGGATACGGTGCGAAGTCGAATCCATCGGGCGTCAAGACCATGTGATCGCCCACCGCGCGAGCGGCCTGCAGATGCTTGTTGAGCAGCGCGGGCGACATGGCCAGAGACTCACCGGAATTGTCGAAGCCGGCGGTGTTCGCAGGATCGATCGGGAACTCTCGCGCCGGCCGCATATCGACGCCCGTCAGGTCGCGGATGGTGTAGTTGTACTCGGAATTACTCAACCGGCGCGCGAGCACCGGACCAGGGTCGCCGGCATTCTTCCGCGCTTCCTCCATGCGCACGGCCTGCACCCAGTCGATCACGGCCTGGCGCTGCTCCTGCGGCGGCTGCTTGAGTCCGTTGGGAGGCATCTGCCCGGCGGTGAGCTTTTCCAGAACCAGGTTCCAGCGCGGATAGTCGCGCACAACGGCGGCCAACGTGGTGTACTGGCGAAGGTCGAACTGCGCCGCCGGCGCGGCGCCGCCGTGGCACGCGACGCAATACGCGGTCAGGAACGGCCGTACTGTTTGAGCAAACTGCCGCTCCAGGTCGGGGCTTGCAGCGCGGCATGGAACCGCGCAAATCCCGGCAAGCAGCACACAACTGACAGCGAACCCGCTCCCTCGCATGTCCCTCCGGTGCGTAACCATCATAGTGGGACAGGCTTCAGCCTGTCCAGGCCCATTCGTGAACGCTAAACTGTGCTTTCATGCCGCTGAGCCGTTCCGCCTTCGCAGGTCCCCGTAGTCAACTGGCGATACACTGGACGCCACCAATGAGCACCCGCGCTCTCGTTGCCGGCCTCTTCGCACTTTCCGCCCTTGCGTGGACCGCCGATACCAATTCGATCGGCATGCAACTAATCCGCATCGAGCCGGGAACCTTCGAAATGGGCGTCGACTCCGTCCCGAACCCAGCGGCCCTGCTCAAAGGACCCGGCAGTGTCATCTACGACCGGCCCTCCGCCGAAGGCGATTACGACGAAGTGCCTGTCCACAGGGTGACCATCACGAAGCCATTCCTCATTTCCGCGACTGAAGTCACCATCGAGCAATTCCGAATGTTCCGCCCGGATTACAAAGGCTACGATCACTTCGTCCCCTACGCCTCCGGTGTGAGCTGGAACGACGCCGTCGCATTCTGCCAGTGGCTGAGCAGGAAAGAAGGCAAGCCCTACCGGCTTCCCACCGAAGCCGAATGGGAGTACACCGCCCGCGCCGGCAGACGCACTCTGTTTCCGAGCGGTGCCGAACCACCCGCTCCGGAGACCGCCAACGCGTGGGGTGTGAAGAACATGCACACCGGCGTCGCGGAGTGGGTCTTCGACTGGTATGGACCCTATCGCGCCGGAGCGCAGACCGACCC
>Ga0335083_10009263_pt1 | contig 11952 bp, 6 predicted proteins | sample Lox_Sample_42_FD_206716 | JGI IMG/M metagenome (GOLD analysis project Ga0335083, IMG submission 206716) | Soil microbial communities from Loxahatchee National Wildlife Refuge, Florida, United States - Lox_Sample_4.2 | ecosystem: Environmental > Terrestrial > Soil > Wetlands | place: USA: Florida... | reverse complement strand
AAGCTGAGGATCCGTTCCTTGGCGCGGGCACGCTCCTCGTCGCGGCGGGCACCCCCGAACGCCGCGTCGAAGCCGCCGGCGTCCAGCGCGTCGAGCAGGGTGCGGGTCTGCGCCCGGTTGCGCGAAACCCCGGGGCCGGGGTCGGCCACCCGGCCGGTGTCGATTGATTCCTGAACCGACGCTACGATCAGCTTGTGCCCTTGGCCGGTGACCCGTCGGTCGCGGAACTCGATGACCTCAGGAAAGTTGTGGCCGGTGTCGACGTGCATCACCGGAAACGGCAGTGGGAGCGGGCGAAATGCTTTCTCCGCCAAGCGAAGTAGCACAATCGAGTCCTTACCGGCGGAAAACAGCAGGACCGGTTTTTCGAGTTCGGCGACGACCTCGCGGATGATATGGACCGCCTCGGCCTCCAGCAGCCGTAGCTCGTCGACCCGCCGGGTCTCGGTGGGCGCGGTCATGTCGGTAGCCCCTCTCGTTCGGCGTCGGCCCGGTAGCGGTCCACCCACTCGTCGGAACGCTGGTCGGCCTGCCGCTGCAGCACCGGCTCGGGCGCCAGCCGCGGATCGAGCCCCAACGCCTCGAGCACGGTGGCCACCACCTGAGTCAGGTTGCGCCACAGCACCGGATAGGAAATCTCCATCGGCTTGATGTCTTCCTCGGCGAACCACGCTTGCCAGCTCTCCTCCTGGGCGCGCAGCATGGCGACGGTGTGAGCGATCGCGCCGGCGTGATAGGTGGCGCGCGCATCGCGGACGGGGTCGGGCCGGCCGCGCCAGACGCGGGTCTGCACCGCCCGCCAGAACGACACCGCCTGCGACACCACGTCGGGCCGGTGAATATGGATGAGCAGCGGCTCCTCGCCGACGACATCGCGGATCGCGGCCAGCAGGCCGTCACCGGATCGATCCGGCAGCCCGCGTGCCCGGTCGAGCAGCAGCGGAGTCTGGTTCCACATCAGCTTGCCGCCCCATACGCCGTTGGGTGTTTTGCCGACCGTGCGGATGTAGTCGCGCCAGATCTCGGGCGGTGCCAGGTCGGGAGTCCCGACGTCCAACGGGTCCAGCAGATGCAGGACCGACTCGTCGTCGACACCGGCGAACCATTCCCGCGGCTGCGGGGCCTGGCTGGTGGCGGGCAGATATTGGAAGAACTCCTGGGGTTCGCCGGCCACGCCGGTCGCGCGCAGCGATTCGACCAGCAGCGTGCTTCCGCTGCGCTGGGAGGCCAGCACGAGGTATGACGACGGATTGTCTGCCATCATGGCAGCCTAGCGGCAGGGAAATCCCGTGCAAGACATTGGATTACCTTCAGGCTGAAGTTAACCATTGCCCGGGGGCATTTCGACGGGAATTGGCGCGCGTACCCGCTGACCAGCACAAATGCTGGCGGGCCGGCTGTTAGGCGGCCTTGATCTTCAACACCGTCTCAGCGAGAAGCTCGTCGAGAGTAGTCAGCGGCAGCGGCGGGGTGTCCCCGTGAAAGAGGTATCCGCCCAGACTTGAGCGACTGATGACGATCAGCCCGCGCACCTGGGTAACGCGCAGGGCCTCGACGCCCTCGGTACACCTGTCGTAGCCCTGCAGGTTTTCCACTCGCATCCACCGGTGCGTGAACCGCACCGTGTCCTCGCCGTCGGTCACCGCCGAATCCGCTTGCAGGAACTGGTGATTCTCCCGGTCTTGGCACAGTGGGGGTTTCTCGGCCAGATGCGCGGTGCAGGTAGCGATCTCGCGCCGCAGATCGGCCAGATAGTCGACGCCGACGCGGGCCCGGTTGATCATCACGTAGGGTCGCGGTGGTTTTCCGAGCTGGTCCCACTTCGACTGGTCGAAGTCATCCCAACTCGCCAAGGTGTCGTAGCGGGGTGTGGGGCCATGGTCAGCGGACCGGCACAACGACCAGAACTGGCCGCCCGGCTCGCTGGCACGGGCGTCGATGCCGGTGTCCATCGACAGCGCGGGAAGCAGCGCCGAGATCTGGGCCTGGCTCCAATCGGCGAGCTCGGCCGGCAGCGCCGAACGTGGCCGAGGGCGTCCTGCCGCACCGATCAGTCCCGACAGCAGGCTGTTCCGCGATGCCGCCGACGGATCGTTGGTGCGGTACCAGGCCTGCACGATCACGCCGTTGGGCAGTACGGTCACCGCCATATTGGTGACGAAGGGCCACTGCCAGTCGACGTCGCCCGACTCGTAGCGGCTCAGCGCCTGGGCGGACTCGGCGACCAGCCACCCACGGACCCTGTTGTCGTCCATCGAGGGGGCCATGCCCCACATCGGACACCGATGAGCCCACGCGGCCGTAAGGCTCGTGACGTCGGCGTCGCCTGCGGCGGTAAACCGAACGTGGACGTACTCGCTTCCGTTTGCGGGGAATCGGTTGCCGGCCAAGGGCTTCCCGGTTGCGTCGGTGGCGGGCCGGTAGTCCACGTCGAGTTCTGGTCCGTCCTTGACTCCGAACCTGGGCAGACGCTGGCACTCCTCGGGCGCAGACTCTCGTGCCGCTGAGGGCGGCAGTGCGCCGAATTCCGGTCGGGGCGCGAACACGGTGACGCCGTCGAAGAGTTTCTCGTCGACGTCGGCCAGCCCGGGTACGCAGCGCGCCAACCGATTCGGCCCACACTCACCGAGCTCGGTCGGCCCAGCCGTGAGCGTTGCCGGACTCGCACCGGGTTGCTTGTGCGTTGTGCACCCATTACTGGTCAGGACAAGCCCGGCGATAGTGGCCAGCCCGGCCACCGCACGGCCGAAACAGCGCCGCGCGACCGCGCCGAAACCTGTAGCCCCGCAACGCAATTTGGCTCAACTACCGTTTTCCGGGGTCTGCTGTTTGTTCCTTCGCGCCAGAAGCATGACGACCCAGACCACAAAGGACCCGAGGAAAACCCGTTGGAATATCACGCCGTTCATCGTCAGCGCCAGCAGCAAGACTGCCGTTGCGGCACCCCACCAGAAGAACTCGCGCAGAAATCCGTCGACCCAATTCGGCTTCGCGTCGCCGGGTGGCACGCGCGGCCGGAGTGACGGGATCAACCGCGGCACGGCCGCGCAATAAGCGCGATAACTTTCGCCCTGCGTCTCGCGCAGCTCCGCCTCCTCGCGCACAATCAGCCGGAGCACACACACGAGCATCCCGAAAAACAGTACTAAAAATCCCGTTCGCGAAGCCGTCAGTCCCAGTCCGAAGGCTATCGGCAGATTGCCGAAATAAAGCGGATTGCGCACATAGCGAAACGGCCCGTCCGCGATCAGTTTGTCCGAATGAAGCTGCTGGGCGAACACTACCGCCGAAGTCAGATACGACGTTCCCCACGTGCGTACAGCGGCCCCGAGGAACGTGAACGCCGCGGCCGCCAGAAACACCGCTCGCACCCACAAGTCCTCGGTGGGTCCGCCGAACCAATTGCGCAGCCAGTGCCCGACCGCCGCCCCCGCCGGGATCTTGTCGAACGAATAGCACGCAAACGCGGCCATATAAATCAGCCAGGCCGAAAAAAATCGCAGCCGGAATTCCATTTTCGTCGCCCCGTACCAGGGTGCGTTCATCATGTCCTCCGCTTCGCCCACCCCCGCTGGCCCGTCGGCGAGGGTGCACAAAATGCCGGCCGGACCGGCGTGTCTCCGTACATCTGTGCACCTTCGCGACGGCGGAAGCCGGCCGACCAGCGCACGGTCAGGCGGGCTAGTCGCCGGTCCGCTCGTATTTCACGTCTTCGTCCCATGAGCCCGCACAACCGGTGTCGACCACGGTTCTGTGTCCGTGGCCGGTTAATAGCGTGATGGGGTCGTGAGCCGGCTTCACCAGGGGAAATACCCAATTGATTTTCGTCTGCGGAGAACCGTAGCCGGCGCATGCTTTCTGGCCGTCGAAAGCGTAAGTCCAGTTTCCGTTCTCGAACGGCATCAGGTCATATCCCTTGTATTTATAGCTGAGGCAGCGCCCGCCTGTTCGCAGGCATTCGGTCTGCAAGGAGGTATCCCACGACAGCGGCTTGCGATCGTTCAAAGGCGTGAGCGTCGCATGGTAGTGGCCGTGCAAACCTTCGGCCGGAGAGGCGACTCGCGCTGGTTGATCGGCTGGGTCCGGAAGATCGTTGAGGTCGGCATCTCCCACCCGGGTGAAGGTGACGGTTCGCTCGGTGATGCAGTTGGATTCTGCGCTCTGCGCGAAATATTCGCCGGTGAATGTTCCATCGGATTGGGCTTGCAGTGTGATTACCGTCCAGAAATCGCCGGCGGGGAATTTGCAGCCGGTAAAGCCCGAGACGCCGGACGGCGCGGCGTTCACCGAGGATACGGCGACCGCATGCCACTGGCTGCCCAATTCGTCGAATACCAATGTCGATTGCAGGGCCGGCCCGCCCGTGGCCTTCGCTGTTGCTACGCAGCCATTCGAGCCGCATGCCGACCGCACGGCGAACTGCCCGGACGACGGCGTCCCGTCTTGATCCGGTGACCCATGAGTGGTCGATGCGCCGAAATCGGCGCGGTAGAGGCCGGTGAAGGGTCCGGTGTTCGCGATCGGGCCATGTTTTCCGTTGTTGTTGAGCACCATGACCAGGACGACAGCGATGACCAGCGCGATCACCCCCGCCCCAGACGCCAGCAGGATCAGATTGCGCTTTGACTTCTTTCGGCCTCCCGGCGGGAGCCCGGGCGGCGGTTGAAAGAAGGTGGGGCCAGGCGCCGGACTGTAGTGGGTCGGGCCGGCCGCTGGACTGTAGTGGGTCGGGGCGGCAGGCGGGCCGTACTGGGTCGGGCCGGCGGGCGGACTGTATTGGGGAGGGCCGAATTGATTCGGTCCGGTGGCCGGGGCGTACTGGGTCGGGCCGGCGGTCGGCGGGTACTGATTCGGGCCGGTGCCCGGGGCGTATTGGGCGGGCGGCGCCGACCACGACGAGTGGTGGGGCTGCGGCGTCGGCCGGACAGATCGGGGCCCGGTGGTGCCGGTGCTGATCGCCGCGCGGGCGGCTTTGGCCAACTCTTTGGTTGTCGCGTACCGCTCGTCGGGGTTTTTGGCCATGCCCTTGGCGATGACGGCGTCCAGTTCGTTGGGAAGCTCGTGGCGCACGGTGGACGGGCGCGGCGGCGGTTGGGTCAGGTGGCCGCCGATCTGTTGTTCCATGCTGTCGCCGGGGAAGGGTTGGTTGCCGGTGAGGCATTCGTGCATCACGCACGTCAGGGCGTAGATGTCGGCACGATGGTCGGTCTGTCCGGTGGTCAGGCGCTCGGGAGCAAGGTAGGCCCAGGTACCCAGCACGTTGCCGGTGTTGGTCAGCGAGGTTTCCCCGGTGGCGCGGGCGATGCCGAAATCGATCAGGTAGGTGAAGTCCTCGTCGGCGACCAGGATGTTGGACGGTTTGACGTCGCGGTGGACCAGGTCGATGCGGTGTGCGGCGTTCAGGGCCGACGCCACCTGGTCGATGATGTGCACCGCGCGATCGGGCTCCAGCGGCCCGCCGGTCAGGATGGACTGCAGGTCGCGGCCTTCGATCAGGCGCATCGTCACATACAGCCGTCCGTCGATCTCCCCGAAATCGTGGATCGGCACCACGTGGGGCTCGTCGAGTCCGGCGGCCGAGCGGGCCTCACGCCGGAATCGCTCCTGGAACACCTCGTCGTTGATGAACTGCGCGGGCAGGACCTTGAGTGCGACCACGCGTTCGGTCACGGTGTCGAACGCGCGCCACACTTCGCCCATGCCGCCGCGACCCAGAATCTCGATCAACCGATAGCGTCCGAACGGCGTCCCCTCCACCACAACAGCCTCTCACTCATCGTGCGCTACAGCGACACCATAGAGTCTGGCCCACGTTTCACGGTCCCGGGGGCAAACGTGCGAACGGCCGGCCGGCCCGGCCGGGCCTTTACTCGCCGGTGCGTTGGTATTTCACGGTTTCGTTGAATGCACCGGCGCAGTCGGTATCCATTATCTGCATATGTCCCGTACCCGTTAATAAGGTGATCGGGTCTTGCGGCGGCTGCGGCAGTGGAAATTCACGATGGACTTTAACGTGCTCGGGCCCGACGTCCGTGCATTGACTCTTGCCGTCGAAATCGTAGATCCATTTTTGGTCCGCGAATGTGAGCCAGGCATATCCGGAGTCGTTGTGCTCGTAGCTGACGCAGCGTTGGCCCGACCGAAGGCAATCGGTCTGCACCGTCATATCCCATGATGACGGCGCGCGATTGTCGTCTGCCGCAGAAGTGATGTGGTAGCGGCCGTGAAATGCGCTGGCCGGCGACGCGGCTCGCGCCGCCTGGCCGACCGGATCCGGAAGACTCTTCAGGTCGACGTCTCCGACCCGGGTGAAGGTGACGGTTCGCTCAGACACGCAGTGTCTGCCACCCGACGCGCGGTATTGGCCGGTCAGCGTGCCGTCGGATCGTGGCTGGAGCGTGATGACCGTCCAGAACTCGGCGGGGGCTGTGCACCTGATGAAGGCCGGGTCGCCCAGCGGCAGTGTCGTCACCGAGGTGACGGCGACCGCATGCCACTGGTCGCCAACCTGGTCGAACACGAATGCCTGCTGAAGCAGGTCACCCCCGGAAGCGGTCGCGGTGGCCACGCAACCGGTGGAAGGGCACGCCGATCGCAGGGCCCACTGCGCTGTGTACGCGTTCCCGCCGTCCGGTTTCCCGTTGGCCATCGAAGGGCCGAAGTCGGCACGGTAGGTGCCGGTGAAGGGTCCGGCGCTGGGCGGCGGCGCGGTGCTCGTCGGGCCGGTGGACGGGGTGCCGACCGGAGTCTTGTGATCGGTGAACGCCAGGACGGATACGACCGCGGCGATTATGACGACTACCGCCGCCCCGCCCGCCACGGCTATCCGGTTGCGTCTGCGGCTTCGTTGGTCTGGCGCAGCCGGCGGCGCTGCCGGAACGGGAGGCGCGAAAGCCGTTGCGAACCGGGTGGGTTCGGTGGCCGGACCGAACTGGGTGGGCGGAGCGGACCACCCGTGGCCTTGCGGGTGGCGGGTTTGCTGTGTCGGCCGCACCGGTTGGCGTCCTGCCGGTGGGGCGTTGAGGGCAGCGCGGGCAGCGTTGGACATCTCCTTGGTGGTCGCGAAGCGTTCGTCGGGATTCTTGGCCATTCCCTTGGCGATCACCGCGTCCAGTTCGGCGGACAGTCCGGCGCGCAGTGCCGACGGACGCGGCGCAGGCAACGTCAAATGGCCGCCGATCTGTTGTTCGGCGCTGTTCCCCGGGAAGGGTTGGCTACCGGTCAGGCATTCGTACAAGACGCAGGTCAGGGCGTAGATGTCGGAGCGGTGGTCGGCGGTGTTCGGGGCGGTGACCCGCTCGGGGGCAAGGTAGGCAAAGGTGCCGACCACGCTGCCGGTACTGGTCAGGGAGGTATCTCCGGTCGCTCGGGCGATGCCGAAATCGATCAGATAGGCGAAGTCCTCTTCGGCGACCAGGATGTTCGATGGCTTGACGTCGCGGTGCACCAGCTTGATGCGGTGTGCGGCGTTGAGCGCGCTGGCCGCCTGGTCGATGATGTACACCGCGCGGCCCGGCTCCAGCGGCCCGTCGGCCAGGATGGCCTGCAGGTCGCGGCCCTCGATGAGGCGCATCGTCACATACAGCCGCCCCTCGATCTCGCCGAAGTCGTAGATCGGTACCACGTGCGGTTCGTTGAGCCCGGCCGCGGAGCGGGCCTCGCGTTGGAAACGCTGCTGGTACACGCCGTCATGGGCGAACTGTTTGGGCAGTACCTTCAGCGCGACCACCCGCGTGGTCACCGTGTCGAAAGCGCGCCACACCTCGCCCATGCCGCCGCGGTTCAGCAACTCGATCAATCGGTACCGTCCGAACGGCGTGCCGTCCACGTTGGCCTCCGTTACGAATTGCCGCCGCCGTGGCGGGCAGGGCCATTAATCGCCGGTGCGCTCAAATTTCACGTTTTCGTTATAGGACCGGGCACATGCACTGCCGATTACGTCCCTGTGCCCGTGGCCGGTTAATAACGTGATCGGGTCTTGCGGTGGCTGCGGCAGCGGTAATTCCCACGAAGATTTATCCTCAAACTCCTGGACACCGTTGCATTTGCTCTTGCCGTCAAAGTTCCACAGCCATTTGCCGTCCGCGAAGATGTAGACCTTGGTTTGTTCGGTGTCGTAGCTGACACAGCGTTCGCCGGTCCGAAGGCAGTCGGTCTGCAGATTGGAATCCCACGAGGCCGGCGGGTGGTTGTCCTGTGGTGTTCTCGTACCGTGGTAGCGGCCGTGCCACGCTTCGGCGGGGGACGCGACGCGGGGTGCTTGGGTGGCCGGGTCGGGAAGTTTGCTGGTGTCGACGTCTCCGGTGCGGGTGAAGGTGACGGTTCGTTCGGTTATGCAAGGGCCGACTTGGCTTGCCGCGCGGTATTGACCGACCAGTGATCCGTCGGGGCGCGCCTGCAGAGTGATGACCGTCCAGTATTCGGCCGGGAATGTGCAGTTGGCAAAGCCCGACACTCCGGCGGGCGCGGCCGGCACCGAGACCGCGCCGACCGCGTGCCACTGTCCGTCGAAGTCGTCCAAGACGAATGTCGACTGCAGCGTCGGCCCGCCCGAGACGGTTGCCGTTGCCACGCAACCGGCCGAACCGCATGCCGAGCGCACCGACCACTGCCCCGTCGACGGCGTCGCTCCCTGATCGAGTTTCCCGCCGACGCCCGACGGGCCGAAGTCGGCGCGGTACACGCCGGTGAACGGCCCGCTGTTCGGCGCTGCGCCGGCGCTGGTCGGTCCTGACGGGGAGGGGGTTCCGGTTCCCTGTCCGCCGCCTCCGTGATGTGTCACCACCAGGACGACGACGGCGGCGACGAGCAGCGCGACCGCCGCGGCCACACTCACCAACACGATCCCACGGCGTTTTCGCGGCTGTTTCTCACTACCCGACGGACTGGCCGACGATGTAGGAATTGCCGGACTGGAAGCCGGTTCCATCTTGACGGAGCTGAGAATCGGGCCGAGCTGGGTAGGGGCCGTCGAGGATATGTCGGACTTTTCGGCCTTTTCGGGCTGCGCGGGCTGTGAGGTCTGTGCCGGTTGCGCGGACTTTGCCGGCTGTGCCGGTTGCGCCGGTTGCGCCGGCTTTGGGTGCTGTGGCCGCGCCGGTGGCGTCGGCTGGGCCGGCAGTGCTTGCAGTCCGGGCCGTGCCGGCTGACCGGGTCGTGCCTGAGGTGCTGGCCTGACCGGCTGCGCGGGTCGTGGTTTCTGCTGTGCCGGCTGCACGGGTCGAGCAGGCGGTGCGGGTCGTGGTTTCTGCGGTGGCGGCGGTGCGGGTCTTGGTTTCTGAGACTGCGGTGGTGGCGGTGGCGGCTGGACGGGCCACGCCGGCTCGGGCCGAGCAGGGGGGGCGGTGATCGCCGCGCGTGCCGCGTAGGCCAGGTCCTTGGTGGTCTCGTAGCGAGCGTCGGGATTCTTGGCCATTCCCCGGCCGATGACGGCGTCCAGCTCGGCGGGAAGGTAGGGGCGGATCGCCGACGGGCGTGGCGGAGGTTGCGACAAATGGGCGTTGACCTGCTGTTCGAGGCCGCGGCCGGGAAACGGCTGTTCCCCCGTCAGGCATTCGTGCATGACGCACGCCAGCGAGTAGATGTCGGAGCGAGCGTCGGCCTCTCCCTTGGTGACCCGCTCGGGCGCCAGGTAAGCAAGCGTGCCTATCACGGTTCCCGCGGTGGTCAGCCCGGTTTGGTCCTCACCGCGCGCGATGCCGAAATCGATCAGGTAGGCGAAGTCCTCTTCGGCGACCAGGATGTTGGACGGTTTGACGTCGCGGTGGACCAGGTTGATGCGGTGCGCGGCGTTCAGCGCCGAAGCGATCTGGTCGATGATGTGCACGGCGCGGGCCGGCTCCAGCGGCCCGCCGCCCAGGATGCTTTGCAGGTCACGGCCCTCGATCAGGCGCATCGTCACATACAGCCGCCCGTCGATCTCGCCGAAATCGTAGATCGGCACCACGTGCGGCTCGTTGAGTCCGGCCGCCGAACGGGCCTCGCGGCGGAAGCGCTCCTGGTAGACCTCGTCGTCGGCGAGCCGCTCGGGCAGGAGCTTCAGCGCGACCACGCGTTCGGTCATGGTGTCGAACGCGCGCCAGACCTCGCCCTGGCCGCCCCGACCCAGCAACGCGACCAGTCGGTAGCGTCCGAACGGCGTCCCGTCCACGCCCGCCTCCCTCGCAACGTGCGGTCCAGCGCGACATAGATTCTCGAAAACAATATCGCGGGCCTGCAACGAAAGTACGCATACATGGTCGACGCCACCAGCAAAGATGCCTGTCGGGGCGCATCGACAGTGGGGGATGTGAGCCGCCTAAGGCACCTCCAACACCCGCAGCCCCAGTGAAAACAGCAGTCGCACATCGGGGTCCGCGAGTGAGGTGGACAGCAGCTTTTCGATTCGCCGCACCCGGTAGCGAACGGTGTTGGGGTGCACCTGCAGCCATTGCGCGGCCGCGGCGATGTCGCCGAAGCAGTCCAGGTAGGCGCGCAGGGTCTCGGGGAGTACCGGATCCTGAGCGCCCAGGTCGCGTACCCGAGGGTCGACGAGCCGCGGCTCGGCACCGACCAGCGTGACGATCTCGTCGAGCAGCACGGTGGTGCGCGCCTCGGCCAGTGAGATCACCTGTCCCAAAAGCGGATGACGCTCAGCGCTATCCAGCACGCGGTCCACCTCGGTACGCGCCGCGGCAATTGCATCAAGGCCGGCCACACCGGGGACCGGCGCGGCGATGGCAGCCCGCAGCTGCACGCCCAGTTCGGTGCGCAGCGAGCCGATCGTGCCGCGGGCCCACGAGGTGACCGACCGGGTCGTCGCGGCGGCAGGCAGCAGCACATAAATCCGCGATCCGTGCGACGCCACCTGCGCGTCACGCCGAAAAGCGCTGGCGCTCAACGCCACAACGTCGGCCAGGCGCGGCGGGCGGGTCGCGGTGTCTTTGGTGTCTGCGATGTCGAAGCCGATCAACGCGGCGTTCCGGTCGGCGGCGAGACCGAGCTCACCGGCGATGGCGGCGACGTCGACGGCGTCCGGCTCGGTCAGGCCCAGCAGCTGCTGCACGCGGCGCGCATGGGTGGACGGTCGGGCCGCCAGCCGCGAAATGATCCGGGCGGCAAGCACCGACGCGCCCCGCAGCATCTCGTCGGCGTCGTCGGCCAGCGGTTGGGACCCTTGCTGCACCCAGATGGTGCCGGCGAAGACGGGTGGCCGTCGCGCACCGGCCGGCGGCTGGTGGATCCCGATCGCCAGTCGCGGGCGCAGTCCCAATTCCGGCCTTTCGGCGACGCGCACCACCTCGCCGCCGGCCCGCAGCGCATCGAAAATGCCCCACTGGCCGATCCATTCGAGATGCTCGGGGGGACCGGCGCGACCCAGGATGGAGAGCCGCCGCAACTCGTCGGCTTCGTCGTTGGAGGCCGAATAGGCCAGCACATGCGACTGGGCGTCTTCGATGCTGACCATGCCGTGGATCCGGTCGGCCAGAGACTGCGCCAGACCGAACAGATCGGTGCCCGAATCATCCGTCGGGTCCGCACGATCGCCGTGATGTTCCAACACGTGATTGACCAACTGGTACAGCCGCTCCCAACGGGCCCGCGGCTCGACCGCCACCACCGCCGACCCGGCCGCGACCGCCTTGGCCACCAGGGCGTCCGACGGCTCCTTGACCAGGATCGCCACCGGCGCGCGCTGCACCTGCCGGTCGATCCAGCGCAGCGCCTCGGCGTCACTGACGCCCAGCAGAAAGAAGAGGTCGGCCGAGCCCGCCGCCGCCGCCAGACCCAGCCGGACGTCATCGGAATCGATCAGCGCCGCCGACGCCACTGGGAGGTCCAGGCCCCGTGGGGCTTCGACCAGGCTGACCAGGGTCGCATCCAGCGCCAGCAGCAGCTGACCCAGCCCGACGCCGGTCGTCCCCATGTTGTCCGATCGTACTACCCAGGATATGAATCGTTGTCTGATCAGCC
>Ga0335083_10009261_pt1 | contig 11954 bp, 15 predicted proteins | sample Lox_Sample_42_FD_206716 | JGI IMG/M metagenome (GOLD analysis project Ga0335083, IMG submission 206716) | Soil microbial communities from Loxahatchee National Wildlife Refuge, Florida, United States - Lox_Sample_4.2 | ecosystem: Environmental > Terrestrial > Soil > Wetlands | place: USA... | reverse complement strand
AAATGGCAGGTCAGTTCTCGTGGCACGTCTCGTGACAACAGTCGCCACAGCTCCGCTCCCACGTTGTGAACGTCTGACCATCGGAGCCCGCACAGTTCGCCCCGTCGCATCCCGGTCGTGCGCGTCTGCGCGCTCCACCAGCACCGGCGCGACGCGCCGCCCATCTGAAGAAGCGGGATCACGTTCGGCACTATCGCGCTCGACGCCGGGACCGTGACGATCCTGCGAGCTCATCGCCGGGCGCAGCTTGAGGAACGGCTCGCGTGGGGCGAGGCGTGGACGGAGACGGGTTACCTGTTCGTGCAGGAGGACGGGACGCCACTCAAGCCCGATGCCGTCACGCGCGCGTTCGAGGCGCACACGGTCGCGGCTGGACTCCCCCGCCGTCGACTGCACGACCTTCGCCACTCGCACGCCACGCTCGGACTCGCCGCGGGTATCCCGACGAAGGTGATGTCGGAACGTCTCGGCCACGCCCGGACGGCGATCACGGAGGACCTTTACAGCCACGTCACAAAGACGATGCAGGAGGACGCCGCCGCCACCCTCGGGTCGCTGGTGTTGGGCTCTGTGACCAATCCGTGACCACGAACACCCGCGCGCCGGACGTTTCCGCAGGTCAGCGCGTGACTTCGTAGGGTTCCGCGTAGAACTGGCTGTACCACTTGCGGAACTTCAGGATGGGTCCGTCGGTGTCCGCGAGCGCAGGCGTCGGCAGGAACGACTTGTGCTCCCAGATCGGGCGGTCTTCCTGCACCTGCTTGTTGATCTCCTTCACGAACGCGTCGGCGACGGTTGACGTGAGCTTCTCGTTCTCGAACTTGCGAACGATGAAGTTGAAGCGGACCTGCGTGGTCTCGTCGTCGATCGGCGTCGTGGTTGCGATGTTGATCGCGTCGACGATGCCGCTGAACCACACCTTCGAGAAGCCGGGACCGTAGTTGTAGACGTCGATACGGCCTTCAGTGACGCCGCGCGGCGTGACATACGCCTGCTTCGACAGCATGACCGAACACGGTCCGTCGGTGTTGTACTCCTCCACCTCGGCGACGGTGTCGGTACCGTGCACGAACTGGAAGTGCGCGGGATCGGCGCCGTTCTCGGACATCTCCTGCGGGATGGTCCGGATCACGTACGACGACGAGTAGAAGTCACTCCACGCGGGATCGCCGATCTCGTCGATCACGGGGATATCCCACTTCGGTGCTTCTCCGAACGGGTGGTACCACGCGAGCACGAAACCGTTGCGCTCGACGACGGGGTACGTGCGCACCCGCGCCTTGCGATTCGTCCGCTGGCTGTACGGAATGTTCGTGCACGCGCCTTCGCCGTCGAACTTCCAACCGTGGAACGGACACGTGAGCAGTTCGCCGTCGACGGAACCGCCGTACGCGAGGTGCGCGCCGAGGTGCGGGCAGTACGCGTCCTGCAGATGGAACGCGCCGGCGGCGTCCCGCCACAACACGAGCTCGCGGTTCCAATACTCGAGCGGCGTCACCTCGCCCGGGGCGAGGTCGCTCGGGAACGCGACCTGGTACCAACCGAACGGAATGGGAAACGGGAACCGACTCGACGCCATGGCGCGATTTTAGAACACGTTTCAATCTTGTCGCCGGTCGAGGCCGACCGGCAGGCTGGTGGAGAATGCCGCCATGGAACGTGCGCTCGGCGACGTCGGCAGCAAGGTCGTGTTCGAGGACCACCGGGTGCGGGTGTGGGTGCTCAGCCTCGCCCCCGGCGAACGCAGCGCCGTCCACCGCCACGATCTCGACCACCTGTTGATCCAGGTGAAGGGCGACAAGATCGCCGTCGATCCCGAGTCCGACACGCAGAGCCCGTTTCGCGACTACTTCGAGGCCGACGTCATCCCCGGAATGGTGACCCACGTCCCGAAGGGCGGCATCGAGGCGGCGGTGAACACCGGCGCCGAGCCGTACTACGAGATCATCGTCGAGCTGAAGGGCTGACGACTCGCGACTACGACTTCTGCGCGCCGGTCGCGACGCGCTTCGCCCACGGATAGTCGGGCTTGCCGCTCGGCGACCGCTCCATCTTGTCGACGACGTGGAGCTCCTTCGGCACCTTGTAACCTGCGACATGCTCGCGCGCGTGCGCGTCGAGCTCCTCGAGCGTCACGGTGTGCTCCGGTCGCAGTTCGATGACGGCCGCAACCCGCTCGCCCCAGCGTTCGTCGGGCACACCGACCACGACCGCGTCGAACACCGCCGCGTGCGCCTTGAGCGCGGCCTCGACCTCCTCGGGGTAGATCTTCTCGCCGCCCGAGTTGATGCACACCGAGCCGCGGCCGAGCAGGGTCATGGCTCCGTCGGCTTCGACGATGGCGGAGTCCCCCGACACCGAGTAGCGCCGGCCGTCGACCGTGACGAACGTGGCCGCCGACTTCTCCGGGTCCTTGTGGTATCGCAGCGGCACGTTGCCGCCGCGCGCCATTCGTCCGACGACGCCCGAGCCGGGCTGCACGACGTTCATGTCGTCGTCGAGCACGACCGTGTCGGGTCCCATCTTGACCGTGGGAAGTCCCGGGCGCTCCTCGCCGCCTTGGGTGATGACGCGCACGCCGTTGTAGCCGGTCTCGGTCGAACCGACCGCGTCGGCGATCACGAGATTCGGGAACCGCTCGAGGAACTGTGCCTTCACCGTCGCGCTGAAGACCGCCGCCGTCGACGCGACGGCGACCAGTGACGACACGTCGTAGTCACCTTCGTCGAGTGCCTCGATGAGCGGCCGGCCCATCGCGTCGCCGGTGATGCTCAACGTCGGGATGCGGTACTTCTCGACGGCCTTCCATACCTCGCGCGCGTCGAACTTCGGCGTGAGCACCGTGGAGCGACCGTTGATCAAGCCGTTGATCGTCCCCCATTGCGCAGCGCCGTGCATGAGCGGCGCGATGACGACCGCGAAACCGGCATCGGCCGGCGCCTCCGCCGCGGCCTTGGCGAATTCCCACTCGTCCGTGACGCGCACGCCGGTGTCGAAGTTGACCAGACCGCCGAGCACGCACAACACGTCTTCTTGGCGCCACACGACACCCTTCGGCATCCCCGTGGTACCGCCCGTGTAGAGGATGTAGATGTCGTCGTCCGAACGTTCCTCGAAGTCGCGTTCGGGACTCTGGGCCGCGAGCGCGGCCTCGTAGTCGATCGAGCCGATCGCCGACGTGTCGGTGCCGGAACCGTCGTCGATCGCAATGAGATGCCGAAGCATGGGCAGCGACTCGCGCACCGCCGCGATGCGCGGTGCGTACTGCGCGTCGTGCACGAGGGCGACGAGATCGGCGTTGTCGAAGAGGTACCGCAACTCCGCCTCGACGTAGCGGTAGTTCACGTTGATCGGAACCGCGCGCAGCTTGTACGCGGCGAAGATCGTCTCGACGAAAGCGTGGCTGTTCATGCCGTAGATGCCGACGTGGTCGCCCGGGCCGACACCCTGGCTCTGGAGATGGTGCGCCAGCCGGTTCGCCCGTTCCTCGAGCTGCGCGTAGGTGCGCGGCTCGTCGGCGACGATGAGCGCCACGCGGTCAGGAACCGTGTCGACGATGTGTTCGGTGAGATCAGCGATGTTCCAGGCCATGACGGCCTAGTTGAGCAGGCGCCGCGGGTGCGGGCAATGCGAGACTGGCGCATGGACGTCGACCTGCCGGCCGAGGACGACCCTCGCCGAATCGAGGTGCGCGCGTGGTTCGACGCGCATCCGTCGCCGAGTCCGCGCGAGCTGGTGGACAGGGGCTTCGTCGTGCCGCACTGGCCGCCTCCCTACGGGTTGGACGCAGGTCCCGAGCTGCAGCTCATCATCGAGGACGAGATGCGTCGCGCCGGCGTCTCGAAGCCGTTGAACCCGATCGGGATCGGCCACTGCGGCCCGATCCTCGTCGCACTCGCGAACGACGAGCAGAAGCAGCGGTACCTGATCCCGATGCTCACGGGCGAGGAGCTCTGGTGCCAGTTGTTCAGCGAGCCCGGCGCCGGGTCCGACCTCGCGAACCTCTCGACGCGCGCCGAGCGCGACGGCGACGTCTACGTCGTCAACGGTCAGAAGATCTGGACGTCCCTCGCCGACCACGCCAAGTTCGGCATCCTCATCGCCCGCACGCGCAACGACGTCAGCAAGCATCGCGGCATCTCCTACTTCATCATCGCGATGGACCTGCCCGGCATCGACGTCCGCCCGATCCGCAACATGACGGGCGGCGCCGGGTTCAACGAGGTTTTCTTCACCGACGTGCGGGTACCGGTCGAGAATCTGATCGGCGAGGAGAACCTCGGCTGGGGCATGGCGAAGACAACCTTGGCGAACGAGCGCGTCTCGCTTTCGACGGGCGGCGGACTGCAGTGGGGCTACGGCCCGACCGCGCGTGACCTCGTCGCGCACTACCGCGCGCGGGGCGGTTTGCCCGACCAGGTCGCTCGGCAGGAACTGGTACAGGCGTACATCGAGGGCGAGATCCTGCGCTACCACCGCATGCGGATGATCTCCGCGGCCGTGAACAAGAAGCCCGGACCCGACGCGTCGCTGCGCAAGGCCCTCGCCGACCCGCACGGAAAGCGCGTGTTCACGCTCGCGAAAAACCTCATGGGCGCGGGCGGCATGCTCGAGGAGAACGGCGAGCTCGGCGCCGAATGGGACCGCGGGTTCCTTTTCAGCCCCGCACTCACCGTCGGCGGCGGGACGAGTGAAGTGCTGCACAACATCATCGCCGAACGCCTGCTCGGCCTCCCCCACGACCACGACGTCGAACAGGGAAAGACGTGGCAAGAGACCAGGGGCGGCACCGCCCTATGACGCCCGTGGTCACGAAACCCGACGCGTCGGTCGGGTTCGGTGCCCACGGCGCGCTATGCCGTCGCCATGTCCATGAAGGTGCGCAGCTCGCGGGGGATGTCGGGCCCCATGGGCGCGTAGAGGATCTCGGTCGCGCCGGCTTCGACGAGCGCGTCGATGCGCATGCGGACCTCGGCGGCCTCACCCGTCCAGGAGAACGCCTTCAGAAGGTCGCCGTCGAGCAACGGACGGTCGCGCTCGGTCACGGTCACGAGGTGTTCCTCGTGGACGGCGAGGTGCCGCTCCGCCGCGGGAATCTCTTCGAGGTGCTTGCGCCATTCGATGCCGCCGGGCAGCGCCTCGACCGATGCGGGATCACCTTCGTACATAGCGTGGTACACGACGGTCAGCGCCGGTCCGGCAGCCGCGAGTGCGCGCTCCGAGCCGGGCGACTCGCCGGGGTCGAGAATGGTGCCGAACGCCAGTACCGAGCACCAGTCGAACTCCGGTTCGCCGGCGCCGATGGTCATGATGCCGTCGCCGAATTCCTTCGCGACCGCGAGTCCCTTCGGGCCGTTGGCCGCGACGACGATCGGGGTGCGGACCGGGAACGCGGGCGCGAACCCGGGACCGTGCAGCATCTGCACCAGCGCGCCGTCGACCTCGACCTTCTCGCCGCGCAGCAGCGCGCGCAGCTGTTCGATGTAGCGCCGCGTCCAGCCCCAGGTCAGCGGCTTTTGGCCCATCGCCATGCGACCGGTGAAACCGGTGCCGATCGCGACGACCGCGCGGCCCGGCGCGAGCTGTTCGAGGGTCGCGATCGCGCTCGCCTGCGTCAGTGGATGCCGGAGGTTCGGAACGAGCACCGCCGGCCCGAGACCGATGCGTGACGTTCGCTCTGCGGCGAGCGCGGCGATCATCCAGATGTCGCCGTAGAGCGCGGGCGAGTCGAACAGCCAGGCGCGCTCGTAGCCGAGCCGTTCGGCCTCGACGATGTGGTCGACGACGTACGGGCCGGGCGGGAACGCGCACGAGATCTGCACGGGTCGACTCCTACCGGCCGGTGAGCTCGGCGACGAGCGGCGCGAAGTCGCGCGCCTTCTCACCCGGCACCACGGTGTAGCTGTAGCCCCAGCGTTCGCGTCGCGCATGGAGCCGGTCGGCACACTCCGGCGTCGAACCGATCAGCGTGAGCGGCGAGTCTAGGACGTCTTTGGGATCGGCGCTGAACAGCTGACCCATGAGCTCGGCGACACCCGCGGTGTCGTCGGTCAGCTCCGCGGCCGCGAGCCACGCATTGATCTCGATGCCGTCGAAGCGTGCGCCGGCTCCGTCGCGCAACCACGCGACCTTCTCGTCGATGCGCTCGGGCATCGCGTCGTGCGCGGCCGCGGTGTCGATCTCCCCGGAGTGGATCGAGGCGTTCACGCCGACGATGTCGGCGATCTGTCCCGCGAACCGCAGCATGCGCCGCTGACCGCCGCCGATGAGGAACGGCGGACCGCCGGCCGTGTGCGGGCGCGGCGTTCCCGGCAGGTCGCTGATCGTGTAGTGCTCACCCGCGAAGCTCGTCGACTCCTCGGTGAACAACGACTTGAGGATCTTCGTGTGCTCGATCATCCGGTCGACGCGCACCTTGGGCGCGTCCATCGGAATGCCGGAGCGGTCGTAGTCGAGCTTCTTCCATCCGGCGCCGAGCCCGACCTCGAGCCGGCCCTCGCTCAGCACGTCGATCGATGCGAGCTCGCGCGCCACCACCGCGGGATGCCGGTAGTCCGTGTCGAGCACGAGCGCGCCGACCTTCAGCGTCGTCGTGAGCGCTGCCGCGGCCGTCATCGCCGCGATCGGACCGAGTCCCTCGTCGAAGTGATCAGGGACGAACAGCGTGGAGTAACCGAGGCCCTCCAGCTCGCGCACCGTATCCGCCCACGTGCGTCCTTCGAGGGGACCGTGCAACTCGACGCCGAAGCGGAACCGGTTGGTGCTCATCAGTGAACGCCCGGACTGACCCGCTCGCCGGGCGGGAACTTGACCGGGATGGATTTCCGAAATACCCCTAAAACGGGTTCCTTGCCGAGCTCCATGAAGAACAAGCCGAGCAGCCGGGGACGCCGCGCGCAAACCGAGCCCGCCGAGAACGTCGTCCTGTACCTCCGGATCTCGAAGGATGACGGCCGTCAAGTCGGGATCACCAAGCAGCGCGCCGATGGCCGGGCGCTGTGCAAGCGCATGGCTGGCGCATTGTTGACGAGTTCGTCGACAACGACCGGTCCGCCTCGCGCTACGCCCGCAAGGTCCGGCCCGACTTCGCTCGCGTGGTCGAGCTCATCGACGCCGGAGGCGCCCGTCGAATCGTCCCGTACAGCCTTGACCGGTTGTTGCGGGACCCGAAGGAGCTCGAGGAGCTCATCGACCGGGCCGACCCGAGGATGCGACCGACCGGCACGCTGATGGTCACCTCGCTGCAGGGCGACATCGACCTGTCGACCGAGGACGGCCGCTTCCAAGCGCGCACCTCGTCGCCCAGGCGGCGAAGGAAGCCGACGCGATAAGCCGCCGCACCAGGCGCGGCAAGGCCGCATCGCGTGGGGGGCGGTCTCTTCGGGCCAACTCCTTCGGTGCTGCGCCACCGCCGGTTCCGGATCGCGTGGGCGCTGACGCTGGCGTGCGTTTCCGCTGACATCTTCCTTAGCGACCTAGCCCGGTTCGACCCGCGTTCTTGACATGCAACCCGGATCTCAGCGGAACTGCGCGAGCAGCACGGCCATGATCGTCGCCGTGCCGACGGTGACCCAGGTAGCCGAGTCGCCGATGCTTCCGGCGTGCAACCTGTGAGCGACGTTCGATGCGCGGGCGATGCCGCGCGCTGGTTGGACGCGTCGAAGTGCCGGCAGCAGCGAAGCGACTGCGATCGCTGCGAGGACCACGGCGACGTCGATGGCGACACCACGTGGTGCCAGCGCGAGCACAGGAGTCTGATTCGCATGGTGCACAGCCGTTCCGGTCAATACGCGCTGCTGGTAGTCGAATGTGTCGACGAAACGCGCTGCGGCGCTGGCGAACCCGCGCCGTGCGCTGGTGAGCGCGACTGAGGCGGCCAAGCAGAACGTCCCGCCGATCGCGAGCGGCACCCACGCGGATTTCTTCTGGTGCTCGGGCGCGTCGGGCGGGGCGCGCCGGGAGGCGGATGCGATGTCAAAGACGGTCGCGCCGGTGAACACCGCCGCGACCACGACGACGACGGCCGCCCACGCGTAGCCAGCGTGCCCAGCGGCATCCTCGATCGTCGCCTTTCCGAGTCCGGTCGCGAACACGGGGAGACCAGCAGTCGCGAGCCCGCCGAGTCCGAGGACCATGAGTCCGGCGCGCCGACCCGCGTTCGCGCCGGCGAGTAGGAGGAGGCCGAGGAAGAGTGCGATCTTGACCATGCCATCGGCTGCGGCGTACACGGAGGCCGCCGCGACACCCGCAGCGCTGAGACAACCGATGCCGATGAGCACGATCCCGGTGTGCGCCACCATCACGAACGCGAGCCGGCGGCGCGGACTCTCGAAGAACAGACCTAACACGGCTGCAATGAGCGCGCTGAACGCACCGAGCGAAATGAGCAAGGTCTGCACGCCTGCACTGTCTGTAGCGAGCGTCCCGGCAAAGACGCTCCAGTAGATGCGCGATACGCCGTAGACGCCGAGCACGTCGAGCGCCCCGGCCAACACGATGACCAGCGGGATGGGTGCTGACGACACGGTGTCGACGAGCCAGAAATGGAACGGCATGACCGCGGCCTTGATGAGGAACCCGACGAGCAGCAACGCGAGCGCGACGACAACGAGCCGGTCGGCGTGCCGGCCCGCCAACGAGGTGCCGATCTGAGCGAGATTGAGCGCTCCCGTGCGGCTGTACAGCATTGCGATCGCGATGAGAACGAGGAACGCGCCGACACTGTTGGTAATCGCGAAGTTCAGGGCGCTCCGGAGCGAAGCGGCGCTGTCGTTGTGATATGCCGCGAGCGCGAAAGCGCACACGGCCATCAGTTCGAAGAACACGAACATGTTGAAGAGGTCGCCAGTCAGGCAGAAACCCGCCATGGCAGCGAGAAGTGTCAACAACATCGCGTGGACGATTCCATTGGGAGTGCGAATCGTGCGAGGTACTGTCAGCAACGCGATGCCGACAACGACGCCCGAGAGGACCGCGGCGCCAGCGCCGATCTGATCAATGGTGAACGAGACACCGAAGGCGACACCCGCGCGCGGCCGCCAGCCTCCGAACCAATACACGATGTTCAGGGCTCTTGCCTGGTACAGCAATGTGCCTGACAGCCCGATTTCTCCAACCACACAAGACGCGGTCAACAACTGCACCGCTCGCCGCGACAGGACCGTGCTCATGAACAGAATGAACGCAGCCGCGGCGAGCGGCACTACAACAGGCAGCGGCGCGAGGTTGTTCACGAATCGGTTCGACCCAGCAATGCTTCCGGGTCGAGCGTTCCCGTGCGCTTGTGAATTTGCACCGCGACTGCGAGCAGCAGAGCGGTCACGGTCGCTCCGACCACGACATCGGTGAGTGAGAGCGCCTGCACGACCGGATCGACGACCGGCCGGGTCGTCGAGATGTCGGCGAACACCGGCGCGGTCGCCCCGGCCCGATACCCGACTGCGAGCAGCAACACATAAGTCGATGCCTGAACGACCGACAGCGAGATGATCTGGTGCACCAGATTGCGGCTCGTCACGATGCCGTACATGCCCACCACGAACAGCCAGACCGCGACGAGATAAGGCAGGATCGTCATGGCGAGGTCTCCCTCAAGACGATGGTTTGGTGCAGGAACATCGTGAGAAGGAGTACGAGACCGGCCGCGATCTCGAGTCCGACGCTTGCGTTGATCAGCGGCACGATGCCAGCGGAAAAGACGCTACCGGTCGTGCCAAGCGGGAGGACGTTGTCGAGCAGAGCCGAGCCGATGGCGATGCCCAGGAGTCCGATCGCGATGAAGCCACCGGCGCCGATCGCTTCCGATCGCTCGAGCGCGGTCTCGGTGTATAGACCGTGGAGGTCGTCAAACTCGCCCGCGAGGTAGATGAGCAGCACGCCGGTCGCGAGGACGACGCCGCCTTGGAAGCCGCCGCCGGGCGTGAGGTGACCGTGTGCAACGATGTAAAGGCCGAACAGCACCGTAGGCGGCGTGAGTCCGAGACCGAGCACGCGAACTGCGTCGCTCGTTGGCGGGACGGCCCGTCCCGTTGCATAGTCGGCCGAATGTTCGGCGCGTTCACCGTGTTGCGCTCGTAGGATCAGTGCCACCCCGACAACGGCAGCGAAGAAGATGAACTCTTCGCCTAAGGTGTCGAAGCCGCGATAGTCGAAATTCACCGCGGTAACGGCATCGGTGATATGACGTTCTGGGACGGAAACGCGGCTCAACGCGGTGCCGTAGGCGCCGTTGAAGTGACCGAAGCTGGGCAGCGCACGGAACGTCCATGCGAGCGTCACCGCAAAGACGCCGCCGGCTACGAGAAACACGATGCGACGCACTCGAGGCGTCACTTCTGACCGCCCCGGATCTTCGCCAGACTGACGAGGATCATCAACGGCAACGCCACGGCCCCAACGACGACTTCGGAAAGCGCCACGTCCGGCGCCTGCAACGTGAAGAACAAGATTGCCAACAAGATCCCGAAGAAGCTCGCAACCATCGCTTGCCGCAACGGGTCACGCGTGATGACGACACCACTGCCGCCCGCGGCGACAAACACGAGCATGACCGATTGGAGCGCGGTCATGTCATGGTCCGGTCTTCGATGTGGTCGCGTCGGCGGATGTACAGCGCACGTGCCGTCGCGTGCGACAGGACCGGGCTTGCGACGGCCAACAGCGCCGCGGTGAGGAGTGACTTGATGCCGGCTTGCCCGAGACCCTCGACAGTGATGATGCCAGCCGCGATCAACACTGGCCCGACGATCGCAGCGGGGCCCAAGTAGTGCAGCTTGTCGTAGGCGTCCTCCATCAAGAACACGCCGAGACAGCAGGCAAGTTCGACCGCAACGCCAAACGAGACCAGCATCGCTGCGAAAGCGGTCGAGACGGTCATACCCAACGCTCCAGCATGCGGGCGAACACGAGACCGCCGGCGAGCGACAGCAACGCCAGCACCAACGCCAAATCGAAGAACGGCGGCCGGTGGAACCCTTCTGCCAAGAGCAGCAGGACAACCGTCTGGAGGATCCCCGCCATCTGGAGACCGACGAGCGCACTCACAATGGAGCCGCGCAGGAGCAGCGCACCGCAAGGCACGAGTCCCGTCAGGAGCACGATGGCCGCGATCAGCCATGCGTTCACAGGTCTTCCTCCTCGAGGCTGGCGCGCGCGACTTCGCGCGTGAGCACTGGATCGAGTGGTCCCGGGACGAGCCGGTGGACGAGGAGGCTGTCGCTTTCGGGATCGATGTCGACGACGTACGAGTTCGGTGTCAGAGAAACAGCGAAGTTGACCAGCGCGCGCCGAGCGCCGTCTCTGCCGTTGTCGCCGCCGTAGGCGAAAGCGACGCGCACCATGACACCCCGAACGTGTTCACGACGTACCACGCGGCGCCACAACGCGCCTGCGAGCAATCCACAATCGGTGATCACCCCCCAAACGACGGTGGGGGTTTCGCGTAGCCAGACCAGCCGGGGCGAGAACCGGATATACCCGCTCCGATGCACGACGGCAGCGACGGTTGCCGCGATGGCCGCGGCGAGGGTGCCGACCGCAAGCTCAGCGAGGGTGAAAACTCCGACGAGCAGGAACCACACCGTGAGTAGCGCGGCCCACCATACGAGCCAGAATGTGAAGAGGCTGATACGCCCTCGCGGCTCAGAATCGCGTTGCTCCACAGGAAACCTTCCGTCGACAGCGTCTGCTTGCCGACCAGGCTTCCCGGCGCACCACTTGCGGATCGTAGTCGATGACCCGCCAATTCTTGACGGGTTCTTCGCTCGTCGCTCAGAGCGAAACCGAAGTGAGCGCGACGCAGTTGCCCGACCGGTGCTCCGAGAAGGTGACGCAATGCCGTCGAAAGTCGCGGTTCATTTCAAGGAGCGTGCCGCGCGCACGCCAGCTCTCGAGGCGGTTGATGGTCTCCTCATCGCAGCCGTGCGCGACCAGCGTGTGATCCGAACGACTCCGGG